>Ga0185307_1000458_pt1 | contig 25762 bp, 29 predicted proteins | sample LHCtaG_FD_128010 | JGI IMG/M metagenome (GOLD analysis project Ga0185307, IMG submission 128010) | Hot spring microbial communities from Little Hot Creek, USA to study Microbial Dark Matter (Phase II) - LHC4sed_matched (SPADES... | ecosystem: Environmental > Aquatic > Thermal springs > Hot... | reverse complement strand
CCGCCCTGCCGGCCTCGGCAACCTGCCCGTTGTTCAGGCAGTCTATCACGTACCTGGTCACCCCCATCCCGTCCATGGCGTTCAGGGCATCCCAGGCGCTCCTCTCCAGCTTCAGGTACCCGTAGCCAGGTCTTCCCCAGGGCTCCAGCCTAGCCACCCCAGCCACGGCGATCATCATCACCAGCACCGCCAGGCAGGCATCCAGGCTGAAGACGAATCCCCTCACCTCCATACCCTCACCTCCAGCAAGCCCGGCAGGGGAGAAGCCGCCTGGCAGGCCAGCTCGGGGTTGGAGCACCTGGGGACGGCCACCACCAACACGTCCACATATTCCCACTTGCTGCCGGTAACCTTCAGGGTGAGGTAGTTGTTGGGATTGCCCCCGTTGTCCGCCTCGGTCAGGGGTTCCTGAGAGCCCTTTTGACCGTGGTACCACATGGAGAAGAGGGTGTTCTTGGGGAAGTGGTAATCCGGGTCTCCCTCCGAGCGGTTGACCCATACGTCGGTAACGGGCTTGGTGGGGGAGGAGGGATAAAGCACCACGTACCAGTCGAAGAGGCCCAGCTCACCCGGTCCGACCAGGAAGGGGAGGGTATAGGGATCGGGTCTGCCATAGTGCCTCCTGTTTTCCGCCGCGTTCCTTACCTCTCCTGAGGTGAAGGCAAGGGAGCGCCTAGCCACGGCCACCTCGGGGGAGTTCTCCCAGCCGGGGGATCCCCCCAGATCCCATCCGGGCCGGATGTCCCAGAGCACCGCCTCATACCACACCCCCACCGTCCTCCCGTCGGCCACCACCTCCACCGTCAGGGGAGGGAGGGAGACCACCATGGAGAAGGTTCCTCCCTCCTTGGTTTGCCTCCTTACCTCCCCGTTTTTCTCCAGCTCCACCCTTGCCCTCACCGTGGCACCCAGGTTTTCCAGCCTCACGTAGACATCCACCCCCCAGAGGGTGGTCTGGAGGGTGTAGTTCAGCCCCTTCACGTCCTTCCTGACCAGCAGGTTTCGGGCGAGGATCCTGAGTTCGAAGTTCTGGCCCCCGAAGAGCCTCATGACCGCCTGCACCTCCTCCCTGGAGGGATCCCAGTTCTCGCTCCTGCAGAGGTCCCTGAGCACGGCCAGCTTCTTCACGTCCAGGCCGGAGTCCCCGGCCAGCCCCAGCACCTCTAGGGAGGAGGGCAGGCTCTCCCAGTTCTCCGGAATCCCCTTCGTCCTCACCAGGGCCTCCGCCGCATCGCTTGCCACCCTCTCCAGGGAGTAGCGGGAGACCTCCTCCCTGGCCCTGTTGTGCACCATCCCCATCACCAGTCCCGAGTAGCCCAGGAGGAGGGCGGTCAGGGAGAGGGCCAGGAAGGCGTCCAGGGTGAGGACCTGTCCGCGGCTCACCTGCTCACCTCCTCCACCTCCACCTCCACCCCGTAGGTTCCCCTGGGGGTGCGGACCTCCTGCACCGTGGAGGGGAACTTTCCGGTGAGGGCCCTCCACATGAAGCGCAGGGCGTCCCCCCTCACCTCCTCCCTGACCACGTTCTCGGGGCAGGAGAGCCCCCAGACCATGACGGAGATCTTCACCGTGCCCCTCACCATTCTCACCTCCCCTACCCTCGCCGCTCCCCCGTACTCCTCCTGAAGCCTGTGGAGGGCGTTCTCAGCCCCGTCCCTGGCGGAGGAGAGGAGGACCTGCCCCTCGTTCGATCCCTGCCCCAGGTAGAGGAGGGAGGAGACGGCCAGCAGGATGGCCGCAAAGAGGATGAGCGTCTCCAGACTCGCCTGACCCCTCACCCGCTCACCACCCTTATCCTGTTCTCCTCCCAGTAGATCCTGATCACCCTCGAGCCCGGGGGGATGAGAAAGTTCTCCACGTTGTTGCACACCGTCCCCACCCTTATCTCCCCCCGCTCCCCCCTCACCACCACCTCTGCCCTGGAGTTGTCGAAGGTCAGGGTGAGGGGGGGCCTGTCGGGTACCCTGAGCCTCAGCTCCAGGCCCGGCCCTCCGGAGTAGACGGCGTTGATGGTTCCCGCCAGCCCCTCCCCCACCATCCTGGCCTCCAGCCCCCAGGAGATCCCCCTGGCCGCCTCCATCCTCCCCTGGTAGACGTGCAGGAGGGAGGAGCAGACCAGCATGAGAAGGGTGAAGGCGAAGATGGCGTCCATGGAGAAGAAGCCCCTCATCCTATTCCTCCCTGGGCTCCACGTACAGGTAGATCCTTCCGTTCTCCAGCCACAGGTTCTCCACGTCCCCCGGCCAGCCCACGATCACGGGATAGGTCCCCGCCGGGAGGTTCAGGAGCTCCCCCTCCATTCCTGCTCTGCAGGGGCTGGCCGCCGCCAGCACCTCCCCTCCCCACAGCACCTCCACCCTCACCTCGTTTTCCCTGACCCTGAGGTTCCATCTCCCCTCCAGGCTCACGGTCACCGTCTTCACGCTTCCCTCCCCTCCCGACCTCACCTGCTCTAGGGCGGAGGCCAGGGCCCCCGAGGCGGAGCGGGCCTGGGAGAGATAGAGGGTCCTCCTCATTCCCTCCTCCGAGGCGTCCCGCATGGAGAGGGAGAGGGTGGCCAGGAGCACCAGGAGGACGGAGAGGAGGACCAGGTACTCCACCGAGGTCTGCCCCCTCACCCCATCACCTCGTCCGAAAGGGTGATCCTGCGGGGGTAGAGGTGGAAGGGATCGTAGACGAAGCGGAAGGTGAGGCGGTGCAGGGTCCTGGAGCCGGGGGAGAGGAGGAAGTTCTCCTCCACGTGCACCCCGTTCTCCCTCACCCAGCGATCCCCCCTTTCTTCCCCGTTCTCCCACCACCTGCTGGGCAGGAGGGTACCCACCAGGACCGTGGAACCCATCCTGTTGTCCCACTTTCCGTCCCCGTCCAGGTCCAGCAGGATCCTTACGTCCGCCCTACCGTCCCTGGGTATTTCACCGTCTGGGGTGGTGATCCCATCCACCTCCAGGTTATCGTATCCACCCACCGAGATTCCCACCACCCCCCTGGGAAGCCAGACCAGGACCTCCTGGCTGGCCCCCGGGCCCGCCGCGTAGACCGCGTTAACGGCGGCCGCTATCCTTCCCGCGGCCTCTCTGGCCTCCGCGAGGGAGGAGGCCACCCGGGCTCCCTCCTTGGTCTCCAGGTAGAAGGGGAGGGTGAAGGCCGCGAGGAGGATGGCAAGGCTGCTGAGGATGAGGAGGAACTCCAGGCCCACCTGTCCTCCCCCGCCCATCTTAAGAGGTGGGGAGGGAACGGGTATAAGATGGAGAGGGGACAGGGGGCGCTGGAGTACCTGCTCATTCTGGGCGCGGTGCTGCTCGTCGTGGCGGGGGTGGTGAGCACGATATACCTCTCCTCCTCTTCACTCTTTTCGGCTGTCAGGAGGCAGGTGGAAAACACCCTGGAGAACGAGGTCCTTTCGCGCCTGGTGATCCTTTTTCCGGCCTTGTACCTGAGCGCCCCGCCCTCCCAACACACTAACCACGGGTTTCCTCGTACGCCCGCGGCGCTCTCCACCCGCTAACCCTCGTGGTGGGAGGACGGGGCCTGCCGGTGTAGCGTACCAGGGTTGGCTGCCCGTCCATCGCGAGGGTGTTCCCGCCCTGAGCTCACGGGAGGACCCAAATGGTACGGCTGTCCCGGCAGTGGCTCCGGTGTACCCGCGGCGATGCACCGGCGTTCACGGTTTTTCCCGCCAGTCCTTTCAACCGCGGAAAGTCCCTCATCGCCGTTTAACCTTTGTCTGTTCCCTCTTTTAATCCTACCGAAGCTGGCCGGCCTCCAGGGCCTCCAGCTCCAGTTCCAGCGAGGCCACCGGGTGCTCCAGCTCGAAGTTGAGCAGCACCTCGGGGTGCACCTCTCCAGCCATCCCCAGCCTAGCCCCCTTCCACAGGAACTCCGCCGCCCTCCCCTCCAGGAAGCTCGGGTGCTCCAGCGCCCTCACCTCGGGCCGGATCCCGAACTCCCTGAGCACGGCCTCCATCACCGCCTTGATCTGGCTCCACCCCGCCTGCTTTCCCATCAGGCATGCCCCCAGCCTCCTCCGGTCCACGGCTCCCGTTTCCGAACTCTCGTCCAGCAGCACCACGTTTCCCACCTCGAAGATCCGCTGGGGAAGGGGGTGTTTCTTGTTGGAGCGAAGCACCTGCAGGAGGGAGGGAAGGAGCCAGGTCCTCAGGATGGTGAACTCCTGGGAAACGGGGTTGGCTATCTCCACCGCCTCCCCCTCCACCCTCATGAGCCTGAAGTTCAGCGTTGGGTTGGTGAGGGTGTAGGTCATCACCTCCGTGAAGCCCAGGCCCACCATGACCAGCCTCACCCTGTCGGAGAGCTCCTCTATCCCCGCCTTCCTCCCCACCGTGTTCACCCCCTTCACCCTGGGGGGGATCCTGTCGTACCCGTAGGCTATGGCCACATCCTCCACCAGGTCCACGGGGTGGAGCAGGTCGGCCCTGAAGGGAGGGGCCAGCACCACGAGCTTCCTTCCCCTCACCCTCACCCCGTACCTCATCCTCCTGAGCAGGGAGGCTATCTGGGCCGCCCGCAGCTCCAGCCCCAGCACCCCCCTTACCTCCTCCACCGTCAGCTCAAACCTGCGCGGCCTGAGCGAGGGGGTTTCCACCGAGCGCCCCGGATACCTCACCCTGGCGCTCTGGAGCCTGAAGCCCCTCTCCGCCAGGAAGGTCATCATGAGCACCAGGCCGAGGTGCGCCTCCTCCTCCCTCTCCCCCGTTACGTCTATGAGGAGGTTGCCGGTCCTCTCCGTCACCCTCGTCTCCTCGCTGTTGATGATGGGGGGAAGGGATAACACCTTACCCCCGCTGTCCACCAGCAGGGGGTACCTGTCCTTTCCTTCGAGGATCCAGCCGTACTCCCTCCCCTTGGGATGCAGCCTCAGGATCTGGGAGGGGGTGAGGCTCTCCCGGAAGTCCAGGGGGACGAAGGAGACCTCCTCCGGACCCACGGAGGTGTAGGTTAGGGGGGGCCTGACGGTGTCCAGGTCGTAGACCCCAATGGAGGCCTTCCTCCTCCTCCCCAGGAACTCGTGCAGCTTCTCCTGGGTCTGCATGAGGGAGGTCAGCACCTCCTCCGTCAGCCTGACCCCCCTCACCACCCCCACCGCTATGAAGGGCCTGATCCTCCGGACGCTGGGATCCACCCTCACCGTGATTCCCGAGGGAGAGAGGGGATAGAGGGGCAGGCCCGTTTCCCTCCCCAGGAAGCCCCTGAGGGCCCTGGCCACCCCTTCCGGGCCCAGCAGGTCTGGACGGTTGTGGAGGATCTCCATCCTCAGTTCCTCCCCGCAGAGCTCGGCCTCCACCCCCATCAGGGCCAGCTTGGAGAGGAGCTCCTCCCCTTTCACCTCTTCTCCCAGGAGGGAGCAGAAGTCCCGGTAGCTCACCGAAAGGGTGGGCATCTACCTCACTCCCCAGTTCTGCAGGACCTCCAGGTCGTGGCAGAAGATTTCCCTTATGTCCTCCAGCCCCAGCTTCATCATCACGATCCTGGACAGCCCTATTCCCCAGGCCAGCACCGGGTGCCTCACCCCCAGCGGCCTGAGGAGCTCTGGCCTGAACATCCCCGCTCCGAGCACCTCCACCCACTCCCCCCTTTCCTTGTGGTAGACCTCCGCCTCCACGGAGGGTTCGGTGAAGGGGAAGTATCCCGGTCGGAACCTGACCTCCTGAAAGCCCAGGGTGTTGAGGATGAGCTTCAGGTACCCCAGCATATCCCTGAAGGTGAGCCCCTCATCCATCACTATACCCTCGCACTGGTAGAACTCGGCCAGGTGTTTGTAGTCTATCCGCTCGTGCCTGTAGACCCTGTCTATGCAGAAGACCTTGACGGGGGGATCGGGGTGGGAGGCCAGGTAGCGGACGGTGGCGGCGGTGGTCTGCGAGCAGAGGACAGCCCTCCTGCTGATTTCCGGATCGAACTTGTACCCCCACCCCCTGGATCCCTCCACCCCCCGCTCGTGGGCCCTGGCCACCCTTCTGACCAGGGCAGGGGAGGGGAGTCTGGTGAGGGAGGGGCGGTGTAGGGTGAAGTTGCTGTGGATCTGCCTGGCCGGGTGATCCTGGGCCTGGAAGAGGGCGTCGAAGTTCCAGAACTCCGACTCCACCGCCCTGCTCTTGATCTCCACGAAGCCCATGGCCAGCAGGGCCTCCCTCACCTCCCCTATCACCCTCTGCTGGGGGTGCATCCTGCCCGGGTAGAGGGGAGGGACGGGATCGGAGGGCTCGTACCTCTTGAACTTCACCCTCCTCCATCCCCCGCTCACTAGCAGCTCGTGGGTTAGCTCCGTCACCTCCTCCTCCACCCTTACCTCCGCTGCCCTTTTCCTCCCCTCCTCCGTCAGGGAGAGGAGGCGCCTGGTCCTCTCCCTCACCTCCACCAGCCCCCTCTTCCTGAGGAGCTCCGCCTCCGGTGTCAGCTCGGGGAGGGAGACCTCCCCCTCCAGCAGCCTCCCCAGCAGTTCCTCCTCGGGCCACCTGCGGGAAAGGGCCCTTCTCCCCTCCTCCGTCAGCCACACCTTCCCCCCTTCCACCCTCACCGCACCTTTTCTCCGCAGCCATCCCAGGGCTATGTTCACCTCCTCCTTGGGCCCCAGCCCTTCCAGCGGCCTCCCCTCCTCCACCCTTTCCAGCAGCCTTCGCTCGGGCAGGCCCTCCCTGGCGTACCTCCTCCCCTCCTCCGTCAGGGAGAGGAGGAAGGAGCGCTCCTCCAGCACCGAAAGGTATCCCCTCTCCCGGAGCCCCAGGACCGCCCTCATGACGGCCGAGTGATCCATTCCCGTTTCCCTCTCCACCTCCTCCGTCCAGGCCTCCGCCCTATCCCTAAGGAAGAGGAGCAACTTTGCCTCCTGGGCTTCCAGCTCCATCCCCCTCACAAAGCGGGAAGCTTTTCCAGCTGCTCCAGTACCCTCCTCCTTATCTCCTCCACCGTGGGAAGGTGGACCACCCTTCCCTCCCTGAGCAGGGGGAGGAGGAGGGGAGAGCAGGGGGAGCCGCAGGAGGGGCAGGGCGGGGCTTCCCTGCCGGCGGGGAGGACCACCTCCTTGAGGCAGCGTTCGCACCTCCACACCTCCTTCCTCCCCCCTAGCTTCCCCCGCTTGGCCACGGGTTTCCCTTCCTTTTCCACGATGTCCAGGGCGAAGTCTATGGTGGGGGCGTTGCTGAGGGAGGTTCCCACCCCGAAGCCGTCCGCCCCGGCCTCGCATAGCTCCTTGAGGTTCTCATCGCTCACCCCTCCCGAGACCAGGATCTTCACGTGGGAGTAACCCCTGACGTCCAGCTCCCACCTCACCTCCCTCACCAGCGTGGCCATATCCCCCCTTCTCGAGGAGGGCGTGTCCAGCCTCACTCCCCAGAGCTTCTCCCCCAGGGCCTCTGCCGCCAGGATGGCCTCCGTCTTCTCGTCGAAGTAGGTGTCCACCAGGGCCACCCTGGGAACCTGGGGGGGCATCACCTCGTCAAAGGCCTTCCAGGCCTTCACCTGCTCTCCTATCACGATGATGAGGGCGTGGGGCATGGTTCCCATGGGCTCCTTCCCTATGGTCCTCGCCCCGGCCAGGCTGGAGACCCCATCCACCCCCCCGATGTAGGAGGCCCGATCCACCATGGGGGCCAGGGCCGGATGCACCCTCCTTATCCCGAACCCTATCAGAAGCTTCTTCCCCGCCAGCTTCCTCAGCCTTCCCGCCATGGTGGCTATGCCCGAGGCCTGGCAGAGGAGTCCCAGCAGGGGGGTCTCCAGCTCGCAGAACTCCCCGTAAGGCCCCTCTATCACCATGACGGGAACCCTCACCCCGTAGGCATCCTCCGGATGGAACACCGTCCCCTCGGGAAGGGAATAAACGTTCACCCTCCTCCCCTCCAGCAATCTGGCCACCTCCTCCACCCCGCACAGGATGCCCCAGGGCCAGCCCCTGGGGAGGGAGTGGGAGGTGACCTCCGCCACCACCCTCACCCCGTCCAGCCCCTTGGCCCTCAGGATCTGCATGGTCCTCCGGAAGTAAACGTCGGTGGTCTCCCCTTTCTTTATCTCCTCGTCGGAGGCGATGTGGAAGAGCCTCATCCTCCCCCCCTCAGGAGCTTGAAGGAGCTGGTCACCCTGGCCCCGTAGATCTTCTTCATGTACTTGAGGGCCCAGTGGTGGGCCTTCTGGCTGTGGGAGGAAACGGCGTCCCTCACCACCGTCACCCTGTACCCCCTGAAGAAGGCGTCGGCGGCGGTGTGGAGGACGCAGACGTCGGTCAGCACCCCCGTAAGGACCACTCCCTCCGCCCCCGTCTCCCTCAGCACCTCCTCCAGGTTCGTCTCGAAGAAGCCGCTGTACCTCCTCTTCTCCACCACCCTCTCCCCCTCCCTCGGCTCGAGCTCGGGGATCACCCTGGCCCCCTCCGTCCCCCTGATCGCGTGGGGGCCCCAGAGGCCAAACTCGGGATCGTCGGGCGGATGGGAATCGCAGACGTAAACCACGGGCCTTCCCCTCTCCCTCCACCCCTCCAGCAGGGTTTTGAGGGTGGGAACGATCTTCCTGGCCCCCGGGAAGCCAAACTTCCCCGTGACGAAGTCGTTGAGCATGTCAATGATGAGGAGGGCTTCCATCTTCTACCTCCCGCCTCTTCCTTTATAACCTTCCAGCAGCCTCCTGCAGGTTTCCCAGGATCTCCGGGCGAAGGGGGGAAGATCCCCGTGTTCCTCCACCCATCTCTTCAGAAAGCTCATGGTGAGGGGGTCATGGCTGTACCCCGATCCCAGCTCCCCGTACTTCTCCTTCAGCTCCCCCAGGAGCCTGTCCCTCCTCACCTTGGCCAGAATGGAGGCGGCCCCCACCACGGCGTACTTCCTGTCGGCCGAGTTCTCCACCACCAGCTCGGCCCTCGCCCGCAGGTACCTCAGCAGCCTCCTCCTGAAGAGATCGGGGTTGGGGTCGGGGGAGTCCACGTAGGCCACCCTGGGCCTGAGCTCGTTCAGGAGATGGGCAAAACCCTTCGCCTCCAGCTCGTTCAGGCTCACCCCGCTTTGGAGGGCCTCATCTATCTCGGCCGGCTGCAGCTCCAGGAACCCGAACCTGAGGGCCTTGGCCTCTATCAGGGGGGCCAGCCCCTCCCTCCTGGACGGGGTGAGGAGCTTGGAGTCCCGGACCCCCTTTTCCCTGAGGAACTCCAGGTCCCTCTCCGCCATCACCACCCCGCACAAAACCATGGGTCCCAGCACGGGTCCCCTGCCCGCCTCGTCCAGCCCCGCCACCCCGGCTACCATCAACCCTCCTGGCATCCTCCCCTTTTATTCCCTCCAGCGGTTTTGGGGTGAGTGAAAAACTTCCTGGTAACGGGAAGGCCGGGAAGCGGCAAGAGCACGGTGATAGGGAGGACGGTGGAGCTTCTGAGGGAGAGGGGGATCAGGGTGGGAGGGGTGGTTTGCCCGGAGGTGAGGGAGGGAGGGGTGAGGGTGGGGTTCAGGATAAGGGAGCTGATAACGGGGGAGGAGGGGATGCTGGCCAGGGTGGGAGGAGGCGGGCCCAGGGTGGGGAGGTACGGGGTGGACCTGGAGGTGCTGGATAGGCTGGGGGGAGGAGGGATAAGGAGGGCGCTGAGGGAGGCCCAGGTGGTGGTGATAGACGAGATAGGACCCATGGAGGTTCTCAGCTCCTCCTTCAGGAAGGCGGTGCTGGAGGCTCTCTCCTCCCCCCTCCCCGTGCTGGCGGCCGTTCATCTCAGGACGGAGGGAGGCTTCATAGGGGAGGTAAAACGCAGGGGGGACGTGAGGCTGCTGGAGGTGAACCCCTCCAACTTCCACCGTCTTCCCCTGGAGCTGGCGAAGGAAATCCTGAGGTGGGTGGGAAGGTAGAATTCCTGGGCAGGGGAAGGGTGCATCCTTTTCGCTGTTCCCGAAACCGCAGGCTCAAATTTTCACTCCCCGTTGGAACCCGAGGTTACCGATGAGTCTTAGGCTCAGGTTTTGGAGGCTTCCATGTCCAGAGGAGGCTCAGGCCGTAGTTCCAGAGCGTGGCCGCCCCTATTCCGAAAAAGGCCGAGAGGAGGTAGTAAACCCCGAGTAGCTCGGTCAGGCCTCCCAGCACCAGGATGTTGATGGCCGCGCCGGCCGCACAGCTCAGGTTGAACTTCAGCATCCGCTTCCATAGCCCCCTGCAGCCGGGATTCCTTCTGTCCCGGAAGGTCCAGAACTCGTTCAGGACGAAGTTGGAGAGGATCGAGACCTCTATGCTGAAAACGGCGGAGAGGAGGTAGAAAAGGCCCAGCCGCTCGGTGAGCAGCCAAAGCAGTCCCAGGTTTACCCCCACCCCGCTCAGCCCCACGATACAAAATTTAAGAAACCTCTCCGGTCTCAGACGCCTCCACACCCTATGTAGAGGTTCCAACATCAGAGCCTTTTTGCGAATAAACTAAATAATCATTTTCCTAAGGAAAAAGGAGAGATGTCTGGGTTCAAAACGGCGTGGGAAGCGGCTTTTCTCGCAGTATTTTTCATCGTGGCGGGTGCCGTGGCCCTCTCCACGAGCTTAAATCATTTGGACTCCAATCTTCATCTTGACTACGTAAGGGAAATTCAAAATGTTCGCAGCGTCCCTAGATACCATCCCCGCGTATTCAACACCGCAGGCGTTCAGATACCTTTTCCCTATCCGGTAGGCTATCACCTCGCCATGGCGATTTTCCCCCACCGGGTTACCCTTTACAAGCTCCTACAGGTCTTATTCGCCGTTTCGTGCCTGATCTTAATCCTAAAACTCGCAGGCTTGCTCGGAGTGAAGAGAAGGTTTTATGCCCTCATCCCTTTTGTCCTGACCTCTCCCTTCTCAAGATTCTCCATAACCCCCCACCCGGACCTGCTGGCCCTGCTCTTCTCGCTTCTCAGCGCTTACTTCATGTTAAGATACCTGCAAGGGGGCGGGAAAATTCACGCAGCGGCGGCCGTTCTGGCGGGTTTTTATGGAGGCCTGGTTAGAGAGTTCGCCCTGATAACCCTTCTTTTCTTCAGCCTAGCCCTCTCCCTCAAGTACAGAGGAAAACTCCACCAGATAGGGGCATGTTTAATTTCCATCCTCCTGCTAACCCTCCTGGGCTACTACTGGATGAACTGTTTGATCAAGGGACAAAATCTCCTCTATCCCTTCTTTGGGAGAGAGGATCCCAAAGCTTCAGATTGGTACCTGAGTCACGTCTCTTTCTGGAGTATTTTGAGGTACGCACCCGCTCAAGCTTTAGGGGAGCTTCTGGGGGTGTTTTCGCTGTTCTTGCCGATGTTTTTGCTTGTCAAACCCAGGGACACGATCCTCGCTTCGGTCTTCGGCTGTCAAATCGTCCTCACTTTCCTCTTCCTACCAAGCACGGGGGGCTTGGACAGATATGTGATGTTCGCTTTGCCCTTCATGGCCATCGCCTATGCCAATGTCTGGGAGAGACTCCCGAAAGGGGTGCCCGTCGTCCTTTTGCTCGCGGGAATGTTTGCCCTCTACCCGCTTCAGGGATACGCCTTAGAAAAAAAGCTTCCTAAAGATTTTGAGGAGATAGCCGAAAACCTCGGTCCGGGCGATCACGTCCTCTTCAGGGAGTACGGGCAACTCGCCTACAGAACCGGATGCAGGGCCAACTGGACGTCGCTTTTCTGGTCCAGTGATTTATTTGAATCGTTTGAGAGGGTTGACAGGGTGGAGGATTTGATTCGGAAGCACGGCGTAACGCATGTTCTGATAGACAAGGAGCTCATCCTCCGGGCCGGCAGTCCCATGATCGGTAATGAGGCCATGGGATATCCCATGGAATGGGTGAAGAAGGTCGAGAACATGGGCGTGAAGATGGGCGAAACCTCCCGTTACCTCCTGTACAGGGTGGGAGGCCCGTGAAGGAAGTAAGCGTGATCCTGCCCACCTACAACGAGAGGGAGAATTTGCCGCTCCTGCTCGAGAGGATTGACGGGGTTTTTTCGAGGGAGGGAATCGCCGGTGAGGTGGTGGTGGTCGACGACAACTCCCCCGATGGCACGGGGAGGCTGGCGGAGCAGCTCCGCGGGAGGTACCGATTTCTGAAGGTGATCCACCGGCCCCGCAAGCTCGGCCTGGGCTCCGCCTACAGGGAAGGCTTCCGGGTGGCGAAGGGAAAACTGCTGCTCACCATGGATGCGGACCTGTCTCACGACCCCACCTACATACCCGCCTTCATCGAAAAGGCCAGGTCTGCCGAGGTCGTGGTGGGTTCCCGCTATGTGGAGGGAGGGGGCATCGTCGGCTGGGGCCCCCATCGAAAGCTCGTGAGCAGGATGGCGAACTTCCTGGCAGGCCTGGTGGTGGGGACGAAGGTGAAAGACATAACCTCCGGGTACCGGGCCTACCGAAGGGAAGTTTTTGAGAGGGTGCCCCTGGAGGAGATCCGATCCAGCGGCTATGCCTTTCAGCTTGAAATCCTTCATGAGATCGTCAGGAGGGGTTTCAGGGTTGATTTTGTTCCCATAGTCTTCACAGACAGAAAGAAGGGCGAGTCGAAGCTCGGCCTGCGGGAGATCCTAGAGTTTTTCAGGCTTGCCCTCAGGCTGGGGCTGAGAGGCTGAAGCACGGAAACCCCTTTTTGGCGTCAGACCGCAGGCTTCGCAGCCCAAGCCTTCCGTCCCCCCGTTACTTGGGGCTCGACCTCCAGCCCTCAGTTCTTGGGAAGCTTCCCCCTCAGGGCGAGGGCGGAGAGGAGGTTGGTCAGGAGGATCAGGCAGAGGACGAGCTGGGGGAAGACCTCCGTCCCCTCAAAGCCGTACTGGAGGGGGAGGTAGGCCAGCACGGCGGCGGCCAGCCCCTTCGGGAGGAGAAGGCCGATCAGCCTTCCGTTTTCCCTCAGCTGGGGGTCGCCCAACCCGGTGACCTTGGCCGAGGCCATCCTGGCTGCCACCGCCGCTAGGAAGAGGAGGAGGCTGTGGGGGAGCAGGCGGAGGATGCCCCGGTCCAGCATCACCCCCAGCGAGAAGAGGAAGAAGGCCCTGAGGAGAAAGGCGATTTCCCCGTAGAAGCTCCTGACCTCGGGTGCCAGGGGGGCGGTGCGGATCTTGAACACCCTTCCCAGCCCGGGGGCATTTCCCAGGACCAGCCCGAAGGCGAGAACGGCCACCCCCCCGCTTGCCCCCATCTTCTCCGTTAAAACGTAGAGGGCTATGGCCATGGCGAGCAGGACCCCGTAGTGGGACTTTTCCTTCAGGCGGGAGAGGGGAGGCAGCCAGAGGATTCCCATCACCGTTCCCAGCCCGAAAGCCGAGAAGAAGACCAGGGCGAGCCTCCTTCCCACCTCCGGGAGGGTGGCTCTTCCCAGCGTGCAGAGGACGAGCACCACCACTATGCACAGGACGTCCGTGATCACCGAGTCCAGCAGGACCACCGTGCGGACCTTGGGGGGTAGGCGCAGCCTTTCCACCAGCGGGACGACGATGATGGAGCTGGTCCCGCCCAGCGCGGCCCCCAGCATGAAGGAGCTCACCAGGGGAAATCCCAGGAGGAGGTGGGAGAGGAACCCCAGGAAGAGGGTGGAGAAGAGGAAGGTGGAGAGGGCCAGGAGGACCGCCCTGGGAGCATCCCTCAGAACCCTGCTGTAGCTCAGCTTCATCCCCTGCTCCAGCAGGATGGCGATCAGGGTCAGGGAGCCCAGCACGGGGAGGAAGGGCTGCAGGTTCCGGGGAGGGAAGAGGCGGAGGAGGGGGCCCAAGAGGATGCCCAGAAAGATGAGGGGGAGGGTGTCGGGGATAAGGGTCTTCCTGAACAGGAGATCGGAGAGAACTCCCACTGCCATGATCAGGCTGAAGGTGGCCAGCAGGGTCAGGGGGTCCAACCCCAGCTCTTCGCCGGGGCACGTTATGTAGGTTGCTGCGCACTCCCCGGCCTCGGGAGCCCAGGGCGCCGGGCGGGGTTAAAGGTTCGGCCCTCCACTCTCTCTTGATGCTCTACCTGATCAGGTACGGGGAGCTGTCCCTGAAATCAGAAAGGGTGAGGAGGAGGTGGGAGGAGGTTCTCCTCCGCCAGCTGAGGTCCCTCCCCGGGGTGGAGAGGGCCTGGAGGGAGAGGGGAAGGCTGTGGGTGGAGGGGGAAGGGCTGGAGGAGGGGCTCAGGAGGGTCTTCGGGGTGGTTTCCTTCTCCCCCTGCGAGAGGTGCTCCCTGGAGGAGCTGGAGGAGAGGGTGGTGGACTTCTGCCGGAGGAAGGGTTTTGACAGGGGAGGAACCTTCGCGGTGAGGGTGAGGAGGACCGGGAGCCACCCCTTCACCTCCCCCCAGAAGGCCGCCGAGCTCGGCTCCCTCCTTCTCCAGACCTTTCCGGGACTCAGGGTGGATCTGGATCGGCCGGAGAGGGAGCTCTTCGTGGAGATAAGGGGGCGGGATTGTTACCTCTTCTCCGAGGTGATAAAGGGGGCCGGGGGGATACCGCTGGGGGTGGAGGGAAGGGTGGTCTCCCTCTTTTCCGGGGGGATAGACTCCCCGGTGGCCTCCTGGCTCATGATGAAGAGGGGGTGCGAGACGGTCCTCCTTCACCTGGACGTTTCCCCCTTTCAGAGCGCGGAGGCCAGAAGGAGGGCCGAGAGGGTGGCGGGGATCCTTTCCCGCTACCATCCCGGGCTGGAGCTCGTGGTGAGGGAGCACGGGGGCTTCCTGAGAAGGGTGAGGGAGTTCCTGGAGGAAAAAGGTGAGGAGAGGTACACCTGCTTGCTCTGCAAGAGGCAGATGTACAGGGAAGGGGAGAGGCTGGCGGAGGAGAGGGGGGCCCAGGCCCTGGTCACCGGGGAGAGTCTGGGACAGGTGGCCTCCCAGACGCTGGCCAACCTCAGGGTGCTGGATCAGGCCTGCTCCCTTCCCGTCCTCCGTCCGCTGGTGGGTCTGGATAAGGTGGAAATAGAGAGGCTGGCTAGGGAGATAGGAACCTGGGAGGAATCCTCTAAGGAGGTGGGGAGGTGCGGGGCCGCCCCTCCCCGACCCTCCACCGCCGCCAGGCTGGAGAGGATCCTGGAGCTGGAGGAAGAGCTGGGTTTGAAGGAGTGAATCGAAGACTTTTTTCCTAACCCTCCAAGAAAAGACGTGGCGGTGGTGGTTCTGGGGGGAGCGGGTCACATAGGCTCCGGGGTGGTGAGGGAGTTGGTCAGGCTCTCCCCAGGTTTGGAGGTGGTGATAGCGGACAGGAACGTGGAGCGGGGGAGGGAGCTGGCGGGGGAGCTGGGGGACAGGGTTTCGGTGAAGGGGGTGGAAGCCGAGGATTTCTCCTCCCTGGTGGAGTCCCTGAAGGGAGCGGAGGTGGCGGTGAGCACGCTGGGGCCCTTCTACAAGCACGGGGAGAGGGTGCTGAGGGCAGCCCTCAGGGCTGGGGTGAACCTGTTGGACATAGACGATGACTATGATGCCACGGAGAGGTGTCTGGGCCTGGACCGGGAGGCCAGGGAGGCGGGAGTGCTGGCGATCGTGGGCTTGGGGGCCACCCCGGGCCTCACCAACCTGATGGCCAAGCTGGGGGCGGAGGGAATGGAGGCGGAGGAGGTGGATACGGCTTGGGCCTGGACGGCGGTGGATCCCTCCATGGGTCCCGCCATCATCTATCACTTCTTCCACGCCATCACGGGAGAGGTGCCCACCTACCGGGACGGGGAGTGGGTGAGAGTGAGGGCCCTCTCCGAGCCCGAGGTGGTGGAGTTTCCTCCTCCCCTGGGGAGGATGGAGGTGGGCCACGTGGGACACCCGGAGCCCATTACCCTCCCCAGGTACCTCAAGGGGGTGAGGAGGGTGACCAACAAGGGCACGATCTGGCCCAGGCTCCTGGCTGAGGTGGCGGGGACCTTCGCCAGGCTGGGGCTGACCGGACTGAGGGAGATAGAGGTGCGCGGCCAGTCCCTCTCCCCGCGGGAGCTGCTGGTGGAGCTCACCCTGAGGCTGGAGGAGCTCGCTCCGCCGGAGCTGATGGAGGAGGCGGCCAGGGAGCTGGAGGCCTTCGGGGAGTACGCGATGGGGGTGGGGCTAAGGGTGGAGGTGAGGGGAAAAAGGGAGGGGAGGGAGGTCAGACGCTTCTACTCGCTGGCCTCCCCCTCGGCCGTGCGGGCCACCGCCCTGCCCGCCGCCCTGGGAGCGCTGGAAGTGCTGGAGGGGAAGGTGGAGGGGAAGGGGGTCCATGCCCCGGAAGGGGTGATCGAGCCTTCACGCTTCCTCAGGAGGGTAGCGGAGGAGTTCGAGATATGGGAGGGGGAGGAGAGGAGGGAGAAGGTGGGCAGGGTATAGATGTTCCCAGTTCTCCTGAGTTCCTTCGCCACGGTGTTCGTGGCCGAGTGGGGGGACAAGACCCAGCTGGCCGTCCTCCTCCTTTCCTCCCGCTACGGGGCCAGGGAGGTCTTCCTGGGGGCCATGCTGGCTGTATGTCTGCTGGATGGGGCGAGCATTCTCCTAGGGGGAGCTCTTGGCGAGTTACTCCCCTCCAGGCCGGTCTCCATACTAGGTGCTTCCCTCTTCCTCGGTTTTGGGATCCGGTCCCTGTTTGATCGGGGGGAGGGTAGGGAGGAAAGAAGGACGGGCTCGATTCTCCTCTCCTCCTTCCTGACGGTATCGCTGATGGAGCTGGGGGACAAGACTCAGATTTCCGTTTTCGCCCTCTCCACTCGCTATTCCCTCCTGCCGGTGTTCTTGGGGGCAGTGCTTGCCTTTTTCCTTCTCATGGGGGCTGGAACGGTGGTGGGAAACCGGCTGAGGGGTCTGCTGGAGAGGAGGAGCCTGAGGAGGATCTCGGGTACCCTCTTTGTACTCTTCGGTCTGCTCTTCCTCCTCACCAGCCTCTGAGTCCGGTTCCTCAGGATTCAAGGGGAGCAGCTACACGTGTGGCCCCGATTCCCCACCTCAGCCCAAGAGCTCGTCGGCGTCCTTCAGCCTCTCCGCGGTCAGAGCGGTGAGCATCCCCACCTCCTCCGCGCCAAGATAGTGGGAGACGGACTCGTCGAAGAGGATCTCCATCGAGGCGGGGAACTCCTCGTCCGCCAGCGTGAGCACGATGGTGAGGGGGATGAGGGGGAGGGGCCTGAGCCTCACCGCGTAGTCCCCGTACCCCACCTTCACCTCCGATCCCCCCAGCAGCCTGGCCGCCTTCACCAGCCTCTCCCCCCTCGACCCGAACCTCTGCAGGAGGAGGGATTTGCTCCGCTCGGTCGCTGCGTCGGGACAGTACTCCCCCCCTTTCAGCTGCTTGTGGGTGATGAGCCTGGAGGTCTCGGGCACGGGTTCGGCCCTGGCGTAGGAGGTCAGGAAGCAGTAGATCCTCTCCCAGCGCAGCTGCTCCTTGGGATAGGGACGGTTCCTGAGCTCGTCGTAGATGGTTCCATCCTCCAGGGAGAGCCTGAGGCCGAGGAACCTCACCTCCTCCCCGAACCCCATCCTTCCCCTCAGCCTCCTCAGGTCCTCCTTGCAGTTCTCCCAGGTCCACTTTTCCTGCGCGAACATCACCCTTTTTCCTTCCCCCTTCTTTTATCCCTGCCGAGTCAGCGCAGCCCCAGTCCCTCCAGCAGCTCGCAGGTCCTGCACACCCTCTGTGGGGTGGGCTCCCCACACGATTCACAGGGCTGGAGCCCCACCTCCTCCCTCCCGCCCAGCCTCTCCTTCAGCCTCTCGAAGGTCCTCAGGAGGCCGAACTTGCAGTTGGGGTGCCTGCTCTCCAGCCTGTTCAGGAAGTCCCTGACCTCCGCATGCAGCCCCCTGGCGTACGGGCACTGCCCCAGGTGCACCTTCAGGTCCCTAACCAGGGCATACGCGGCCACCTCCCTCTCCGGTATTTCCCTCAGCGGCTTCACCCTCGGCACGAAACCCTCCCTGGGGGAGTAGGAGGGTCCCAGGCGCAGGAGCCTGGAAAGGTCACCCCTGAGGTAGTTCAGCAGGATGGCCTGAACCTCGTCGTCCAGGTTGTGACCGGTGGCCACCCTGCACACCCCCTCCTCCCTGGCCACCCTGTTCAGCAGGTACCTCCTCATCACCCCGCAGTAGGTGCAGGGATCCAGGCCCGTTTTTCTCCGCTCGGCCAGCCCCACCATCTCATCGAGCGTGACCCCGAACTCCTCCCTGAAGCTCACCACCCTATGCTCCACCCCCAGGGAGGAGCAGGCCTCCCTCGCGCACCTGAGGGATTCCTCCCGGTACCCCCTTATCCCCTCGTCCACGGAGAGGGCCACCACCTGGAAGTTCATCCTTCTTCCCAGCTCCGTCATCAGGTAGAGCAGGGAAACGCTGTCCTTCCCCCCCGAGAGGGCCACCCCCACCCTCTCCCCTGGACGGGCCATCCCTCCCTCGTAGACTGCCCTCCTGAACCTCTTCTCCACGCTCCTCAGGAGGCAGCGATCGCAGAGGAAGACCCCGGCGTACCTCTGGTGGTAGACCGCCGAGCGCCCGCAGAGGGTGCAGCGAGGCGTCCTCAGCCCCCCGTCACCACCCTGAGGATCTCCAGCTCCTCCCCGTCCCGGAGCCTCTCCTCCTCCACCACCAGTCTCTTTCCCCTCCTCACCAGCACGCTCTCCCTGTCGTAGCCCAGCCTCTCCAGGAGCCCCTCCACGGTGGTCCCCTCCTCCACCTCCACCTCCCTCACCGTCTCCCCTTCCCTCACCCTGACCCTCATGCCTACATCCCCCTTCCCATGGCCAGGGAGACGATGCGCTCCACCTGCTGCTGCAGGAACTCCGGGAGCTTCAGGATCCTCACGTCCAGGAAGCCCCTGATGAGGAGGTCCTCCGCTTCCTTCCTCCCCAGCCCCCTGGACATCAGGTAGAGCACCTGCTCCTCGTTCAGCTTCCCCACCGCCGCCTCGTGGGTGAGGTTGGAGGTGGAGCTCCTGGAGATGAGCTCGGGAACGGCCGAGATCTCGGAGCGGGGGGAGAGCATGAGGCCGTTGCACTCCACGTGCCCCACGTTGTCCTTCCCGGTGCAGCTTATCCTGGCCCTCATCACCACCTTGGCCTCATCCGTGGTGACGGTCCTTCCCAGGATCTCCGCCCTGTGCTGGGAACCCTCCATCTCTATCCATCCTCCCAGGTCCAGCTGGGAGGTTCCCCTTCCGTAGATGATGGAGTTAAGGGCGGCGGAGGCCCTCCTCCCCTTCATCCACACCCGGGGGTAGGCCTGGAGGGAGGCCACGGGGGTGAGGCAAACGTAGTTGCTCACGAAGGTGCTCCCCTCCTCCATCACCACTCCAGTCCTGGGTCTCACATCCACCCTTGGTCCCCAGTTGTGGACCATGGTGAAGGTTAGCCTGGAGCCCCTCTTCAGGTAGAACTCGGAGACCCCGATGTGCAGCCCCCTCTCCGTCTGGGGATGGGTGAGGCAGCCCGTGAGGAGCTGGGCGGAGGAATCCCTCTCCATCAGGATGACGTTGTGAACGGCCTGCAGCAGGTTCCTGGTCCGGAGGTAGAGGCATGCCTGAAGGGGGAGAACCACCTCCTTCCCCTCCAGCACCCGGACGAAGTATCCCCCCTTCCCCTTCAGGGCGGTGAAGGCCGTGTACTTGTCCGCGGTGGGGCTCACGGCCTTCCAGACGTACTCCTCCAGCCAGTCGTACCTCCTCACGGCCTCCTCGAAGCTCAGGATCTCCACGCTGTCCTCGTACATCTTCTGGATCTGCGCGTAGAGGGCGGAGTGGTCCACCTGCAGGAAGCTCCCTGCCCTCCCCTCCCCTCCCGGGGCTATTCCTACCTGCAAGAGTTCCGGTCCGGGGTTCTCCTGGCTTCCTCCCTCCGTGAGGTAGGAGGAGAGGTCCAGGTCGGGACCGTAGGGGGAGGGCTTGCGCAGGGCCTCCCTCAGCTCGTCATCGCGGACGGGCATCGCTTGCACCACTCGTATCCCTTGGCCAGGATGGTCTCGAGGATCCGCTCGGGCTCCCCGTGGCAGGCGATCCTCCCCTCGATCATCACGTGGGCCTGCTTGGGCTTCAGGTACTTCAGGATGTGGCTGGTGTGGGTGATCACCAGGGCCGACTTCCCCTCCAGGGAGCGGGAGAGCTCCCTTCCCATCAGCTCCAGGTTCTCCACGTCCACCCCCGAGTCCGGCTCGTCCAGGATGAGGAGGTCGGGGTTCATGGCCAGCACCTGCAGGGCCTCCGCCTTCTTCTTCTCCCCTCCCGAGAAGCCGTAGTTGAGGTCCCGGTGGAGGAGCTCCTCGCCCACCTGCAGCTGGGAGGTAAGCCTGGCTATCTCGGTGCTTCCCGTCCTCTCGCTCAGGATCTTCAGGATGTCCCCCAGCTTCACCCCCCTCACCGCCGGGGGGTTCTGGAACATCAGGGCCATCCCCATCCTCACCCTCTCCTCCAGCGGGAGGGAGGTGATGTCCTTCCCCTTGAACCTGATGGTTCCCGAGACCACCTGGAAGGTGGGCATGCCCAGCAGAACCTGGGCCAGCGAGGACTTCCCGGAGGCGTTGGGTCCCAGCAGGGCGTGCACCTCCCCTTTGGGGAGGATGAGATCCACCCCCCTCAGCACGGTCCTTCCATCCACCACCGCCCTGAGTCCCCTCACCTCAAGGATGGGCTCCATCTACCGAACTGTTCCTCCCCGCCTAAAATCCCATCTGTCTCACGATCTCCTCGGCCGCCTGATGCAAGGAATGGGTCACCGGGGAGGGGGTGAGGAGGGGATGGGTGCCATGCTGGAGGAGGGGAAGGTCCGTTGCCCTGAGCCCCGAGAGCAGGCAGGCGGAGAGGAGATAGACGAGCTCCGTGGCCTCCCTTCCCCCTACCACCTGTCCTCCCACCAGTCTTCCCGTCCCCCTCTCGCAGACCAGCTTCAGCAGGAGGGGGGAGGCCCCGGGCAGGTGCCTGGGATGACGGTTGAAGGAGGTGGCCCTTCCGGTCAGGATGCCGAGCCCCTCCCGTCCCGCCGCCTCCTCGGAGAGGCCAGCCAGCCCGAAGACGGTCTCGCGCAGCAGGGTTAGGAAGGTCCCCACCGCCCCCGGGTTCCTCCGGAGGTTCTGGAAGGAATTGAAGCCGGCTATCCTTCCCTCCCAGGCCCCCACCGAGGCCAGCATGAGCCTTACGGGCTTTCCCGTGAGGAGGGATCTTTTTTCCGCGCAGTCCCCGCAGGCCAGGATGTGGGGGTCGGAGGTGCGCTGGTACTCGTCCACCGCCACCGCCCCGGTGGGTCCCAGCTCCAGGCCCCCCTCCCTCGCCAGCTCCACGTTCGGCTTGGTTCCCACGGAGACCACCACGGCGTCGGCGGGTAGCTCCTCTCCCCCCTCCAGCCTCACCCCTTCCACCCCTTCCTTCCCCACCACCCCCTCCACTCTCCTTCCCGTCAGGATCCTCACCCCCTCTTCCCTCAGGATCCTCTCCGCCTCCGCGCTCACCTCCGGGTCGAAGATGGAGAGGCAGCGGGGAAGGAGCTCCACCACCGTTACCCCCTTCCCCTCCTTGCGCAGCTCCTCGGCCAGCTCCATCCCCACGAACCCCCCTCCCACGATCACCACCTCACCCGCCTTCCTCAGGCCGCTTCTCATCCTCTCCACGTACTCCGGTTCCTTCCTCATCACGAACACGTTCTCCTTCTCCCCTCCTGGGAAGGGAGGGGGAAGGGGGGAGGAGCCGGTGGCTAGGATAAGCCTTTCGTACCCAATCTCTCCCTCCGAGGTGAGCAGCACCTTTCTCCCCCTGTCGAGGGAGCTGACCCGTGCCACCATCAGCTCCACGCCAGCTTTGGAAAGGACCTCGTCCGGGATGAAGGCTTGCTGAAGGGAGTGCAGGGTGTGAAAGAGATAGGGTAAGGCGCAGGGGACGAGGGCCCTTTCCTCCCTCCTCACCAAGGCCACCTTCTTTTCCGGGTACCTGCGCGCGGCGGTGAGGGCGGCGGACATCCCGCCGGGCCCTCCCCCCACCACCACCACGTCGAAGGCCTTCACTCCTCCCACCTCAGGATCAGTCCCTCCCTCCTCAGGAGGGCCGCCGCTATTCCTTCCCTGCCGCACGAGGGGCTTCCCTCCTTGAGCAGGGCCTCCCTCACCCCCAGGAGCCTGGCCAGCCTCAGGGTCTCCTCCGCCCCCCTTATCATCTCCTCCGTCACATCCCTTCCCCCCTCCGTGATGGCCCTCCCCCTCCCCTCCAGCACCTCCTCCCCCCTGGCCGTGAGCCTTACGGGTTCCCTGGGAATGCCCATTCCCCCCAGCACCTCGGGACAGACGGGAACCAGCCAGGCCCTTCCCGCCAGCTCCATCACCCCCTCCTTGCCCTTTTCCAGACCGTCCCACCTGCACCTCACCCCCAGCAGGCAGGCGCTGACCAGCTTGGGAGGCTCCGGAGGGGGAGGGGGAGGGAGGGATCCCAGCGCCCTTCTCTCCGCCTCCGGTGGAATCCCTATTCCCTCCACCACCACCCTCCCGGCGTACTCCGGACGTTCCCGCAGCCCCCTCTTCATCCTGTGGAAGGTCAGGGTGAAGGCGGCTCTCACCGCCTCCCCATGCACCTCCCCCGTGGAGGGATCCAGGCCGGTGGGGGTGTCCACCGCCACCACGGGAAGGCCGGAGCGGTTGATCCACCTCACCGCCGAGAGGTAAGGCTCCCTCAGCTCCCCCTTCACCCCCGTGCCCAGCAGGGCGTCCACCACCACCCCGAAGCCCTCCCTGTCCACCTCCTCCAGCTGCTCTGGACGAAGCACCACCCTCTTCCTCACACTTTCCATCCTCTCCACCACCTCCCAGTTCAGGCGGGCCTCCTGGGTCCTGATCCTGGAGGGGTCCCCCACCATCACCACCTCCACCGGGCAACCGTAGGAGGAGAGGTGCCTGGCCGCCACCAGCCCATCCCCTCCGTTGTTTCCCGTGCCGCAGAAGAGCAGGACCCCCGTCCTTCCGAAGGTCCTGAGGATGAACCTGGCCACGGAGGCCCCCGCGTTCTCCATGAGGAGCAGGCGGGGAACCCCGAACCTCTCCGACTCCTCGTCCACCCTCCCCATTTCCTCGGAGGTGATGGAAACCTCAGCCAACCCTTTCACCCTTCACCACCAGATCCCCCACCCTCCCTCCAAGCCTCCTCGCCACCACGGGGCACTTGATCATGAGGAGGTAGAAAAGGTTGGCCCCCATTCCTTCCAGGGTCTCGTAGTTTCCCTGCCCCTTGCTTATCACCAGCTCAGCCTCCCTGAGGAAGGACGCCTGGGCGGGGGTGTAGATGGTCTCGGGATTCAGCTCCACCTCCACCACCTCCGCCACCTCCTCCATCCCCGCGAACTCCGCATCCTCCCTGGAGGCGTCGTTGAGGAGGGGATCCTTCTTCACCACGTAGATCACCTTTTTCCCCAGCGTTTCTATGAGGATCCTGTCGAACACGACCTCCCCGGCGTTGTCCGCCAGATAGACCACCGTGCTGCTTCTCTCCAGTTCCCTCCTGAGGTGCTCCAGATGGTTGAGGCTGAGATCCCTATCCAGCACCTCTGAAACCGTTTTTTTCAGGTCGAAGTCCATTCCCGGTCCCACGTCTATCACGTTTCCGGCTATGGCCAGCTTCACGGCGGTGAGGAGGGGATCGGGGGAGCTCTCCACCTTCCGCCTGAGCTCCGGATACATCTCCTTGGCCAGCCGGTTGAAGGCCCTCTTCACCTCCCGGTAGGGATCCGCGTTTCCCGTGATCCTCTTCACCTCCTCGTGCACCTTCAGGCAGAGAAGGGGAGGGGTGCTTTCAGGAGGGGCCTCCCCCAGGATCCTCAGGGCCGCCCTCACCACCTCCAGCCTCTTTCCCTCGTCCTCGGTGGCCAGCCTCCCCGCCTCCACCGCCTGCCTGAGCAGGCAGGGGAAGCACTCCAGGTCCATCCTCACCTATTCCTCCCCCAGCCTCCTTCGGACGGCCTCCACCTTCCCCTCCAAGGAGAGGGGCTTGTCCCTTCGCTCGTCCACCTTCAGGGTGGTGATCACCCTGGGTGCCCCAGCCTCCAGCACGGCCCGGTGCATCTCCTTCACCGCCTCCAGCACCTCCTCCAGCTCCCCCTCCACCAGCGTGCCCATGGCCGTCACCTGGTGCTTCATTCCCCTCCTCCTAAGCACCTCCACGGCTTTGGCCACGTACCCGCTCACCGAGGCACTTCCCGTTCCCAGGGGAACGACGGAGATCTCGGCCACCACCATGGGCTCCGCAGAACCTCTTCCGTGAAACAAAAAAGCTTGCGGGTCAGGGAAGGGACTTACCTTCCTCCTTCCTCCTCTCCCCCTCCTTTGCCGCCCCCGCTTTCTTCACCCCCGCCACCTTCTTCACCCCCTCCAGTCCAGGCTTGAACTCGGTCAGGGGCCTTATCTCGGCCTTCCCCGATCGCCTCAGGATCTCCAGGGCCTCCCTCCCCCTGGCCGTCCTCACCAGGACGGTGGACCTGCCCAGGGGGGAGCCCACCGCCCCCACGGAGAGGTCGGCCAGCTCGGAGGTGAAGTCGGTGCAGAGGGTGCAGGAGGGGTTAACACAGTCGTGGAGGGCCTTAACCTCTATCTCCTTGCTCTGCCCGTCCCTCAGCCTGCAGATGAACTTCCCCTTCTTGATGTCGAACTTGACCACCTCCTCAAAGGTGACCCCCAGCTTCTCCCTCAGGAAGTCCCCGAGCTTCTCGTGGTGGAAGGACTCCATGCAGAAGAGGCCTATCACCAGCCTGATCCTCTCCCCCAGCTTGGGGTAGGGAAGGTCCCCGCGCTGTATCTTCCTCACCGCCCTCACCTGGCAGGGGACGCCCACCACCGCCACCTTCTGCAGGGAAAGCCTCTCCACGGCCTCCCTTAGGGGCAGGAAGAGGGGACCCCTGGTGTACTTGGTTCCCGCCGCGGAGAGGACCTCCTCCCTGGTCCTGGCCACCATGGCCTTGGGCCTCCAGGGTTCCTCCCCCACCCCCATCAGGAGGGCGCCGTCCAGGTAACCCTCCTCCAGCAGGGAGAGGAGGAGGGAGGAGACCGCTCCCCCGTCCTGGCACCTCTTCAGAACCTCCTCATCAAGCGAGCGCACGGAAAGGGCCTCCAGGAAGCTCCCCACCGAGGGATCAACCTGGGCCCCCTCGGGAGGCTCCCCCAGCAGGTCCTTTTCCGTGGGGGTCTGGGGGCAGACGGAGTAGCAGGTCCCACAGGAGGTGCACTTCCCCTTGATCTTGGGCTCCGCCTCGAAGACCAGCACCCCGGGATCGCAGCAGGCCACGCAGGCGGCGCAGCCCGCGCAGAGGTTCGCCCTCACCACCTCCTTGAGCAGGTGGCCGAAGACCTTGGGTTTGGCCTCCATCCTTTCACCGGAGTTTACGGGGAAATTGAAAGACCTGCTTATTTAACCTTTGCTGCCAAACCGGCCGAGAACTGGCACGAGCGGCTGGGCCCGCCTGGTTCTGGCAATCCGTGGCCAAGAGTGACCCGTTGACCGGCCCCTCCAGCGATAAAACTTCGAGGGCCAGAGATTTTTCCCTCCCCCAACCGAGAGAGAGGATGCGCGGGAGGGAACTGCTGCTGACGGTTACCGCCGCCTCCTTCCTCACTCCCTTCCTGGGCTCCTCCGTCAACCTGGCCCTTCCCTCCCTTCAGGAGGAGTTCGGAGTGGACGCGGTCCTCCTGAGCTGGGTGAACACCTCCTTCCTCCTGAGCTCCGCGGCCCTTCTCCTCCCCCTGGGAAGGCTGGCCGACCTGAGGGGCAGGAAGAGGTTCTTCGTCTTGGGCCTGCTCGTCCTCCTCCTCTCCACCTTCCTCTCCTCCCTTTCCCCCTCCTTCTCCCTCCTCCTCCTCTTCCGGATTCTGCAGGGAATGGGGAGCGCCATGGTGGTTTCCACTGGCGTGGCCCTCCTCACCTCCTTCTTCC
>Ga0185307_1000457_pt1 | contig 25766 bp, 22 predicted proteins | sample LHCtaG_FD_128010 | JGI IMG/M metagenome (GOLD analysis project Ga0185307, IMG submission 128010) | Hot spring microbial communities from Little Hot Creek, USA to study Microbial Dark Matter (Phase II) - LHC4sed_matched (SPADES... | ecosystem: Environmental > Aquatic > Thermal springs > Hot... | reverse complement strand
AAAACATTTGTAGCACAAGGCTTTAAAACGTTAAAAATAAATTACTTAAAATACTGGGAACAGCTATGAAAAGGACAGGACCAACAAATGTTTATGTGAAAGAGCTTATAGAAAAGCTGAGGAAGAAATCTTTAGAGTTAAAAGCACCTATATGGAAAGCAGTAGCAGAAAAACTGGAAAAACCGAGGAGAAAGAAAGTAGAAGTAAACTTGAGTGAAATAGAGAAATATACTAACAATGGCGATACTGTTGTGGTTCCTGGTGTAGTCCTTGGAAATGGAAGCTTGACGAAGCAGATAAGGATAGCAGCAATCCGCTTCTCTTCTTCGGCAGAAAGAAAGATAAGAGAAAGTAAGAGCGAAATTTTAAGCATAGAAAAACTTTTAGAAGAAAACCCTAAGGGGAATGGAATAAAAATTTTGGTGTAAGTATGAAAATATACGATGCAGAAGATCAAATAGTTGGTAGGTTAGCTACAGCAATAGCAAAAGATCTTTTGAAAGGAGAAAATGTTGTTGTAGTCAATGCAGAAAAGGCTGTTCTATCAGGAAGTCCCAAGTTTAAGAAGGAGTTTTACTTACAAAGAATTCAGCGTGGTAGTCCAAAGCATGGACCATTCTTTCCAAAACAAGCCGATGGAATTTTCCGAAGGGCGGTAAGGGGTATGTTACCTTGGCATAAACCTAAAGGTAGGGAAGCTTTTAAAAGGCTAAAAGTTTATGTAGGAGTACCAGAAGAGTTTAAGAACAAAAAATTTGAAAAGGTTGCTAGTGCAGATGCTAAAAGGCTTAAGTGTAAGTATATAACTTTAGGAGAACTTTCATTAGAAATAGGTGGGAAGAAAAGATGGTAAAGAAAAAGATAGTTTTCACGACTGGGAAGAGAAGACTAGCAGTAGCTAGAGCTAAAGCTGTAGAAGGGACAGGGAAAGTTTTCATAAACTCTAGACCTCTAGAAATATGGGGTAATGAGCCTCTCAGATTATGGATAAAAGAGCCTCTACTCCTTGCCGGCGATCTCGGCGCTAAAGTAGACATTCATGTAAAAGTAAAAAGTGGAGGAATAGTTGGTCAGGCAGAGGCTGCTAGGATGGCAATAGCAAGAGCTCTTGTAGAGTTTTATAAGGACGAAGAACTGAAGAAAAAGTTTATAGAATACGATAGAAATTTGCTAGTCTATGACCCAAGAAGAAACGAGCCCCATCACGGAAGTGGAAGAGGGGCAAGCAGACGTGGTTCACGTAGACACAAACAGCGTTCAAAGCGTTAAGTACTTTTTCTCACATAAAGAAGAAGAATATATATTTTGAAAAATATAGGTTAAGTTTATAAATTTACAATTTAAAAATTTAGTTTACAAGTGGTGATATGATAATACCAGTAAGATGTTTTTCATGCGGAAAGGTTGTAGGTCATTTATGGGAAGAGTTCAAGAGGAGAGTTGAGACAGGCGAACATCCAGGAAAAGTTTTAGACGATTTGGGGCTAAAAAGGTTTTGTTGTCGTCAACTCTTTTTAGGCCATATAGATTTGCTGAAGAGCGTAGGCAAGTTCAAGCCGTGATGAAGCGTGTGGCCAAGAGACAGGTTTACAAGGTTTGAAGTTGCCAGATTGTTAGGTGCAAGGACTTTGCAAATATCTTTAGGAGCCCCTGTTTTAGTGAAAACTGATTTGACAGAGCCAAGCGAAATTGCTAAGCAAGAGTTTAGGGAATGTATACTTCCTATAACAATAAAAAGAAGATTGCCAAGTGGAGAAGAGATAGTTATCGACGTAAAATCCGCAATAAAAAATTGGTTGAGTGAAAGAAGGGAGCTTTAAGTTTTCTACATCTTTTCCAAGGGTTTTATTCCAAGCATGTTTAAACAATCTTTCAGGATGTTTTTTGTAACTTGGACAAGAGTTAACCTAAAGTTTCTAACATCTTCCTTCGCACTCAATACAGGACACTTCTCGTAAAAACTGTTGAAAACTGTTGAAAGCTCATACGCATAGTTGCAAATGTAATGAGGTCTCATATCGTCAGCAGCTTGTTGAACTACTGTGTTGAAAAAGGATAACTTTTTCAAAAGTTGTTTTTCCTCTTCTTCCAATTTCTGTACTCTGAAGACTTTTTTCCACTTCTTTGCTTTTCTTAGTATGCTTGAACATCTTGTATGAGCATACTGAATGTAAGGCGCAGTGTTCCCTTCCAGACTTAACATTTTCTTCCAGTCAAAAATTATCTTGTTTTCCGGTTCTACTTTTAGTATTGCATACTTCAAAGCTCCAACGGCAATTGCCTTAGCAATACTCATTTTCTTTTTTTTAGGTAAATTTGGATTTCTCTTTTCAACCTCCTTGTAAGCTAGATATATAAGCTCTTTTAGAACTTCGTCTAGCATTACAATTCTACCTTCTCTAGAAGACATCTTCCCCTCAGGAAGAGTTACTGCCTCATAAGAAAAATGATGGCAGTTCTTAGCCCAAGGATACTCTAAAAGTTCGAGAAGCTTAAAAAGTTGCTGGAAGTAAAGGTTCTGCTGAGACATTACAACCCAAATAGCTGAATCTAGCTTGTACTTCTCAAACTTATGAACTGTTAAGCCTAAATCGCTAGTTATGTATAAGCCGGTGGCGTCAGACCTAAGCAGTACAGTATCTGGCAATCCATAATCCTTAAGATTTGTTACAATATGTCCTTCAGCCAATCTCACAGCTACATTCTTCAACAAGGCCTTTTCCACGATTTTCTTTCCCAATTCTCTAAAGTTACTTTCATAAAACCAAACATCAAACTTTACTCCAAGGTTTTTGTACGTTTCTTCAAAACCTTTAACACACCACCTTACTATCTTATTCCAGAGAGCAACAGTCTTTTGGTCTTTCTCTAGTTCAAACTTTCTCAGAGTTTCGCGTGCTTTTTCTTCTAGCTCTGGTTTAACCTTAGCCGTTTCATGAAACTTAACGTAATACTGCCAAAGCCAGAGATCAGGCTTGCCTTTTGGCCTTTTTCCTTTACCCCAAATTTTATAAGCAGTTACTAATTTTGCTACTTGCAAACCAACATCATTCATGTAGTTTGCTCTTATTGTTTTGTAACCTAAATAGCTAAGAATGTTTGCTAAAGAAGCGCCAAGGAATGTGGATCTTGCATGACCTATATGCATAGGATGAACAGGGTTTGGTTGGGAAAATTCTACCATTATTCTCCCTTTTCTCCCTTTCTCCACAGGCTCTTTTAACAGTCTTTCTACAATCTTTTCCCAATAGAAGAAAAAGTTTACATAACCACCTCTCGCTTCTACTTTAAGGATTAATGGATACTTAGAAATTTGAATTTTCCTAGAAATTTCTGTAGAAAGCTCTAAAGGACTCTTTTTCATTTCCTTGGCCAGTTCGAAGCATGGAAACGAAACATCCCCAAACTCTTCTTTTGTCGGCATTTCCAAGCTTTCGGCAGTCGCTTTTATCCCCACATCTCTTAAAACTCTTAAAACTTCCTCTTTCAGCATAGTTGTTAATTATTCTCGAGTAAATTTATTATTTTACGAGTTAATTCTTAGATAAGGTAAGATGTGCGGAATAATTGGTTATATCGGTGAAAGGGAAGCTAATCCAATAGTTCTGAGTGGGCTGAAGCACTTAGAGTATAGAGGGTATGATTCTTGTGGAGTAGCTTTGCGAGATGGCAATAGCTTGACGGTTAAAAAGGATGTTGGAAAAGTTGATGAAGTTCATTCAAGGTTAAACTTTTTAGAACCTGCGGTTAACTTAGCAATTGGTCACACAAGATGGGCAACTCACGGCAGAGTGACACAAGAAAATGCACATCCACACTTAAGCTGCGATTCTTCTGTTGCAGTAGTTCACAACGGCATTATAGAAAATTATCAAGAACTGAAGAGTTGGTTGAAGGAAAAAGGACATAAGTTTAAAAGTGAGACAGACACAGAAGTAGTTTCGCATCTTGTTGAGGAAGAGATGAAGAAAGGGAAAGATTTTGTCGATGCTGCAAGGATTGCTATAAAGAAGCTAAAAGGAAGCTATGCATTACTTCTTGTTCATAAGAATGAAGAAAAGATAGTAGCAGCAAGGAAAGGGTCTCCTCTAGTTTTGGGCGTTGCAGAACATGGATACTTTGCTGCAAGTGACATACCAGCCTTTCTCGATTATACAAAAAGAGTTGTTTACCTCCATGACTATGATTTTGTTGTTTTAACACCAAAGAGATTTGAAGTTTTTAACTTGTTAGAAAACAAGCTTGCGAAAAGGAAGATAGATACAATAGAATGGAGTGCAGAAAAGGCGAAGAAAGGTGAGTTTGAGCACTTCATGCTGAAGGAAATAAGCGAGCAGGTAGAAACTATTCAAAAGGCAGCATTGCAAGATGAAAATGTTGTGAGAAAAGTTGTTGAAGAAATGAGAAGAGCTTTTGGAATATTTTTCATAGGTTGTGGGTCAAGCTATCATGCATGCTTGGCAGGAAGCTATTTGTTCTCGAAGATAGCGCGACAGCATGTAAACGTAGTTTTAGCGTCTGAATTTCCAAACTATGAGCATTTTTTGACTAAGAAAACTTTGGTTGTTGCAGTTTCTCAGTCTGGAGAAACTTACGATGTACTAGAAGCAGTAAGAGCTGCTAGAAGGAGAGGAAGTAAAGTCATTTCTATAGTCAACGTGATGGGTTCAAGCTTGACAAGAGAGTCTGATGCTTTCTTGCTTATGAATGCTGGTCCAGAGATATGTGTTCTTTCAACAAAAACTTATACTTCTCAACTGGCCTTGTTGGACTTGCTTGCTCATGCTCTTGCTGGAAAGTATGAGGAAGGTAGGAAAAGATTAAAGTACCTTTGGAACGTGATATACAATTTAACTTCTGCAACAACAAGGGAAATGATTAAAAGGCTTGCTGAAAATTTGAAGGAGAAGGAGCACATTTTCTGCATAGGAAGAGGGTTGCAATATGCTACTGCTCTAGAAGCTGCTCTCAAGATTAAGGAAGTTAGCTACATACATGCAGAGGCTTTTGCTGGTGGTGAACTGAAGCATGGCACGATTGCGCTTATAGAAAAGGGAACACCTTGTATAGTGTTTGTTTCTGAAGAGAATAAGGAAGAAATAATTTCAAACGCAGAAGAGATAAAAGCAAGGGGAGGGTATTTGATAGGTGTTTCGCCTGAAAACAACAAGGTTTTTGATTTTTGGATAAAGGTTCCTGAGTGTGGAACAGAAAATCCTATCGTGCAGATAATTCCAGTTCAAATCTTAGCTTATCAGTTGGCTGTTGGGAGAGGGTGTGATCCGGATCGTCCAAGATCACTTGCAAAAGTAATTTGTGTGAAGTAGATATACCTGCAAACTTAGGCTAAATTATAATCTAAATAAAAAAGTTACAGTTAAGTAACTAGAAAAGAGGTTTATTTTATGAGAGTTGTTAAGGACTTTAGACTTGAAGGAAAAGTGAGTGTAGATGAGCTTGTTAGACAGATGAAGGAGAGCGGAGGGTTTGTTGCAAAAGAGTTGGGCTTGGCTGTTGACATGCTTGAAGAAATGATAAGAGAAAAAAGTTGCTTGAAGTTCTTATCTTTTCCTGCTTGCATAGTTGCAACTGGGACAAGAGGAATTTTAAAGGAAATGGTTAGAAGAAAGTGGTTTGATGTTTTAATAACTACGTGTGGTACTTTGGACCATGACATAGCGAGAAGCTACAAGGATTATTACCATGGAAGCTTTTTTATGGATGATAGAGAATTGCACAAGAGAGGCATAAACAGGGTTGGAAATGTTTTAGTTCCGAACGAATCTTACGGGTTCGTGATAGAAGAGAGGATGAGGAAGTGGCTGAATGAAGTTTACTCAGAAGGTAAGAATGAGTTAGCTACTTACGAGCTATGCTGGGAGTTGGGCAAAAGGATTAAAAACAAGGATTCAATTCTCTACTGGTGTTGGAAGAATGGCATACACATGATTATCCCAGGTATAACAGACGGGGCAGTAGGCTATCAAATTTGGCAGTTCTCTCAGACACACAACTTAAAGGTTGATGTGCTTGAAGACGAGAAGCTTTTGAGCGACTTGATATGGAATGCTAAAAAATCTGGTGCATTAATAATTGGTGGGGGTATATCCAAGCACCATACCATTTGGTGGAATCAGTTCAAGCATGGGTTAGACTATGCTGTCTACATAACTACTGCTCAGGAATACGATGGTAGCTTAAGTGGTGCTCAAACAAGAGAAGCAATATCTTGGGGGAAGATAAAAGAAAAAGCAAGGCATTTGACTGTTTATGGGGATGCAACAGTTTATTTGCCTATAGTTTATGCTGCATTGGTAGAAAGAAAGGTTTAAAAACTTAATGTTTCTAATAATGTTTATTATGCCTAAAAAAGTTAGGGATATTGCCTGGAAAGGGCTAGTGATAGGAAATATAGTTTTAACTTTATTCTTGTTCTACATCCTTTATTCACAAATGAGCTATTTGACTTACATAGTTGAGAATAAACTTCCCTATACAGTTCCAGAAATAGGGAGGAAAACGGCTGTAGTGATAAATCCTTTAACAGGTTCTTTCGTTCTCATAAATTCTCCAGTCATACTAACAGTAGTCTTAGGTATAGTAATAATTTTTGGGTTAGTATACTTGTTTAAACATCATTAAGGTTTACTTTTTACTTTTGTGTACAACCTTTTAGCATACTCAACTACATAGGGTGCAAGTGGAGCCAGAGTTAAAGCCAGGAGCATGTTGAACGGGTAAAAAGTAGGTGGCTCGAACGGGTTCCCTCCAGATGGCCACTGATAGTTAAAAATATTACTCAGAGTATAACCTAGGTACTGAATTCCTGTCCAGATTCCGGTGGTGGCTAACGACCCTCCAACTCTGCTTAAGTACTTTTTCACTCCTGATAGATTTTTTCCAGTAAATTTTTCTACAAAAGTTTCACCTACCACAGCACCTGCACCTCCAGGCGCTACAAAGTTAACGATTAGTTTTTCTGGTAGGTTTGAAGGGATATAATCACTTGATGTGTTAATTAGTGGTAGATACGGGAGCAAGGGATTTTTCGTGACATACCTATAAACAGCAGGTAGTCCATAAACAAACATACCACCGCCAAGCCACTTTAAAACCTTTCTATCTTTTACAGTCTCTTTAAGTCCATCGTAAATGTTCTTGACTTTATACAAATCTTTTATCGAGGCTTTTTCGTCAAGCTTCATGATTTCACCACTTGTAAGTAACTATAAAATATTAAAGTATTTAATTTTATTTGTTACACATGTAACAAACGAAAGATTATTTTAGAAAATAAACTTTTCTTCTAGTATGCTTGCTTTACCACCTATTCTTCTTATCCAGCTAGCTATTCTAATCAGTTCTTTTAGGTTGTCTAAACACCAGAAGGAATCTTGCAAGAATTATTGTTACACGTGTAACATAAATACTTTTCTCTTCTTGAAAAATTTTTTCAATGAATTAAATTTTGTCACCAAAAACTTTCTTCAACCCTTCAACAATCTTTTCTACAACTACATCTACAGGCCTATTCATCCAAACTTCTACAAAAGGAATTCCCTTCTTCCTATAATACTCTATAACTGGCTTAGTCTGCTCTTCATATATTTTCAGCCTTCTTTTTATAGCTTCTACCTTTAGATCGTCTTCTCTTTGCACAAGTTTACTCCCACACTTATCGCATATCAAATCTTTTTTAGGGAGTAAAGGAGGAAGGATATACTCTACCCCTTCTATAACTTTATGTATGTCAGCTGTGTTGTAGTTTCCATCGCAAGTAGGATTGCTACAAATCCATCTGCCAGAAATTTTTTCCAGCAAAATTTCTTCATGCGCATTGATTTTAATTATTGCATCTATTGTTGTAATTTTGTCAAGCTCTTCAGCTTGTTTTAAATCTCTGGGAAATCCGTCTAGAATAAACTTTTCAATTTCGTCAATCTCCTTTTTCACAAGAGCAACAGCTATTTCATAAGGAACAAGCTCTCCTTTCTCTACATAAGGTTTTATAATCTTACCTATTTCACTACCTCTCTTAATTTCAACCCTTAGCAAGTCCCCAACAGTAACTTTTTTCAGTCCAAACTTTTCAGCTAGCCTAGAAGCATAAGTCCCTTTTCCTGAACCTTGCGGACCAAAAATCAAAAGTTTCATTAATTAAATTTAATTTTACATACTTATTTTTATGCCGAGGTAGTTTAGTGGTTAGAACGCTGCGCTCATAAGCAATGAGCTTTGATGCAAGATGATGAGGTGAACCGCAGAAGTCGTGGGTTCAAATCCCACCCTCGGCATTTCCAAAATTCGGACTTATTCTTTTTTTATTAATCAAGTGTCAATAGCCTAAAGAATTTAAAAGTAAAAAATCAAGATTAATTATCTGGTGAATTCATGGTCGAGCTAACAGAAGAAGAGAAGAAAGTTGTTGAAGCGATGAAAGTTTTAGGTGCTACATCAGAAAATAAGCTAAAGACTGCAGATCATATAGCAAAAGCAGCAATGCTTCCAAAGGGGAGAGTAAGTAATATTTTACTCTCCTTAACAAACAAGAAAGTTATAAAAAGAGTTGCTAGAGAAAAAGCAGCAGGCTACTACTTGATCGAATCAGTTTAAGTTCTTCTAAAGATTTAAGATACGTTGGAAAAAATTAGTTATTAGAGGGCTCGTAGCTCAACTTGGATAGAGCAGCACATGCTAGGCTGAACCTTCTATACCGAGGAAAGGTGAAGGTTGAGGGTTCAAATCCCTCCGAGCCCACACGTTTGATTATCTATACCTTAAGATCCTATATCTTGAAGGAATTTCTTTCTTCTTATAAACTCTTTCAAAAAGTGATTCTGTATGAGTGAAAAGAAAGTAGTACATGAAACCTAACAGACTAGTAAAAACTATGCCAAACATTAGCGCTGTGTAGTCTGCTTCGCCCATTCCTACACTTCTTGCATAATAATCTACAGAAAGAAGTAGGAAAATCATCTGAATAAAAACTGTAACTAATGAAATGAAGAGTACAACGTTCAAGCATACACCAAAAACTTATTTGTTTTTATTTTTTAAAAGGCCGTGACCGGGATTTTCAGTAATCTTTTGAACCCGGGCCAGAGGCTCCACAGGCCTCTACTCTACCAGGCTAAGCTATCACGGCCATAAATTTATTTTACCTTTACTAACAGAAAACTTTATATATACTTTTTCCCTATAAATTTATACCTTCGTGAACTTGGCGTTTAGACTAGACGACGGCAGGCAATGCCAAGTATGAAAGTCTAATTCTAGTTCACGAGAAAAAGCTAAATCCTGTAGTAGCTCTACAGGTAAAGGTTGATTTGGTGAAACCTTTAGAGGTAGATCCGCCAATTCTGGTTGATCCCGCCAGAGACCATTGCTATCCGGGTCCGACTAAGCCATGCGAGTCGTGAGGGGAAAGCCCTCGGCGCACTGCTCCGTAATGCACAATCAACCTACCCTACCTCGGGGGATAAACTCGCGAAAGTGAGCTCAATACCCCATAGGTCTATTTTGCTGGAATGCGAATAGACCGAAAGCCGAAAGGCGAGGTAGGATGGGATTGTGCCCCATCAGGCTGTTGTTGGTGTAACGAACCAACAAACCGATAACGGGTACGGGCTATGGAAGTAGGAGCCCGGAGATGGACTCTGAGACATGAGTCCAGGCCCTACGGGGCGCAGCAGGCGCGAAAACTTCGCAATTGGCTAACGCCAGACGAGGGGACCCGGAGTGCCCTTGTTCTGCAAGGGCTTTTGCCCACTGCAAACAGGTGGGCGAATAAGGGGTGGGTAAGACGGGTGCCAGCCACCGCGGTAATACCCGCGCCCCAAGTGATGGTCACGATTATTGGGTCTAAAGAGTGCGTAGCGGGCCTAATAAGTCCTTGGTGAAATCTGCTAGCAAACTAGCAGGCTTGCCAAGGATACTGTTAGGCTTGGGACCGGGAGAAGGCAGAGGTACTCTAGGGGTAGGGGTTAAATCCTATAATCCCTAGGGGACCACCAGATAGTACTAGTCGAAATTTTTTAACGATTTTGACTAATCTTTTGAGGCTGGTACTAGGTGAATGGCGAAGGCGTCTGCCTAGAACGGGTCCGACCGTGAGGCACGAAAGCTAGGGGAGCGATCGGGATTAGATATGGTGAAGGAAAAGTATTTTAAATTCACCAAACTTTTAGTATGGGATTATAGATTACAACTTTTCCTTCACCACTAAAAACCCCGGTACACGAGCTTGGGTGTATCTTCTGAATTCCAGATGAAGAAAAATCACAAAGAGCTAGGATTTCCTAACTCGTGCGGGAAAGTCCTAGCCGTAAACGATGCCCGCTTGGTGTTGCATACTCCTCGTGGGTATGCAGTGCCGGAGCGTAGGTGTTAAGCGGGCCACCTGGGGAGTACGTCCGCAAGGATGAAAAGGGAAGCAACCAGAATTGGAAGAGCTTCCCTCGTCAAACTTAAGGGAATTGGCGGGGGAGCACACAAGGGGTGGGCGTTGCGGTTCAATCGGATTCAACGCCGAGAATCTTACCAGGGGAGACGGCAGAATGAAGGTCAGTCTGAAGGGCTTACCTGACAAGCCGAGAGGTGCTGCATGGCCATCGTCATCTCGCTAGTCTAGAAAATAAATTGTTAATTCTTAACAGGCTAGCGAGACGGTAAAGCTCGTACCGTGAGGCGTGCCGTCAAGTCGGTTAAATCTATGGGAGCTCTCTTGCTCCATAGAGATTATCGAGCGAGACCCACATCCCATGTTGCTACTGCTTTCTCCGGAAAGCAGGCACTCATGGGAGACTGCCCGCGATAAGTGGGAGGAAGGAGTGGGCGACGGTAGACGAGCAAAAAGCTCTCGAACCGGCTTTTACGATGTAATGAGTAAAAGCAACGCCAGAGAGCTTAAATGCTTTTTGCTTGGCCGAAGTCCGTATGGCCCGAATCCCCTGGGCTACACGCGACGCACAACGCACGCCACAATGGGATGCGACCCCGAAAGGGGAAGCGAATCCCCTAAAAGCGTGCTCAGTTCGGATTGAGGGCTGTAAGAGTGCTAGTAGAAAAAGTATATCTGCTAGCATTCCAGCAAACTCGCCCTCATGAAGCTGGAATCCCTAGTAGGCGAATGTTAGCAACGTTCGCCGAATACGTCCCTGCTCCTTAAAGGGCTAGTTAATTCTAGCTCTTGGAGAAGCACACACTGCCCGTCAAGCCAATCGAGTGGAGTCTTGACGAGGCGCTGCTTTAATGGTAGTGTCGAGTCAAGACTCCGCGAGAGGGGCTAAGTCGCCACTTCAAGGGTTGAACGTCTGATGATAACATGGCTTGACTCTGAATGAATGATGAGTTGGAGGTGAGTTGAAAACGACCAACCCTTGGAGCGATAAACAAGGTAGCCGTACTGGAAGGTGCGGCTGGATCACCTCCTAATTTTGTGCGATCTACCTCTAAAGGCGCCTAAAAATCAATCTTTACCTGGTAATCGATTCAATTGTTCAAACTGTTGTTGAATTGGGATTGGTTTTCTGATGGATTATGAACAAAGCCAGAGAATTACAAATGAAGCAATAATAGCTACACCTGAGAACTCAGTTATGTAGCATAACCTATTGTAGAAGGTACAAAAGAAAATTTTCCTACAATCTTGCTACGTATATAAAACCAGCTACTAGTAGAATTGAGCTGATTATACTTTTTCCATACTTCCAAATTTTCTTCAACAAGCAACCACCTCGGCTCTATATCTAGTATCAAGTGAACAACGAGCACCATTCTAATCACTAAAGAGTAAGAAGGAAAGAGATATCAGTGGGGAACTAATAAGGAATAGAACCAGAGAATAAGAAACTATTAGCTTGTAGCTAAATTTCTCTTGCTAATCTTGATATTTTAAGCAATTAATACAAAAACTATGATATCATTTATTAGTAGGGCCTGTAGCTCAGCATGGTAGAGCAGCGGAAGAAGCTGCTGAAGCTTTTAAGCTACATGCTGGAAAAGCTCTGATTTGATGAAGAAACCCGTTGGTCCGGGGTTCAAATCCCCGCAGGCCCATACCCTCAAGTATGATTAATTGTAAGATTTTATTTGTAGACCAAAAAGTTGTAAACGCGAATGGAAATTTCTCAACATCCTATAAAATTCCTTCAGATGCTTTAACCGGAAATTATACTATCTATGCAAGTACTTCTAAAGAATCTGCTCAAAAAAGTTTTGAAGTATCTGGAGAATGCGTAAGAGGGAATCCGTCCATTTCGATTCAACCTCTATCTCAATTAGGTCTTCAAGGTTCAACCCTTAATTACTCTATTACAGTGGAAAATAAGGATTCAACTCCATGCGGAACTTCTTTTTTTCAATCTAAGTTGTACTACTCCATTAGGCTTTAGCTGTTACATTGCCTCCATGATACTTAAGATAGATGCTGGTTCTAGTGCTTTAACAAATGTAAGTGTAACTTCTCCATCTGATGCTCTGATAGAAACTTATGTTATAAACATAACTGCAATCAACATGAATGCAACTGCATATAAGGGAAAAATTCAATTCATGTATGTGATAACTCTACCTTTTCTTATAGGACGTGTTGAAGATGTTACAGGAAATGGAGTGAAGGGTGCACATATTATCTTGAGAAATGTCACTCACCTCATCAACAAAACTCTAACAAACGAAACAGGATTTTACAGCCTGCCCATACCAAAGGGAAGCTATTATTTAATAGCATCAAAAGAGGGGTTCTTAAATGAAAGCATTAATATTACAATTAAAGGGAATGAGTTCTGTTGGCAACCTATGAATGAAAAGATTCTCGCTGATTGTGTTCCGATCACTACTGAGCTGAGGTTAAACTTTAAGGATGAAACGAGCATCATACCAAAAAGGATTGATGGCGTCTCTCTTCTGAAAGTGGTTTACAGGTGGTATAAAGGCGAGATCAGCGATAAGAAGCTAATGGATGTAATAAGACAATGGAGATGAAATTTTTTAAATCAATTTATTTCTTCAGAAATTTAAATTTAATTTTAATGAAAAAGGAGCACGTGATGATGAGGAAGAGGTATCCTTTGAGCATATTTCTGATAGCTATAATCTTTATAGCTGTTCTGATCTCAACATTTTATCTTGGTAAGTATATGAAGACTGTAGAACCTCTCTCTTTTTCTGCAACCTATTATCCAAACGAAGACACATTAACACTTACAATAAGCAATAGGAGACAAATGCTAATAGCCTCAACAATTGATGTACGTTCTCTAGAAAGATTGATCAACCAGACTACAGAGAAATTAGAAGCTGGGGAGACGAGAACTGTTAATTTAACCCTAACAGAAGTTCCTGAGAGTATTGATATCAAGGGAGTTGGATTTGCTTCAAGGTCTAAGCCTGAGATTGTTTTTTCCAAACAAGAGATAGAAAAAGGAACTTTGAAGATAAAACAAGAACTGCTTAAAAATATTACACAATTAGAAAAAGAAGAACCTGAGAAGGAAGTATCTATCATAGCAATACTGGAAGAACCTAAGGCTAAAACTCAAGGAAAAGTTGAGAAGGTTTCAAGCATTTATCTAAATTCTAAAGTTGTGCATAAATACAAGTACATAAGTAGTTTAGCAATAAAAGCTCCTGCTAAAGAGATAAAAAGAATCGCAGCTTTGAGGGAAGTAAAAGAAATAAGACCTGATGAAGAAGTTGAAGTTTTTCTGAACGATTCTGTTCCTATAATAGAAGCTGATAAAGTATGGGCTTTGTTAATCAACGATACCAACATAACAGGGAAGGGTATTAAGATTTGTATAGTTGACACTGGCATAGATAAGACACATCCAGATTTAACGGGTAGAGTAATAGCTGAAACCGATTTTACCGGTGAGGGGCCTGAAGACCTTTTCGGGCATGGAACCCATTGTGCTGGAATTGCTGCAGGAAGCGGGAATGCATCCAATAAAACTCTAACAGGAGTTGCCCCTGAAGCTCTGATACTTAACTCAAAATTTTTGGATTCTTCAGGAAGAGGAAAAATGTCAGATGCTATGGCTGCTTGGGAATGGTGTGCTGAAAATGGTGCTGACTTAACTACAAACAGCTGGGGAAGTAGGAATAATTGCAATGGGTCAGAGCCGATTTGTTTGTTGGCCCAGAACTTAGTCGATTCAGGAATCTTGATGATTGCTGCTGCAGGGAACAGTGGTCCAGACTATAGGACAGTTGGAACTCCTGCGTGTTGTCCTGCTGTGTTGGCAGTAGGTGCAACAGATAAAAGAGATAAAATCGCTTGGTTTTCCAGCAGAGGTCCTACTTTAGACGGAAGGACTAAACCAGATGTAGTTGCCCCTGGAGTTTCTATTTGTTCTGCTAAAGCAAGATACGGAAGGATGGGTACTCCTTGTTTTAGTGATAACTATGTTTCTGCTTCCGGAACTTCAATGGCTACTCCGCATGCTGCTGGTTTAGCAGCTCTCGCAATGCAGGCTGTTCAGCTCAAATTTGGAAAGTCTGCTTCTCCTTATGCAATATGGGAAGTGATGACGCTTACTGCTAAAGATCTGGGATATGATAATAACACACAAGGATTTGGAAGAATTCAAGCCGTTGAGGCGATAAAAAACATCTACCCTGGAGAATGTGTAAGAGGAAATCCAAGCATAAACATAAAACCTATAAGCAGAATAGGATTTCCCGGGTCAAACCATTCTTACACGCTTGAAATTAAAAGCGGAGATAACATTTTTTGTCCTTTAACAAATTTTTCAATAGAAGTGGAAGTTCCTGAAGGTTGGAATTATTCCATCTCTCAATCAAAGGTAACTCTTAGAGGTCAACGTTTTACTACACTAACTTTATACATCTTTTCTTCTCCAACTTCTGAGTTAAAGGATTACATCTTCAATGTTAGTGTATATAATGAAGAAGAACCTTTGTATAAAGGGGAGGCACAAGCCATATTTAAGGTTGCACCTTGTGAAAGGAAAAGCCCACAAATTACTCTTATCACAGCTAATTTAAAATCTCCTCCTGGGAAATCTAGGGAAAATAAAATTTGGGTTGAAAACCAAGATTCAGATGCATGTATTTATCCAACAGCATTTGGGCTAAAAGCAGAAGTTCCTGAAGGTTGGAATTATTCTTTTTCCCCTTCTGAATTAATAGTTCCGATAAACGGTAAAAATGAGACTAAGTTTAACTTAACAGTTTCAGAAACAGCTTTGCCTGGAAATTACACTATAAAGATTATTGCCTTTAACCTTGAAGAACCTATCTATAACGCAACTTATAGCATGATGTTCAAAGTATTAAACTGCACGAGAGAATTTCCTTCAGTTTTTGTAACTCCAGATGTACAGAAAGGGGCAAGAAACGTAATTACCTCCTATACTGTGGAAATAAAGAACAATGATGCGACAACTTGCGATCCTTCTATCTTTGGAATAGATGTAGAAGTACCAGTTAATTGGGAATTTTCAAGCCCAAGGTTAATTGAAATAACACCCAACTCTTCAGCGAAAGTAAGTATTAAAGTGAAACCACCTTTATCTGCTGAATTAAAGAATTATACCATTCAAGTTAAAGCATTTAACCAAGAAGCAAAAGAGTTTGAGCAAAAAGTCTCTACTACTTTGCAAGTTGTTGAAATTTCATCTCCACCAAAGCCAATACTTCTATATCCAGCTAATGATTCTCTATATTCAGTATCTTATCCAATTTTAGGACCTGACTTCACACCAACTTTTAAATGGTCTCTAAGCTCATTTAAAGCTGTTTCTGCAAAAGAAATTTCTCCTGTCAAACTAGATTTGAACTTTACTGAACTTAGAACATTAACGGAAAATGATACAATAGAAGTTATAATACAGCTCAAAGATATCAAAGCAAGAAATATAGATGAGCTGAAGAGCTATGCTCAAACTTCTCAATCTCGGGTCGTCCATCTTCTTGAAGAAAGAGGAGAGAAAATATTGAACAGGTTTTGGTTAATAAATGCTCTTCTTGCAGAAATAAAAGTCAGTACGCTTCCTGAAATTTTAGAATTGGAAGAAGTAGAAAGTGTTTATGAAAATTTCCGGGTTAACATTACATTGCATGAAGAAAGAGAAGAAACAGTAGTGTCCGCTGGAAATTACACATGGGGGCTAGAAATGATAAGAGCTCCTGATGTTTGGAAGGATTTTGGGATAAGAGGACATGGAGTTAGAGTTTGTGTTATAGATACAGGAGTAGATATAAGCCATCCTGACTTAGCTGGAAAAATGTGGAGCGATGATATTTCAGATCCAACTTATCCTGGAGGTTGGGCCGCGTTTAATTCTAAGGGAGAAATAATTAAAGATTCTAAACCTCATGATACTCACTGGCATGGAACTCATGTCTCGGGAACTGTATTGGGAGGAGATGCTTCTGGCATAGCGATTGGAGTAGCTCCTGCTGCATGGTTGATGCATGCTTTAGCTCTGCCTGGAGGAAGTGGAACTTTTGCTCAGGTTGTAGCAGCAATGCAATGGTGCATAGATCCCTTTGACCAGTATGGAAATCCAAGAGGGAAAAAAGCTAATATTCTGAGCATGTCTTTTGGAATAGATGGCCACCATTGGCAATTTAATAAAATTATAGGAAACATCGTTTCAGCTGGAGCTATTCCAGTTGCTGCTATAGGAAACTCAGGAGAGGGTGTTTCATCAAGTCCGGGAAACATTTATCAAACTTTTGGAATAGGTGCTGTAGATTCTTACGGAAAGGTGGCATTATTTAGCGGAGGTGAAATAATAGATGATCCTTACATGCATCCTGAGCCTTATATCAAACCAGATTTCTCTGCCCCTGGAGTAAATGTTTATTCCTCTATACCTGACAATAAGTGGGGGTATGCATCTGGAACAAGTATGGCAACTCCTCATGTTGCAGGAGCAATAGCCTTACTTTTAGAAGCACAACCAGCTTTAGAAATAAATGAAATCTATGATATCTTAAGATCAACTTCTGTTGATAAAGGAGAGACAGGAAAAGACATAAGGTATGGATGGGGAATAATAAATATTTATGAAGCTGTAAAGGAGGTTGTTTGGAACTCTTCAATAGAAGGATATGTAATAGATTCAAAAACTAACAAAGGAATAGAAAATGCCAAAGTAATAATAGATGATCGCTATGTTGTATCAAGAGAAAATGGTTACTTTAAAATCCATCTTCCTCCAGGTGATTATGAGTTAGAAGCAAATTCCTTTGGTTACTACCCAAACAGAACTTTTGCTAAAGTATTGGAGAATCAAACCACAAAAGTAGAAATATTTCTTACTCCGAAACCAGTTGGTTACGTAAGAGGAAAAATTACTGATATTTACAAAGAACCTATTAAAGGAGTTGAAATAAAAATTTTCGATACTCCACTTTCGAACATAACAGATGAAAATGGGAAGTATACAGTTAAACTTCCTGTTGGCGATTATAATCTTTCAGCTTCTAAGTGGGGGTATATCCCTGCTTCTTTTTCAGTTACAATAAAAGAAAATGAGACTTATCCTCTAGATTTAGAACTTTGGCCAACTCTAAAAGTTTTTGTAATGGGATTTTCAGAAGGTCAGCAAGCAATATCAAAACTTCTAAATGAAACAGGAATCAACAATGAAATAGATAGATGGGATGAATTGAGAAGACTTAAAGTTGAAAATTTTGATGCAGTAATTGTGAGCGAGGATGTAATCGTATTTCCCCGCAATATCTATGGCTTTTTCGAAAATCTACTTGAAGATTCAAGGAGAACAGGAACAGGATTGATTTTTAACAATGGAGGTATTTTAGCACTTTCCAGTAAGTTCAAAGATCCAAAACTACCAAGCGGAATAAATTTAACATTCGACCAAGGTTATTACTTTTATAATTTACTCAATCCCCACTTTATATTTAAAGAGTGGAATGTTGGAGAAGATATAGTATTTAAAACTACATATGTACCTGGACTAAAAGCTGTTAGTATATATCCTTATTTTGAAGAGTATTCAGGTGAAGTTCTTGCTAGATGGAAAGGTTATAAAGATGGTTTAAGGGGAAACGCCATAGCTTATAAGGATTTAGGCTCGTATAAACACTTACTTATAACAGAAATTTTTGAAGTAACAGAGAACCAATTAATGGATTATGGTAAAATGCTCATTCTTAGAGGTATTGGATGGGTTAGCAGATCTTCATACATCACTTACAGACTTCAGCTAGCTGAAGATCTTCAATTCTCTAACGTAGTATACGAGACAGATGGAATAGTTGGGAATCTTTTCAAGCTTCCTCCCCACCTATTACTAGAAAGCGGAAAAACATATTATTGGAGAGTAAGATCTGAGTTTTCTGATAAAGTTAGCGAATGGTCAGAGCCTTATCAATTCACATTAATTCCTTACTATAATGTAAGTCTTTCTGTATCACCAAACTCAGGAAGTGTGATTCCTGGAGAAAATATCTCAGTTATAGTTACAGCATCTCTTATTACACCCAAAGGGGGACACGCTTCTCACTTTTATTGCCAGAATCTCCCTCCGGGAACATCTTGCATTTTTAAGCCTGAATATTGTTATCCAAATTGCTCTTCAACCCTTACCATACAGACTTCTTCAACAACTCCAGAAGGAAATTATAAAATAAAAATTCTTGGAAAAACAACCTTATTGAATTATTATATAAAAGGAACTACTTTTGATTTAACAGTAGCTTCAAAATGTGTAAGATTGAATCCTTCGATCTTTATTACCCCAACTCAAATAGGATTTCCTGGCTCAATCTTAAATTATTCTGTTACTGTGGAGAATAAAGACTCTTCATTATGTGGAGCTTCTATTTTCAATTTAACCAGTGAATGTCCTTCTGGCTGGAGCTGCTATTTTGATCTACCAAGCCTAAGGATTGAAGCTGGTTCCTCTAATTCGACTTTATTTAGAGTAGAAATTCCTTCTTATGCGAGTGTAGGAACTTACGAAATTAGCCTGACAGTAATAAATTCAGAGAATGCAACATATTACTCGACAGAATCAATAAAAGTGCCCATAACGCTATATTTGATAAACGGAGTTATAGAAGATGTAATAGGAAATAGAATTGGAAATGTTAAGCTAATTTTAAGAAATGAAACTCATGATATAGAAGAAGAATTTAGCAATGAGACAGGACACTATTTTATCTCTGTACCGAAAAGGGGAAATTATACCTTAATCTTGTTGAAGCTAGGGTTCGTTGAGGAAAAAATTAATATTTCTGTGCAAAAAGAATTTTGTTGGAAGTTTAAAGAAGAGAAGTGTGTGGAAATGAGACCCAAGATGGAATTCAATCTAATTTCTGACTTAGGTATGATTCCTGAAAGAGTCGACGATTATTATTTGCTTAAAGCAGTTTATCTCTGGTATAGAGAAAAAATAGGAGATAAGAAGCTGATGGACGTGATAAGCCGATGGAAAAGGTAATATTATATTCAATTATGTTCTTGATTTTATTTACTCCAATTACTATTGCGCAGGATGTTATAACGATAAAAAGGGCTCCAGAGTATGCTAAAGCATCCCCAGGCCAAGCTGTGGATATAACTCTGAACTATAGTCTAAAAGGGACTCAGATTGGAGTTATAATCACTGAGAAGCTGCCTTTAGGTTGGAACATACAAAATGCCTTCCCAGCTTATAGCACCTACGAAAGCGAAACCAACTCGTTCAAATGGCTCTTCCTAAACAAAACAGGAGTGGTAAATGGTTCGATTGTTTATACTATTAGAGTTCCTGAAGATGCAGTTACCCAAAACTATTACATCAACGGAAGCTGGATGTCTACAAACACTGAAGGAAGTCAACATCAGGGAATTTCTCCAATTACGACGATAGAAGTCTTAGGTGTTCCGAGCCTTTTCATAAACGTCACAACTGATAAGTTTACTTACTATCAAGGAGAAAATGTCTCTATATCAGGATGGTTTGGTTATGAAAATGGAACAGGCGTTTCTAAGAGAGTTAGTTTAGAAATTTTTGATCCAAATGGCTTTTTAGTTTATGAAACAAATTTGACTTCTTCTTATGGTTTCTATGCATACAATTTTACCCTGCCTAATGATGCTGCTCTTGGATACTGGACAGTAAATGCAACAGGCTATGGAAGTATCGTTAAATCTTCTGCAAGATTCGAAGTTAAAGCTAAAGCTCCTTACTGTGGAGACGGTGCTTGTGCTGGATATGAAAACTGTGAGAATTGTCCTTCTGATTGTGGTTGTCCCTCTGGCTATGTTTGTCGGAATGGAGTATGTATTAAACCAGAAACTGGAGGAACACCAAGTGGACCTTCAGGACCTTCTTTTCCTCCCACCTCTGTCCCGGGTTGTAAAGTTGCAGGAGAGAACTGTTCTCTATATCCGTGCTGTTCAGGCTTAGTTTGTTACAAACAAATTTGTGAATACCCTGTCCGAAGGCTAGAGATAATTCAGTATCCTGAAGTATTAGAAATTTTAAGAAATTCCGAAGAAAAATTTGTAGTTAAGGTTAAGAATACAGGTAATTTAGAAATAAATGTAAGCTTAGCTATCCTCAACTTTTCAGAGTGTGGGAATTATTCAATTTTTCATCCAATTTTAAACATAATGCCAGACGCTGAAGCATCCTTTTTATTAACCTTCTCTTCACTCAATGTTACTAAACAAACCGAGTGTGGAGCTTTAATAAAAGCTGAAGCTGAGAATACTTCAATTAGTACAAATTTCCTCATAAGGATAATAACTGTAAAGCCATCATACGTTCTAAGTAAAATTCAAGCTACGAAATCAAAAGCTGAAAGGATCTCAAAAGAATTGGAAGAAGTAAGATTAAGTGGGTTTTCTGTTGAAAAACAAATGAGTCTCTTAGACCAAGCGCTTATAAAGATAAGCCTAGCCGAAAGTGAGTTTCAAGCCTCGAGATATGATTCTTCATTAAGTTTAGTAGAAGAAGCAAATTTAATTTTAGATCAAATTTTAATTCCAAAGGCTAAGTTTGATATGCTTCTTATTCTCTTTTCTGTAATAGTCTTGACTTTTATAGTAATTTTGATTCTGCTTTTAAGGATAAGAAAAAAGAAATGTGAGGTTTGTGGTAGTAAGTTACAACTTCTCTATGACGGTGAGCGTTGTAAAGAATATCAATGCGTAAAATGTGGTCATCGTGTAGTTGAGGTTAAGAAACTGTAGCAAAGAGAAGGAAAGCAAACATACCACCAAAGATTCCTCCAAGGTGTCCAAAGTGTGAAATAGACTCTTTTGGTCCAACTAATAAAAGGAAAAGCCAAAAAACAAAATAGAGGAAAAGAGCATAGAGGCTTGGAATTCCAGGTTTAAAAACAAGAGCTATAACACTAAGCATCAAGAAAAATGCTAAAACTAATCCCATAAAAAAGGGATTTGCTAGTATAATTTCAAATTTAAAAATAAGGAAGAGAAAAGGAATGATGTTCGCAAACACCAAGAAGCTGGGTAACTTCTCTAACGGCCTTATTAGGGCCATGACAGCTAATAAACCGAAGATTGCTCCAGAAGACCCTATCAGAGGGTATGAAAGAGGAATTCCTAAGAGAAGCCTACCAATAGAATCGAAGAAAACTGCTGTAAACCCTGAAGAAACATATATAGATAAGAAAAGTTTTCTTCCAATTACCCTTTCTAGAACGAAGCCTAAACTGAGTAACATCATCCAATTAAACAAGAGGTGAAAGATATCGGAATGAATGAACATGTAAGTAAAAAGTGTATAAGGTCTGAAGATAGAAGGAATAAAACCAAAAGATTGAATATATTCTGGCTCCATTTGGGTTAGTAAAAAGATTGTAAAATTAATTAGGCAAAGTGAATAAGAAACTATGGGGAAGTTTTCTTCCATACTTAAGTTATTCGTTTCTAAATTTATCTCCTTGAAGCTATACTTTTTTTATTCCCAATAAGTCCACTGACATTTATGTTGGATGCAACCACAGTCAATGTGGTATCTTTTTGCATCGTAACAACTCTTCCATTCACAAATTGTTATAACAGGCTCTTCGTATTTTGATTGACACACTTCACCAAAACATCCTCCTGGCCTGCAATCCAGGTCAGAAGAGCATCTCCATAACTCGACCAACCGCAAAAGAATTCTTGAGGAATGGAAGTCATATGCTCCTTCTGTTGGATCAAAGATAGAACGGTCAGAACTAAAACTATGCATCCAGAAAGTATATAAACACACTTTTCTTTCCTTTTCATAATTTAATTTTCAATTAACAATAGATAAAAATTTTCTTTATTTTATCCTGAGAAATCATACTCGTACCCAGACAGGCTGATAATCCTATAACCAAACTTATCCTTTAACCGAATTCATGTTTAAAATTAATTCTTCTGTCTAACTCGTAATGTAAAATTGTTATACACTGAGAGGAAAGATAAGATATTTTTCCTAAAGAAATTTTTTCAGCGTTAAACCTCTCAACAAATTTCTCAAGCTTCTTCGGTAATCCAATATGGTCTCCCAGGATGAAGACTGGTCTTTCTTTTATTTCTACTTCTCGAACATCTTTCCCTTTCTCGTGCAAAACATAAAAATTTTTCTCTTGTTTTGCTAATTCCTTTACAAGATCTTCAAATCCAATCCTTCTTTTAGTTATCCCAGGATTCGTTGTTTGCCCGCTCATTATCTTTTTTATCCATGAGGCTATGCTTCTCTCATCCACATCTACCCTCTGCAACTTATCTCCATAAAAAGAAATAGTAAGTGGCGGGCAAGGCTTACCGTATGCAACTACATGAATACAAGAATCTCTTCTTAAAGCTTTACTCACCCATAATGTGTTTGCCACACACCTTGCAACTAAATCCATTCTTCCGCCACTCCCAGGTAAATCGTCTAAGGAAAATTCTGAACTTGTTACAGCTTTTCTTGCAAAAAGAATAAATTCTCTAGACTTGAAATATCCCATACTAAATTTTTCAAATTTTACATTCTTTTATTTTTGAGCTTTCCGGTTTCCTTCATCGCTACTAAGTCGTTTGAAATAGTTCCAAACTAGTCTCCACTAATAATTGACATAACCAATATTTCATCCCCATCTTTTAGCTTTACTCCATACTCTTTACTGTTTAATATATTTCCGTTATAAACTAGAATTAGGCCTGGATCGGTTTTTGTTCTTTCATGAAGATGTTCTCCAATTTCCCTATATTTGCCAATTACCTTGTTTATCAACTCGTCTAAGGTTTCTGCAAGTATTTCTTCTTTTTCTTTTTTCGTGAGCTCTCTGAATAAACCAAAATATTTTACATTAACTTTAGCCACGATACAAAATAAATTTTTAAAATCGAAACAATCTTTAAGAGTTAGAGTTAGAACGTAGGTATTTCCACCTACTTAAAGCAAGCTGGAAAATTCTTTTTTCAGCATACAGTTCTGCTCTCAACTCGGACAAAAGCTTATTCCCATCCAGAAGCTCTTTAACGTGAAACATCTCATGGAAAAAAGTTGCTAAAACATCCCTTGGATCGTTACAATCTGCTATCCTTATCCTCACACCTACAAGTTTATTCCCGTCTCGTATCTCCTCTATTCTTCCTCCTTCCCAGTCTTTGTAATAACAACCGTATACACCCTTAACGAACTCTCTTGGTATTTTTAACCTTTTGCACTCTTCTTCAAGTAAAGGGTATACGTATACTCTTATCAGTCTGTCAACGTCATAGACTTTTGCTTTTTTGAATTTTTTCATACTGTTCCTATAAAAAGTTGAAATTTTTAAGATTTTTAAATTCAATCTTATATTACTTGGGCCCGTAGCTCAAGTGCATGAGCACGGCAAAGCATGGTAGAGCAGCTGGCTCTTAACCAGTTGGTCGTGGGTTCAAATCCCACCGGGCCCATTCCAGAAAGTATAAATCATTACTTTTTATCAGATTGATTATGGACGAAGAGAAAAACTACCACGGTAAGTTTAATGTATATGGCGTAGGATGTCTAGTTAAGTATCTAGACAAGATTTTGTTAGTGAAGAGAAAGAACTATCCTTGGCAAGAAAAATGGTGGACTGGAGTAATGGGTCTGCCAAAGGAAGGTGAAAACGCTAGGGCAACAGCAATTAGGGAAGTGAAGGAGGAAGTTGGTTTAGAGGTTTATGGCTTGATAGAGCTCAGAAAAGAACCTTATAAAACTTTTGCTCAAGATTTTGGTTCAAGCTATTCTTGCAAGATTTTTATTGCCCATTCTTACAATGATAGAATAAAGTTGAACAAAGAAGAACTTATTGATGCTAAGTTCTTTTCTCAGGAAGAGCTGGACAAGATCGAGCTAGCTCCTATAACTAAGGTAATCCTTAAAGATTTTGGCATAAACAAGATAAGGCTTACTGAAGAAGATTTAAGCTACTTGATAGAAGAATAAATACTTTTACTTTTTAATTTTTAGTATGTCAGAAGTTGTAAAGAAAACTTTATCTGATTGTTCAGGATTTCCCACAGTACCACCTTACAGCTGTTTACTCTCTTATCTTCTAACAAATGCTATGGAAAAAATCAAGATTTTGCCTTACAAAGAATTCTTGGATGTTTTAGAGCATGCGAAGAAACTTGTTTTGCCAGAATATTTTTTGAAAGAGCTAGAGAATAGGATGCAGAGTTATAAGCAAAGCCCTAAGACTCTATAGACAATTCAAAAAACTTTATTGCATTTTGCGTTGTGATTTTATCGACTTCCTCTAGGCTTATCTTTTTTATTTCAGCAATTTTTTCAGCAACTGCTTTAACGCTAGTTGGATCGTTTCTTTTACCAAAACCGAGCCATGGTGAGTCTGTTTCAAGCATCAACCTTTCTATAGGCATGTCTCTCACAATTTTTCTGTAATCCTTGCTAGTCAGTATTATCGTGTTTTCAGACACCATCCAACCATTTGTATTCAGCACTTCTTCCAAATGCTTTCTACATCCAAACATATGCAAATGAACTTTTTCAGGAGAAAAATCTCTCAAAATTTTTAAAGCATCTTCACATGCTTCTCTTATATGAACAGTCACTGGCTTTTTTATTTCTCTAGCAAACTCGAGCATTCTTTTAAAAAGCTCTTTCTGTCTTTTTTGGAATTGGTTTTCTTTTGTCCAAAAATAGTCTAATCCTATTTCACCTACAGAGACTATTTTCTCCTTATTTAATCTCACTTTCTCAAAAAAACTTTCCAAATCCTTTTCCCTTATTTCTTTTACATATTCAGGATGAATTCCTGCTGAAGCAAAAATAAAATTCCTATGTTTTTCAACAAGGCTGAAAGTAAAGTCTAAGTCTTTTGGATGAGCACTGCATGTTATTACTGCTTTTAGCTGCTGTTTGCATTTTTCTATTACCTGCTCCCTATCCTTGTCGTAATCTGATTGTTCTAAGTGGCAATGAACATCAATCATAAAATCTTATATTAGAAGATAGTCTTAAAAAGAAATAGTGTTTAAAATTCATTTTTTATAGTTTTGTAATTCTTTCACCCATTCTTCCAAACTCTTTATTCCTTCATGGTACTTAGTATTAACATTAACTTCAAGCTTTCCATCTCTGCATTCGAAAATATGCTTGCCTATGCGCTTCATCACGTAAAGAGCTTTGGATCTGTTGTCGATTCCTCTCGACTACTAGTTGAACGGTGCAGAAAAAATAACGAAAAAGTTAAAGTCTGTAAAACTAAAAATCCTTACATTTAACTTTAAGATCTTGAGAAAGCTATTCAAAAAGTTTAATAAATTTTTCACTCAACTTAATTTTGTTAGTTTTTCC
>Ga0185307_1000456_pt1 | contig 25769 bp, 26 predicted proteins | sample LHCtaG_FD_128010 | JGI IMG/M metagenome (GOLD analysis project Ga0185307, IMG submission 128010) | Hot spring microbial communities from Little Hot Creek, USA to study Microbial Dark Matter (Phase II) - LHC4sed_matched (SPADES... | ecosystem: Environmental > Aquatic > Thermal springs > Hot... | reverse complement strand
GAAGCGGGGGCTGGTCCATTCCAAGCAACGTGGAGGACTTGGTTTTCAAAAAGGTGGAGGCCAAGTTCGTCCTGTACATGGAGAAGGCGGCGGAGTGGGAGAGGTTACACGAGGACAGGGTCTGGGAGCGCCTGAACTGTGTCATCATGTGTAGTCAAGGGCAGGCGACTAGAGGGGTGAGGAGGCTTCTGCAGAGGCTCCATTTGGAGCACGGCCTGCCAGTGTACGTTCTGACCGACTTCGATCCTTGGGGATTTTACATATACTCCGTTCTGAAGTTTGGGTCCATAGGGCTTGCCCACATCTCCGAGCAGCTTGCCATCCCCGGGGCGAAGTTCCTAGGTCTCACGGCGGACGATGTAGAAAAGTACGACCTGAAGAAGCACTTTATAAAGTTCGAGGAGGTGGACATGAGAAGATTGGAACAAATTGCAAGGTACGAGTGGTTTAAAGGTAACAAGGAATGGCAGAGACAGTTCAGACTCATGAAGCAGATGAGGGCAAAGGTGGAGCTGGCAGCCCTTTCCTCGAAGGGAATAACTTTTATTTCGGAGCACTACCTACCCGAGAAGATAAAAAATCAGGAATTTCTGGATTAGTCAAGTTATAGCTTGCAACTGTTTACCCTTCCAGCAAGGCGTAGCCATCGGCCTGTATTTCCTGCAAGTTCATCCCTGCCTCTTTGGTAGGTCTCATTTATGGTCATGGAGATCGAATGATTTCTGTCCCTGCTCTCCCTCGCTGCCTACCTGAAACGGTTAAGTGCAGATTCCAAGTTAAAAAATGGGGGAAAAAGAAAGAGGTACAAACTCTACACCATGAGGCTCCTCTGGAAGGAGGTATAAATGCCGGCGGTTTTTGTGGATGCTGTACTGCAGGCGCAAAAAAAGGTACAGGTCAGAGCCCTCCTGAACAGCGGGGCCCAAGATCTCGAAGTGGTTGTGCCCTTAAGCGTCTGAAGCGAATGGGGGGCAAAAGAGGAAAAAGTTGTGGACTGATCTTCGGCGGCAGAGAGTTCCCCTCCCCCATCAGCAGGGTGAAGGTAGAGGTGAGGAACCCAGAAACCGGTGAGGTGAGGATGGCAGAACTGGAATGTTCCGTTCTGCCGGATAAGGTGCTGGATTGTGTCCTTCTGGGAACGGAGGCCAGGCGAAACTCGGAGTAATACCAAACACGAGGACCGGAAACCCGATTTTCCTTACCGCTCCCTAGATTTGGGTAGAAATCCATTATTGCAGAATTTTGTTTCCTAATTTGGGAAACATATATAAACCGAAGAGGAGATTGGTGTGGACGCCATCCGCTGGGCGGAAAAGGACAAGCTGGCGAAGGTCCTGCTCCAGAAATCCCACCTTTCACCCGAGAACTTCAAGGCCCTTCTCCTTTACTACTGGAAGCGTGATACCACCTTCGAGGAACTGGGAAAAAGGCTTGGAGTCCAGAGGTCCGGGGCTTGGAAGAGGTGGAGGAAAGGGGTAGATGCCATCCTGCGTTCCTTCTATACCATCGAGCTAGGGATCTATTCGGGGGTGCTGGAACCGGAGGTGGCCGAATTTCTGCTTCAGGACCTCCAAGATTACCTTTCCCTGCTCAAAGAAGGTGAGAGCGCGAGCAAAATCAGGGATAAAATAGAGCTAAGAATGCTTAAAATGCTGAGAAAAGAGCCAAAAAAAGGCTATTAACGCCACAATGGACAAAATTTTGCTTTCTCAGAGATACACAAGAATATATTCCACTTGCTTTGTCCAACCACGGGGCCCTGATTTTACCTCCTGAGAAACCCCTGAGCATGTTTGGAAATAGAGGTTGTACATCTCAACGATGATGAAATTAAACTCTCCTGGCGTGATGCCGGAAAAACGGTTTACTGTAAGCGAGCCAGAGAGATCCACGAAGTTTCAGCAACCTTCTAACACCGCTTAATTTTTCCCAACATTCCACCTTTTGGAGAGTAGCTTGGCTTTGAGCTTTCTCCGCAGTTCGGATGCCTTCACGCGCTCTACCCCACCGGATACAATCCGGAAGTAATCGGAGGAACCTCCTCTGGGAGTATGTCTCGTCCCCGTGCGGACCGCCCAGATTATCTTGAACCCCTCCGATTCCACCAGGGGCAGAAGGGCGCCCAAGATCACGGGGGTCTTCCCGAAACCCGTGGGAGCATCCAGACAGATTTTCCCCTTTATTTCCCGCTGGATGAATTCGATTACTCCAGCCTGGCGCTCCCTGAAAGGATAGGGAAAGAGGTTCCTCATCCTTAGTTCCGTAACTAAGAAACGGGTGGAGACGGCGCCTGAGAACTCGCCGCACACCAAGGCCAGAGGCGACGAAAAGTCTCACAACCTAGAAAATTAAGTTGGAAGGCTTCCTCAGGTGGTATGCCTCGCGGTCATCCCAAACTTTTCTGAAGCCAAGCGCTCCATCGCCTCAATCTGCGGCTTCCTGAAACCTATGTAAATTCCACCGTATTTTCCGCCCACCCAAGTCAACGTGGCCTCCCCCGGCTTCAGAATATGGTTCAGATAAGAGCTCCTTACCGCCACCCGCTCGACCATCCTCCCCCTGAGATCCTTCGGGCGCCTCAATCTGATAAAGATCCCCCCAACAGTCCCCTCGACCCGGTGGAGCCCACCATGTTTGGGCGGAAGAAGGTTATCCAGAGATTCGTGCTCGATATCCAAATGGGTGACCCTTGCCAGCGAGTAGCCCTTGAGGTGGATGTAAACCGAAGCCCCCTCCAGCTTGAAGTGCCCCGGCTCTAGAAAGACCTCGGCCTCAGTTCGAGCTTCCCAGCTCCGGGGCCTGTCATTTGGGCATGGGCTGGGCTCGTATCCCGAATCTTTTCTTTATTTCCCTTGCCAAGCTCGGCGCGTCACCTACCCTGAAGTTATCAGTGATCACATATCTTGGTTTGCTCAGCCTCACATACTCCATCAGCCCATCGAAATCCGCGTGATCGCTGAAGGCCACCACGTATTCGTTAAGGGAAACCTGCCTGACTGGTCGCTCGAACTCCCAACCGCTTAAGTATATGCGGGTGACCCGACCACCTATGAACCTTCCGAACCCCATGGAATAGGCTCCGATGAACCTCCCACCCTTTCTGATCTCTTTGCCCTCCTCAGATTCTGCCAGCAGGAATTCCCCCAGCTTCATCCCAAAACGCTCGCAAACCTTAGAAACCTCATAAACTTTCTTGGGCATGAGTACTGGAGCGTCGATGTCCCTCTGGCGGAGGATGCCAATAAACTCCTGTAGCTTTCCGTGGTAGCCGAAGATGTAAACCGGCCCCGAGGCGAGCATCCGCCTCACCAGCCCTTCCGCCTCTTCCTCCACTCTCTGCCCGAACGCCCTCCTGTTTCGGGGATTCCCGTATGTTGCCTCTATCACGAGCTCCTCCGTCTCAGGAACAGGAGTGCGGGGGAGCCTGAAGTCCCCCGTGTACGTGAGCGTATTTCCTTCCCCATCCCGAACCCTCACCTGACAGGAACCGAGAATGTGGTCGGACGGAAGAAGGGTGAGAACCTCCTCACCCACCCTGACCGGCCTGTCGTATTCCAGCACCCGGACCTTTCCTTCTGGAAGCGGGCCCCTCAGGACTTGAATGAGTTCCTTGGTGGCGGCTGTCATGTAGATCACCTGGCAGCTCTTTAGGCTATCCTCCAGTCCAAGCACGTGATCCCAGTGGGCGTGGGTCACGATCCTCACAGCTCGTGGAGAATGAGCATCACAGCAGAACTGCCGGCCGAGGAGCACCGAACCATTGCTCTCGATGCTTATCATCTATAACGGGACGAGAGAAGACTGTTTTGAGTAAAGGAACCCAGTTCCAGCCTCAGCTCAGTTCAAAACAAAAATCCCCCGAGGATATCTTATAACCAGTATAATCTTGAGGGAAATTCGGGAGAAACTCGGCGAAATAGCCCTTTTTGCTAACTCACACGTAAAACTTCCTTTTTTTTTACTTTTTATTATTCGAAAAGACACAGGGGGGATCTGGTGAATAACATGTTATACCCTCCGGCTCCTTTGTATACATGGTGGGATTATGCCGGAAGCCAAAATAGGTTTTGAGATACACCTACAGATCGCCACCCAGCAGAAGCTTTATTGCTCCTGCCCCACCGATTATGCCTCCGTTCCACCTAATACCAACATCTGCCCCATTTGCACGGGGATGCCGGGAGCCAAACCCATGCCACCGAATGAAGCGGCAGTGGAAGCCGCCCTAGCCATCTCCCTCCTCTTGGGCTGCAAACCTGTCGTAGGTCAGAAAATATACATCCAGCGGAAGCACTACGATTACCCCGACCTCCCCTCCGGGTACCAGCGAACCAGCACACCGCTCGCCACCTGCGGCATGCTAGGGGGAGTGAGGATAAGAGAGGTCCATCTGGAAGAGGACCCGGGCAAGTACGATCCTGCCTCCGGAAGCGTGGACTTCAACCGATCCGGGATTCCACTCATAGAGATTGTCACGGAGCCGGACGTGAGGAGCCCGGAGGAGGCCAGATCCTTCCTGAGGGAGCTTATAAGGACGCTGGAGTATTCCGGGAAGGTTAGGGGGGAAGCCGGCGGGGCCATGAGGGTGGATGTCAACGTCTCCATAGAGGGTGGGGCGAGGGTGGAGATAAAAAACATAAACTCGGTCAGGGGGGTCTACAGGGCCCTGAAGTTTGAACTCATGAGGCAGGCCGAGCGCCTCAGGAGGGGGGAGAAGGTGGAGAGGGAGACTAGAGCTTTCCTCGAATCCCAAATGATAACCACCACCATGAGGACGAAGGAGACGGAGGAGGACTACCGCTACATCCCCGACCCCGATCTTTACCCCCTGCTGCTCGAAGAGGGACTTGTGGAGCGGGTGAAGAAAGAGCTACCTGAACCCCCCAACCTCAGGGAAATGAGACTCATGCAACAGTATGGGATTTCTAAGCGGGAAGCCTCCGTTCTGGTAAGTGAGAAGGCGCTCGCCGATTTATACGAAGAGGTCTGCAAGGAGGTGGACCCAAGGCTCGCTGCCCAATGGTTTAGAACCAGGCTAAAAAAGGTCCTCAACTACCTGCACCTTAAGGCCTCGGATCTACCCTGTACGCCGGCCCAGCTCTCCAAACTCCTGGGAATGGTCCAGCGTGGGGAAATCACACCGGAACAGGGAGAGCTGGTGCTGAGGGAGCTCGCTGTAAGGCCCTGCGAACCGCGAGAAATCCTTCAAAGGCTGGGTCTAGTGCCCATGGAGCTGGCTGAGCTCTCGAGCATCCTCGACAGAGTGGTGGGGGAAAACCAGCAGGCGGTGCAGGATTATCTCGCCGGGCAGGAAAAGGCCCTCGACTTTCTAGTGGGCAGGGCTCTCGCGCTTTCGGGGGGGAAGGCGGATCCTAGGAGGATCAAAGAGCTACTGAAGGAGAGGGTAAAGATCGCCTCCTAGCCTGCTCGTGCTTTATACACACTGTGATTTTTTATATATGGGAATCGCTCTGGGCTTTTCCTCCTGCAAGGGGGGAGTGGGGAAGACTACTCTGGCAGCAAACCTGGGGATGTTTTTTCACGAGAAGCTCGGCGACAAGCTGATCCTGTTCGATGCCAACCTCTCCGCCCCTAACCTTGCTATGCACTTCGGGGAGCTGAACCCAAAGAATACCATACACGACGTACTGGCCAATCGAATCCCGCTCGAGAAGGCCATCGTGAAGCTGCAGGGCGTCAACATCGTCCCGGGTTCGCTCGCCTACGGGAAGGAGATCCATCCCTACGACATCTGCGAGCATGTGGAGAGGCTGAAGAAGAGATGCTCCCTCCTCATCATAGACACCGCGCCCGGAATCGGGAGTGAGGCCCTCGCGGCCATGAAAGTTATGGATGAGGTGATAGCCATCTCCAACCCAGACACCCCGACCGTGGCCTCCACCCTCAAGACCTTCAAGGCCGCCGAGATCTGCGGCGCACACATGATAGGGGCGGTGCTGAACATGGTCAGGGGGGAGCCCTATGAACTCTCCGACACTGAAATAAAGAGGATCCTGGGGTGGCCCATCCTCGCGAAGATTCCAGACGACCCAAAGGTCAGGGAGGCGACCGCCATGGGCGTCCCGGTGATAAAATATAAGCCCAGCTCCCCCTCAGCCAAGGAGTTCAGAAGAATGGGGGAGGAACTCTACAAAACGTTGCAGAAAAAATTTAGGTGAACTACCCCGGCTTTCGCAGGAACTTCCTGATTCATCGCGAGACTTGCTGGTTCACCAGTTTCCCATTAGCTAGCCTGACCCTGGCCTTCCCCCTGTTTTTCGGGCCCTTAACGGTAGGAGTCTTCTCGGGGATAAAGGTAAAAACCAGGTGGCCAGAAAAGTGATGGACGACTGGTTTGAAGAATGGTGGCCCTTCAGGCGGAAACCCTTTTTCAGACTTTTCAGGGAGATGGACAAGTTCTTCGAGGAGGTCTTCAAGGAGATGCAGGAGTTCGCTCCAAAGGAATTCTTCAAGGAGAGGAAGCTTCCGGACGGCTCGGTGGTGAAGAGCTTCGGACCGGTCATCTATGGGTATTCCATGACCATAGGGCCTGACGGCGTGCCACGGGTTCGCACGTTCGGCAACCTCAAGCCCACACCCATCCCGCAGCCCACCGAGAGCAGGGAGCCATTTGTGGAGGTCATCCCCTCCCCCAACATCATCAGGGTGGTGGCTGAGATCCCGGGGGTGAGCAAGGAAGACATCGATCTCAGAGCCACCGAAACCAAGCTGGTTATCTCCGCCCAGCACGGGGAAAGAAAATACTACAAGGAAATCGAGCTTCCGGCTAAGGTCGACCCCAAGAACGTGGACGCGAGCTACACCAACGGGGTGCTGGATGTCATCCTGAGGCGGCAGCCGGAGGAGAAGGGTGGGGAAAAGATCAATATAAAGTAAATCTTGGGTGCCTGTAGGGTCTGCGGCGGGGAAGCTAGAGAGATATCTAGAGTTCTAGGGGTTTGCGGGAGATGCATCAGGGAGAGATTCGAAGAGGCCGAACCCCACCTCAAAGAAGCCCATAGGAGGGTTCGCTCCGGGTACGGTCTCCCGCCGGAGATTCCCGGGGCTCCTGAAGGCTCGCCCTGCATGGGGTGCGGAAACGGGTGCAGAATCCCGGAAGGGGGAAGGGGCTTTTGCGGTCTGGTCGAGAACCGGGGCGGAAAGCTGGTGAGACTCTTCGGGACCCCCGAGAAGGGGCTACTCCAGTTCTATTACGACCCACTGCCCACCAACTGCGTCCCCGCTGAGTTCTGCGCTGGATCGGGAGGGGCAGGATATCCCAAGTGGTGCAGGACGCCACGGGGAGATATAGGATTTTACAACCTCGCAGTCTTCCTCGGGAGCTGCACCTACAGCTGCCTCTTTTGTCAGAACTTCAGCTTTAGGGAGCTCACCGAGATGGGCAGGCCCACCTACACCGCCTCCGAGCTGGCCGAAAAAGCGAACGAAAGGGTAGGGTGCGTCTGCTTCTTCGGTGGGGACCCCTCAAGCCAGATGCCCTTCGTCCAAGCCTCCTCCGAGAAGATGCTCGAGCGGGCGGGAGGGAGGCTCCTGAGGATCTGCCTAGAGACCAACCTGAACATGAGGTGGGAGGATCTGGAGAGGTTCGCCCCCCTTTCGCTAAAAAGCGGGGGGGGAATAAAGGCGGACCTGAAGTGCTGGTCCACGGAGCTCCTGTACGCGCTCAGCGGGGTCAGGCACAGGGTCGCGTACGTTAATTTTGAGAAGCTCGCCAAGCTCCACAGGAAAAGGCCGGAGGTGCCCTTTGTGCGTGCCAGCACCCTTCTAGTCCCGGGATATATCGACGAGGAGGAAATCCGCCTCCTCGCCTCCTTCATTGCTCGGCTGGACCCCACCATTCCCTATTCGCTGCTCGCCTTCCATCCCACCTATTTCATGGACGACCTTCCGAGGACGAGGAGGGAGGATGCCGAGAAGTACCTGAGGATATGCGAGGAGGAAGGGCTGGAAAAGGTGAGGATAGGAAATCCCTGGCTCCTGACCTAGTCTCTGGGAAAGAGAGGAGCCCCGCAAACGGTTAATTTTTCCTGAAGCAGACCTGAATGCCCGAACTTCCGAAGGAATACGACCCCCTCAAGGTGGAGGAGAAGTGGCAGAAGAAGTGGGAGGAGCAGGGGATCTACAGGTTTAGATGGGACGACCACAAATCACCGACCTATGTGATCGACACGCCGCCGCCTTACCCGAGCGGGGAGTTCCACATGGGGACGGCACTGAACTGGACCTACTTCGACATCGTGGCAAGGTACAAGAGAATGAGGGGCTTCAACGTCTTCTTTCCCCAAGGCTGGGACTGCCACGGACTTCCAACGGAGGTGCAGGTGGAGAGGAGGTACGGGATTAAAAAAGGTGACCTCCCGCCTGAAAAGTTCAGAGAACTCTGCATCCATCTAACCAAGGAGAACATCGCCCACATGAGGGAGGAAATGAAATCGCTCGGCTTCTCCATAGACTGGTCCACCGAGTATGAGACCATGGACCCCTCTTACTTCGGGCGGACCCAGCTCTCTTTCATCCTGCTCTACAAGAAGGGGTTGATCTACCGGGGGGAACACCCGGTGAACTGGTGCCCCAGATGCGAGACGGCCATCGCCGATGCCGAGGTGGAGTACGAGCCCAGAATCGCCAAGCTTTATTATATAAAGTTCAGGCTGGCGGACAGCGGTGAGTACCTGAGCATCGCCACCACGAGACCGGAGTACCTGCATGCCTGCGTCACGGTTGCCGTTCACCCGGAAGATACAAGGTACAAAAACTACGTCGGGAGGGAGCTGGTGGTCCCGCTTTTCGAGCGGAGGGTGAGAATCATCGAGGACCCGGAGGTGGACCCGCAGTTCGGGACTGGGGTGGTGATGATTTGCACCTTCGGGGACAAAACAGACGTGCGCTGGGTGAAGCGCCATGGACTTCCGGTAATCAGAGGCATGGATGAGAAGGGAAGGCTGGTGGGGGCTGGGGAATTCTCTGGGTTAGGGGTGGAAGAGGGAAGGGAGAGAATCGTGCAAAAAATGAGGGAAAACGGGCTCGTGGAAAAAGAGGAGGAGCTCCCACAGGAAGTTGGAGTTTGCTGGAGATGCAACACACCGGTTGAGATACTGAGCAAGCCACAGTGGTTCCTGAAGGTTTCGGAACTCAACCCCAAGGCTCTAGAGGGAGCTGAGAAGGTTAGGTGGGTCCCGCCTTACATGAAACAGAGATTCGTGGACTGGGTCAAGTCCATGGAGTGGGACTGGGTGATATCCAGGCAGAGGATCTTTGCCACCCCCATCCCCGCCTGGTACTGCTCCTCCTGTGGAGAGGTGGTCGTGGCAGAGGAGAATCAAGTGCCGGTCATCCCAGAGAAGAGCAAGCCCCCGGTGGAGAGATGCCCCAAATGCGGCTGCACCTCCTTCACGCCGGAGAGGGACGTGCTGGACACCTGGATGGACAGCTCCATAACCATCGCCTGCCACGCGGGATGGCCAAACCTAGACCGGCGCCTCTTCCCGGCCGACCTCCAGCCAAACGGGACGGATATCATAAGGACCTGGGACTACTACCTCATGATCCGCCATCTCGCCCTCCTGGGGGAGGTGCCGTACAGAGTGGTTCTCATAAACGGGATGGTCTGCGGGGAGGACGGTAGAAAGATGTCCAAATCCCTGGGCAACTATGTGGACACGAGCACCGCTAGAAAGAAGCACGGTGCCGACGCGCTGAGGGGATGGGCCGTTCTGGGAGCCTCGACGGGCTCGGACATACCCTTCAGCTGGAAGGAGGTGGAGTTCTGCCGCCGCCTCATGACCAAGTTCTGGAACGCCGTGCGCTTCTCCCTCCCCCATCTCTCCCGCTCCGCGCCCTCCCAACTGCTGGTGCCAGACCGCTGGATCCTGAGCCGGCTCAACCGAACCATAGAGGCGGTGACAAGATGCCTGGAGGACTTCCAGTTCAACGAGGGCCTCAGGACGCTCCACACTTTTATCTGGCACGATTTCTGCGACATGTACTTGGAGGAGGTCAAGCACAGGCTCTACGGGGGAAGCCCAACCTCTGGCGCGGCGGCTTTCGCCCTCAGAGAGGTCATCGTCAAAACCGTGAAGATGCTCGCCCCCTTCTTCCCCCATTTCGCCGAAGAGGTCTACCAGACCCTTGGGGAAGGGGAGAGAAGCGTTCACCTCTCCGCTTGGCCGGAGGTGGAACGCGAGTTTATAGACGAAAAAGTCGAGAAGGCGGGAGAAATGCTCAATTCTATCATCTCTTCTCTTAGAAAGTTCAAGTCGAATCGGGGCATGCCCCTCAACCAGCCCCTCCCCTGTGTACAGATATACTGCCGAAACCCAGAGGAGGTCAAAGGAGTGGCGGAAGATGTGAAGGGAACCATGCAGGTGGAGAAGCTGGAAATCCTTGAGGGGAAACCCCCTGTGTCAGAGAGAATTTTGGGAGTAAAACTGAACCTGCCAAGGGTAGGGCCCACCTTTAGGAAGAAGACAAAAAGTATTCAGGAGATCCTCTCGAGAGCGGATCCTGTTCAGCTTGCCAAGGAACTCCAGACAAAGGGGAAAATCTCCCTTCAGGTGGAGGGGGAGGAGATTTCCCTCACGGGAGAGGATCTCGTGCTCCTCAAGGAAACCAAGGTGGAGGGGATTTCCGCCTGCGTGGAGGAGTTACCAGAGTTTTCCCTGACCCTCGTGATTTTCGAACCGGGGAACTAGAATCCTCCGCCCAGTCCAAGCAAGATATCCAGTGTCTCCTTCCACTCCACAAAGGGATGTCGGCTATTCGAAGATCACTTCCGTCCCGCTGTGCTTACCCCCTTCCACGATCTCAGGCAGGCGCCCCAGTTCCTCCTTTCCCAGGAAGAGCGTTCTTATCTTGTTGCGTAGGATGAGCCTTGCCGCAATAGGGTCTATGATCATTCTCATCCCCGGAACCACTGCCACATCCACCAGCTTGACGAGGTCCTCGGCCTTTATCTTCTCCAGCTTTTTCGCCGTGGGGTCACGTTTAGGGTCGGCCGTGTAGACCCCATCCACATCGGAGAAAATCACCAACAAATCGGATCGACTCATCTGCGCAAGCACGGCCGCCACGGCATCGGTCGTCTGCCCAGGTGTGGTTCCGCCCATCACGGGCACCTCTCCGCGGAGGGAGGACATCACTGCCCTACCCATATCTTCCTCGGGTCCCTTCAACCCTAAGGCAAGAGCAAGGAGGGCCGCATTCAGCCTCGTCACCTGTATGCCCAGCTGGTGACGCCCTATCTCGTCCACCCCCAGCTTGCCCGCACTCTCGATATAATCCCTAGCCACCGCACCGCCGCCCGTGACCACTAGGACCTCGTGCTTTTCTCTAAGCCTCCTGATGACTTCCGCCGCCTTCGCGAAGGTGCTGGCGTCGGGGCGATCCGGCACAAGGACGGATCCGCCGAAACAGAGGGTTATCCTCATCAGCTTCTCTCGCTTAGAGTATAATGGATTCCCTCGAGAAGTACCGGTTCAGAAGGCTGCTGGAGGAACTAAAGTCCAAGAAAGGGCGTGGCACCGAGCTAATCTCCGTTTACATCCCGCCGGACTTTGAGCTGGCCAAGGTGATGCAGCAACTGAGGGAGGAGCAGGGGACGGCCTCCAACATAAAGTCCAAGAGTACTAGGAAAAACGTCCTGGCCGCCCTCGAGCGCATTCTTCAGTTCCTCAAGACCTACGCGGAAACCCACAGAACCCCTCCTCCCCACGGTCTGGCTATCTTCTGCGGGAATGTAAGCGAGAGGGAGGGGGAGGTCGACGTTAAGCTGTGGTGGATTGAGCCCCCGGAGCCCATCACCGTACGGATGTATCGGTGTGACCAGGAGTTCGTCCTCTCCCCCCTTGAGGAGATGCTGGAGATTAAGGGGACTATAGGTCTCCTCACCTTGGATCGCAGGGAAGCCACCTTGGGGAGCCTCCGAGGGAAGCATGTGGAAATCCTGAAGAAGGTAACCTCGGGCGTTCCGGGGAAGCACTCGAAAGGGGGGCAATCCTCACGGAGGTTTGAGCGCCTGAGGGAGATCGCTGAACAGGACTACCTGAAAAGATTGGCGGAGGAGGTAAACGAGGTCTTTTTACAGATCCCCGATCTCCAGACCCTCCTAGTGGGCGGACCCGGACCCACCAAGGAGGAGTTCCTGAAGCTCGAAATGCTGAAGGAGCCCTTGAGGAAAAAAATAGGGGCGGTTCTGGACTGCGGGTACACCGACGAGTACGGGATAAAGGAACTGGCCAGCAAGGCTGGGGAGGTTCTAACCAACCTGGAGCTGACCAAAGAGAAGGCCGTCGTCCAGCGCTTCCTCTCCGAACTGGTAAAAGGAAGGGGTTTGGCCCTCTCTGGGGAGGAGGAGGTGAGGCGAGCGCTCGAGAACGGCACCGTGGACGTCCTCCTGGTTTCGGAGGCCCTCCGAAAATACCGGGTGAGAGTAAAGTGTACCGGATGTGGGCTGGAATTCTCGGAGACTGGGGAAGACCTCCTCTTTCTGGAAAAGAAGACCTCCTCCTCCACCTGCCCCAAGTGCGGGGAGAAAAAGCTGGAAATCGTGGAAACTCAGGATTTAATCCAAGAGCTCTTCTCGGTTGCAGAGAGATTCGGAACGAAGGTTGAACTGATCTCCAGGGAAACCGATGAGGGAGAGCAACTCTGGAAGGCCTTCGGGGGGATGGCTGCCCTCCTGAGATTCGGGGCGCATGCCTAGAAAATTCGGGACACCGACCTTGTGATGGAAGCGGCCGTAAGAGCAAGCCTAGCGGTGGTCTGCTACGCCGCGGCACTGCTGGTTTTCTTTCACCTCCTCCGGAAGCGGGTGGGGCGCTGGGTGGCTATCCTCCTCTCCATCTTCTTGGCTGTTCCTTGCGTGTTGCCCCTGTATCATCTAAGCCCCCAGCTGTACCTCCAAGAAACTAGGGGGCTTCTTACCGAGATGCGGGAGAGGCTGCTACAGCTCCTCGGGGGAGTCCTGACCGCCTGCCTGCTCCTGCCGGTCTGCTACCGGGCCCTCCCTAGGGAGTACGTCCAGTTCTGGAAGATCTTCGGTCCCCCCTCCGGGTATCAGTACCGCTACGTTGCCGTGGGGCAGGCGGCGGTGGGGACGGTCGCTGCCTATTTCATCTGGGTGGGGACGGATACTGCCCTCCTCTTCCTATCCCTGTGCTTTTCTGCCCTAGCTGTGGCGGAGTACTCTAGAACTAGGCCCCTCTCGAAACCTGTGGTCAGCGGGGTGGCCCGAGAGTGGGTGGAACCGGCAACGGTGGGGAGGTGGAGAATCTACCTGCCGGGCTTCCTCTTCCTGCTGGGCTGTGCCTGTGCGGTCCTCCTGGCACCGGAATTCGCCCTGCCCTCGGTGCTCCTCCTCTCGGTCTCGGATCCAGTGGCGGGACTTGCGGGTAGGAGATTTGGGCGCCACGAGCTGCCATACCACCGCCGAAAAACCTTGGAGGGATCACTCTGCTTCCTCGCCGCGAGCCTCTGCGTTCTGGCCCTCTTCCGCCTCTCCCTCCCCAGCCTTTTGCTGGTCTCCGGGAGCGTTGCCCTGGTGGAATCTCTCTCCCCCTCAGGTGTGGATAACCTGAGCATCCCCCTTTCAGCCGCCCTCTTACTACGCTACCTAGCAGGTTAGGTGGAGAGCTACGTGTCTTGATGACAGCGGTCGGGACTCAGGTCTGACTATCCTGAGCTTATCGAGAACCTCGCCGGCGCTACATGCGGTCGGAATAACCCACGGAACTCAACCTTCACGGTGCAGGAATTTTAGAAACGGACGCTCTTCCTTGACAGTGCTGTGAACCACAAAAGTTTCAGTTTCCCTTACCCCCGGCAGTTTGTGGAGCTTTTTCACTAGGGCTCCGATTTCCTCGTTGCTCTCAGCGAATACCTCCAGCACCGCATCCTTGGGTCCCAGCAGGTAGTGGAGCTCGGCAATCTGCGGTAGCTTCCTAACCCTCTTTTCAAAATGTTTCCTGACCTCTGGTCTGGGATCCAGCCGCATCAGGATGTACGCCTTCACCCTGAGACCGAACTCCAGAGGGTTCACGCTTACCGTGAGCTTCACTCCCCTGAGCCTAAGCTTTTCAATCCTCCTCGCCACGGTCTGCCTGCTCGCCCCAACCTTCTTGGCTATCTGGTAAATCGGCTTCCTGCTGTCCTCCACCAGTTCCAGCAAAATTTTCTTATCGAGTTCTTCCATCTTAACATTTTGTTAATCGTTAATCTAATAAATTTCGAAATTTTGTCCAGAAATGGGCGAGGAGGAAATCCTGAAACGGAGGATGGCTGGACAGGAATACGCGAAACTTGTCGCCATACCGCATCCCGAGGCCCGCCGATTTGTTGCCGAGAGCATCGAACTCTGCGAACCTGAACAGGTTTTCATCTGCAGCGACACTCCGAAAGAGATTGAATATATCCGACAGATGGCTCTTGCAAGTGGGGAAGAGAGCTCCCTACTAACGCCAGGCCATACCTTTCACTTCGACGGATATTACGACCAAGGGAGGGACAGAGCTGTTACTAAGCTTTTGGTGCCCAAGGGAGAATCGCTGGGTCCGCTTAACCAAATGGAAAGGGAAGAAGGTCTAAAAGAGATCCTTGGTCTCCTCCGTGGCTCGATGGCTGGAAAAACTATGATCGTCAGGTTTCTCATCCTAGGTCCCCCCAACTCCGCCTTCACCATCCCCTGTGTGGAGTGCACGGACTCTTGGTACGTCGCACACTCGGCCAGCCTCCTTTATCGTCCCGGCTATTCAACCTTTCTCGGACTGACATCCGGGGAGCTCTTCAAAACCCTGCACTCTGCCGGAAGACTGGACGGAAGGAAAAACAGCGTGGAAGTGGAAAAGAAGCGCATATACATTGATTATATAGCGAACACGGTCTACAGCGTGAACACCCAGTATGCAGGGAACTCCTTGGGCTTCAAGAAGCTCGCCCTCCGCCTTGCCGTGCGCAAAGCCCACAAGGAAGGCTGGCTAGCTGAGCACTTCATGGTGGTGGGAGTACGGGGGCCGGGTGGGAGGAAAACCTATCTGGCTGGCGCTTTCCCCAGCGGATGCGGAAAGACTTCCACTGCCATGTTGCCGGGGGAAACCATTCTAGCCGACGACCTAGCTTACGTTAGGAATGTGGGGGGTGTTGCGAGGGCCGTGAATGTGGAATCTGGAATCTTTGGAATAATTCAGGATGTCAATCCAGAAGACGACCCGATAATCTACCAAGTTTTGACGAGCCCCGGAGAAATCATCTTCAGCAACGTCCTCGTAAAGGACGGCAAACCTTACTGGCTGGGAATGGGAAGAGAGCTACCGACAGAGGGGGTGAACTTCTCGGGCGAGTGGTGGAAAGGCAAGAAGGGCCCAGATGGAGAGGAAGTCCCACCCTCCCATCCCAACGCTAGGTATGCCGTGGCTCTGGACCGCCTGCCCAACTGCGACCCCGAGCTTAACAACCCCGAAGGGGTGGAACTGGGGGGAATCATGTTCGGAGGGAGGGATTACCGGGCAAGTGTTCCCGTTCAGGAGGGCTTTGGCTGGGAGCACGGAATTGTCACCTTTGGGGCGGGACTCGAAACGGAGACCACCTTCACCATTACCGAACCGCCCAAGTTCGAGATAAATCCCATGAGTATGAGGGACTTTCTCTCCATAACGCTCGGGCAGTACCTCAAAAACTACCTAGAGTTCGGCCGAAGGTTAAAAAAGGTGCCCCTGATTTTTGGGGTCAACTACTTTCTGAAGGATCTCCAAACGGGGGAGTTCCTGAACAGCAAGCGAGACAAACATGTCTGGGTGAAGTGGATGGAGCTCCGCGTTCATGGCGAGGTGGGTGCCATAAAAATCCCCACTGGACTGATTCCGGAGTATGAGGATTTGGAAGACCTCTTTAAGCGTGTACTTGGGAAGGAATACCGCCGCGAGGATTATGAGAAGCAGTTCACCCTCAGAGTTCGCGAAAATCTGGAGAAGGTGCGGCGCGTGCGCGAGTTCTGGAAGGGCATTCCAGATGCTCCTCCCGAAGTCTTTGAGATACTGAACCAGCAGGAACGGAGGTTGACGGACGCCCTGAGCCTCGGGGAGTACATATCCCCCGATAAGTTTTAAAATATACGACTTTTTGCATCAATGCTGTTTTTCTAACCCTGAAGAGCTGGAACGCAAACATAGGTGGGCATTCGCTATGAGAATCCTCCCAATGGTTTGGAAGAGAAATTACCCCAGGAAGTCGGTGCCATGTCCACTACCAGCATGACTTTATGGTGCGGGGGAGGGGATTTGAACCCCTGAACCCCTACGGGACGAGGTCCTGAACCTCGCGCCTTTGACCTGGCTTGGCAACCCCCGCTATTAACCTTCGCACGCAAATTTTTAGATGTGGCTACTGATTCTCGCCGGTGGGTGGGGCTTCGAAAACATCCTGATGTGGATAGTGGTTCTTTTGCTTTTCAGCCTTGTCTCGATTCTCTTCACGCCCCAGCTCCTCACTCTTCAGGCCAGAATAGGTATAAGGGAAGCCGCGAAAACGCTGGAGCGGCTGAAGGAGTGGGCGGATGAGAGCAGGAGGATTTCGCTAAACGTCCTCTCCAAGTACGGCAGGCCTAAAAGGGATTTTGAAAGGGATTTCGACAGCTTCTTGGAGTTCTTCACCATCGAACCAGTCTCCGACGATCCGGCGGGAGTCCTCCAGAGGCTCGACCACCTCCTAGATGTTAGGAAGAAGAGGTTCGAGGGGATGATCTCCACCCTTGCCCCCAAGGCCGATCCAGAGACAGCCGCTTCCCTTGAAATGGTGATGGAGGCGGCGATAGCCAGCAACTTCCTCTTCCGGCTGGTTAGACATTACCTCCTGCTCGCGGAGAAGACCAAGAGCTACCAGCTGGCTATGCTCATCCAGATGCAGGCCCCTCTCCTGAGGGAATACGGGAAGGCCTATCTTGAGGCCACCAAGGTTTTTGCTGAGAACAAGCCCATAGGGGACGGGGCGGGACCGCTGGTGGTGGCTAGGATGGGACGGGGGGCGAGATGGAAGGAGGGGATAGAAGAGATGGTCTACGCTGAGAAGGAGTTCGAGGGAAGGAAGTTAATTCTAATAAAGGCACGGGGCCCAGGGGGGAGAGTGGGAAAACCTGGAGAGATGGTGGAGTGGCTGGTGAAGAGGAGGAGACCGGCGAGGATCATCATGATAGACGCTGCCCTCAAGCTCGAAGGGGAGAGAAGTGGAGAGGTTATAGAGGGAGTGGGGGCCGCCATAGGGGGGCCACCCACGGAGAAGTACAAGATAGAGCAGGTGGCGGTGAAGTACAAGATACCCCTCGATGCCCTCATCATCAAGGAGTCCTTCAGGGAGGCCATCACCTCGCTGAACTCCCGGCTGGCCTCGGCCTGTGACCGGGCTGTCGAGCTGGTGGAGCAGGCCGTGAGGAGCAGGACTAAACCGGGGGACACCGTCATCGTGGCGGGTATAGGCAACACCATAGGAATCGGGCAGGAGAAATTCCCGGAGGAGTTCCCGCCGCCGGTGGAGGAGAAGGGGGCCATAGAGTCGGGCAGGCTGTTTTAGGCAGGGAAGCGAATTCTCGAGATGCGCAGGTACAAACACATAGGGGAAGTTCAGAAGCTCATGGAGGATCCAAGCAGCATAAGGAATATTGGGATAGTTGCTCATGTCGACCACGGGAAGACCACCCTAACCGACTCGCTGGTGGCAGCCTCGGGGATCATAAGCTTCGAGCTAGCCGGGGAGCAGCTCTTCACCGACTTTGAGGAGATAGAGCAGCAGAGGGGGATAACCATACAGACCTCTGCCGTGAGCTTGGTGCACACCTTGGATGGAAAGGAGTACCTGATCAACCTCCTAGACACGCCTGGCCACGTGGACTTCACTGGGGACGTCACGCGGGCCCTCAGGGCCATCGACGGGGTGGTCGTGGTGGTGGATGCGGTGGAGGGGGTGATGCCCCAGACCGAAACGGTGGTGAGGCAGGCCCTCTCGGAGCGCACCAAGCCCGTACTTTATATAAACAAGGTCGACAGGCTCATCACAGAACTCAAGCTCACTCCAGAGGCCATCCAGCAACGCTTCGCCAAGATCATCACCAAGTTCAATGAGCTCATCGCGAGATACGCCCCCAAGGAACTGGCCCAAAAATGGCAGGTGAGCGTGGAGGAGGGGTCGGTGGCGTTTGGCTCCGCCAAACAGAAGTGGGGAATCTCCATGACCCAGATGAAGAAGAAGGGCATAACCTTCAAACAGGTCATGGAAATGGTAAAAAACGGTCAGCAGGCGGAACTCGCCAAGCTCTCTCCGGTTTGGGAGGTAATCCTTGACATGGTTGTCAACCACCTCCCCAACCCTAGGGAGGCGCAGGGGGAGAGGATCCGGACCATTTGGGAGGGGGATCCAAACTCCGAGCTGGGAAGGCAGATGATCTCTTGCGACCCGAACGGGAAGGTCTGCATGGTCGTCACGGATATCGTGGTGGACGAGCAGGCGGGGGTGATTGCCACGGGAAGGCTTTTTTCGGGAACCCTCGAAAAGGGCAAGAGCGTCAGGCTGCTGGGGGCCAAGAGCGAGGCGAGAATCCAGCAGGTCTGCATATACATGGGGCCGGACAGGGTGACGGTGGACAAGGTACCAGCGGGGAATATTGCTGCCCTCATCGGGCTGAAGGATGCCTTTGTGGGGGAGACCGTGGTGGAGGAAGGGGCGGAGGGATATCCCTTCGAGGAGCTGAAATACATCAGCGAGCCAGTGGTGACCGTGGCCGTGGAACCCAAAAATTTCCAGGACCTCCCAAAACTCGTGGAGCACCTCAACAGACTGGCGAGGGAGGACCCCAATCTCCGCGTGAAAATCAACGAGGAGACGGGGGAGTACCTCATCTCGGGAATGGGGGAAGTCCACTTGGAAATCGTCCAGTACAAGCTGGCGAAGGCGGGGCTGGAGGTGAAGTATTCCGAACCGCTGGTGGTTTACAGAGAGAGCCCCACCAAGCCAGCTGGTCCCGTGGAGGGCAAGTCCCCCAACAAACATAACCGCTTCCTGATCTCGGTGGAGCCTTTGGAGCCGGAGGTAATCAAGGCCATAGAGGAAAAGAGAATCAGCATGCACCAGGACAAGAAGGAGAGGGCAAGAATTTTGAGGGAGCTTGGGTGGGATGCGGATGCAGCCAAGAATGTGCTCGCCATCGCTGGGGCCAACGTTATAGTGGATGTCACGAAAGGCACCCAGTACATGAGGGAGGTGGAGGATTACATCATCCAGGCCTTCACTCAAGTGGCGGAGGAGGGACCCATCATGCGGGAACCCACCAGGGGCCTCAAGGTGCTCATAAACTTCGCCATGCTCCACGAGGACTCCGTGCACAGGGGACCAGCCCAGATCATTCCTGCCGTGAGGAGACCCATCCAGGCATGCTTGCTGATGGCGGATCCCGTCATCTTGGAGCCTCTTTTCAGGCTAGAGGTGAGGGTTCCTCAAGAGTTCATGAGCGGGGCCCTGAAGGTGATACAGGGAAGGAGGGGAAAGATTCTGAACATGGAGAACGAAGGAGACATAACCATCATCACTGCCCTCCTCCCGGTCGCCAGCTCCTTCGGGCTTGCCACTGACATGAGATCGGAGACGCAGGGGAGAGCCATATGGTCCACCCAGTTTGAAAAGTTCGAGCGCCTGCCTCCAGAGCTGGAAAAAGAGGTAATTCAGGAGACTAGGAAGAGGAAGGGACTGAAGCCGGAAGTTCCAAAGCCAGAGGAGTTCATGGAGAAGTAGTTTTCTCCGAAATTCGAGCCCCGCCCTGCATACTGGAGAGGAAGTCCGAGAGCCTCACGATTTCTTCTGGAGACATGTCCAAGACCCTCTTCTCGGCAAGCTCCGCCGGGAGATGTTGGAGGACCATCCTCCTTTCAGATTTGGATGTCCCCGGCCAGAGGTGTGGGGAGTGTAGAAGGGCATTCCTAACCTGCTGCCTCCGGTGCTGGAAGAGCGCCTTGAGCACTTCCTCAAACTTGGACCAGTCACGGGGCTGGGGGTGGAAGGCTCTAGGTCTCAGCCTCACGACGGTTGCTGAAACCTTAGGGGGAGGAAGGAAACAGGAGGGCGGGATCTCCTCCAGCAGCTCCACCTCTGCCCTCATGCGAACCGCAACCGTTAGCCTGCTGTAATCCTCCGAACCGGGTTGCGCCACCAGCCTCTTCGCGAACTCCGTTTGGTAGGTAAGAACGCCGAGCTTCAGGCCGCTCTGGAGAAGTCTGAAGGTGGCCTGCGAGGAGATCCCAAAGGGAAGGTTGGAGACCACCTTGTCGAAGCTTGGGATCTCCATCTTCAGGAAGTCCGTGCAGCGTAGCTCAACGTTCTTGTAATTCCTCAGCCTTTTTTGAGCAAGCAGGAAGAGCCTGCGATCCTTCTCCACCGCCAGCACCTTTCCTGCCCTCTCGGCCAGCAGGGAGGTTAAGTTACCCACTCCCGCCCCTATCTCCAGAACCGTGTCGCTCGGTGAAAGTTCAGCATAATCCACCATCCTCTCCAGCACGGCCTGATCCACCATGAGGTGCTGACCAGCCCTCTTGCTGAGGCGAATCCCGCTGTCCCGGAGGAGATTTAGTATCTCCACCAAAGTTCTCAGCGATGGAAGTAAAATTCGATCCTGCCAAGCGTGAGGAACTCTTTGGGCTCATCAGAAAGGAGGGACTTTCCTCCGCGGTCGAGCGGGCGGTGGTGGAGGTTTACGGGGAGAGGGGAAGGAAGGCCCTCTTAGCCGTGAAGAGGGGACGAGTAAAGAGGAAGGGAAAGCTCTGGGTGGTGGAGGGAAAAACGGACGAGTATGAGATTGTCGGGGAGCTTTGCTACTGCATGGATTACGCCCTGAACGTGGTGACAGGAAAGGCTGGAGTGGACATGTGCTATCACGTGCTGGCAAAGAAGATAGCTGAAATCCTAGATGAGCGCGGCCGCTGAACTTCTCTCCTTTCTCGAGAAGAGATATAAAAAGGAAATTGGGGGGAGGGAAGATCCCTTCAGGGTTCTGATAAGTTGCATCCTTTCCCAGCGGACGAGGGAGGAGAACACCGAGGCCGCCGCCAGGGAGCTCTTCTCCGTCGCCTCCACGCCCCAGCAGATCTTAAGACTCCCTCCGGCCGAGCTGGAGAAGCTCATAAGGCGAGTGGGGTTCGCGAAACAGAAGGCGGAGAGGATAAGGAAAGTCTGCAGGATTCTTATAGAAAAGTACAACGGCCGGGTGCCGCGCGAGAGGGAGAGCTTGATGGAGCTACCTGGAGTGGGCCCCAAGACCGCGGATGTCACCAGATGCTACGGATTTGGAGACCCGTGCATACCGGTTGACACCCATGTCAACAGAATAAGCAAGAGACTAGGCCTAGTGCGGGAGGAGGCGGATGTGGAGGAAGTTCAGGAGGCGCTACAAAAAATCTTTAAAAGAGAGGACTGGACCCTTCTAAACCGTGGGATGGTTCTCTTCGGGAGGGAAATCTGCCTCCCCAGAAATCCGCGGTGCAGGCTGTGTCCCATTAAGAGCTGCCCATCGAGAAGGGAATGAACTGGATGCTCCTCCTGCTGCTGGGAATGCCCGCCTTCGGCTTGGAGGCCATGTTCCTTGGGCTGGGGGGAAAGGTTTTCGCCCTCTACCGGAGAAGGAGGAGCCTTGTGCTCGGGGGATGCCTGGGTGCCGGTCTCGCCTCCACCCTGCCTCCCGTTCTACTCTCTGGATGGCTGGGGCTCGGGGTCCCTGAGACCTGCCTGCTGCTGGGGCTCTGCATCGGCATCGTGGGAGGAGCGCTTTCCCCTTTCTCGAAGAGGATAAGGGGAGAGTACAGGCCACCCCTTCCCGAGGTAGAGAAAGAACTGGAAAGGCTGGAGAGAAGGCTCAAAACCTCAAAACAGCGCGAATCTCCTCCACAAGTGGCTTGAACTGCGGGAAGGTGGAGAAGTAGGGCTCCAGATCCTTACTCACGTTGTCGCAGAGTTCTTTCAGGACCGGAGATCGGTTCCCTAGGTCAAAATAGTGAAGGGCTTGGAGAAGGATGGCGAGGTAGTCGCAGAAGTGTACCAGCCTAGACTCGGGAGTACGGTCCTCCCGGAATTCTCTCCAGAGCTCAACGAGTTCCCTCTTCCCCCCGAGCAGACGCTGGAGCGCTCTCTCCTCTATCCTCCCCTTGACCTCCCTTCCGCCCAAGTAGGGAAGGGCAGAGTAGGAAACGTCTCCCACGAGGGCCTCCGGCCAGTCATGAATCAGAGCCATTTTGAAAACTTTGGCCTCGTCCAGCTTGAGTCCCTCGGAAAGGAGAAGGGAGAGAGATGCCACCTCGAAGGTGTGCTGAGCCACGTCCTCAATTAGGGAGGAAGGAACCGAGCAGAGGGACCAGCCCACCCTCGGCACGCACTTCAGCCCGTTGAGCCTCCTCAGGAGTTCGAGCATCCCATATTTCATGGACTCTATTTTATCTCAGGGTTTTACCGGGGGTAGTATTCCAGAAGAGTTTTGGGATTAGATGTTTTAAGCCCCACATGCAACTTCTGATGCAGCCTCCAGAAAAAAAGCTGGTCGGGAGGGTTACCCACTACTTCCCAAAGATAGGGGTAGGGGTGGTTGAGCTAGTGGACGAACTCAGAGTGGGCGACACCATCTCCATCGAGGGAGTCACCACAAACTTCCAGCAGGTGGTGGAATCCATGCAGATAGAGCACAAAAACGTAGAAGTGGCTAAAGCGGGGGATGCCATCGGGCTCAAAGTGAAGGAGAGGGTGAGGGAGAAGGATCAGGTGTTCAAACTCCTCCCGCCCCGGCCCTAGTCCAGCGCTCAAGTTCGTTGAGGAAGATGCGGATATCCGTGCGCCTTACCTCATCCAAGTTTGAGGCCTCCTTCCTCAGCTCCTCCGCCAAACGCTCGGGGGTGCCTCCAGACTTCTTTTCCAGCAGGATCTTCAGTTCCTGGGGATAAACCAGGTAGGGCTGAACGGAGGAAAAGACCCTCTGGACTATCTCCTCCATCAAACCACCAGCGGGGACTCCTTGCGCGTTCTGATAACCTCGAGCACCCGTACCTGGGCCTCAGGCACTCTCTCCCTTACCCTATCCTTGAGCTTCGCCAGCGCCCGCTGATCCCTAGTCCTGAGCTTCAGAAGGAGACCGCCCCCCTCGGAAGAGATCTCGTGGATCTCACATACCTCCGGCCAGCCGGCGAGGGTCTCCGCTAGCTCCTTCTCCTTGCTCACCGTCGAACCCACCAACATGAAGGCCAAGACCCCCCTGCCCAAAAGTGCTGGGTCCACGGAGATGGTGTACCGGAGCACACCATCCCTCTCCATCCGCTTGATCCTCTTGCGTGTGGCCGAAATGCCCAGACCGACTGCCGCCCCCAGCCTTTCGAGGGATGTCCTAGAGTTATTAGCCAGAAGTTTCAGAAGCTTCCTGTCCTTGTCGTCGAGCCTTACCTCCTTCATTCCCCCAGCATCTCATACCACGCACTTTTCTCCCTTTCGATGGATCTCAAGCTTTTCCTTCACCGCCCGGCAGGCCTTCACCAACTCCTCTCCCACACCCTCGATCCAAAGGAGAATCACTTTCTGGTATTTCTCCCCAAACTTCTTCAGGTATTCTTCGAGCGAGGAAAGAGAGGTGAGCCATTCTTCGCGAGAAAGACTCTTGGGGATCTCGTACTGACCCAGCGGGTAAAATCCAGAGAGTTCCTCTGGAATCACACCAAAAGGGGGGATGACCCTTATCACGTGTCCCTCAAGTTCCGGCTTGCAGCCCAGAGGTGCGATAACGAGGATCTCGGAGGGTGGGGGGGCGTAGCGATCCATGCGCCTTCGATGCCTGATAACCTCTGGTCGATGGGCTGATTCCGGCCCTGTATACAGGAAGCCCGAAGGTTTGGTGACGGGGTCAAACTTTTCGAGCCAGTCAGAATACCGCGCGAGCCTCCTGAAGGCATCTAAGAGCCGTGGATGCGAAGAGCACCTCCGCTGGGCGTACTCCCACAGCCTTCCCTCCGCAATGGCCTGTCTTATCCTCCTCACCTCAACAAGCGAAACATACAGGTTGTGCAGAGCGAGCACCTTGGTTCTCTCCTCAGCCGCCATTTTCCTCACCTCACGGGGAGAGTGACCTAGACAGGCGGGGCAGGGGCAGGGGAACTCCCGCATCTCCTCCAGCCGCATCGTTCCCTCCGGCGTCATGTACCTGCCAGCCTTCGCGAAGAGAGCGTAGGCCGCGGAATCGAAGAGATCACAGCCCATCAGGACTGCAAGAGAAAATAGAATCGGATGTCCGGCCCCGAAAAGATGGACGGGGCGATCGAGGGGGAGGTTCATCTTGGCGGTCATGACGAGATCCACAACCCTGGAAAAATGGTAGCGCTCGAAATATTCCACTGGTCCGCCTATGGCATGAACGGGATAATCCAGCTGTCCCAGTTCACGGGCACACCTCTCCACCAAATCTAGATATCTTCCACCCTGCACGGGTGCCGCCCACAGGATGGAAGGGTTCTGTCTCAGACGGACGGCCTCCCTCGCCCGCTTGAGGGTTATCTCCACCTTCTTTTCAGCCTGCCTGCGGCTGTCTGAGGCTCCCGTCGGGATGTCAAGGATAACAGCGATATCGGAGGAGAGCATCTCCTCAAACCTGACTATCTCCTCCGGATTGACCTTCACCTTCCCGTACCTCAGAATCTGGAAGCCCCCCGAATCCGTGGCGATGGGGCCCTCAAATCCCAAAAGTTCGTGCACCTTGGGGGGCTCCGGCCAGTGGCGGTAGATTATATATGCGTTGGTCATTAGTGCCTCCACGCCGGCCTTCCTCATTTCCTCCACCGGAATCTCTAACTTCACCGGGTTAACCACTGGGAGCAGACAGGGGGTGGAAATGACTCCGTGAGCGGTTTTGAGCCTGCCTATCCTGCCACCCGCATCTCTCTGAAAGATCTCAAAAACTCCCACTCAAAACCTCAGCAGGGGGGTATTTCGCCCCTGATGAGCGCCTCGCAAAATTCTCCCAGCCGTGAGAACTCCTCCGCCACCTCCCTCCTCACCTCCTTTTCAAACCCCCTCCTGTCGGAGATGGCCTTGACGAGAAGGAGGGAGGGTTCATTTATAGGCCTTCCTATCTGGCTCACCAGCCAGACGTAAACCTCCCTGAGGCCGTCTACCTTTTGGTAAATAACATTCGCCAGCCTGTGGGAAAAGAGATTGTAGATTTTCCCTATGTGACTCACAGGATTCTTGCCGGCTGCCGCCTCCGAGCTGATGGGACGGTTCAGCGGGATCACCCCGTTGGGCCTGTTCCCTCGTCCCACCTCCCCCGAGTCACCGCCATCCGCGCTCGTCCCCAGCACCGTGAGGTACGCTCCATCCACTCCCCTCCCCCTCGCATCTAGGGCATTGAGGGTTAGCTCCACCTTCTCGAACCCATAGGCGGAGAGGAAGTTTCTCATCTCTTCTAGGATTTCCTCCTTCTTTCTGAAGTAGTCCTGCTCGCTCTTCACGAACCTGTCGACGAAGGCCATGGCCACCGTGAGGGAGATTCTGTTCTTCCTCCTTACGCCCATCACCTTCACGTCCTCACCAGATTCAGGAAAGCTTTTCTTGAACTCCCTAGAGTTGAGGTGTCTCTCCAGCTCCAGAACCAGCTTCTCCGTCCTGCTCAGGGGGGCGTAGCCCACGGCGGCGGAGGTATCGTTGGCCCCCAGAAATCCTCCTTTCTTCTTCCTCTTGAAAATGTCCACCAGAGCTGCCGA
>Ga0185307_1000455_pt1 | contig 25778 bp, 26 predicted proteins | sample LHCtaG_FD_128010 | JGI IMG/M metagenome (GOLD analysis project Ga0185307, IMG submission 128010) | Hot spring microbial communities from Little Hot Creek, USA to study Microbial Dark Matter (Phase II) - LHC4sed_matched (SPADES... | ecosystem: Environmental > Aquatic > Thermal springs > Hot... | reverse complement strand
TGCCTTATGAAGTCCTCCATCTCCCCACGGGTCAGGGGGCGAGAGTCCAGCTCCACAAAAGACCAATTCCCGGGTGTACCACGCTTAGCGCGCGGACGGGTTCCCTCCTTCAAGTGGACAGACATTGTGTTCTTGTCGAAGAATCTGTCGAGAAAGAACTCTTCCTCCCGGGATCCCTTGAGCAGCAGGACTTCTAAGCCCAGAGCCCTTGCAGCCTCGGCCGAGACATCATCAGTTGTGATAAGCACGGCATCGTTCTCGATCGCCAAGAGCCTAGCCACCACGTTGGGGTCCGGGTTACGCAGCCCTCGTGCACTCACAGGGAGCTCGTAAACATATTCTACTTCTACAAGCTCCTGAAGATTACTGGAGAGCTCCTTTAGGAGCCTCAGCTCACGCAAACCTGACACGCCAGTGCTGCTTCCTCTCCGGGCCTGCTCCTCGAGATAGTCGACAATCGAGGCGTGGATCAATAGTCTACCCGCTATCGTGCCCCGCTGCAGAGCATCTCGCAGGGCTCCGCTGAGTATCGCGGAGAGATCTGGCACGTACACCTGCTCCTCCATATACTCTCTCTGAGTGCTGCCCCTATCATGCAGTGTTTAAAGTTTGTGTTAGCGGGGAAAGATCTGAGAAGCGTTAGACCCCCTCATTTCCACTGGAGAAACCAAGTAAGAAGAAGCTTTTATTATGTATATGCTATGTCGAGTGCACATGTGCAAGCAAAGATTTCCACTTGTTCCACTTGAAATAAAGGGGTCCGGGAACTTTCTACAAGTCTTCTCAGGGTTATACAGTTAGACTAGAATATGCTCAAGAGAACCGGGGGTTTAAATAACCCCTTGGTTTCCACTGGAAGTGTGCAAGACGTCTAGATAAAATCTCTTTCAGGCTTTATTCACAAAATTCTTTCTCTGTTTACAATGTCTGTGAATGACTACTATTATACTTCTAAACAGAGAATAAATAATTGTTATTCCAAGCGCGGAGCTACGGTCTAAACATCCAGGATAGCGAAATATAGCTCTGAGGTTTTTTGGAGAGTAGAATGGCGCCGCGCATTAGAGTGGAGGACGCTCTGCCCTCTGGGGAGCGTGTATCCATAAGCATAGAGGGGCCGGATGTCAGCGAGGAGAAAGTGCTCTATCTGCTCAGGACATTGCGGGAGCTTCGAATGGCGAGCATGCTAGAGCTCGAAGAGAAGGAGGTGTCAGAGGATACCACGCTCAAGGAGAAGATATGGAGGGTTATCGCGGAAAACTTCGGAGATGGCACATGGTTCTCCCTCAGGGACCTCTACAACGTGGCTGCTAAACAGATCCCAGGTCTCAAGATAACCACTGTCTCGACGTATGTGTCCAGGCTTGTCGGCGAGGGGCGGCTCGTGAAGAAGGGGGCTAAGCCGAACACGCGCTACAGAGTTAGAAGCGTCATAGCCGAGCTTTAACGCATTGTGAGGAGCAGCTTCGCTACGTCGCTCTTAGTGATTATGCCGACGATCATCATCCCCTCCTCGACCAGTATAGCTGGGGTTCTAGAGAGGAGCCTTGCGACTCTACCCACCTTGGTCTCAGCGCTCACTATGGGTAAGGGGTCCGACATCACATCCGCCACTGTCAGTTGAGCAGCGCGGCGGCTCTCCTTGAGGAAGGCCTGTAGAACATCGTCTTCAAAAAGAGTGCCTATATTTCGCTTGCCCCCCTCAAGGACCGGGAGCTGGCTGAACCCCCTCTCCCACATTATCTGCGTGGCTTTTACCAGCGGGACGTGCGGCTCGACGTATATCACCGGTGAGGACATGATGTCCTTGGCTGTCATCTCGTCCTCGACAAGCTCGTGTATTGCCCTGTATATCCTCATCAGAGTAGACACGCGGGGGTTCACGTTGCCAGACTCTATCCTCGCGATGAGCGACTGGCTAACGCCAGCTCTTCTAGCTACCTCAGCCTGTGTCAGACCTGCTTTAAGCCGGAGCATCCGGAGCTCTTCAGGGGTGGGGATAGGCATACCGAAAGAGTAATCATATCTATCACGATTTTAGCATTGCGCTCAGCGAGCAATGCTGGCGGTTCCAATCCGCGTGAGGGGTCAGGGGTACCTCGCGACCTCCATAGCGCTGTGGCTTAGGAGGCTTTCGCCCAGGGCGCGCATAGTCACGGACCCTGTCCCGCCGGTCATAGCCTCTCCGCGAGCCCTCTGTGGCCACCTACGCGGCAGGAGGGAGGGGACCGTGTACACGGCCACGTTTATCGACTCGATAGTGTATCCCCGCTTAGCCGAGGGGGTTGCCGAGGAAGTTGTAGAGGTTGCTGTCAGAGAGCCTGCTCTGAGCGTGGAGATGCTTAGAGAAGCCGCAGCAGAGGAAGGAATCGTGCTTCCAGCTAGTGCCCTCTCGGTGCAGCTGGCTCTATGCGCTAGAGACAAGAGGCTTTTCAGAGTCAGGCCGGGACCTCTCCCTCTCAGCGACGAGGTGGCGAGGCCCCTTTGGGAGCTGCTGGAGGCGCAGGGCCTGGTAGACGAAGGCCCTCCCTCTCTTGCAGGGTTCTCTGACGGGCTGGTGGAGGTCGCGGTGCGTACAGGAGCCTACACTGCCTCCTTCAAGGTCCCTGTGTTTTTAGACGAGAATATCGAGCAGGTCGCGGCTCTGATAGCCTGCAAAGTCTTCGGCCGTGAGGTGTCAGACCCCCCGAGGATGGTGATACTAGACTCTGGAGACCGAGTTTTCTTCGAAATAGGTGCTTCAGAGGGTGACTCCTCCGCCAAGCTTAGGGTCGGCGGCGACGGTTTCGTAAGGCTTGTGTACTCGAGGAGCTTCGAGAGGGTAGTCGGGGTGAGGGGTATTGTGGACAGGCGCTTGGCAGGCGGTGTTCTTGACTCCTCGATCGTCCTGCTGGTAGGGCAGGGGGACCTCTGCAAGAAGGTTCCAGCGCTGGCAGCGGCCAGAACCTCCTTGCTTGCTGGGTGTCCAGCTCTCCGAGGCCTTCTAAGCCTTGCCGCCCGGCTTTGCATATGACAGCGGGTCGCCAGTGCTGGCAGCCGAGGCTACCCCAGGGAGCTTAGCTCGTCCCATGTGATCTCGATCGGCTTGCTTTTAGCAGCAGATTCGAGAGCTTTCACGATGCACTTCAAGGCTATGTAACCTTCGAGTCCCGTGATTGCCGGTTTTGCCCGGTCAGCTGCGGCTTCTAGGAAGTTTCGTAGCTCGAGCTCCAGCGGCTCTGGCTGCAGGTAAGAGATCTCAATGGAAGAAGTCTCTGTCTGGAGGCTTGTCTCTACGAAACCTAGGGGGTATTTGTCCACACCGTTATCGATGACCACCCGCCTGAGTATGTAGTCACCTCGCACAATGGCGGAAGGAGTTCTCACGGAGATGCTTCTGTGTTTGTACGCGGGGGAGCTTCTCCAGCTTGCCGTCAGGTACGCTGTCACGCCTCCTGGATACTCGTAGAGCGCTTGCACCTCTGTCTCGTAGGGGAATGCGGCGTCATGCATGGCTAAAGCGTAGACGCGGTGCGGTAACCTATCCAGCACAAAGTTGGCTACGTCTACATCGTGTACAAGCAGGTCATGGGCGACACCTAGGTTCAGCGTGTACCCCCGCGCGGGTCCAGGCCCCACTCTTCTAGCCTCCACTGCTAGGGGTCCGCCGAGGCTCGCGGAGTGCCTTTTCACGATATGCACGACTGGATTGAATCTTTCTATGTGGCCTACCATGAGCAGCTTCCCGCTTTTCCCCGTCACCCTAAGTAGTTCTAACCCCTCCTCGATACTCGCCGCAAGAGGCTTCTCTACCAGTAGGTGCACCTTGTCTGCTAGGACCCTGCTCACTGGGAAATGATACACCGTCGGTACTGCAACTATCGCCGCGTCGAGCGACTTCTCCCTCCGAAGTAGCTCCTCGACAGATGAGTACCACCTGTCGCATGCATAGCGGTGGGCTATACCCGACGCCCGGGAAGGATCGCTGTCAACGACGAAGAGAGCATCAACGAGCTCGCCGCGGAGCTTCGAAAGGACACGAACATGATTTGCGCCCCACCTACCCACGCCTATCACGGCCACGTTCAACCTCATGCTGTGCTCGTTGAGCTGAAGGTGTAACTTGCTTAAAAGACGTGTCCCTGCCGAATGAACTCGCCAGCGGCGCTTCCTGCTTGCGGAAACCGGCGGGAGAAGGCGGTTCCGGCACCGGCCTTTCCCGGGGCCGCAGACCCCAGTACTCGGCGCGGCGCGCCCCCCTTAGCTTCCGCGATCTGACGAGTGCGGGCGTGGCAGGGGCGCTATGGCCGGAACCGTGTCCAGAAAAGACTGAGGGTTTTTATATCTTTCCTCAGGTGCTGCGCTAGCGGTTTTTACTCGGAGAGCAGCGCGCGAGCCATCTTTATGCTGAACACCGGGTGCTTGAGTAGCTTTAGAGCTACCTTCGCCACGTTCTCGCCGTTCGCGAGGTTCACGATGTCCTCACCGGTGAGGATATCGGCGAGCTGGTTGAGTTCATCGTCGCTGAGCTTTTCGACCACGTGGAGGGCCTTGAGACTGTCCCGTATTTTCCTGCCCCAGTACTCGTTGTATCTTCTCGTGTACTCGTTCAGGCTCCTCTCAGAGAGGTCCCCCTCTTCTAGGGCCTTAGCAGCCACCTCAGCGGCTATTTTTCCACCGGCTATCGAGGCGTGAATCCCTCCTCCTGTAAGTGGTATAACCTGGCCAGCCGCCTCCCCGATCAGCATGACGTTATCCGCCGTGATTCTCTTGAGGAGGCCGCTTATAGTTACGGCAGCGCCCTGGAACTCGAGGATCCTTGCTTTCGAGAATATCTCCGGGTGTGATTTGATGAACTTATCGAGGTAGGCTTTCGGGGCTGCGCCCTGAACGCCTATTCCCACATTCGCTATGGTGCCGTCCTTCGGGAATACCCACACGTAGCCTTTCGGTGCGACGTCGTTACCGAGGTAGAAGTAGGTCAGGCTCGGATCCGGTGTGCTCACGTTTGCCATGACGTACTGCACAGTTGGTATGACTTTCCTCTCGCCGGGGCCCTCTAAGTCGAACTTTTTCGCGATGAGGGACATGTAGCCATCGGCACCTACCAGGAGGCTTGCCTCTACCTCGAGTGTACGCGAAGTCACCTTTACTGCGCTGCCATCCTTCACAGCTTCTCTCACGGGCTCCTTCACGTAAATATCGGCGCCTGCGGCTGCTGCATACTCACCTAGTACTCGTAGGAAGTTTCTCTTGTTAATCACGTAGCCCATATCGCCGCCCTTGCTTGCGATCTCAACTCCTTTCTCATTCGGTGCTACAACTAGGGCACCGCGTATTTCCCTGCTGGCAAATCTTGAGACGTCAGATCTGCTCAGCTCCGCAGTGACGAGTACGCGGGCACTGATCCCCTCGCCGCAGGGTTTTACGGCAAGGACCTCGTTTTTCTCCATGACTGTGACTTTGAAGCCCTTAGACGCGAGGAACCTCGCGAAGGTTAGGCCCGCCGGACCCGCGCCCACTACTACCGCGTCATACCTCATGTTTACCGCAGTTTAATTTATAGACCAGGTATAAAAACTGAACTAGGGTCTGGCTTGGAGCTGCACGAGAGGCTGAGGGTCGAGGTGGAGAGAAAAGTTGACCATGTGATAGCAGGTGTTGCCGAGACGCTCGAGAAGGTGCTTTCAGAGGGTGGTGTGAGGCCTAGGGACCTCAGGAGGATGGTTGAGGCTCTTGAGCCGAGCTTCCGCTTGCTGAGCAAGAGGTGGGTCCTGCTCATTCTCTACGTGTTACTAATGCTGGGTAGGGCCTCCTTCTCCGATATTGTCAGGTTGACTGGACTGAGCAAGCCCGTCGTCTCGACTAGGTTGAAGGAGCTTGAGCGGGCCGGCTTGGTTGAGAGGACCGTTATTGAGAGGCCGCTATCCACGATTTATGCACTCACGGGGAGGGGTAGGGATCTAGCGCTTCTCAGCATCCCCCTTCTCTACTACCTAGCTTACAGGAAGTAGCAAAATCGCGTCGCTTTGAGTTCGAGTAAGCACGTCACTGTGGCTCGGGGAATGCCTCCGGGCGGAGCTTGAGGTAGAGCTTCCTTGGCCTTGGATCGCCCGAGCGGATCAGCAATGCTGCCCCGCGTGGTTTGTAGAGGATGTGGTCACGTTCCTCCCGAGTTAGGGAGAAGAGGAGGGAGATATCATCCACGTAGCTCTCGGGCCCGCTCAGCGCGAACACGAAACCGGCCAGCTGGTAAAGTCTAGGATCCAGCTCTCGGGGCAGCTGTGTCACAGCGACGACGGTGTATCCCCACTTGCGTGTTTCCTTATACAGCTGGAGTAGGTAGGGTGCTATGTAGTGGGCTTCCTCCAGCACGACCATGTGCTCTAGCCTGTGTCTTTCTCCTAGTGTGCGCCTATAGCCCTGAAGGAGCATGAGGAGAAGGAGTGCGGCCATGGACTTGAACTCTCGCGAGTACATCTGAGGGTATGTGAAGCAGATGCTAGTTGCAGCCAGATCCTTCACGCTGGGTGCACTATCTTCGTGCATCTGGACTAGATCATCATATATGCGTTTTACCACTGGTATCTCCGAGAGGCTCTCGAGGGGTGAGAGGGATTTCTTACTCAGACACTTGAGGAAGACTTCGCGTAGTATGAATCTCGCGCCGGCGATGCCGTATACCTTCTCGACGTAGCGTGCAAGCTCCGAGGAGAACTCGCCGCTCTTCCAGCCAGGTGTCTCGAGCACATTTATCTTGTCCACGCCTAGGAGTAGGACTCTGCTGTAAATTCTAGCGTAGCTGCGCTCGCCGTGAGGATCTATGACCCAGGATGGTACCCCCAGGTCGCGAGCCTCCAGGACTAGATGGCGGGCTAGGGTGCTTTTACCGCTCCCCGTCGTACCCACTATTATGCCGTGCATGTTGGGCAGCGAGGAGGGGTTCAGGAAGACAGGGCGACCCAGGTCATCCACGCCTAGATACACCCCGGAGGTCTCCTCCCTGGGTGGCACTACTGCAAGCGGCGATGCGAAGGCGGCGAGATCGCCACTGAGCGCATACGTTCTTCTTACGAGGAAGCGCTTTAGCAGCCTCACTACGAGAGCACCTCTAGCGCGGATGGCAGTCTGGCGAACCTAAGTCCGCCTCTCTCGAGAACTTTCTGCTGACTAGGCGTTGCCACCAGCAATCCCGAGACTGTGTAAAGAGCTTCTCTTCTCTCCCATCTCCTCCTAGCGGCCGAGAAGAACTTAGTACTCCTGTGTATCAGGGAGAGCTTCTCGAGGGCTGTACCCACTTCGTAACTCCTGTAGGCCTCTGTGTCTATCGCCTGCTCCTCCTCGGGCGCCGCAGGTCTTATGCGCAAAGCTAAGTACATGTCTCTGGCGCATAAGCTGTAAACAATCTTGGCGCGCGAGAGAATATCCGAGAGTGAGGCCAGCGAGTAAAAGCTGTCGATGGAGATCAGTGCGTAAGTGTAAAGCCCGCTGGCAGCAGTATACCCCCTACCTCCTCGCGAGAGTAGGAGTGCGGCGAGGCCTACTAGGCTCACGGGAAGGAGGGAGGGCGCGCGAAGCCCTAGCGGTAGAAGCGCTAGCACAACAACCGCGAGGCGGAGGGGGCAGGTTCTGCTGGGAGCTAGGCATGAGGGCCTCAGCACCTTCTTCAGGTCGCGCCCATCCACGTGCTCCCATGAGCAGCCGGTGAGAGACAGAGCCTCCTCAACCTTCCTTAAATGCCTCTCAAGCATTCTTTTGAGCTCGCGGGGGCTCTTACCGCAGGTTTTGACAACTATGTAGTACTGCTGGTTCCAGATCACTACGAGGTATTCTAAGTCACCGCCCACCAGGCCTACGTGGAAGAACGTTGTGGAGAGACTGAAGAATTCCTTCTCCGAGAGGTCATAACAGCCGTGCCTACAATCGAGAACCTTAACCCCGGAGAATACGCAGTACTCTCCTTCCTTGATCTCTGAGCACACGTGTCTCAGGCAGAGGATATCGGGCAGCGGCCATCCGCTGTTAAACGCCAGGACGGCGAGCTGGAGTAATTCCGGTGTAAGCAGGGTCAGGAGGAGAGCTGCAAGTAGCTCTGCGAGCGCTCGATTGTGGGGGGCTGCTAAGATGGTTCCTAGCAGCGATAGAGCGGCTAGGTAAGCTCTCCAAGACGCCACTTGAGCCCCCTCTTAAACTTCCAGATGTTGTGCTCGAACCTCTGCTTCCACTTAAGCGGGAAGAGGGGCTCGAGTAAAACCATGTTTTTGTAGAAAGCTGCCCAGGCTTCCCCTTGCTTCTCGAACTCCTCTAATGCACGTAGGCGGAGGTAAAGGTTAAGGTCGTGCACCATCCAGGGGGAGGGTGCAACCCCGGTTATCTTCGCTACAAGCCTGCGTACGTCTCTCCCCATGCTGAGGAGAAGCTCTGCAGCGGCATCCAGCTCGTATAGCCTTTTAGCCTCCCGAAGAGCTCTCTTGAGCCCCTCCCACTCCGCTCTTGTTGCAACCCACGGTGACCTCTTTACGACCTCCTCAGATATTTCCTGTAGGTACGCGCGCACAAGAGGCATGATTTCTCTCTCGTACTTTGTCATCGCTACCCCACGTGGTGCAAGGAAGTTTTCCTCAAGCTGCTTGTATCCGAGGGAGTAAGGCAGCAGAACTCTGTAACCTCGAACCCTGTAGTACGTTTCCGGAATTGCTACACGGGCGAGCCTCAGCAGAGTTCTGGAGACGTCGGTGGCATAGCCTGCAACGCGTAGCCTGTGCTCCCTGGAGGGCCATGTGGATATTCTGTACAGTGTGCGCGCGATCCGGCCTGAAGTGCTAGCCAGCGCCGCTACCGCGCTCCGGCGGCTCTGGGCACCTGGTACCGCGCCCCGTCGAGCCCGCCTGGCCGCATACGCCGAGGCCGCCTCGAAGCCCCTCAGAGCTAGTGGCACGGCTTTGGATCTCAGAGCCGAAGCCGAGCCACGCAGCGCACGGGATATGAGGATGTGAAGTATGCGTGTGAGCCTCCTGATCGTGCTACGCTCCCACAGGGCGTCCTCGATCTCGTCGCGTATGCTACGCTTAGGTGTCCACAGCTCCCGATGCCCTCTTCCCGACTTGAGGCTCAGCAGAGGGACCAATCTCGCGCCCCGAGCCAGCTCTCCTGCAAGCGCTCTAGACACATAGGGCAGTGTCTCCACGTAGAGCCCAGCCGCGATCAACACACCACCCGCCCAATAGACGATTAGCAAGGCCGAGTTGTAGAGGAGTGAGAGGAGTCTGATCACATCTCCAGCTACGAGGGGCAAGCTGTCGGCGATTAGGCGTGCCAGCTCCCAGAATGGGTTGAGGGGTAGAGCGTGGCTGCTGTTCCAGCAGCACACACCTTGAAGAATCACTTCTGCAAAGGGCGCCTCCACGGCCTCTCCTGTACAGACGCCCTTGTAAAAGCTGAGCACGAGCTCGTACTCCATGAAATTAGGAGTGCCTGAGCTGCGGACCTCGAAGAGGGACCTCAGGTGCTCAGCTACAGCCTCCCTAACGGAGTTCCACCAAAACATGTAGCCCTCCCTTGCTCGGCTCAGCAAGTGGTAATCGATATCCGTGCCCGGAGGCCCTCCCCCAAGTTTACTGACGTTCAAGTGCCAGCAGGTATCGTTATCGGCAGGCACGCGACCGCTGGGAAATATCACCTCGTAGCCCCCACCTCTCACGGCGATGAAAGCAGGCTCTCCCTCCCGGGGTCCCACGTACACCGCGACTTTGCAGTTGAAGCTTGAGGTAGGCAGGGGAGCTCCACCCCTCTGGGCGGTATAAACCCCTCCCACGCCTTCTTCGCAGAGGATCAAATTGACGGGCAAGCTCACCTGAACATCCATTACTGAGTAGTTGTCCAAGTAGAGTCTCGCAGGCCACACGGGGCAGTTACAGTAAGCGTAGGGCTTAGGGTCGAGGCAGCAACCCGGGACATCAAACTTAGTGAAGTACACCGCTGCCCACACCGCGGTGTAGTTATCAGCGGGGAGAGCAACAACGTATTCGTGGCTGACTCTCGTCACATAGAGCCTTCCGCTGCTATCCTTCAGGGCGACGAGAACAGGGACGCTCACTACGTTGCCGGAGCGGTCGTAGACCTTGAAGCGGGCGAATCCCCACATCTCGGGCGCCTCGAGAAAACTCAGGGGGGCTATAGCGTGCGGCAGCCTGAAAGAGAGGGCATAGGGGGTGATTACGGACACCGCAAAGAGTAGTGCTATGAGTGGTGCCGTAAGCCTTCGTACCTTGTGGATGAGGAGCGTCGGTAGTAGGGCTTCGAGGTAGGGTCTCAGCCTTCCTCCCAGCTCCACTAGCAGCGAGAAGTGCCTCGCGAGGGCGGCAGCTATACCCACGAGTGACGCGAGGGAGGTGAGAGGGCCCAGGAGCTGGTCTAAGTTCGCTGCGTATGTATGCAGGACCTCGGGTAGCCTGTAGGATCCCCGCGCGAGGTAGAAGGACAGGACGGTGCTTAGGGCAGCGGCTCCAAAGGATGTGCTCACGAGCTTCTTGTGAAGGTCGTTGAGGGCCTCTTCGGCCTCGGCTAGGTTTCTTCGAGCATTTTCAATGGTTCCGGGCGGTGCGTAGTAGCTAGCAAGGATTACAAACACGAGAAACAGCCCCAGGGAAATTATCAGCTCCGAGAGCTCTTTGGAGAGGGCTTCTCCGGCGCTCTTTCTTCGAATCGCAAAAAGCACCGCTAGCTCGGTGGCAAGCGCCGCGAGTGATAACCCCAGCAGGAGCATCGCTACACCCTTGTCAGGCTGATGTATACGGAGCCGAAGAGGGACGTCAAGCCCACGCCCGCCGCAGCTCCCAGAGCTATGGCGAGAGCCGTATGGGTTGCCGCGCTGCCTAGGGCGACCGCGTTATTGCCAGCTATCTCTGCCACCTTGATCCAGTCCATGATGCTGGTGCCGCTCGGCACGCGGACCCTCTCGAGTGTGTGTGCAACCACATTCGAGGAGTACACTAGTGATAGCGTTGATGAGAGATAGGCAGCAAGCAGCGTAGCTCCAGCCTTCCTCAGGCTGGGGATAGCCGTTAGAGTTGCACCCAGCGAGAGAAGAAGCCAAGAGACTCTTGAAATGGCGTCGGATGCGAAGCTGAGGTGCATGAAGAATATCGATACTATGCTGAGCTCCGTCGTCGACCATCCAGTAGCGCCGCCCAGCACGCTGCTGAGAGGCGTTGTCAGCGGCGCTGCTGCTAGCACAGCTCTCTCTACGCTTACAAACATCACCGTGTCCACCGCGACCCTGCTAGCGTTCCAGAAGACCCCTGCGGCACGCTTCAGGCTTTCAGCAGCTGAGGAGGGGTTTGATACGTACATGCTGAGTCCAAGCGCCGTGGAAATCTCGCTCGCAACCCAGAGTACTAGGTGGACGATGAGAAGATGCAGGAGCACGCTCACAGCCTTTTCCCACTCGTAAAGAGCTTCACGGCGCATACCAAGGATCCACTTGAGCATGCCGTACGCTGCGTGGAAACCGACTGCTAGTCCGAGTAGTGTCCAGGAGATAACCTCCAGCATAAACCTACCCTCCCAGAGCGGAGATTATGAGATCCCAACCCCTTGCGAGAAGATTGTTAGCTATCTTGGCTATCTCCGCGACCTCCGGTATGCCCAAGCTACCTAGCACATTCACTACGAAGAAGGTCAGCGGTATTACTCCAAGAGTTTCTATAGCCCTTATCAGTTTCGAGACGGCTAGTGATCGCCCAAAGCTACCTCCGGTGATCCAGGATACCACGGCATCTATAAGGAGTATTACGAACCCGAGTATACCAGCGGCAAAAGCCAGCGCGGCCATCATGGCTACTATGTCGATAAAGGGCTGCAGAATCTTCTCCAGCAGAGCTGTACTAGGCTGGGCCTCCGCAAAAAACACCCCACTATTTATAACAATTAGCAACGTGAGTACTAGGGTCTTCTTGGTGAAGGAGTTTAGGAACTCTCTGTAACGTGGAACTTGTTTCTTGAGTTTTTGCAGCCCTACTACTCTATAGCTCGCGACGAGTCTCAGCAGGGTCAACTTCCACTTCATGCCAACTCCGTCCAGATGTTTACGAAAAGCTTATAGCGCGGTACACGCATGTGCGACCTCTCAGGTCGGTTTATCTGCAATTTGTACACTTCCTAAGGGGCTTTTGAGGAGACTTTATGTAACCAGCGGTTGCAAGGGAGGTGCGGGGAAGAGCACCGTCGCCTGCTTGCTGGCGTACACGTTATCCCAGGAAGGGTTCTCGGTGATGCTGCTGGACCTAGGAGGGGGCGACAGCGGACTATTATGCCTCGGCAGGGCCCCCACCTGTGAAAACCCTACGGGAGGGGATTCTCCCCTAGAGGATTTGCAGGAAAGCCCTCTCTCGAGCAGCCTCTACGTAACCTCAGCCCCGTCCTTATTCTCGGATGGCGTTCTTCCCGAAAACCTAGAGAGCCTTTATGCAGTCAAACCGGACATCGTTGTCATAGATACAGGGTCTTGCACTACCTGCTGCCCGGATGCCCTGCTTGACCTTTATATTTTCGTAGCACTGCCCAACTGGCTTTCCTGGTATGCTTACCATAGGTGGCTTAAGAAGGTAGGGGCGTATGTCCGCAGGGATAATCTTCTCCTGCTGCTTAACATGTACCAGTCCTTGCTGGCCGACTGGAGGCGCAGATACGCAGCTGTGGTGGAGCATCTCGCAGTGCTAAGCTATGACCCAGCGCTTACATTCACATATACCAGGAACATCGCTGAGGCTTTCTTAGTGTTGGGCAGAGGAACCAGGAAAAATCTCCAGGATATTCTCAACATGCTTACCACGCTTCTACAGGGAACCCGCAGCCAGGAAACTTGAGCCGCACTCTTCGCGGCCTCCCAATTCCCCTAAGCGGTGAGACATCTTGAAGCATGTGGTGGAGGAGTTCCACCGCTTAGGGCTGAAGCCACGCCCAGGGCAGGTGGAAGCGGCACAGATACTTGCGACAAGCATGCTTGAGGCAGCAACACGAGAGCGCGCTGTGTTCATCGCCCCTCCAGGATTCGGGAAGACACCGACAGTCCTCGTCGCGCTGAGGGTCTCGAGGACGCTACCAGCGACCTGGCGGGTTCGCTCGTACATGCTTGCCCACCACATCTCTGAACAATGCGCGATGTGCGAGTTACGTCCGGAGATACTTCTAGGACGAGAAAAGGTTTGTCCACTCTATCAGAGGTACAAGCACGACATCCACGAGTGGTGCCGCGCTGCCCGGCACCGCTGTAGCTTGTTCCGCGCAAGGACTTGTCCGTACTTCTTCTTCAACGTAGAAGCTGACGTCTTCATTGCGCATTACAACCGTGCACAACTGCTACCCACGCCGGTCACTATTTGGGACGAGGCTCATAATCTCCTGGCCGCCCGTGAGTATTGCCTCAGCATGGAGGATGTCACCAATGCGCTAGCCGAGATGGAAGATCCTGCTCTTAGGGAGACACTCGACGAGAGCTTTTTCAGAACCTCCTCCACCACCATCGAGATAGGAGCCGACCTCAAGGAGTGGCTTTACAGAGAGTACCTGAGGGTATTGCTATCACGCGACAAACCCACGGTGTTAGGCAAGCTGTACAGACTCGTCAAACACGACTTCATCTACTTTGAGGAAGGTCGCTTCTGCGGGGCATGTATTTCGCTGCCCCGCAGGGGCCTGCTGGTGTCCGCTACCCTGCCCATGGCCCACCAGATAGCAGCTGCGGTGCTGGAAATCCCCTGGCAGCGGAAGCTGAGGGCTTTCATCGCCTCGCACTTGACGACCCGGTTCGACGAGTTTGACGATAAAATGGCGGAGAGGGCGAAAGCCTTCCTCCTCAAACTACACAAGAAGTACGAGCGCATCCTTGTCTTCGCCACGCAAAGAGTTGCGAAAAGAGTTGCGTCTATTGCCACTCTCTACGAGCCGGAGAGCGTCCCCGCAGACTGGAGGGGCGTCCTGCTCCTCCACACGCGGGGACGCTTTGGAGAGGGTGTGGACATCCGCGCTGACGTGGTGGTCGTGTTGGGAGCGCCCTACCTGCCTCCAGGGCCAAACGAGAAGCTGAACCGGGCTATGGAGCAGATCGGCATAAGGAACGCCAGCGAGATAACGATGCTCAACACCACTCTGCAGTGCGTAGGCCGCGCCACGCGCACACCAAAGGATGATCCTCTAATAATTCTCGCCGACTACAGGTTCAAAATATGAGGGGGAGCTGAGCAAGTACTTCGAGTTCACCGAGGGGCCAGAGCTGTAGCGCCATCCCCCTCAGCCTTTTCCGCCCCCCTCTTTCCCCCACCCTAACAGGGTGGCCCCCCTCAGAGGGGGGGTGAGGCGGTGATGGGGGCTGCGCGGTTTAGTGAGGTGCCTCTTCGGCCACGTGGCGCAGAGCGATGTCAATGCTGCTTTGAACATTTTACTGAGGGGCTCGAGCGCGCTAGGGCTCACGGTCAAGGTGCCAGACCGATTGAGAGCACACAGTTTCATACCAACGCCCGGCGGAGTCCTCGAGCCGAAAAAGAAAGACCATAACCCCGCGCTATAAGGCAGGGTAACGGGATGGCGCGCGCACGCGCGCTCGCAGATGAGCTACAGCTGTAGCTCTAGCACGTGTACGAGAGGTAGGCACCCGTTCTCGGAGACTACAACCGTATCTTCGAACTGGGACACGTATCCACCTGAGGCTTCAACAAGCCGGGGGTAGTGGTAAATTCTCCCAGATCTTACAAGCTTCTCGAGCTCGTAAAGGGAGAAGCCCTCCCTGTGGAGCCAGCGCTCAGAGAAAGGCAGCCCCCTATACCTTTTCCACAGTTCCTCTAGTAGCGCATTTAAGTTGCTGTCCTTAGGAATTCTCCTGACGGAGACCACGCGGTAGATGTGACTCGCACCCCTATCTACGACAATGCCCCTACCAGTTGTGGCAAAAGGCTCTATAGCATACACCTCACCCGCAAAAATCTTCACAGCCGAATGCTCCGGCGATGGGACGTTCGGCAGGGATTTCCCGGCATGCAGGTTGTACCTCTCGATTTCATGCCCGGTTAAGTTTCTCACGGGGTTGTAGCCCAGCTCCTTAATGGTCATCTCTATAATCCGAGCTACTTCGTTCACGGGAACTGCGTGCCGTACTCTCTGCAAGGCTGAGGCCAGAGCGTCGCGGGCAGCTTTAACCAGGTTTTCCCAACGCTTATCGAATGCTATCGAGATGGCAGCGTCGGCGATAAAACCGTCCACGTGGACTCCCACATCTACCTTAACCAGAGAGCCTGGGGGGATGCGTGCTGGGTCGTCAACGCTTGGAGAATAATGGGCTGCGACATCGTTAATCGATATGTTGACGGGGAAGGCTGGCGCAGCGCCTTGCGACAGTATGAATTTCTCTATAGTCTCCGCGACCTCTAAGTAGAGTTCACCCTCGCGAACGACGTCTAGTGCTAGCTTCAACGCACTTTGGGCGATTTTGCCAGCCCTCTCGAGCTCCCCCGGGATGCTCACAGGAGCTGGGAATAACCCCATGTATTTAAGCTGCCTATGTATAACTCGTGAATCAATGAAGTTTGATTACGAGAGAGCTAAGAGGGCTCAAGCGGAGCTGTCGAAGCGCGTGAGAGAAATCGACGAGATAGAGTACCCTATCCGTCACGCCGCAGGGGTAGATGTGGCGTTTAAGGATGGCTTAGCCATAGGCTCGGCGGTTGTGGTAGAGTATCCCTCTCTCAGAGTGATCGAGGAGAGGCTAGCAGTCACGGAGGTAAGGATCCCCTATGTTCCGACGTTCCTGGCCTTTAGAGAAGTTCCGCCGGCACTTAAAGCTCTGAGGATGCTGAACACAGACTACCAAATACTATTCGTAGATGGGAATGGGCGATTGCACCCACGTAAAGCAGGGTTTGCATGTCATCTAGGAGTCTTAGTAGATAAACCCACAATCGGTATTGCTAAGAAGCTCCTGCTGGGAGAGCTTAGATGGACGAGCAAAGACGAGGCTGAAGTCATCGTGAACGGCGAGGTGCTGGGATACGCTGTGAAGCTGTCAAGGAAGATAATGTACATCAGCGTGGGTCATAAGGTGACTCTACAAACTGCAGTAAGTCTAACGAAAGCTTTCACGAGGCGAGGAGCCTCTCTCCCGGAGCCTCTTGCACAAGCTCACGCTCTAAGCGTGAGGGGGAGGAGCAGCCTAACGTGAAGACAGAGCGCGAAGCACGCGGCTCTTTATGATCGACGATGAGTAGCCCTCTAGCTTCTCGTTCAAAACAAGCACCTCTGTGCTTAAATTAAGCTCTTCGAGGTGCTTCTTTATCTTCTCCTCAAGCCATCCTTGATCATGACCCAGCAGTACCACGTCCGGCTTAACCTCTGCAAGGTAGGTGCGGAAGTCGGGAGGGTAAGTGCCGAGAAAAACCCTGTATACAGGTTTTAGACTTTGCACCAGCTGAAGCCTTTCCTGCTCGTTGAACACAGGATACGCACCTTTACTCTCTTTAACAGTCTCATCGCTTGCCACCACGACGTGCACTAAACCCTGTGAGGAGGCCCTGGTTAGGAAGTGGATATGGCCCGGGTGTATTATATCGAAGACGCCCCCCACCAGAATTCTTCTAGGTCTCTCTCGCTGGCTAGGCCAGCTAAAGCTCACCACCCCACCTATGCGGAGTGCGTCCAGCAACCCCTCTGCGTAGGATATACAAGCCAATGCGGTAAGGCAATCCTCCCTCTTCAGGTACCACTCGGCGTCGAAAAGATACCTAGAGGCATAGTCCACAAGCGTGGAGACAAAGCCGTCCACCTTCGATCTCTCGTACTCTGCTATCTTCTGCAGAGCAAACCTCACACTTCCAATGTACTTGAGAACCTTTTCTTCACATGCATGTTCCACCTGAGCATCACCTCAAGAGGAGCGCTGTGTACATGATGCAAGTACTCTATTTCTGTAGCGTGCAGCAACCCGGGGATAACCATCGAGAAGGGAGGTTGACCGAAATCTTTCTGCGCGGCCTCGCCGAGCGTGCATACCTTCACATACTGGTCAGGCGCTGTAGCCCGAGCTACCACAATAACAAGGGTATTCTCGCCTAGTACATCCTCGGAGAGCATGCTCTCAAGTTTCAAGAGCAGCTGAGCGGCGCATCTCGGATCCATGTAGCGCCCTTCCTCGACTCTTATGTCTAAAAGCACCAGCGTGTGGAGACCCCTGCTCATGTTACTCTTTACTGCGAAGTATGTGGAGTATGGGAAGAACCCCCTCTCTTCATCGGGGAAAGCTAGGGTGACAACTCTGCCAAAGCGGTATATGTGCAGCCCGGTCGCGCAGATGACGCCATCGATCACCGAGGCTGAGGGAATTATGAGAAATGGTATGCCTCTTTTCTTCGCCTCTAGAATGATGGCTGTATGCGTAGTAGCTAACAGGGGGTTACCGACTGTCAAAAGAACAACTACCCTCTCGGCAGCCTCAGCTAATAGCTCACGAGCTGAACGCTCCTCGAGGTCCTCCCGCTTAACTTCTTTGACCTCTCTGCCGCAAAGTTTCTCTAAAGCCTCTTTGTTTAAAGAGGGTGCCAAGCTTGTGTAGCTCTCAAGGTAAATGACGTCAGCCTCTCGGAGAAGTTCTAGAACACCCAGCGGTATATCCCTAGTGCCGTAGAGTCCCAGTCCTGCTACTACTAGCATGGCAAGCTACTTTTTCACAGGTAGTTTTAAGCCGAGCTTCTTGACCAGCTCCTTGTACCTGTTCCTCACGGTGACCTCCGTCACCTTAGCTGCTCTGGCCACCTCCTTCTGAGTTCTAATCTCACCGTTCTGCAGCGCTGCAATGTAGATGGCGGCAGCCGCAAGACCTGCGGGGTCTTTTCCAGCAGTTAAACCTGCGGCCCTAGCCTGCTCCAAAATTTCGATGGCCCTTTTGATGGTCTGCCCGGAGAGCCTGAGATAAGAGCCAATTCTGGGAACAAAGTCTGCGGCGTTGGGCAGCGGCACCTTGATGGAGGCCTCGCGGAGAAGCAGTCTATAACACCTAGCCACGTCCTTTCTCCCAGCCCTCGTGTACATAGCTATCTCGTCCAAAGTCCTAGGTAGCTTGAGCTCCCTGCAGGCTGCGTAGACGGCAGCAGCCATCACAGACTCTATAGACCTACCCCTGACTAGGTTGCTCTCCAGGGCTTTCTTGTAGATCTCGAGTGCTCTATCGAGGACAGGCTTAGGCAACCCAAGCTGGGCTCCCAGCCTCTCGAGCTCTATGACTGCCTGAGCTAGGTTTCTCTCAATAGAGCTCTGGGCTCTTGCGCGTACCTGCCACTTCCGCAGCCTCAGCATCTCTAGCTTCCTTCTGAGGCTTATCTCTCGCCCTGCAGCGTCACGCCCGCCCCAGTCTATATCCGTGACTAGGCTCTCTATACCGTACCGTGAGATGGGGGCTCCTACTCTGCTCCTACGCTCCCGCTCTTCTGGTGTGAAAGCGCGCCACTCTGCTCCAAGGTCTATCTCTCTCTCACTCATCACGTAGCCGCACTCAGCACAGATAACCTCTCCCCTGCTAGGATCATAGACTAGCTTGGTGCTACCACACTGTGGGCATTTTAGCTCTGCTGTGTCCTCTTGCATCCGATAGCCGGGGGAATCCCTTGTGAGCATGCGTCACCACCCCGAAACCTACTTAAACCCATCTCGAGAAATGTGCACATATTATTTTTAAACTTTTCTTTCAAGGAAGGCTTCTTTACCGAGCATTTAAAGAAGCTTTCGCAACTAAGTAAACACGAATCCCGAGAACATCGGCTTTTCTCCTCATCTTTCGATCAGCTGTTACTACTACGCGTTGTCCCTCTTTCGCTAGGAGTAGAACCAAATCGTCTACAGGAGCGCGGAGATCGCCTGTATCGATAATCTCGAGGACAGAGCTGTGCTCAACTTTTTCCTTTTCTATGATCTTGAGCGCAGCACGTGCAGCCCTGGAGCGCACCCCCCTCCCTCTGGCGAGGGCCTTGAGTTCCTCTACTACAGGGCTCGGTATAATTACCTTACACACCTCTTCGGGCACTGAGAGCGCTAGCTCTAGAAGGTTAACTCTCTTCTCAACTGCAAATATTATAGCGCTAGTGTCCAGAATGATCTCAGCGCATGAGTGCGACACCCCGCTGCCCCACATCATCTCGAGGTTGCTAGGTTTTAATCTTGAGCGTTCTTACAGGATGCTGAGCGTTTTTTATCCTCACAGCTTTACCTTTAGTTCACTGACACACTAGTGACCATACGCATCAGCTATTAGTTGCGCGTGCGTCATACAGCAAGGTTCATCGTTCGAGTAGTGAGACTAAGTGTTCTAAGCATCCTTGACTCCTCTAATCCCAAAGCTCCTCTTAATCTTTAGTTTTCAGCGCAGCGAGCCTACACACTATTATGTAACAATGTATTTTTGCCTACTATAAGCAGAATTAAGGAGCAAAAAATGGAGGGAGAATTGAGTGGGTGCAGGCGTCGCGTGATTATACTGGGTGCCGGTGGGAGGGACTTTCATAACTTTAATGTTCTCTTCAGAAACAACCCCAAGTACGAGGTTATGGCTTTCGTCGTCACGCAAATACCGAATATCGATAACAGGGTATATCCTCCTGAACTGGCGGGACCCCTATACCCTGGGGGCATACCCATACTTTCGGCTCGTGATCTCGAGAAAATAATATCCGAGAGAGGGGTTAAAGAGGTCTACTTATCGTATAGCGACCTCACATGCGAGGAGCTCGCTGAGGTAGCTAACAGGGTTGTTTTGGCAGGGGCAAACCTCGTGATACCCAGCCCTCTTAAGAGCATGTTGAGGGCTAGAAAGCCTGTGATAGCGGTAACAGCATCGAGGACCGGGGCTGGGAAGAGTACGGTCTCAAGGTATGTTGCGAGAGTGCTTCGAGAGCTCGGAGTGAGATACGCGATAATCAGGCATCCTATGCCTTACGGCGACCTCAAGAACTCGATTGTTCAGCGTTTTGCGTCCTACGAGGACTTGGAACGCTATAACTGTACGATCGAGGAGAGGGAGGAGTATGAACCCCACATAGCTATGGGTAATGTTGTGTACGCAGGAGTTGATTACGAGCTCGTGCTAAGGGAAGCTGAGAAGGAGGCGGATATAATTGTATGGGATGGAGGTAATAACGACGTACCCTTTGTCAAGCCTGACCTGTACATAACGGTCGTAGATCCTACTAGGCCGCGTGATGTAGTCTCATCGTTTCCTGGAGCTGTAAATGTCGCGCTCGCAGACATAATCGTAGTGAACAAGGTAAACATCGCGCGGGAGGACGATGTTAGAATACTCGAAGGTATTTTGCGGAAAGTCAACCCAAGGGCCAAGCTCATAGAGGCTGCATCTGTGCTAAGGGTGGACAGACCCGACCTTATCCGAGGTAAAAGAGTTGTTGTCGTGGAGGATGGGCCCACGGTGACTCATGGCTCGCTCAGCCATGCAGCCGGTTTCCAGGCTGCGTTGGAGTATGGAGCTAGAGACATAATCGATCCTAGACCCTACGCAGTCGGGAATATCAGCGAGGCGTACGATCAGTACCCCTGGATAGGAAAGGTTGTCCCAGCGCTTGGCTATGGTGTAAAGCAGATGAAGGATCTGGAGGAGACCCTAAACAGGGTGCCCGCGGATACTATAGTCATGGGGACCCCCTCCGACCTCTCCAGATTCCTCAAGCTTAACAAGCCTGTTGCACGCGTATTTTTCGAGCTGCGGGAGCTCTCTGGCAATGAACTAGCACGGGCGATAGCGGAGTTTGTGAAGAGCTTCGAGAGAGCACAAGCATAGGCGCATCTAGCAAAAAACAGTTTATAGCTCAGTGTCTTGCAGGCTTAGGGTAGGGGTAGCCGGGGGGTTCAGCCTTGAGTTCTGGGGAGGGGGGTAAGCTGCTTGTACTGTGCGTAGATAGGGATAACGATGTTGGGACGGTTCTGGGCGTAAAAACTCCTATTGTAGGTGAGGAGGAACTCCTAAAGGTGGCGACGGAGTACGCCCTTAAAAGGCCAGACGACTCGGATGCCAACGCCATCTTTGCCGCTATACAGACGTACCGCGAGCTTGTTTCTTCCGGGTACGCTGGTCGCTGTGAGGTGGCACTTCTCGCGGGTCTTGAAGGCGAAGGTGTGCAAGCTGATATGAAAATACTCGAGGAGCTGGACTGGGTAATCAAGAGAGATGGCTACACAGGCGCTATTCTTGTCTCGGACGGCCCGACGGACGAAGCTGTCGCCCCGTTGATACAGTCTAGACTTCCGCTGATCTCTATCAGGAGGGTGATAGTACAGCAGTCGCGGAGCGTCGAAGAAACCTTCGTTCTACTAGTGAACTATGCCAAGAAGCTAATCACCGAGGAGAAATACAGAAAGTACTCAATGGGTTTGACAGGAGCCTTCGTAGCTTCATACAGCATTCTCATGGCTTTGCTCCCACAGTTTGCCTGGACACTGCTGCTGGTAGCCCTGGGGGTGTTCATGGCTATTAAGGGCTACGGTATTGATAAGAAGGTGGGCCAGATATACAGGAGCGGTCCCGTTGGTTTTTCGTCCTTTATCATATCACTGCTTCTCTTTTTCTTAGGCTTGTTCCAAGGTTTATCGAAAGCGGCACAAGCTCAGATCGTTAGCGCATCTCTGATCTCTCTGTTCTTGCTTGCTCCCGTGGGAGGGCAGCTCGTAGTCGTCGACCTCTTTGTCCTCAGCGCGGCTCTGTTCCTAATAGGTGAGATGCTCAATAAGCTTGTTCTCGGAGGAACTCTCAGATATTATCAAGCATTGATCGTTGTGGTGCTTCTAATATCGAGGCAGATGATAGTTGAAATAGCCAAGTACTTAGCAGGTAGCGCCAATATTCAAGCTGTACTCTCATGGTCTTTTGTAGTGATGATGACTGTCGTAATAGTTGCTGCCGTGAGGTATATGGAGACCGGCTTCTCAAGTACGCAGGTGCAATAGGAAAAATCATGCCAGTGCTATACCTGGAAGTCTCACGCTGCCTCGACATCTGTGGACTGAGCGAGGCGGTAACACTTGCGGAGAAGTACTGCAGCTGTAAAGTTCTTGGGATTAATGAATGGCTCATTAAAATATTCTGTGAATCCGAGGAGACCGCGATGCTCTGCGCTTTAAGGGCAAACTGCATTAGAAAGGTTATCAGAGAGGTCGCAGTTTTACCTTGGAGTAATTCAGGCAATTCTCTTCCTGAGGAAATTTCTGTAGAAGTAGCTAATATAGCTGGTTCTCTGAAGAAAGACGATAATATACTTAAACTATGTATCGAGTTCTATGATCCTCGAGGAAAGCTGTGCATGAATTTGAGAGAGGATATAATTAGAGTTATTCTCACAATGCTTAGGAAAAGAGGTATATATGCGGTATTTTCAAGATCTCTTCCTGAGTTTACCGTTTGGATAGGAGCTCTGGATAGTGTGGTTCTAGGAGTCAAGCTTCGGTCGGTGAGAGGTGACAGGTTCGGACCTCGAGCTCCTGGGAGAAGGGTCTATGAGAGACCCTTTGCGCTCAAAGTAGAGCTAGCGCGCCTCCTAGTAAACCTGTCCTCGCCGTCCTCGGAGGGTCCCCTTATTGACCCCTTCTGCGGAACCGGGAGTATTTTAATCGAAGCAGCTTTGGAGGGAATTTTTGCTGTAGGCGTAGATTTAAATTACGACAATGTGCGAGGGGCTAGGCGCAATGCGCTTCAGCTAGGAGTTTATCACAGCTTGGATATCGTCCTTTCCGACTCTGAGCTTATGCCCTTCAGGGATAGAGCTTTCACTGCGGCAGCCTTTGACCCTCCTTACGGCAGAGCTGCGTCTAGCATGAAAAGGGATCCTGCCCTGGTACTGGCTCGTGTGCTTGATGAGCTGAAGCGCGTGCTCAAGGAAGGTGGCAAAGCAGCTTTCCTGGCCCCTAAGGGCGAGGAATACTCCTTCCTAGAGAGCTTGGCGAACAAGGTCTGCTCTATCTACGTGCATAGCTCGCTCACAAGGGATGTATGGCTGGTTGATGAGAGGAGATGACCTGCGGTAAACTTTCGATATACTTCTGGGGTGTTAGTGCCACTCGCCCCTTTGGAGAACGGGAGCCACCCTGCATAATCATAGCCTCCTGTAGCAGTATGGTTCTGCTGGACGCAGGAGAAGGGTGTCAGAGAGCATTCGAGCATTTTAACCTAGGTTACAACAGGAGAATGGTCATACTAATATCCCACCTTCACGGTGACCATTACCTGGGCTTGTTCCCGCTGCTGCACACACTGTCTCTTTCCGGGAGGAGTGAGGAGCTAGTGATTGTAGGGCCGCCCCACCTGCGCAGAGCGCTTCAGGATTTCAACGCGCAGAGAGGCTTCCCCCTTGTGTTCTTAGAGGTATGGGGTACGCAGGGCGTTATCGATCTAAGGCTCCAGGCGGGCTTTACAATATCTTATGTCGCAGCCCCCCACGCCCCATTCTCGTACTCCTTCGTCATCAGGTACCCAGATGTTCCGCATTTAGACTCATCGAAGCTAGATGAAGCCGGCGTCCCCCGCGAGGTTCGCCGGGCGTTGATAGAGCGCGGGTTCGTAGCTGTGGATGGGAGGGAGTTTAGACTAAGAGATTTCCTGAAAAGCGTAGATCCTGGGCCGATCATAGCTTACAGCGGTGATACCCTGCCCAACGCGGCTTTTATTGCTAAATCAAGAGGTGCTGATGTAATGATTCATGAGGCTACATTCTCCGAAGCGGAAGAGAAAGCCAAGGCTGTACCTCACTCCTCTCCGGTGGACGCTGCAGAAGCAGCCCTTAGGGCGAAGGCGAAGCTTCTCGTGTTAACACACTTCAGTACTAAGTACAAGGATCCAGAAAAGCTTGCAGAAGAAGCTCGCAAGGTATTTCCTAGAACGATCTATGCCTCTAAAGGCTTGGTAATCCAACTTACGGCCAAGATTCCAAGGAGTATAACTCTAAGGAGGCTCGAGAGAGTTTAGCAGGGCTGATCTCTCTCCTCCACGGGGACACCCTGCTTCGTTCTAGGCGCGAGCCAGTCCAGGAACCTCAGCGGGTCGCATTCTTCCAGGAAGACTATAACCGTGATCGCCCCCATAGGGCTTTCCCCAAACTCCATGGAGCAAAAGCTCACCTTACCCATATAGGCTGCCTGCTTATTGAGATAGAACTTTACCCCACCACTCCAAAGACCCCTCTCTATGGAGGTCCTCGCCGCGTCAAGAACTCTCTGGCTTCTCAGCAGTGCTTGGAGCTTCTCTAGAGGTCTCAGCGAGTCAAATATCCAAGATACCACGATGTAGTTCTCATGAGGATCCTTACTCTCGATGGGCTTAGCATCTGATAGATCAATCACGTTAGAGACTGCCCTGAGAACGCGCGAAGCATCTTCTGTGGGGAAGATATATGTGCGCACTTCAAGCCTGGGCATGATTCTGACGCCTCAAAATCTCTGATAGAACTTTCGCTGCTTCTTCCACAAACTGCTCGAGGGTCTTGCCCTCGTTGATGAGCACCACATCCGCGAGCGCGATCACGGATCCCAGCCCCATCTTCAACTCCCTTAGATCCCGGCGTACAAAGTCCTCCCAGCTACGAGGATCGTCGCTTCTGCCGCGGGTACTCAGCCTTGAGAACCTAGTTTGGGGAGAAGCATGTACAGCTACAAGGTAGCACTTGAGCGCATGGTTTTTGAAGAACTCAAGCTCCTCGAGGTTTCTAACACCCTCAACAACAATAGGTGTATTCCTGTAGTCCATACACGCTTTGTGAAGAGTCAGGCGTGCGACCACATCCATGCCGTGCTCCGCTCTAATGCATAATGCTACATCACCTAGGGACTCATCTGTGGCCTGCCTGCCTAGCTCTGCGGCTATCTCTCTGACCACATCACCCATGCGAACCACGCTATAACCAACCCTCTTTGCAGCCTCTGATACAACACTTTTCCCGGAGCCGGGCATTCCTGTTACGAGAACTACTAACGGGAGAGTGCACTCTCTGAGACTCTCCAGCCTGATCATCCTCTACTCAAAAAGTATGGAGTAAAGTAAAGAAAAATAAATTACTCGTCCGAAAGAAAATCTTTTAATCGAACTCTGAGGATTTCTCCTCCTCTTTCTCCTCTTTCTTCTCCTTCTTCTCTTTCTCCTTCTCCTCGAGCCTGGACGCTGCGATTATGTCGTCGATTCTGAGGATCATCGTCGCAGCCTCAGTGGCGATTTTTATCGCGTGCTCCTTAACTAGGGCGGGCTCGAATACTCCTAGTGCAAGCATGTCCGCGACTTCGCCAGCAAACACGTCTACACCATAGGACCACTTTGCTGGATCTTCGTGCGCGGCTCTGAGATCGGCCATTATATCGATCGGGTCTAGACCCGCGTTCTCGGCTAGAGTCCTCGGTATACCCTCGATGGCATTAGCAAACGCCTCTATGGCTAGTTGCTCTCTTCCTCCCACTTCCGTCGCGTACCTTCTAAGCTCCTTTGCTATCTCTGCCTCTATTGCACCGCCGCCCGGCACTATGTAAGGCCTCCTTAGGACGTCTGCAACGGCATACAACGCGTCCTTGAGAGACCTCTCAGCCTCATCTACGGCTCTCTCAAACCCGCCTCTGATGAGTATGGTGACGCTCTTGGGGTTGGGGCATCCCTCGACGAAGACCATTTTCTCGTCGGCGACCTTCCTCTCCTCCACGAGCTTCGCAGTACCAAGTGCCTCAGGAGTAATATCCTCAACCCTCGTCAGAATCCTAGCACCAGTAGCTCTCGCCAACTTCTCCAT
>Ga0185307_1000454_pt1 | contig 25806 bp, 22 predicted proteins | sample LHCtaG_FD_128010 | JGI IMG/M metagenome (GOLD analysis project Ga0185307, IMG submission 128010) | Hot spring microbial communities from Little Hot Creek, USA to study Microbial Dark Matter (Phase II) - LHC4sed_matched (SPADES... | ecosystem: Environmental > Aquatic > Thermal springs > Hot... | reverse complement strand
TATCTGTTGTTCCGAAGGGGAACTTTAAGTTCAGAGGCTTTGGGAAAAAACCCGCTTGAGCAGTTCTTTGGTCCCAGAGGGAAGAGGGATGTCCTCAAGTTCTTCTGGGGCAAACCAGCGGGCTTCTTCCACATCCGAGGATGGGCATACCCCAAGCCCTTTGGGATAAGCCAAAAAATCTACAATTACGTAGTGAAAGCGAAGTTTCCCTTCGGCATCTCTGTATATGCTGTCCACCACTTCTAAAACCGGCCCTACTTCAATATCAATCCCGCACTCTTCTTTGACTTCTCGCTTTACAGCCTCCCGGGCTTTTTCCCCAAGTTCAATGACTCCACCCGGTATGCTCCAATAGCCTCGGGCGGGGTCTTTTGCCCTCTTTACTAAGAGCACTTTACCTTGGTGGATTATCACTGCCCCTACGGCTGGAATGGGGGTTTCAGGATACTCTCGCTTCATGCGGCCAGCTTTTCCAAGAGTTTGATGGCCTTTTCCATCCTGGCCAGAGTTCGGTCCTTGCCCAGGATGGCAATGCTTCCGAAAAGTGGTGGCGCTACTTTCTTGCCAGTCACTGCTATTCTAATGATGCCGAAGAGCTGCCCAGCTTTTAGGCCCATCTCAGTTGCTAAGGCTCTAAGGGTTTCTTCAATAGCTTTTTCTTCAAAAGAAGGAAGGGCTAATAGCCTCTCATATGCCCGGCGGAGGGCCTCTAAGGATTCACGCGGGGTCATATTATCCCCAACCAAGGCCTCCGGTTCGTAGCTTATGGCCTCTTGGAAGAAAAAGTCCACCAACGCCACTGCATCCCTGAGGGTTTTTATCCTCTCTTGGATGAGGGGGACTATCCGCCTTATCTTGCTGAAGTCGCTCTGGAGTCCAGCTTTCTGCAAGAATGGCAAAAGCCTATTGGCCAAGTCATCGGGGTTGAGTTGCCGGATGTAGTAACCGTTCATCCATTCCAGTTTATCGTAAGAGAAGGAGGCTGGGGAGGATTTAACCCTCTCTAAGGAGAAGCGCTCAATCAGTTGCTCTTTGGTCATTATCTCCGTTCGGTCATCGTAGGACCAGCCTACTAAGGCCAGGAAGTTGAACATTGCTTCCGGTAAGTAGCCTGCCTCTTTAAATTCCCTGACCAGAACAGGGTAAACTCGGCCATCAGGCCCTATGGTTTTACGTTTGCTCATCTTGCCTTTACCAGTGGGTGAGAGGATTACAGGAAGGTGAGCAAATTGCGGCGGTTCCCACCCAAAGCCTTTGTAAAGGAGGACGTGCTTAGGTGTTGAGGGAATCCATTCATCGGCTCGCATTACATGGGTTATTTTCATGAAGTGGTCGTCCACAACGTTGGCCAAGTGGTAAGTGGGGTAACCATCGGACTTTAGGAGGATTAGGTCTTCAATATTCACGTTGTTTACAGTGATTTCGCCATGGATGAGGTCATGAAAGGAGGTCTTCCCTTCAAGAGGGACTTTCAGACGGATGACGTAGCTTCTTCCCTCTGCTTCTAAGGCTTTTTTCTCTTCATCGGGCAAGAAACGGCAGTAGCGGTCGTAGCTTGGGGGTTGTTTCTTGCGGCGTTGCTCTTCCCTCAGGCGCTCAAGCCTTTCGAGGGAACAGAAGCACTTGTATGCCCAACCCCGTTCTACAAGGATGTGGGCGTACTTTTGGTAAAGTTCAAGGCGCTGCGATTGAAAATACGGCCCATAAGGCCCCCCTACCCCTGGCCCCTCATCCCACTCCAGCCCGAGCCACTTCAAGCCCTCCATTATATCTTCCAATGAATCGGGAACATAGCGGGTGCGATCGGTGTCCTCAATCCTGAGGATGAAGGAGCCACCGTGGTGGCGGGCAAAGAGCCAGTTAAAGAGGGCGGTCCTTGCCCCTCCTACGTGAAGATACCCAGTTGGACTTGGCGCAAAGCGAACTCTTACACTCACAGCCTCCTCCAAAGTTTCAAGGCTAATTCTTGCGAACGGGCAGCGATTTCTTCCTCGTCCAAGGTCAATACTTTACCTCTTTCCATCAGTATTTTACCACCTACAATCACGGTGTCAACCCCTGTTCCGTCTATGCCAAAGATTACATGCCAAGGATAATTCTCCGGAGTAAGAGGGGTAATGGGGTAGTAATTGAGGATTACAAGGTCGGCCCAAGCCCCGGCTTTTATGGTTCCCAAAGGCTTTTCGGGCCAGAAAAGGCCCGCTATTGCAGCGTTGTGAGGAAAAGCCATCTTTAGGATAAGGTCAGCTCCAATGGCTTGAGGGTCAAGTCTGGCGAGCCTATGGACAAGGTAGGTGGTGTGCATTTCCACGAACATGTTATTGGAAAATCCATCGTTCCCCAAGCCAACTTCTATGCCCTTCTTAAGCATTTCCACTACTGGTGCAGTCCCCACCGCATTGTTCATGTTGGAGCGGGGGTTATGGACCACTTTAGTTTGAGTTTCCTTTAGGATTTCCATCTCCCTCTCGTTTATGTGGACGCAGTGGGCAGCGATTGTTTTGGGGCCGAGGATTCCGAAGCGGTGGAGTCTTTCCACTACCCTTAAGCCTGAGCGGCGCAAGGAATCATCCAAATCGGCTTTATCTTCTGCTACGTGGATGTGGAAGCCGGTTCCGAGGGATTGAGCGGAGGAGGCACATCTTTCCAGAGTCTCATCCGATAGGGTCAATGAGGCGTGAAGGCCGAAGGTAGCCTTTACTAAGCTTTCCCTTTCCCGGCTTTTGCGGATGAAGCGCTCGTTCTCTCGTATCCCGGCCTCCATGCGCTCCTTGCCATCTCTATCGGTCACTTCGTAGCAGAGGCAAGCCCTCAAGCCGGCTTGCTCCACGGCTTCGGCAATAACATCCAAGCTGCCGTCAATCGCTCCCTGGGAAGCATGGTGGTCAAGCAAGGTTGTGGTTCCATGCTTTATGGCGTCAATCAGGCAAACCAGGGCGCTGTAGCGGATATCATCGTAAGATAAGGCTTTGTCCAAACGCCACCAAAGCCTTTCAAGGATTTGAGGGAAATTGCGCGGAGGCTCGCCTGGTATGGCCATCCCGCGGGCGAATGCTCCGTAGAAATGGGTATGGGCGCAGATGAGCCCAGGCATGATGAGTTTATCCCTGGCATCAACAAGCTTCTCCCCAGGGTAACGTTTGACTAATTCCGAGGCTGGGCCAATTTCGGCGATTTGGTCGCCTTGGATTAAAATCGCTCCCCCTGTTATAAAAGGGGCTTCTGGGTCAAAAGTCAGGATATTCCCTCCAAGTATTAGCATCTCACTTTTCCTCCCTTGAGTAAGGTAAGCCAAGAGCTGATGGGGCTCCGATGCGTCGGCGCATCACTTCCCCTGAAGCGGCCATAAGGACGAGGATGGTGAGGATGAAGGGCAGGGTATTGAGCAGGTTAGGGGAAATTCCGAAAGGTTGGAGTCGGTATTGAAGGACCTTGACCCCGCCGAAGAGGTAAGCCCCTAAGAGTGCTCGCAGTGGGCTCCATAGGGAGAAGATGGTCAGGGCTATCACAATCCAGCCTGCCCCTGCCGTCATCCCTTCAATCCAGGATGGTGTGTAAACTATGGATAGGTAAGCGCCGCCTATTCCTGCCAATACCCCTCCGATGAAAGTGCAGAGGTAGCGGATGGCAAAGACGTTCACTCCCATAGCGTCGGCGGTTGCAGGGTCTTCCCCTACGGAGCGGATGTTTATCCCTAAGCTCGTTTTGTAAAGGAGGAACCACGCTATGATGACTAAAACTATGGCAATGTAAGCGAGGGGGTCAAACCGGAAAAGGAGGGGGCCAAGGACTGGGATATCGCTCAATAAAGGTATTTTGATTCCACCAATTTTAGCGGAAGCCGGCAAAGGGACGCCAATGAATCTCCTTCCAAGGAGGCCGCTGAGGCCGGTCCCGAACATAGTTAAGGCGAGGCCTGAGACCACTTGGTTCCCTCTTAGGTTTATGCTTATAAATGCGTGGATTAGGGAAAGAAGCCCTCCCATAAAAGCGGCCAGAGCGAACCCAAGCCAGGGGTTGCCCGTGTAAAAGGCTGCGGAAAAACCCATGACCGCTCCAATAAGCATCATGCCCTCAACGCCCAAGTTCATGATTCCGGAGCGCTCAGCGAGGATTTCCCCAATCGTTCCGAAAAGCAATGGGGTTCCGGCCGGAACAGCGGCTATAAGCACTCCAAGGATGAAGTCTATCATCCCAATTCCTCCTTAAGGGTTAGCATTTCCTTGGGCTTAAACGTTACATAAATCCGATAGCGTAGGAAAATTTCCCCGCCGATAAGGAAAAAGAGGATAGCCCCGTTGAACATGTGGATGGTAGGGACAGGCAAACCGAGCGATACTTTTAAGGCATCGCCTCCCACCAACAAGCCGCCTAAGAGGAAAGAGGTCAAGATAACAACGAGGGGATTAAGCTGGGCAAGCCAAGCCACGATTATGGAGGTGAAGCCATAGCCGGGGGAAATCCCTTGTGGGTAACGCAAGCGGGCATGTATTCCTGCTACTTCTCCCACGCCAGCTATTCCAGCAAGCCCTCCGCTTATCAGCATCACTAAAACGGCGACGCGGATGTAAGGGATGCCAGCATACAAAGCCGCTTTAGGGTTATCGCCTGTTACCCTGAGCTCGTAGCCCCAACGAGTGCGCATCAGGAAAAAGTAAGCGAGGACAGCGGCCACGATGCCTAAGATAAGTGTTGGGTAATGGATACGGGTACCAGGGATTGTAGGCAATATCGCTGCATCGGGGAACTTATCGGAGTAGGGGAAACCCCACTCCTTAGCCCCTTTCCACGGGCCGTACACAAGGTAATTGACAATTTCGGTAGCCACGTAGACCAGCATTAGAGAGGTGATAACTTCATTTACTTGAAGCTTGGCTCTGAGGAAAGCAGGTATAAGAGCCCACAAAGCGCCAGCCAGGAAGCCAGCTGCGAACATGGTTGGGCGCACTGCCCAAGAGGGCAGTTTTATAGGGAAGAATAAAGCCACCCAAGTAGCGGCGATGGCCCCCATGAGGAGCTGGCCTTCTGCCCCAATGTTCCAGAACTGGGCCTTGAAAGCCAGAGTTAACCCTACTCCGCAAATGAGCAAAGGTATAGCTTTTACTGTGGTTTCGGAGAGGCCATAGAAGCTTCCGAAAGAACCGATGAAGATTTTCTTATAAGCCTGGATGGGGTCAATCTTAGCAGCCCAAAGCACAAAAGCAATGGAGACCAAAGCCAAAAGCAAGGAGATTGTATTAGTGACGAGCCTAAGCCAGCCTGGGGCAAGGTAACGCCTTTCCAAACGAAATTGCAACCGCCGCATTGTTCCTCCCCTAAGCAGGATTGATTTGTATTATCTATAAAAATTGCCGCAAGTCAAAACCGCTGAAAGGTATATCCAAAATCGCGGTTGCCCTCATTTTCCCACCCTCGTTGGCTGAGGGTCCGCCGTGGTTTTGAATCCCGCTCGGTGGCAAATTGGTAAGGGTTTGCAACTCACCCCTTGGTTTTATTGCGCATTCCCCAAAGTCCTTAGGATGGGGATGCGCCCACTCCGCCCCCCAATTTTTAATCAAAGTCGGCCGTGCTGCCCTTTGGACAAAGATGCTCACTACAGTCGGAACGGATAGCCAGGGAAAACGCTTGGCGAAATTGGGACAAACCCCGCTGAATGGCATGTCCCGGAGGGGAAGTCTTGTTTGCCCGCACCTTTACAATCAGGTAAAATAAACAAAAAGGAGGTGAACATGCCCTACGGTTACACTGGCAAAATCCTCCGCGTAGACCTTTCTACAGGCAATCTCCAAGTGGAAGAAACTGGAGAACTTTTCCGACGTCGCTTCTGGGGTGGATGGGGCTTCATCCTCTATTACCTCCTCCAAGAGATGGACCCGAAAGCTGACCCCTTAGGGCCAGAAAACATCCTCGTTTTCGCCACAGGCCCAGTGACAGGAGCCCCTATATCAGGAAGCGGCCGCCACGCTATAGGAGCCAAATCCCCCCTAACAGGCGGATTCGGCGCTTCGGAAGCGGGAGGGTTCTGGGGAGCAGAACTGAAAAGGGCAGGCTTTGACGCCATAGTCATAAAAGGCAAAGCTCCTTCCCCCGTTTACCTCTGGATCCACAACGGCCAAGCCGAAATCCGAGATGCATCCCACCTCTGGGGTAAGACCACCGCCGAAGTCCAAGAGCTCATCACCCAAGAGCTGGGGGATAAAACCATAAGGATTGCCCAAATAGGCCCAGCTGGAGAAAACCTCGTCCGTTATGCCTGCATAACCCATGACCTGCGTCACTTCGCCGGCAGATGTGGCCTTGGAGCGGTCATGGGCTCCAAAAATCTAAGGGCTATCGCTGTAAAAGGCGAAGGAAAAGTAGAAGTGGCTAACCCTGACCGGCTTGCAGCCATAAGGCAATGGCTTAGCGAAAACGATGAGGCCCTTTTGGCCGGATTCCGCCACACGGGAACAGCTGGCATCGTCCCTTACCTCAACGCCGTAGGGGGTTTGCCAACCCGCAACTTCACTCTCGGCCACTTTGATAAAGCTGAGGAAATCTCAGGTCAAAAAATGGCCGAAACCATCTTGATAGAGAGGGGAAGCTGCTATGCCTGCATCGTGCGCTGCAAGCGGGTCGTGGAAGTGAAGGAAGGGCCGTACCTTGTGGACCCTGTCTACGGAGGGCCAGAATACGAAAGCATAGGGGCGCTTGGTTCATCCTGCGGGGTAAGTGATTTGAGGGCCATTGCCAGGGCTAACCAGCTCTGTGCTGCCTATGGTCTTGACACAATCTCTGCCGGGGTTACCATTGCCTTCGCTATGGAATGCGGAGAAAAAGGGTTACTTAAAAGCGATGAGGTAAACCTTCGCTTCGGTGACCCTGATACTCTCCTCAAACTCTTAGAAATGATAGCTTTCCGCCGAGGCCTTGGCGACCTCTTGGCCGAAGGGGTCAAGAGGGCAGCTGAAAAGATAGGGCCTGAAGCCCGCAATTTGGCCATGGAAGTCAAAGGCCAAGAGGTACCGATGCACGAACCCCGCTTCAAGCAAGCCCTTGGCCTCGGATACGCCCTGAGCCCGACCGGAGCTGACCACAACCACAATGTCCATGATGATGGTTATGTCAAAGAAACAAGGAGTTCTTTCCGGAAAGCCCGCGCTTTGGGTATCCTTGAGCCGCTGCCACGCAATGACTTAGGGCCAGCTAAAGTCCGCCTCTTCTTCTACGAGCTCCTATGGCAGATTGGCTACGAGCTCTGGGGCCTTTGCCGTTTCCTCCCCTACGATAAGCATCAAGTGCAGGAAATACTCCAAGCCGTGACCGGATGGGATGTAAGCACTTGGGAGATGATGAAAGCGGGTCAACGCATTTACACCATGGCTCGGTTGTTCAACATCAAAGCCGGCTTTTCCCCTTCTGATGACCGCCTCCCGGAGCGCTTCTTTGAGCCTTTCCCTGAAGGGCCCCTGGCTGGCGAAGCCATAGACCGAGAAGCTTTCCAAAAGGCTCTGGAGCTATTCTACGGAATGGCCGGATGGGATCCTGAAACCGGCAAGCCTTACTTTCACACCCTGGCAGAATTGGACATTCTATCGCTCCTCTAACCCCAGGACTTTTTTCCTATTCATAAGCCGGGATAGGGAGTGGTATACTATCAAAAGGCGAGGGGAAAATGAGTATTGTTGTGGAAGCAGAGGGGCTGACAAAGTGCTTCAATTCCTTGGTTGCAGTAGAAGGGATAACCTTTCAGCTTCAAGAAGGGGAGATATTGGCCCTCTTGGGGCCAAACGGTGCCGGTAAAACAACAACCGTCCGGATGCTGGCCTCTGTCCTGGTTCCCACAGCTGGAACCGCCCGAGTAGCGGGGTACGATGTTGTCAAACAAGCCCGGGAAGTGCGGCGTTCTGTGGGGCTTCTCACTGAATTCCCAGCCCTCTACCTCCGGATGACCGCCGATGAATACCTGGACTTCTTCGGCAAGCTTTACGGTGTTCCTAAGGGGAAGCTTGAGGAAAGAAAAACCTCTTTACTTGAGCAATTTGGCCTTGCACAGGATAGGAAAAGGCAGATTGGGGAGTATTCCAAAGGGATGCGCCAGAAGCTGGCCTTGGTAAGGGCTATGCTCCATGACCCCTTGGTTCTCTTCCTGGATGAGCCAACATCGGCAATGGACCCCCAAAGCGCTAAAACGGTGAGAGAGGCTATAATGGAGCTAAGGAAAGAAAAACGCACAGCTCTCATCTGCACGCACAACCTCTCAGAAGCCCAAACCTTAGCCGATAGAATCGCTGTAATTAACCGAGGCAAGATAGTGGCCATCGGGACTATGGAAGAACTGCGCAGGCGCTACATCGGTGCTCCCCTTATGGAACTTAAACTCGCCCACCCAATGGAAGAGGCGGCCTCTTTGGTCCAGCGCTTCGCCAAGATTGAAGAGAAAGGCAAAGATTTCGTTCGCTACAGGACCGATAACCCGGCAGAAGTTAATCCGCTTGTGGTAAAAGCTTTGACCGAAATGGGGGCAGAGATAATCTACCTCCAGGAAGTTCCCGTGACACTTGAAGAGGTCTATTTGAGGATAGTAGCGTGATTTCCCTTTCGGGCGTTTACACATTGGTGTCCAAGGAATTAAAAGATTCGCTCCGGGATTGGCGCATAATTACGCCAATAGTCATCCTAACCCTTTTCTTCCCCTGGCTTATGGATATAACTGCACAGTTAGCCAGGGATTTTGTGGCCCGCTACGGCGCACTCCTTATCGCCGAGAGGATGTATCCTTTCCTGCTCATGGTCGTTGGCTTCTTCCCCATCACTTTCTCCCTGGTCATAGCCTTGGAGTCATTCGTAGGGGAGAAGGAGAGGCTGACTTTGGAGCCACTTTTGGCTTCACCTCTCTCAGATTTGGAGCTATTTTTGGGGAAGTTTCTGGCTTCTTTAATCCTCCCATGCACCGCAAGTTTCTTAGGCATAACCATTTACGTGGCCGGTCTATACTTCTCTACAGGCTATTTCCCCCCACCCACCCTCTTAGTTCAAATCCTCATCCTCACTTTCTGCGAGGCTTTGGTCATGGTAGCTGGAGCAGTGGTTGTATCCAATAACGCCACCAGCGTTAGAGCGGCTAACCTCTTGGCCAGCTTCATAATCGTCCCAATGGCTCTAGCAATCCAAGGCATAAGTATTGCCATGTTCTGGGCCAATTACAACATCCTCTGGCTGGCCGTAGCCGGAATGCTCACAGTGACCGTCCTACTTATAAGGATGGGATTGGCCCTTTTCAACCGAGAACATCTCCTCACAACCCAGTTGGAGAAGTTTGACCTCAAAGGGTGGGGCGAAGCTTTCGTAAATGCTTTCTTCAGGCGGTCTGGTGGCAAAGGAAAGCCCTTTTCTTTGGCCAGCTTTTACCGGGAAGAGTTAGGGCTTATCCTGGCCGACCTTAAGCTACCCATAGCCTTTGTAGGGTTTATGGCTTTGGCCGGGCTAATGGGAGGATTGATATTAGCTCTGGCCAATCCTTACCCTGAGCTCATATTCCCGGAGAATTTTGACCTGAATAAGCTTAAGCATGTATCGTGGGAGTTCCTGCCGCCACTGCAGACCCATGCCATCTTTTTCCACAACCTACGCGCTCTTACCCTCTCATCTCTCCTTTCCCTGATCACCCTTGGAGTAATGCCTTCCTTAGTAGCGGTTCTGAACATGGGACTTGTGGGGTTTGTCGGAGGCGAGATAGCAATTTTAGGGCAGAAGCCTTTGCTTTTCGCTGCCTTTATCCTCCCTCATGGTATCTTTGAAATCCCGGCTGCTATCCTGACTGTAGCTGCCGCCTTGAAGATAGGGGCTGTGCCTATATCCCCTGGGGTTAAAGATAGACTCAGGGATGTTTTCCTTCTGTCCCTGGCCGATTGGCTGAAAGTTTTGCTTTTTGTCGCACTTCCCTTGCTTTTAGTGGCCGCATTCATAGAAGCTAACGTGACCCCAATCGTAGTGGGATGGTTCTATGGTTGGGAAAGCTAAGCTCATTTTCCTGGGCTCAGCGGCTTCCCTGCCCTCCGCCGAAGCCGATAGCTTTTATATGGCCATCGTAGAACCGGATGGCAAGTTTTTCCTCTTGGACTGTGGGGGAAGCCCATTGTACAAGTTTCTAAAAGTAGGGCTCAATCCCACCCTTTTAGAAGGTCTCCTCCTTTCGCACCACCATCCTGACCACATTTACGGTCTACCTTACCTCGCTCAGGGCTTGTGGCTGTTGGGCCGCAAAGACCCGCTCCCCATTTGGGCTACTCACGAAGGATGCGAAACCATCCGCAAACTTATGGACGCATGGGATTGGTCAGGCCTAAAAGGTTTTGCTGGGGTCAAATGTTACCCAATTGAGCTCAAGGAAGGGGTTAAAGTTTTGGAGAACGAAACCTTTGAGATAACGGCTTCCCCTACCGAGCACCTTGTTCCAAGCTTGGCTTTTCGGATTCGGTCAAAGCTTTCGGGTAATGTGGTGGTTATTTCTGGAGATACAGCCCCAAGCGAAAACGTGGTGCGGCTGGCGGAGGATGCCTTCATTCTGGTGCATGAAAGCACGGGAACCTTCCCCGGGCATTCTTCGGCCTATCAAGCTGGGGAAATAGCCAGAAGGAGCCGGGTTTCCCTGCTCATCTTAGCCCATTTTAACCCCCAGCTGACTCCAGAGGAGATGGTAAAAGGGGCTAGCTTGGCCTTCGGCGGCCCGGTTAAGCTGGCCTCTGATGGGGATACTTACGAGTTCTAAGCCTCAATGGCCCCACCAATCCAACACATGCTCGCTGACGAAATCATAGCGGAATTCCAGTGAACCGAGGATTTCGGGTAAAAGGGGTTTCTGGTCTGTACCGTCCGCTTTCATCACGTAGATTTCCCACTTCCCCCGGCGATCGGTTAAAAAGGCGATGAATTGTCCATCAGGGGACCAAGTGGGAGCTACGCTGTTGTAGGGCTTTTCCAAAAGGCCAGGGGCAGTAAGCCTCGCTCTTCCGCTGCCGTCGGCATTAAGCACATAGATTTCCCAATGGTCGTGCTGGCGATGCATGAAGGCCAGCTTTGTGCCATCAGGTGCCCAGACTGGATAGGTATCGTTGGGGTCATCGGTAAGCTTGGAGGTTTTAGAGCCATCGGAAGAGACAATGTTCAGCCCTCTATCACCATCGTAGGCAATGAATTGGCCATCAGGAGACCAAGAAGGGGAAAAGCTATGCTCATCGCATGGAAGTTCATAGAACTCCTTAGCATCCGGTTCCACAATCCCAAGCTTCCAGAAATAATCTGCGGGGATAGTGAAACACCTGTCCCGGAAGCACCGGGTTTCTTCAGGCTTCCCACCATGCTGGCGGGTAAAGACAATTTTCTTGCCGTCGGGGGACCAATCTGGTGATTTAGCCTGCGGGTGGATGAACACAGGCCATTCCTGAAAGTTTTCCAGGTCCAAAATCCATATCCCCTTGTATTCCCCTTCCCACCGGGCAAAAGCGATGCGCTTACCATCCGGGGAGAAAGCAGGGTCCATCCCTGTGGTCACCTTCTTTAAAGACAGGTTTGCCATATCCAAGACGTAAATATCGCCCCCGTTTGATAGCTGGAAAACCAATTTCCCGCTGAAAGCAGGGGCTGGTGTGGGAGTAGGGGTTGGGGAAGGAGGAAGTGGAGGAGCTTCAGTGATAGGGACCAATTCCAGCGGGCCGGGGAAATCCAAGTAGTAAGCGGCAGTCCAGCCTTCCATCCCATCCTCAGTAACCACTTTTAGCCAGAACCCTTTCTCATCCCTGCCTATCACCTTAACTTTCTGATTGTATTCCAGCCCCGCCAGGATTGGATACAAAGTATCAGGGCCGGAGCGGAGGGCTAAGCTTTTCACTTTTACTACAGCTATTGGCTCAGGAGTCGGGGTAAAGGTAGGGGTAGGCGAGGGAGTTAAAGTCGGCGTTGGGGATGGGGTAGGTGAAAGGGTAAAGCGAGGTGTAAGGGCTATTGGAGTAGGGGCAAATGTAGGTATAGGGGTAGGGGTTGGGGTGCATCCGCAAAGCAACACCGACAAGAAAAGGGCTGCCATAAACTTTTTCATGCAAACCCTCCTTAGTGATTTCCTCTTTTATCCTAACTCCGAAACGTTAAGAAATGGTTAACGCCTTTCCGCTGAACCGAAGTCCGCCCTCTGAACTTTAGGCCAATGATACCTCAGCATGCGGGATTATCCAAATCTCTGCCTCTCATACCGATTGAAACCGGTCTTTATAGTGGGAGATGGCGGCACCCACAGTTTGGGGATACACCCAGCCGCGGTAAAGGTTGGACAAAGGGCTAAATATGAGATATAATCTGAAGGCAAGTTCGTGGGCTAGGAGGAAACCATGAGAGAAATCCACTGCAGTGTTATAGCCGATACCGTAGCTCGCCTCTGCCAGGAGGCCAACTTTTACCTCGGAGAAGACGTAATCAAAGCCTTAGAGGAAGCCCTTGTCAAGGAAGAATCTCCCTTAGGGAAAGAGATTATTTCCCAAATACTGGAAAACTCCAAAGTGGCCGCTCAAGAAAAGCTTCCGCTTTGTCAAGATACAGGCTTAGCAGTAGTGTTCCTGGAACTCGGCCAGGATGTTCACATCGTGGGGGGTAATCTTTATGAGGCTATAAACGAAGGGGTAAGGCGAGGTTACAAGGAAGGTTACCTCCGCAAAGGCGTGGTTGATAAACCTTTCTCCGCTCGCAAGAACACTGGCGACAATACCCCAGCCATAATCCACACGGAAATAGTCCCCGGAGATAAAATTAAGATAACGGTTTGCCCCAAGGGCGGAGGAAGCGAAAACATGAGCGCTCTGGCTATGCTTACCCCTGCTGCTGGCCGGGAAGGAATTATAAACTTTGTAGTCAGCACTGTAGAAAAGGCCGGAGCTAACCCTTGCCCTCCTATAATCATCGGGGTAGGGATAGGCGGGAACTTTGAGTATGTGGCTTACTTGGCCAAAAAGGCCCTCTTGCGTCCTCTCGGTCAGCCCCATCCAGACCCAGAAATAGCTGAACTGGAGAGGGAAATCTTGGGAAGGGTCAATAAGCTTGGAATTGGCCCCCAAGGCTTCGGAGGCAGGGTAACGGCCTTAGCTGTCCATGCCGAAGTGGCTCCATGCCACATAGCAAGCTTGCCTGTGGCTGTTAACATCCAATGCCACAGTGCTCGGCATAAAGAAGCCGTAATCTGAGGAGGAGCTATGAAGATTTATACACCTCTCACAGACGAGGTTATAGAGAAGCTCAAGGCAGGGGATAAAGTAGAGCTTACAGGTGTAATCTATGTGGCAAGGGATTCCGCCCACAAGCGCTTTGTAGAGGCTCTTTCCAAAGGAGAGCCCTTGCCCTTTGACCCCAAAGGCCAAGTGATTTACTACATGGGGCCTTCGCCAGCCCCACCGGGAAAGCCCATAGGCTCGGCAGGCCCTACCACCTCCGGCCGAATGGACCCTTACACTATCCCACTATTAGAGGCCGGGATAAAGGGGATGATTGGGAAAGGGGAACGTTCCCCTCAAGTTAAAGAGGCATTGAAAAAGTACAAAGCTGTATATTTTGCCGCTTTAGGAGGAGTGGCAGCCCTGATTGCCAGTCGGATAAAGGAAGCAAAAGTAATCGCCTACGAGGACCTTGGAGCTGAAGCCGTCATGCGCCTATACGTGGAAGATTTCCCGCTGATTGTGGTGAACGATATTTACGGAGGGGATGCTTACGAAGCCGGGAGAGCAGCCTACAAATTGATTTAAAATGCCTTCGCAAAAAATTCATGACGCAAGTTGCTTGTTAACAGCTGGAATCACAGCTTCTGTAGGAGTTATTTTCTGGAATTTGCCACTCTTCGCCGTCTCGGGCGGAATGGCTATGGGGATTTTAATTCATCCGGATTGGGATTACGCTGAGGCGAGGGGGGTTCTGGCCGAGCTCGGCCCGATAAAATATCTGATTATGCCCTACGGCCTTTTTATCCCCCATCGCCATTGGCTCTCGCACCTTCCGCTGGTGGGGACCATAGGCCGAATGCTTTACATAATGATGCCCTTGCTCCTCATTGGATTTGCTTTCCCTTCGGGGAATCCAATCCTTGGAATCTTGCGTAACCGATATTTCTGGTTCGCTTTCTTAGGCCTATCCATAGCCGATACCATACACTTCGCCCTGGATATGGCACAAACAGGCGTTAAGCGCTTCCTGCAGCAGCTTAGGAGAGGGGTTGTGGAGAAGAAGTGATTGAAATAACTTGGATTGGCCATTCGTGTTTCAGGATAAAGGAGAAAGGGGTTACAGTAATCACCGACCCTTACAGTGAATCCATTGGCCTTGAGCTTCCCCCACTCAAAGCTGATATCGTGACCGTAAGCCATTACCATCCAGGCCATAGTAACTGGAAGAAGGTGAAGGGGGAACCAAAAGTTTTGGATAGCCCGGGGGAATATGAGATAAAAGGCGTTTTTGCAACCGGAATACGCACTTACCACGATTCCCAGCAGGGGAAAGAGAGGGGCAAAAACGTGGCCTTTCTGTTTGACTTTGAAGATGTAAGCATATGCCACCTGGGAGATATCGGGCACATCCCGGATAAGGACCAGCTGGAAGCACTGGGCCACGTAGACATCCTCTTGGTCCCAGTAGGAGGGGTTTCCACCATAGGGCCGGCACAAGCAGCGGAGATTGTCCGGCTACTTGAGCCAGCCATAGTCATCCCCATGCATTATAGCGTGAAAGGCTTGGCTTTTAAGCTCAATCCGGTGGAAAAATTCTTCAAGGAGTTAGGTATCTCCACCCCCAAGCCCATTGATACCCTCAAGATTACAGGCCAGAATTTGCCCTCAGAAACCCAGTTCTATCTGATGGAGAGGAAAGCATGAGGAAACTTTTCTTCCTGGCCCTAATTCTGGCAGTAGCCGCAGGCTGCACAAGCCATCCACCCGATCCGGCGAGGTTTGTGGAAGAAGGAAAAGCCAAAATGGACTCAGGTGATTTCCAAGGGGCTATCAAGGCCTTTGAAGATGCGATAAAAGCAGGGGCTTCTGGGCCTGATGTTTACTTCCTCCTTGGGAATGCCCACTTCCAGCTTGGACAGATTGATTCAGCCATTGATGCATACAACAAGACCCTTTCTCTGGCCCCTGGACACCTTGGAGCTTTAACCAACCTCGGTACTGCCTATTACACGAAAGGCAAACTTGAGGAAGCAATCCGTTATTACCGCGAAGGCCTTGAAATCAAGCCCGATGACCCCGAGCTCCATTATCTCTTAGGAGCAGCCTATATCCAAAAGGGCCTTTTAGATGATGCCTTGAAAGAGATGGAAGAAGCTCTGAGGCTTAAGCCCTCTTTCCCCGAGCCCTATTTCGGCCTTGGAGTTATCTACAAGCTCAAAGGTGAGAAAGGAAAGGCTTTGGAAGCCTTTGAGCAATTCCTTAAAGCTGGTCCTCCTCAGGATCCAAGGGCAGTGGAGGAGGCCAAAAAAATGATGGAAGAACTGCGATGAGGAGGGGGAAATGCCTGAAAAGGAGATAATCCCAAGGGTTGAAATGCCCCGACAGGACCCTAAAGTCCGGAGGCGCAATTTCAACGAAGTAGCCTTAGGCTACGATTACGAGATGGCACTTAGGGAAGCCTCCCGCTGCCTCCAGTGCAAGAAGCCAAAATGCGTTGAAGGGTGCCCTGTCAACATTAACATCCCTGGCTTCATCTACCACCTCCGGGAGGGGAATTTGGAGGAGTCCATAAAGGTCCTCAAAGACAAGAACAACCTCCCAGCCATATGCGGCAGGGTCTGCCCGCAAGAAACCCAGTGTGAGGCGGCTTGCGTTCTAAGTAAAAAGTACCAGCCTGTGGCTATAGGCCGGCTGGAACGGTTCGTGGCCGATTGGGACATAAAGCGAGGGTTCCGTGTACCCGAAATTCCAAAGCCAACAGGTAAACGCATAGCCGTTGTAGGCTCGGGGCCGGCTGGGCTAACTTGCGCTGCCGACCTGGCTCGCCTCGGCCACAAAGTAACCATATTTGAATCCCTTCATGCCCCCGGCGGAGTCCTGATGTACGGCATACCTGAGTTCCGCTTGCCCAAAGATATAGTCAATGTGGAGGTTGATTACGTCAGAGCCTTGGGGGTGGAAATAGAGCTAAACTGCGTGGTGGGGAAGACCATAACTTTGGACGAGATTTTCAAGGAAGGCTATGACGCCATCTTCCTGGGAACTGGGGCTGGCCTCCCCCTCTTCATGGGTATCCCTGGGGAAAACTACAACGGGGTCTTCTCCGCCAACGAGTTCCTCACCAGGGTCAACCTGATGAGGGCTTACCGCTTCCCCGAGTACGATACTCCGGTTATGGTGGGTAAGAAGGTGGCGGTGGTAGGAGCAGGGAACGTGGCTATGGATGCTTCACGCTCAGCCCTGCGCCTTGGCGCCGAAGAAGTCATCATCGTCTACCGACGCTCCCGAGAGGAGATGCCCGCCAGAGCCGAAGAGATAGAAAACGCCGAGGCTGAAGGGATTGAATTCATGCTCCTCACCAACCCAGTAGAAATCCTGGCCGATAGCAACGGCTGGGTCAGGGGGATGCGCTGCATCCGGATGGAGCTTGGTGAACCCGATGAATCTGGCCGGCGCCGTCCAGTTCCCATCCCTGGCTCCGAGTTTGAAGTGGAAGTGGACATGGTAATTATGGCCCTGGGCACCAGGCCTAACCCCATAGTTTTCACCGATGCCGAGAAGCTGGAAAGGACTAAACACGGCACCGTAGTGGCCGATGCGGTTACAGGCAAGACAACAATGCCCAGGGTCTGGGCCGGAGGAGATATAGTCACAGGGGCGGCCACGGTCATAAGTGCCATGGGGGCCGGTAAACGCGCCGCAGCCGACATCCATCAATACCTCATGGCCAATGAAACCGGTTGGCCCCAAATAAAATCCGGATAAATGGGCAAAAAAGAAAGCTTAAACCGAGCCCTGCAAGTGGCCGGCCTCTTCTTCAAGCTTGGTTCAATCGGCTTCGGGGGGACGGCGGTTAACATCGCTCTTATGGAGGAAGAGGCAGTTACAAAGCAAGGCTGGCTCAGCCGTGAGCAATTTCTTGATTTGCTATCTGTTACCAACCTTGTCCCAGGCCCCACCACGGTGAAGATGGCTTGCTTCTTAGGACGAGTGCGGGCGGGTTGGGCAGGACTTTTGGCTGGAGGGATGTGCTTCATCCTTCCGGCGTTTTTGTTCACCCTCGGCCTCGCTTGGCTGTACAAACGCTTCGGGGATTTGCCCCAAGTTTCAGTCCTATTCTACGGGGTAACCCCGGCTGTAATGGCTATAATTTTGGCCGCCACATATAGGCTCGGCCAATCGGCTATAAGGGATTGGAAGGCAGTTATCTTGGCTGCACTTAGCCTCACCGCCTCCTTTTTCGGACTCAATGAGCTCTTAATCCTATTTGCTTCCGGCTTAGGAGGTCTTCTTCTCTACCAATTGCCCTCCGCCCTCTTTCTACCGGCTATTGCCTTAATTTTTTGGAGCCCTTCTTCCTGGGATAAGCTCATCAAATTGGCACTTTTTTCCCTGAAAACTGGCTCCTTCCTCTTCGGCAGCGGCATGCTCCTTTATGCTTTCATCCAAAGGGATGTAGTATTGCGCTACGGTTGGCTGAGCCATAAGCAGCTTATTGATGCCATAGCTGTTGGTCAGATTACACCTGGCCCTGTCCTTTCCTCGCTTACTTTCATCGGCTACTTGATAGGTGGTTTCCCAGGGGCTTTGGTTTCCACAGTCGGGGTTTTCCTGCCCAGTTTCCTAATAGTAGCCATATTAGGCCCATGGGTGGAGCGCTTGCGCCATTCGGCCCTGGTCAATTCTTTCCTTAAGGGGGTGAATGCAGCGGTTGTTTCCCTCCTGGTTTCCGTGGCCCTTTCCCTTTTACCCCAAACTGTTAAAGATTGGTGGTCGGCGGGAATACTGGCCTTAGGGCTTATAGCCCTTTTTCGGTTCAAAGTTGACTCTTTCTGGGTTGTTATAGGAGGCGGAATTCTGGGGATACTGCGGCATTGGCTTTAGCTTGCCTACAGCTTGGGATCGCGCAAAGGGCAATACCTATTAGCAGAGAAATGAGGGAAAGGATTTGGGACCAGAAACGCAGGGGGGTATCTTCAAAGCGTAATAGGATTCGGTGTCTCCCGGCTGGAACTTCCAAGGCTATTAGGCCATACTTCCCCTCAGGGCGAATGGGGACAGGTTTGCCGTCAACGTAAGCCTGCCAGCCTGGGTAGTAGTAGGTGTAAAATAGGAGGGTGATTTCTCCATCCGCTCGCACTTCCACCTCTTCCGAACGCCCGCCATGCCTAAGAGGGATAACCTCCCCCTGGCCACTTAAGATTTCGGCTTTGCGAAGCGGCTCCCCTTTCAGGTACTGCTCTATAAGAGGCGATTCCCTCGGAAATTCCTTGGTCCAAGCTGTCATCCCCCGCATATCGGGGTAATCCAGCTCAAAATCTATCACCGCCACCGGCTCTTCCATCCGGCGAGGAACTTCGGTATGCTGGGGCAAAGTGTAGTCAAAGCTTGCAACTAAGGCCAGCAATAGGAGAACCCACTTTCCCTCCCCGAGCATCTTCCCCAACAGCCCTGCCAATATGGAAAGCGAAAGCACCGCTAAGGCCAGGAACCGCCATGGAAATTGCACTAATGGGAGAAGCGGGACTTTCTCCCAAATCAAAGCTGAAGATGGAAGGGTCAGGAATAAAGAGGCCAGGGCTACAAAGGCCCAAAAAGTTACCATCCCTCGCCACTCCTTTCTTGTCCATCCCCACATCAAAGCCCCTATCCCACTGCCCAGTAGGATTATGCCAACTTGAAGCGGCATCCCATCCTCAGGACCGGCAACGGCAAAACCATACCCCCAGTTAGGGGCAAAAAGCTGGAAAATATAGACGAACTGTTCCCTAAAGTCGTACTTCGCCATCATCCATTGCTCTTGGACTATGAAGCTCCTTTCGGCCAAGGCAGGGACCCAGTAAGCAGCACTGAAGCCAAGGGAAAGAAGCACAGCTAAGGAGGAGGGGATTAAAGCTTGAAGCCTTTTGCCGCGCAGTGCTTCGTATAGCACAAAAGCAACCAAAACCGGGAAAAATATGAGGGCTGTTATTTGATGGGAAAGGATGATTGTTCCCAGGGAGAATCCGGCGGCAACCAAGGCCTTTGGGCAAGGGTTTTCCAGAAGGTAGAGGAAAGCCAAGAGGCAAACGGGCATAAGGCAAAAGGCCATAAATTCAGCCAAAGCCGCGCGGACGTAAACATCCACAATGTGATAGGGGGCATAAGTGAAAAGGATGGAAGCCACTAAGCCAGCCCCTTCGCCCCAAAGTTTCCTGGCTAAAAAATACATACCAATAGCCCCAAGCCAGAAGCTTAAGAGGAAAGTCAACTTCACTGACCAAGTTATGCTCAACCCTGTCAAGTGGAAAGCTTCGGCGACAAAGTAAGCCAAAGGAGCGTAGAAGATGAAGAGCGGATAGCCGTAGCCGACGGCTTGGTCTATGGCCCAGCGAGGATACCATGCCCCATCTTTTAGGGCTTGGTCAAATTCCACCAGGAAAAAGAGGGTATGGCGGGCATCGTGGGCTTTGAGGAAATAGCCGGGGGCCAAAAGAGGCCACCAGGCAAAGGAGGTAAGAAGAAGGACTAAAGCTATGTTGCGCATCGGCCACACTTTTTTAACCATGCCCTGCCCAACCAAACTACGGCGATGAAGGCGAAGCTCGCCCAAGTTACAGCGCAAGCCAGCCTCCTTACCGGGGTATCCTCAAACCTGACCAGAACGTAATGCAAACCTTTGGGGACGGAAACGGTCACCCTGCCCAAGGGGCCATCTTCCGGCGCAACCGGTAGTTTGCCCATTACACGGTATTTATCGTCCTCCTTCTCCAAAAGGTAGGCGGTCCAACCAGGATAGTAAAAGAGGTTCAAGGTGACAGTGAATGGCTCTCGCTCGGTCAAATAGCCGAAAAGCTCGGAAGCAGTATGCCATTCCAGGGTTGAAATCTGCGTATCGGGGGGAACAGAGCTGTAGTCTATGCGGGTTTTGACCTCAATCCCGGCTATGTGGAGGTCGGCTAATGGGGACCAGGACGGTATCTCTTTGACCCAAGCGGTGCAACCGGTCATTTCGTTAGAAGTTCGCTGGAAGCGCATGAGGCCAGCCAAAGAGACACCTCCTTCCGGAGGCTTCCCAAGCTCGGCTTTTATGTAAGGGTAACTTCCGGCCAGAACCAGGAGCCCGAATAGGAGGGGTAAGACAGGCTTATCCTGTACTTCCGCCAGGACCAGGGAGGAAAGGAAAGCCAGGGAAAAGACAGGAATAATGAGCCAACGCCATGGGAACTGGGCGAACCGGATGAAAGCTACCCTCTCCCAAAGAGGCATGGAAACTTGAAGTGTAAGGAAAACGGTAATGACCGTTATCGCCAGGAAGAAGAAAGCCTGGGCCTTTACTTTGCCCCTTAGCCGTGGAAGCACTACCAGCGATAAGACACCTAAGCCAAAAGGCACAATCCCTAACTGAAAGCCGAGCTTATCGTCAGGCCCAGCCTCGCTTATACCGAACCCCCATCGTGGAGAGAAAAGCTGGAAGAAGTAGACGAAATGGTCCCAATACCGGTAATACCCACCCATCCATTGGTCAGTCCGAACGTATTTAAATTCAACGAAGGCGGGTAGCCAGAAGAAAGCGCTCAACGCAAGCCCAAGGAGCAAGCCGAAAAAGGGGGGTATAAAGGCATGAAGGAATTCCCCAAAGCCCATCAAAGCGTATACGGGCGATAACCTTTCCCGAGGTAGCCCTTCGGAAGCCTTCAAGCTTGCCAGCATAAGTAGATAAACGGCCAGAATTGGGGTGACAACCAAAGCCACCAAGTTGCTGGTGACCATTAGCAAAGCATAAGCGAAGGCTGTGCCAGCAATAGCGCTCCACCGGGGCCTTTCCACGCACTCGTAAATCCCCCAGAAAACCAGAGGGATGAAGGCCAACGAAACCGCTTCGGCCAAAGCCGCTCGGACGTAGAGGTCAAAAATGTGGTAGGGGGCATATAGGTAAACCATCGCTCCTAAGAAAGCGGCTCCGGAACCAACCACTCCCCTCAGGAACAGGAACATAGCCAGGCCGGAAGCAAGGATGGAAAGGCCAAAGACAATTTTGACCGCGGTTGGGATGTCAAATCCAAAGAGGTGGAAAATTTCCCCGAGGTAAGAAGGGAGAGGGCCATAAATGTTGAAGAAGGGATAACCGTAGCCGAAGGCAAAGTCCGGCGACCACCTGGGGTATAAGATTCCATCCTTTATAGAGCGGTCCAACTCAAAAATGAAGAAAACGTTATGACGGGCATCGTGGGCATTCCAGAAGTAACCAGGTATGAAGAGGGGGCCCATGAGCGGTATTGAGAACAAAATGGTAAGTAGGAGGTAGAGGTCAAAGCTTCGGCGCATTTCTCCTCGCCCAGAGCCAAAGAATCGCCAGCCCAAATAGAGTAGCTAAGGTCCCAGTCAACCCCCCTTCAGGGCCAAAATTTCCCCCCGAAAAGGGCGGAGCACCAGAGCCCATTTCCAGGGCAAGGATGCTTGGGAACTTCAATCCGCTCACAGGAAAGCCGAAAACTGGCCCCTGAAAGTAGTTCCAGGAAAAGTGCAAAGCTATGGGAAGCCAAAGATTTCGGGTCAAAAGGTAAGCCAAGGCGAAAAGCAAGCCGGCCAAAGCAATGTTGAGGAAAGCAAGCCAGGAAAAATGGGGATTGAGGAGGTGAAAGGAAGAGAAAACCAAAGAAGAAATGCCGACCGCCCACCAGGTGCCGAAGGCTTCCTCCAAGTTCTGGAAGAAATACCCTCGGAAGACTATCTCTTCATTGAGGGCAGCGGGAAGGAGGATTATTAGGGTCAGTAAAAGGGTTTTGCCGGCTTGGAGGAGAGGTAAGTGGTAGCTTACCCTTGCCCATCCAGCCAGAATGTGGGCAGCGAACACCAAAGCCATCAAAAGGAACCCTATGGCAAATCCCAAGCCTGCTTCCTCTAACCAGCCTTTCCTCACTTCAAAACCGAGGCTTCGGAAACTTTTACCGTCTAAAAGCCGTCTGAAAAGGAATACCAGAAAGCAAGCACTGGCTGTGCTAGCCAGCTCTACTCCGATGAAGAAAGGCGATGCAATCTCATAACTGGGGGGCCGGCCGCTGAGAAAGGAGAAAGCAAGAGCAAAAATTGCCCCTGTAAAAACAGAGGCCAAGAAGTAGAAAGGGATGAAAATGAAAGCCCGCCACGCGGGGTGAAGCTTGCTATCTTTGAAGAAAAACTTTCGCCAACTCATCTCTGCTTCTTATCCAGCAATTCTTGATAAAATTCTAAGACCCTGCGTGCCATTTCCTCCACTGAGAAAGAGCGGGCATAGGAGCGGGCCTTTTCGCCCATTTGCAAGCGAATTGCCTCCTCCTCAAGCAGAAACTTTATCGCCTTAGCCAAGGCCTCAGAATCGCACGGAGGAACAACTAAGCCTGTTTCCCCGTCCCTGTTTACCCAAGAAGTCCCAGTTCCAAGCTCGGTGGAAACCACGGGCTTTCCGGCTGCCATTGCTTCAATAAGCACAGTCCCGAAGGCCTCGCTGCGGTGGGAAGCGGGAAGGACAAACACATCGCAAGCCTGGTAGAAAGCGGGTAGCTTCTCATCTTCCACTTCCCCGAGGAAGAAGACCTTACCATCAAGCCCCATCTCCGAAGAAAGCTTCCTCCAAGCCTCTTCCATTGGCCCTGAGCCCACGATAAGGAGTGTGGCTTGAAGGCTTCTCATGGCCTCTAAAAGGTAAGGGATTCCTTTGTAATAGCGCAGCTTGCCCACAAAGAGGATTAAGGGAGTACCATAGCGCTGTCGGATAGCTTCAACTTCTTCCCTTTGAACCGAAGCAAAGCGCTCCACTTCCACCCCAAGCGGAATCACAGTGCATTTATCCCTAAAAAGCCTCAAGTAAGGGGAGGAATCCAGGTAACGAGGGCTTGTAGCGATGATGCCATCGGCCTTGCTGAGGATGCGGAGGAGCAAAGGGTGGTAGAAAAAGAGGATTAGCTTTTGGCGTACAACATCGCTGTGGTAAGTCAGAACGGTAATCTCTCCCCGGCCGAAGAGAAAATTGGCCACCTCGCCGGGTGGGTATGGGAAGTGAAGGTGCACAACGTGGGCTGGAATTTTCCCAATCAAGCGGAAGAAAGAAAGGCTTAAAGGGGTTGAAACCCAGTGGGTAAGCCGAGCCGCTTTTATCACCTTAACCCCTTCAAAGACTTCCTCCGTAGTCCTCGGACCCAGGTTCGTCACTAAAACTACCACATCATGGCCTTGGCGGACCTGTTCCCGGGCCAATAGGCGGATGTGGTTTTCAATCCCTCCAATGACTGGAAAGTAATCCTTGTAAACGTGGAGGATGCGCATCGCTCAAGCGGAAAGCCCCTCGGCCAACCTTTCCCAGTCAAAGTGAGGGCCAGGGTCAATTTTGGTATCATCCAAGGCACAGTGCCCAAGTATACCCCTGAAAGAAGCCAATTTGGAAGCATCTCTATGATAGTTTCCTGGCCCTTCCGGCGGGTAATTGGGTGGGATGGCATGCTTGCGACAGAGGTAGCGGACCAGCTTGATTAAGTTTTCGTACTGAGCATCGGCATAAGGTTCCCAGTAACCTTCACCAACTTGAACGACCTCGCCGCTGTATGGGCGATCGTTCCAGGTAAGGAAGCCGCCATCGGTCTTTTTGAGAGGCCCCCAGTTTACTAATTCAATGCCGATGCTCCTCTCGTTGGGGCGAATTATCCTGCCCCTCTCCTCCCGCATGCGGTTTTCCTCTTCCGAGAGGCCGGGCCTTGGAGGTATACCAGCGTGCCAGGCCGTGTCCTCGTCCTGAACCAGCTGGTAAATGGTTCCGTCCTTACCTACAAGGTAATGGGCACTCACTCTCGCCCTCGGGTTCTTGAACCAGGATATAGTTCCCTCAGCACTGCCGCTGGCAGTGTAGTGGATAACTATGAAGTCTATGGGGCTGCCATCCCTTCCAGGGGTATAATTGGGGATTGGCCCTACTTGCACCAACGGAAGAGCTTCTAACTCCTCGGGGATAGGGGGTAAGGATATGCCCAAAATTTGGGCAAGGAGCTGACGTTCTTCTGGGGTTAGGCCAGTGAGGGATTCTATCGGAGGGCCTGAATAAAGTTCATAGCGATTTTGGACCAAATGGGTAAGGCCGGCTCGTTTGAGAAGAGCCCAGCCATTTTCCCCCTTCATTTCGGCCAGCCTGTAGATAGCGTTAATGATGTCTTGATTGGTGAATAGACAGGGTAAAGCTTCTTCAGGCAGTTCCAGAGTGTATTCTCCGGGGGTGAGCTTGTCGGGAGGGCCATACTTTTTTTGGATAAGCTCAAGGCATTTCCGGATTTCCTGAGGGGTAAAGCCCTGGACCTTTAGAACTTCTTCCGGGCCAGGGATTCTAAAAGTTATGATTTTGGGTGGCATTTTTCCTCCATATGGATATTATTGGCAAGCCATCTCTTCCGGCCAGTCCAGCATCAGCACTTTAACCTTAGAGCCAGCCTCGGCCCTCTTCCAATCCTCCGGTATTATAGCCAAACCGTTAGCCTTAACCATTGAGGTAAGGATACCCGAGCCCTGCGCTCCAGTTAACCGAGCATACCACCCATCTCCTCTTCTCTCCACCATTACCCTTACGAAATGCCTCCTCTCGTCTTTATGGGGTATCTCGTCCAGGAGGATTGCTTCAATAGTCGGCTTCTCAAGGCAAGTCCTACCTTGCATTTTGAGGATAGCTGGCCGAGCGAAAAGCTCAAACGCGACCATTACCGAGACAGGGTTACCAGGAAGGCCAAGGAGCGGGACCTTCCCATTGAGCACTCCAAAGGCCAAAGGTTTACCTGGCTTCATCCTCACCTGCCAAAAGGTGATTTCCCCCTCTAAAGCCAGCACCTCTTTTACCAAATCAAAATCCCCTACCGAAACCCCACCTGAGGTTAGGATTAAATCTGCTCCTTTCTCAATCCCTTCCCGTAACTTAGCTGCCAGCTCTTCTCGTCTATCTCGCGCTATACCGAGGATTATCGGTATGCCGCCGTACTTTATGACTTGAGCAGCGTTGGAATAGGTATTGGTATTGCGGATTTTTCCTGGCCCTGGGGTTTCCCCTAAGTCCACCAGCTCATCCCCTGTGGCCAAAATAGCCACTCTGGGCCTGCGGATAACTTTAACCCTCTTTTTCCCGAGGGCAGCCAGCATCCCTATTTCAGCGGGCCTTATGAGGGTGCCCTTGGGCAGCTTAAGCTCCCCTCTCTTAACATCCTCACCCGCCCTCCTTATCTCTGCTCCTGGCTTCACTTCTTTAAGGACATAAATTATATCGCCCTCTCGGCGTGTATCCTCAAAGCGCACCACTGCATCGGCTCCGGGGGGAATTGGCGCGCCAGTCATTATCCTGATGGCTGTCCCGGGCTCAACGGCCTTTTCGCTTATGTACCCGGCTGGGACCTCGTGGATTATGCGAAGGGGACGAGGATTTTCAGGGGAAGCACCCTTTGTATCTTCAGCCCTAACAGCATATCCATCCATAGCACTATTATCCAGAGGAGGTATATCCATATCGGCGAACACATCTTCGGCCAAAACCCTCCCCAGAGAATCCAGTAAATCCACCTCCTCAGGCTCCAAAGGGTGAAACATGGAAAGGACTTTCTCCAAAGCCTCTTCTACGCTTATCATGGGGTAAAATTCCTCCAAG
>Ga0185307_1000453_pt1 | contig 25848 bp, 23 predicted proteins | sample LHCtaG_FD_128010 | JGI IMG/M metagenome (GOLD analysis project Ga0185307, IMG submission 128010) | Hot spring microbial communities from Little Hot Creek, USA to study Microbial Dark Matter (Phase II) - LHC4sed_matched (SPADES... | ecosystem: Environmental > Aquatic > Thermal springs > Hot... | reverse complement strand
GCCCAAGCGTTTATCCCACCTTTGAGGACTTTAACCCGCGCAAACCCCATCCTTTGAAGCATTTGAGCAGCAAGTCGGCTCCTTTGATCGTTTCGGCAGAAAATGACGATATCCGATGTCAAGTCCAATTCATGAACTCGCTCTGGCAAATCGTCAAGGGGGATGTGCTTGAATGGGTGAGGGAACTTGGAAATTTCCAACTCTTCGGGTTCGCGGACATCCAAAAGCAGCAAGGGTTCGCCAGCGTCAAGTTTGCTTTTCAGTTCTTGAGGTGTCACGAAGATATCATCACTCTCTGACAATTCGCCTCTCCTCAACCCGCAAAACTCCTCGTAGTCAATCAACTCGCGAATTGTCGGGTTATCTCCACAAACGGGGCAATTAGGATTGCGCCGGATGCGAACGGTTTTGAACTCCATCCTCAAGGTATCAATGAGCATCAACTTGCCTATGAGTGGTTCGCCAATGCCGACAATCAACTTGATGGCTTCCGCTGCCTGAAGTGCTCCCACAATGCCGGGCAGAATTCCCAAAACCCCACCTTCAGCGCAACTTGGGACGGCACCAGGTGGTGGAGGTGAAGGGAACAAACAACGGTAACAAGGTCCTCGGTCGAAACCGTTAAATGGTCGCGAAAGGAAGACCGAAACCTGCCCTTCAAACCGAAAGATGCTGCCATAGATGTAAGGCTTGCCTAAAATCACCGCAGCATCGTTAGTCAAGTATCTCGTCGGGAAGTTGTCGGTGCCATCAACGACGATGTCGTAATCACTCATTATTTGCAGTGCGTTCTCAGAAGTCAGCCTTTCAGGATAGGTCTCAATTCCCACATCGGGATTCAAGTCCTTCAACCTTTCGGCTGCCGCTTCAACTTTTGGGACGCCGACGACACTTTCGCCGTAAAGGATTTGCCTTTGCAGGTTCGTTCGGTCAACGACATCAAAGTCAACTAAGCCTAGCCGACCAATTCCCGCAGCAGTCAAGTAAAGGGAGATAGGACAGCCAAGCCCACCTGCGCCAATTATGAGGACACTCGCTGCCCTCAACTTCTTTTGTCCAGCCATCCCAACTTCAGGCAAAATCAAGTGTCGCGAGTAGCGCAAAATTTGTTCGTTGGTCAGACGAACCTTAGCGATGTCTATCACGGCTCATCCCTCCGATAAATCCCGACATTTCGGGAAAGAAATTTTGACATTGGCGCTGCGAAAAGGCAACAGGCGTCCAAAAGCCTCGCGGTTTCAAAGCGCTGTAATGGCTTCAACAGGGATTGATTTCGGTTCGCTAATTTCTGCCACAGCAAGGCGCAAAGCGTAGGGCGAATAGCGGAAAAACAGGAGTAGGTTCCTGCCGAACTAAAGTTTTTGCCTGTCGTGAGAAAGTCTTTGGCAAAATTTAGACGGGGTGACAAGCCGGTGAGTAGTTGGAAGGAAGTTTGGAGGCGGGTTGTTCGCATTGGGGCTGCTTTGGGGATATTCGTAGTCTTAGGGACACTTGGATACTACATGCTTGGGCACAGTTTAGGGAGTCCAGCAAGTTTGATGGACTGCCTATACATGACTATCATCACTTTGTCTACAGTTGGCTATGGGGAGACAATTCCCGTCGCGAAAACCGAAGCAGGAAGGCTTTTCACCGTCCTACTCATCCTGAGTGGTGTCGGCGTGCTCTTTTATGCCTTGACGGGTTTTGCCATTTTACTTTTGGAGGGAACAATGCAGGGAGCATGGGGGAGATGGCGAATGGAGAAGCAAATCGCCAAGATGAGCAACCATTACATCGTTTGCGGTGCTGGTCGCGTTGGAGAAGTCATAGTTCGCGAGTTGGTCCTTACCCACCGCCCGGTGGTCGTGATTGACAAAGACGCAGAGAAAGTGACCGCTATTGGGCGGGAACTAAATGTGCCTTTTATCGTCGGGGATGCGACGGAAGAGCCAATCCTTCGCGCAGCAGGCATAGAAAAGGCAGCAGGCTTGTTGGCAGCCTTAGGCAACGACCATGACAACCTCTTCCTCGTCCTCACCGCTCGTTCAATCAATCCAAATTTGCGGATTATCGCAAGGGGCAATCACCCTTCCGTTGTGGACAAAATGCTAAAGGCAGGTGCCGATGAAGTTGTTTTGCCGGAGACTACGGGAGGGCTGAGGATGGTCTCTTTGATGGTGCGACCTACGGCTGTCAGTTTTCTGGACCAAATGCTGCGCCAGCGAGAGGTTACCCTTCGGGTTGAGGAAATAATCGTTGCGTCTTCGTCCCCCTTTGTCGGGAAAAAACTGTCTGACCTAAAGTTGCCTCAACAATGGAACATTTTAGTCTTGGCATATCAGCAGGAAGACGGAACATTGGTTTACAACCCACCAGCGGATTTGGAACTCCGACAAGGGATGGCGCTCATCGTCATGGGTGATGTCCACAAGTTGGAGCAATTCCGACAGTTAGCCCAAAACAAGACCTAAGCGCCACAATTAAACTTGGTCGGAACTTTTGGAAAGGGTAGTGGGCAAAAAGTAGGTAATGTAGGTGATAAAGGTAGCGTCGGGGCTTGTCCCCGACGGCAGTTATCCTTTTGAACGACCGTCGCCCACAAGGGGCGACGCTACAAATGGTTGCCCCTTTCACTTACAAATTGACCACTACCTTGGAAAGGAGGTCGGTTGGAATGGGACAAACGAGGCGAACCTTTCTGCAACGGACAGTCGGGACTTTTTTAACGGCGGCGACAACCGTTTGGGGACAGGAAAAGGAGGTGAAGCGAAAGATGGAATGGAAGTTGGGGCTGCAAAGTTACTCACTTAGGTCAATGCCTTTTGACAAGGCTGTGGCAACCGTTAAGGAACTCGGCTTGACCTACCTTGAAGCCTTCCCCAGACATTTGCCAATGGAGCAGGCAGAGGAAGCCAAGAAAATCTTGCAGCAACACGGAGTCAAACTCATCGCTTATGGAGTTGTAGGAATGAGCAACAATGAAGCGTCAATGCGGAGGCTGTTTGACTTCGCTAAAGCAATGGGCATAGAGGTTCTAACTGCTGACCCCGCTCCCGATAGTTTTGGACTCTTGGACAAACTTGTTGAGGAGTATGGCATCTATGTCGCCATCCACAATCACGGACCCGGCAGTAGGTATCCGGGTGTTGATAGCGTCGTCAAGGCAATTCAGGGTCACCACGAACGAATTGGCTTGTGCTACGACACCGGACACGGTGCTCGGGCTGGTGACGACATCGTTAAGGCTGTGCACAAAATTGGGAAGCGCATTTATGGCGTGCATTTGAAGGATGTCAACGAACAAAAGCGCGATGTTGTCATCGGGACCGGAATTTTGGATATTCGCGGCTTCGTCAAAGCTCTCAAAGAAGTCGGCTTCAAAGGTGCGTTCGTGCTGGAATACGAAATTGAGCCGCAAAACCCTGTGCCCGGAATCCAGAAATCGTTGGAATTTGTCCGAAAGGTCTTGGCTGAAGTTGGCTAATTTAATCGGTGCAGAGTGCTATGGTGAGAATTGGGACTTCAGGTTGGGTTTATCCGCACTGGCGGGAGCGCTTTTACCCGTCAAGTTTGCCGACAAGGCAGTGGCTTCCCTTTTATGCCCAACACTTTGACACCGTTGAAGTGAATAACTCGTTCTACAGGTTGCCCAAACGAGAAACCTTTGAGCAGTGGCGAAAGGAAACGCCAGATAACTTCATGTTCGCTGTCAAGGGCTCTCGTTTCATCACCCACATGAAGAAGTTGAAGGATGTCAGCGAAGCCCTTGATCGGTTTTTCGGTGCTGTGGATGGTTTGGGTGAAAAGTTAGCCATCGTCCTTTGGCAACTGCCGCCGAACTTAAGAGCCGATGCCGAGCGGTTAGATGCTTTCTTTCGTCTGTTGCCACGCCACTGCGCTCACGCAGTTGAGTTCCGACACCTATCTTGGTGGCAGGACGAGACGATTTGGAAAGTTATGGAGCGACACGAAATTGCTCACTGCGTTCCCATTGCGCCTCCGTTTCCAAAAGAACTTGCACGCATAATAACGGCGCCATCCGTTTACCTTCGCTTTCACGGTTGGGATGGGCTTTATGCGGGTTTCTTCCCTGACGATGAATTGGCTTGGTGGGCTGAGCAAATTGTGAACTGGCAAAAGCAGGGATTAACTATTTTCGCCTGCTTCAACAACGATGTGAACGCTTACGCTGTCGTCAATGCCAAGACACTCAAGGCGATGGTTGCCCGATTGACATCAACCGAAAAATTTCATGAGCCAAAGTAACTGCTTCTGAGGCGATAGAAAATGCTTGCTTAGCGTCATCCTCTCTGAAGATTTCCCAACTGTTCGCCACATACTTTCGTCACCGTAGTCAGTTCCAGCATGAATTTCTGGACCGAGCAATTCGGCACACTCTGCTAATCGCTCAACAAGTTGCGTGACAGGTTCAGGGAAGCGATTTTCTGAAAGAGCACGGCGGAGAAGTGAAGCAGGTAAATGGGTTCGACCAACAGGTCCCAAAAGCGCCAAAACTGCCTTCGCTGCATTCTCGGCAGCCAACTGACTATTGTCAACGCATGATCGCCAGCGGCGCAGACTGATGTCTTCTCCGGCTTCTTTCAAGAAACCGTCTGCCAACCGAAGGCGATATCTTGCCTCTTCTCCGAAAGCCGGCATTATCTTCGTCACCTCAAGGACGATTTGAGCAGAGCCACTCTTCTCCGAACTTTACCCTTTTCCGAACCAAGCCTGCTTTTCCGATGAAATCCTGCAATTTTTCCAACCATCGGGTTGCAAACCCGAATGGGTCGTAAAGGATTTTCCCGTCAAGGGCAATGTCAAGATGAAGGGAGGCAAGTCGGCTTTCTAGTTCGGAAGGTGTGTGCACCAACAAGCAAACACTACCTCGCCATTCAGGTGGGAGCAATCGCTTAAGCAGAAAATTGCGTTCCATGAACCTCTCAGGTAATTCATCAGCGATGACTAACAAATCCCAATCACTGTCTTCAGTGGCTTCACTCCTTGCTCTTGAGCCAAAAAGCACAACGGCAACAAGTTTTTCACCTAAGCCTCTTCTCAGCGCTTGCATGACAGGAGCAATAGTTTCAATCACCGAAGTTGACTTCATCGGCTTCTCACCTAATCCAGCAAATTGGCGAACATTTTCCAGAGCAAATTTTTCATGCCTCCATTTGACACCTTTCCTCCCTGAACAACCCAGCAAAGATAACGGCACAAATCAGGGTGATGATGGCTGGGATGGTGAAAATCCAAGTGTAGTTGGTCTGTCCATCCGTTGTGAAGATGTCTTTCAAGAACCCTGCGAAGAAGCCACCAATCAACAGCCCAACGCCAAGCACGGCGAAGTTGATAAGCGCTTGCGCCGATGAGCGGATGTCACGAGGGGCAACCATGTCGGTGTAAATGAAGGCAACGACAAAGAAAAAGACATAGCAGAAACCATGCAGCGCCAACGCAGCGATAGAGAGCCAAACAAGCCATGGTGCTGCTTGATGAATAGCCCAAGTGATGGCGAAGACAATATAGCGAATTGGCCAAGCAACGATGCCCACGAGAAGCGAGTTCCGAACTCCCCATCTTGGCAAGGCATAGGGCAACAGGAAGGTGATGGTGAAAATTTCAGCTATCTGAGCGATCGTCATCCATGCAGGGAGCGTCCGTTCAGTTATACCTACAACTCGTCCTGCTTCCTGAAGGAACGGGAATGTCAGCATGTAGTAAAGGCGCAATTCAGTGGCAACGATAAAGGCGATGATGAAGAAAGTCAAGTAGTTGCGGTCTTTCAGCAACACAGTTGCCTCTCGGAAAGCCAACGGGTCAGGCGCTTCCTTCGCAGGCGGAGTGTGAGGGAGTGCGAAAGAAGCCAAGCCCAGCAAGATGGAGAATATGCCAGCCAAGATGAAGACATCAATGACAGCCCAATCAGCCGAGCCGAACGCTGACCTGATGACACTTAAAATCCAACCAGCCACAATCCATCCGATAGTTCCCCAAACTCTGATCGGACCAAACTCCCGCTGCGGGTCTTTAAGGTTTTGGAGTGCAATTGAATTCGTCAGTGCTAAAGTGGGGGCGTAAAAGAGCGCATACAAAAGCATCAATGGCCACATCGTTGCAAGTTGCTTCTGGGTTGACAGGATGAGCATCAAGACGCCGCCGACGAGGTGGAATATGCCCAAAGCAGTTTGCGCAGGTAACCATCGGTCAGCAACTTGACCTGCGGTGAATGGTGCAAGCAAGTTCATGATGGGGAGTGCATTATAAATCAGAGCAAGCCAAAGACCAGTGAAGCCAAGTTTCTCAACAAGGATGCCAGAAAGGGGAGGTTCCCATGCGCCCCAAATCGCGTATTGCAGGAACATCATTACAGCCAGCAACGGTTGCGAGAACATCACCTTCAACGCCATTGCTAATTCCTGCCATCCGCTAACTTGCCTTTCTTCCGCCATCTTTCTTCCCACCTCCGTTGGCGCAACTTGCGGTCGTGCAGGAGCACGACCTTCCGAATTTTACCACGCAACAAACGCTGAAGACACTTCACTCAAACACAATCCGCAGAGGGAAGGGCAATTTATAGCGGAGTAGCGGGTAAAGGATGCCACCCCAGATTACGCCCGTCATGAGGAAATGCCCTAATGCCAACCCTAAAAACAACGGCGCTAACTTTCGGTGCAAACTCATCCCGCCATAACGCAAAATCAGCCCCTTGACAGCCCAGACGAAAAATGTGGGAAACCAGTAAGGGCAATGGTGGCTGTAAGCGTAAGCCAGCGGGAAACCTAACGGGTGCAGTGGAAAGGTGGGCATTAAGCGTCGCAAATGTGCCAAAAGCAAAGTGACCGACGCGCCATAGACCGTGAACCCAATCCGCCACCAATCGGGAGGCGTTGGCTTGTTGAGAAAGTTACTCAGCAGCCGATAATCTTGGGCTGCAACATAAGTTCGGTAATCGGCAGTTCCCGGCGACCCTTCCAAAAAATTTGCACCTCGCCCATAGTAAGCCGTCAAGTGGCTGACAAATGCTGCCCACAAACCCACCAGCATCGCCCCCAAACTCAGCAAGGTTAGCGGTAACGCTGGCAGTTGTCCTTCCACTGCCAGTTTCACGCTGTCGGCAGCGTAAGCGCCGTTCAAGTTCAAGTAAAAGTGGCGGGCAACCCAAAACAGCCCTGAAAGCAGCACCAAACTTTTCACGCCCCCTATCCGCAACAAGCCCGTAATGCCGAGAGCATAATGCAAAAAGTCTCTGGGTGCGCCATAAGGGTAAACCCACGAATAAGGCATCCCAACTTCCGCACGAATGCGAGAGTAAGTGACGACGAACAAGGTCAAAACGAACCAGTAAGTCAGCGCAATCGTTGCTGCCATTCCCGATGCCATCATCCAACCCGAAACAATCAAACTTCCAGATGCTATCAAGCCGATGGCTAACATTTTTGAGTGCGGTATGCTGAGTGCGAAGTGCAATTGGTGTTTGGAACCGCCTTGTTTAAAGCCACGCCACAAAAGCAATGCTGCCATCGCTAAATAACCGCCGACACTTTGTGAATGCGGAAACGGGAAGGAATCGCCGATGCCCATCACCGTCGGAATTTCCCATCCGAACACTCCAACTCCGACAAGGGCGATGAGTTTGAGCACGAAGTAGAAAAACCAAACCGAAAGCAAAACTTCCTGCGGGACGAGATAGCCGAAGCCGACACCTTCCACCAGCGGGAAAATCATCAACGGTCGCAAGGCGTTGAAAGGACGGTCAATAAGGTAAGGCGCTAAATCCCAAAAGCGGCGAACTTCTCGGAAGAAGGCACAAAGAGCCATCAAAGTTGTCGGCATCGCCCCTAAAAAGATGCCGAACCAGACAAGCCTTGTAGCGAAAAAGTTTCTCCCTTCAACGCCACGAACCATTTGCAACGGAAGTTGAGCCAACGGGAAGTTGAGCCTTTCAGCGGACAACCAGTTTGGCGCTAAAAGCCAAGCCAACCCATATCCAATCGCCCACAATCCGACAAAAAAGACTGTCCAACGCAAAAGTGGTGAAAGCCACTCATCCCAAGGGATACGACCTTCCATGCCCTCAAAAAATCCACGAACGATGGCGCTGTCTTTCGGCACCCACCAATTAGGCAACAGCGTCCAGAACTCTTTCAGTCGGTTGTCGGGGGTTGCGTAATAAAGCGGCGCCGTTAGCGAAGGGAAAAACGAGCGAACACCGCCATAAGTTGTGGGCAACAGAGCAAAGCAGGCGAAAAGGTAAAACGCCAAAAGTTCGGCGTCACTGAATTTCAACCAGCGACGAAAAGGCAAAAGTAGAATCAGGGCTAACAAAACGGGAACTGGCGGGTTGCCACCAGCAATGTTGGATGCGCCCGTGCGAAGTTCTGAGTGCAAAACCCAAAAGTTAAGGAGAACGATGAAGAGACAACCCAGCACAATGACAAAACTCCAGCGAATTCGTTGCTTTTCAGTTGCGCTTAAAACTGTGACAGCAGCCATTAGTCAAGGCACCCTCATGCCAGCAAAAAATTTCACTAACCAGGTTCGCTTGCCAATTCCCCTTCCAAAGCCACAATGCTTTGAGCAAAGGGAAAACCGTAAACGAAGCGGTCTGCCGAATGAGCCTTTTCAGCGGGCAGCAATCGCAACAAAGTCAAGCCTTCAACAGGTTTTGCTGCTTTCAATCGCCAAAGCCACTTGTTGCCAATTTTCTCAACGACCTGCCGAACCGAACGGCGCTGTTCAAGCCAATCAATGATTTGCTTGCTCGTTTGCCATTTTATGCCTGATTCGTGCCCTAATGTGACCAACCGTTCCAATGCTGCTTTCGTCCCTTGACGGCAGATGTGTGCTGGGTGAAAGAGAAAATGAGCGATGCCGCTAACTCGCACCGTTTGCTGTAGCAGCCATCCGCCAATACTGATGGGAACAATGGCTGGATGAAAAATGCCACCTTTAACAACCTCATCAGCGACCATATCCTGCGAGAACAGGTTGATGGCGGTGACATTCAAAAATTTAGTTCGGTCGCCTTCGTCGTCCAAAGGTCGCCAAGGGTGCGAACCGCCGAACAAAAATCCAATTGTCCCCCGCTTGCTTGCTCCTTTGCTCTGCTCAACCCGAATGCCCAATTCCTCGCACCATCGGAAAAACTCCAGTCGTCCTTCCCAGCGGGTGTAATGGTTTTTGTTGCTTACCGCTGCGACGCCCGTAGCATCCTTGAGCCATTGCCGTTGAATTCGCAAGTTGCGTTTTGACCAAGTTGTGAAAGGAGTGCCCGTAAAGGCGTCAAAGTGCAAAGCAATTTCGCAACCCGCATCCAAAATTGCCCGATAAAGCGATGGCGGATAACCGCCGGGATAAAGCACGCACCAAGTCGTTGCGATGCCTAACTGTTGAACCATTTGAAGCAACTCTTTCGCCAACTCAGGTTCGTTTCCGTCGGTGTCGTGGGAAATCAAGCCGACCGCAGGTAACCCGTTTTGCCAAAACCAAATCATCGGTAACGGCAATTTCTTTTGCTGAGCCGCAAAGAAAATCGCCTGCAAAAGCAAAGCCCGCAACTCATCGGCAATTGGCTGCCCAAAGAAAACCCACGGTTGTTCGGAGTTCGGAGTGCTGAGTTCGGAGTGCTGGGCTTTAAATTCTCGTCCCTCGCTCCTCGTCTCCCGTCCCAACACTGTTCGGTCTCGTTGCCAATCAAGCACATGCCCGTCTTCAGTTTTCAAGATGCCATCATCAATGGGAGCACTGCCGTCAGGCGCAGGTGTCCCATCTTTCGTGACGGGGATGCCTTGTTGGATGTGGACAATTGAACGCATCAAATCGGGAGCGATGAAAATAACTTGCCCTTGCCCGAATTCTCGGATAACAATAGCATCGCCCAGAACTTCGTCGTTGCTATTAACGACCTCAGCGATGGTTTGGGAGTCGCCTTTTGCCTTCACAACAACACCGCCAAAGACATGAAGGGAAGACTGGAGACCGTTGCCGATGGGATGCGGAGAAGTCAAGTGTATCCAACCTTGCTCCAGTTCGCCGCCAAATTGAACGCCTAACAAATCGTCCAAGCCATTTGTTGCGCCGACAGCAATCAAACTGCCGCCTTTTCGGACGAACCACTGCAGGCGATTTCGCTCTTCGGTTGTAAGCGACTTTTGACCTGCCAACAAGCAAATGGGCATTCGTTCGGGATGCAAATTTTTCGGCATCACAGCCCGAAACGGGATTCCCGCATGGGTGAGAATTTCAACCGCATATTGGTCGGTTGCCTTTTCGCCGACAATCAAACCCAGCATCGCTACCACCTTCATTGCGAACCCAAAAGCCTATCAACTTTGATGATGGCTTTCGCCATGTCGGCGATGTCTTCATCGCTCAAAAACTCATGCATGGGCAAAACGAGCAAGCGGTTCAAGTAGTCTTGGGCTTTTGGACAAGTCGTCTCATCATAACGCACCTCTCTGCTGGCTTGGTCAAAGGGGAAGCGGGAGTTTCCGAAAACTTTTTGCTTTTGCAGCGCTTCGTGGCAAAGGAAAATGGGTTTGCCGATGTAGTGCGCCCAACATGAAATCCCTTCAGCCCGCAGCGCTTCAGCAAACTGGTCAGTTGTGAAAGGCGCATTCGGTTGAACCAACAACTCGTAATGCCAGTAAACTTCTTTACATCCATCAAGCACTTTTTGCGGCTTGACAAAACGGCAGTCAGCAATCATTTCGCTCAGCATCCGCCCTTTTCGGTGTCGCTCGGAAACAACCCAATCAAGCCGCTTCATTTGTGCCAAAGCAACTGCACCCGTCAGTTCGTTCATGCGATAGTTCAAACCCAGCATCACATACTTGCGATGCGTTATCGTTGCACCCCGTTCCCACCCTTTGTCCATGAAAAGTGCCATCTTCCCCGCCAGTTCCTCATCGTCCGTGATGGCAACTCCTCCGTCGCCTGTCGTGATATGTTTGCTTTGCTGCAGACTGAAACAGCCGATTTGCCCAATTGTGCCGACGAGTTTGCCTTTGTATTCGGCAAGGTGCGCTTGGGCGCAATCTTCAATAAGTGTCAAGCCATGCCTTTCTGCGATGTCAACAAAAGCGTCCATATCGCAAGGGTTGCCTGCCAAGTGGACGACCAAAATCGCCTTCGTTCGCGGCGAAATCAACCTCTCTGCACTTTCAGGGTCAATGTTTCCCGTCTCAGGGTCAATGTCGGCAAACAACGGGATGCCACCTTCTTTCAGGATAGGCGTAACTGTCCCAATATCGGTGATGGGCGCAGTGATGACTTCATCGCCGGGATCAAGTTGAAGTGCTCCGATGGCGATGTGAATTGCTGCAGTTCCCGAAGTGCAAGCGACGGCAAAGCGGATACCATGTCTTTGGGCAAACGCTTCTTCAAAGGCTTCAACCTTTTTGCCGCCCCAACGAAAAAGCCAAGCGCTTTCAATGACTTCCCGCAACTCCTCAAGTTCTTCTTTCCCAACCTTTCGTTCCTTTGGCAGCGGAGTTTTTCGGACAGGCTCGCCACCGTGAATTGCTAACCTTTCCGCCATCTCCCTTCACCTCACATTCAATCTCAGTGTTGGAAGCCTGTTACGGTTAAGCCTTCGGCATTTGTAAAATGTCGTCCACGAACCGATAAGCCGCTTCTCGGACAAATTTTGGGAAGTCGTGCCCACAGTTTGGATAGCGCACCACGATGCCTGAACCGTTGCCCAGTAGGGCGTAAACTGGCAATGCAGCAGTGACACATTCGCCTACACCAACGACATCAAAGATGTGGTCGTGAAGTGGTGCGTTGATGAAAAGCGCTCTCGGTGCGATGGCTGCCAGAACTTCCGAAAACTCAAAAGGCATCCGTTTCGGGTCTTTGCCATACACCGTAGCGATGCGGGGCATGTGTCCACGATGCGACCAACCTGTCAAGTCGCCGCCACGATAGCGGATGAAAGAAGTGAATCCACAACTCGTCACAACCACCTTCACCCGCTCATCAAAGGCAGCAAGGAAAAGGGCATTGTAGCCGCCCAACGAATGACCGATAACGCCAATGCGCTCACCATCCACAAAGGGCAGCAATTGCAAAAAGTCAAGGGAACGCATGTGATTCCAGATGCCCTTCATCATCCCACTGACATAGCCCATTGCATAAGGGTCGGAGCGCGATTCGCCAAAGCCACCTTTAATGCCCACTTCGGGCAAATCGCCACCGATGTAGTCGGGTGCAAAAGTCACATAGCCTCGTTCCGCCAACTCTTTAGCATAGTGCAAGTTCGGGTTGCCACCTAAGCCGACAGGTTCGTCCTTACCGATTTGCATCGTTTGATGCAGGCAAAGCATCGCAGGCACTTTGCTATTGCGGTTGTTGAGAACCGACTTGGGAACAAGAAGCCAAGCCATTAAGCGGTCATTAGGTTCGGGCGTGAAGGCGATTTTGCGGCGAAGGAAACTCCCACAATCTTGCTCCTCCACCACCTGCGGGTTGAGTGGCATTCGCTTTTCCTCGCTTGGCAAATTGCCCATGACTTGTTGCATGGCAGTAAGGATATGCTGGCGTCGTTTATGCCAATCCTCTACCGTCTTGACAGGATGCAAATTGCCCTGCTCGTCGGCATAGACGAGCAAATTGAAGCGGTCAGGTTCTAATGGCATCGCTCCCAATTGACTCATAGCCATCCCTCTACAAAAGTCGCTACAGGTTCGAGTCACCCATCGCTTTCGAGTAAGACTTACGGGACTGGAATGCGAAAACTCCAAAGGTGTGAGCCGCTGGCGAAGTAAATGCGACCGTCCAAATAATCGCCGCCAGCAGTGGCGGGAACGGGCGTTTGCGCCAACAGGCGAAGGGCAAAAGTTTTCGGGTCAACTTCTGCGATGGAGCGAACGAAAAGCACAAACACTCGCTTATCGGGTGCGATGACAAAAACCCTCGGTCCTTGTTGGTAAGCGCATGGTTCGGTCTCTTGCTCGTGCACGATGCGTTTCGTTTTCGGGTCAAAAACAAAAAACCTGCGTCGGTCAGCAAAACCATAGACTAAGCCATTGCGCTCGTCGTAGCAAAGGTCAGTGTATTCCTGAACACTCGCCAGAAGTGGAGCGTGCCATTCCATCTTTTTGGTCGCCAAATCCAAAAGGTAAAGTTCAGCCTGCTTTGCTTTCCGTTCGCCACCCGTTCCCGCTGCCGTCGTCGTCCCGCCAAGCAATTTGCCATTGGGCAACGCCACTAAACTCATCGTGGAATGCCATTGAAGAAGGTCGGTGTGGCGCAGCAGCGTCTTCGTTTGAGTTTGCCGATCCCAAAAGAGCAACCCGCCACCTGTGAAACCGTAGGCAGGCGTGCCCGCCAAAACGAGGGTCTTACCATCAGGATGTGCTAGCAACTCGTGGGGTCGGTTGATGTCAGGTTCGCTTTCCGTCAAGTAGCGTGGGTTGGATTTTGGGTTGTCTTTCGTTGTGCCTGTCCACGCTGCGAAAGGATTCCACTCCAGCAAAAAGCCACCAGTGTAACCGCCGACAAAAAATCGGTCACCCTGCCTTGCGACAGTGTTCCATTGTCCATAGCAAGGATAACGCTCCCATTTGCTCACCTTCGGGTCGTAACGAAAAGCATAAAACGGGAAAGCCGTTCCGCCGCAAACGCTACCCTCAGGTGCGACAGCGACGCTCATGATGTGCCCGCCCTCGCTCTTGTAGCTAAACCGAACTGTCTTGCTTTCACCAGTTTTCGGGTCTTCAACAACCAAAACACGCTCGGACAAATCCAAAGTGCGAATGCGTTTACCGTCAGGGAAAGTGCGATGGAAAAGCCCTTGCGAACCAGCAATGAAAGTTTTCGGTTTGACATCAGGTGGCAACTCGCCAACCTTTCGTGCCATGCCATTGTAAAGTTCAAGCCAGTTGCCCTTCTCACCCACAAGGGGTTGACCGTAAACTTTGCCGTTGGTCGCCCGAAAGACATAAGCCATCCCTTGCCTTCGTTCACTTTCGCCAATCATCGGCTTGACTTCACCTGTTTTCGGGTTAAGGGCAAGGATGTGGCTGAGTGTGTAGCCGATGGCGAAGTAAACCCAACCTGCATCATCGGTGGCGATGTAGCGTGGATACTGTGCCCAGTTCTCCTTGTGGACATGCCCGAAATCCCGAAATTCACCTGTTTTTGGGTTGTAAGCGGCGATGCCACATTGCGGGTAAGTCGCCGACCAGATGACGCCGTCATCGTCTTCTGTCATGCTCATCGCCATCTGCGGGACAGTCTTGCGGATGAAGGTGAAAGTGCGCTTGATTGGGTCAAACTCAACGAAGTGACTTCCAAAGTGGGAGTAAAGGCGATTGTTGCTGGAAAGGATGGAAGCATAAGGCGCATCGCCACCGTAAGGGAAGGGCGTCGGAAATTCTTCGCTTTTGCCCGTATCAGCGTCAATGAGCAACAAAGCGTAACAGGCACGATGGTCGTAGAGCCAGACCAAGACTATATTGCGCTTTTGCCTGTCTTGAGTTGCGACGATGCCCCGATGGGTGCTGAATGGTGCAGCGACACCGTGATCAGTGAACGGACTATTCACAGACCTCGTCGTCGCTCCGCTCCCATTCGCCATCGCCATCATCACAGTGAGCCAGAACCAACCCACCAGATAGCCCATTTCCTTCACTCCGCAATTCACTGACTACCGACATAATGTGCCCAGAAGCGGTCAATGAAACTATCAGAACTGTAACTGCCATAGATGAGGACACTCTTGCGATACCACTTGGAGTGTCCATCCAACAGAACGGCGCAGGTGCCCTCAAAGTGGTCATCGGTGACATTTTGCTCAGGCGCTTGCGACAAGGTGCCGGGGCGCCAATGGATGGGGCAATAGACATAAGGCTTTGACCAAGTCGCCGTTGATGGGGCTTCGCTGTGCATGGCGACCATCGCTTCGGCGGGATAGGTGTAGCGGGCAAGGTGCGTCCCCGTCGGGTTGTAGATGTTGCGGTAGGGCATGTGGGGATAGTTCCAGCCGTAAGAAAGGTCAACGAGGGGCGCAGGAGGCAAAGCAGTGCCCCACCAGGGAGCGAGGCGGATGAATTGCTGGTCACCGGGGCATCGGTAAATTTGCCAACTCTTGTGATAAGGTTGAATGGCGCCCCACCAAAACAAGTAGTAAGTCCTGCCACCAAAAGGAGGGGTTTTGGTGTCGTCTATGGAAGCGTAAGGCAAGATTTCGTCGTGGTCTTGGATATACATGGCGATTGCCATCGCAATCTCGCGGGTGTTGTTGGTGCAGGTTGACTGATAAGCTTTGGCGCGGGCGTGGCTGAACACTGGGAATAGAATCGCTGCCAAGATTGCAATTATCGCGATCACTACCAGCAATTCAATCAGCGTAAAGCCGACACGATAGGACAAAACAGGCGAAACTCCACGAACGAAGGTCACATGTCGCCCCTCACAAAAGGCTACAAAACGACACCGCTTTTCCTTCATCTTCTCTCCCTCCTTTTCCCTCCCTAAGGGAGGACGATTTTTTGAGCCGCTTACAGTTTAGCACTTTTTTTTCGGTGTAAAGAGACGATGGAGATGTTTGATCAGGGAAAACCCCTACAAATTGTCGCAAATCTGTCAAGACAAAACCCTAATTTTTCTTTGTGCTGCTTGCCATACTAACAAAGATGGTGAGGTCTAAACCCTACCAGTGAAGGCAAGGACAGGATCGTAATATCGGTTTTTTTCGGACATACTCAGCCCCGCCCTTGAAGAAAAAGGCGGGTTTGTCGGAATGAGTCGCAACCTATCCATCGCTTGCGCCGAATTGTGGCAGGCTCGCTTTGAGCCGAAAGTAATCAACGACCGCATTAATCCTCTTTAGTTTCTCCCTCCCACTTTGGGTAAGTCGCCATCAAACCCAAAACACCCATGCCCGTTAACGATAGCGGGGCAAGAGGCGGTGCATGATATTCTTCGGCTTCGCGTTCTTCGTGTTCCCGTTTCATGCCCAAACGCTCAGCGTTGTGGAAGTAAACGCCTAAGATACCTGCCAACAGTAGCAGGACACTTACGACCTGAACTATGCGACGAGTTGTGGCATTCCAAGCCCAAAAGGCAATGGCGAACGCTAACAGTCCCAAAACGCTGACAATCGTCGGGATTGCAGCCACTAAATGTTCCCTCACCACTTCTCGGTGGGAAGGGACGACCTCAAGCAGCGAGAAAAGACAACCTGCCGCCACAAAGCCGACAAGGGCTCGTCTCAAGGTCATATCGTTCCACCTCCACGGCTCAATTGTGAGTTGCTCTAAACTCCGCCTCCAATTCGTGGACAAGGTGATGGTAGCGTTCGTGGACACCTTCGCCAATGCGTTCGCGCTCGTGGTGCTCAAACCCCTCTGCCAGTTGCTCGTCTTCTGCCTCGGTCAAGACTTGTTCCGCCATCTTGAACAGCACATTGTCTTCCTTCCAGATGTGCTGGCGAAGCAGGTTGATGTATTTGCGAGCGGCAGTGACAAACTGCTGCCGATTTGCTTCATCGGCGAAATTACTTGCTGCCTCTATCATCCTTCGTCGCAACTCTCGCCCCTCTTCATGCTCAATAAGCATCACTCCAATCGGACCGCCTTCCTTCGGGATGCCCTTCGCCTCAAGTTCTGGGAAAAACATCCCTTCTTCCTTGCCGTGATGGCATTGGTCGGCGAACACGCGGAAGAACTCCAGCAGCGCCGTCACCTTATCCGTCGGCATCAACGCGCCCTGCTCAATGCGGTCGGCAACGGCTTCCAGCACCGCCAACCCGTGCTCAATGACGCGATGTTCGTGCATCAACGCTTCCACTGACTTCATCGCTTGACACCTCCTTGTGTTTTCTCGCTCGCCGAAGAGAAAAATTCGCCGTCACTTTCCACCTCGCAAATTCGGACGGCATGGCATTTTGCAACGCCTCCTTGATGCGTTCTTTTTCGTCGGCCTCAACCTTCTCATCCAGCAGCGGGTAGAAGATGTTTTGTTCGCGCAAAGTGTGGTGCTCAATCAAGTGGCGAAAGAGCATGTAGCGATCCAAGTTGACGACGATGCGGCGGCGAAGGGAGGGGTCATTGGGCGAAAGGCTCTCCAAACGCTGTGCTAACGAACGCAACATCCGCTCAATGCCTTTGTGCTCGGCATCAAAAAGAGACGGCTGACCACCTTCGGGGAAGTTGCCCAATCGTTCGTAAACGGGCAACGCCACGCTGTCTTCAACTTGCGCATGCGCTATCAACGCATCGGCAAACTTTCGCCACAAATGTTTTGCTACTTCCAAATCCAACGCTGTCAAGGCTTCCAAATGCCTTAGCAACCACTCGTCCAGCCACGCATGAATGTGTCCGTTCAAATCTGCCAAGGTTGGCGAAGGGACTGGGGACTGGAGATTGGGGACTGGCTGAGAAGTAGCGGAAACGATTTGCTCTTGCCACCGTTGCAACAACTGGGCATCTTCATCGGTAGTCAAGTTTTGTAGCAGCAAGGGAAACAAAGCACCATCTTCGCGGGCGAGGTGATCCAGCAACCGCCATCGGAAGGTTTTCAGCAATTCTTGGGCTTGAGAGTTGCTCGCTGCGCCCAATTGGCGCTTCCAAGCCAACTCGGTCAGTTGGGCGATTAACTCCCGCAGCTGAATATGGTCATCGCTGAGCCGTCGCAAAGTCACTGACGCTTCGGGCGCTCGTTCAGAGAGCAAAGGAAAGATGACTGCCTCTTCGGCGTCAAGGTGGGGCATAACTTCCAAGCGAACCCATTGCGCTTCCTCTTTCAGCCTCAAAGCGGCGAAAGTCCCGACGCCGCTTTCCAACTCCACCAGCAAGTCATCCCACTCGTTCAACCGCCGACGAATTTGGTCGTGCTCATCGCGTAGTTGTCTCATCAGGCTCATGGCGATCACCTTCTCCTGAAAGCATTGGCTTTGGGTCGGCAAGGGTGACGGCGTAGCGGGCGGTGATGCCTTGTTCGGTCTTGACAGTGTGGTCAATGATTGGCAATCGCTCCATGACGGCGTGTAATTCATCGTCCGTTAGCGTCGCTTCAATGGCAGGGAAAAGGTCGTTCTCCTCAAAGCGGACATGGGCTTCCAAGGTTTGGGCGATTTCGGTCAGCAACTTTTTGTTGATAGCGTTGCTTTGCAAGGCTTCGCGCACTTTGCCAGCAAGGCGATGGATGCGAATATGTTCCGTCAGCGTGCGGACAATCAAGGGATGGTCGTCACCGACTTTGGTAGCAAAGGCAGGCAGCAAGATTTCTTCTTCACCGCGAAAGTGGTGGAGCATCGCTTGTTCGTAAGTTGAAAGCAACAATTTCGCTAAACCTTCCGCCTCTTCAGGTTTGCTTCGCTTGATGCGGACAACTAAACCAAGCGTGTGATGGTGGTCGGTGGTCAAACCGTGCAGAGACGGATGGCGCTTCATGAAATCCCACCTTCTGCTTTCTTTCAGGTCAACCTGTGGCTACACCTTTGTAAACGGTCAAGGGTTTGCCTGTTGACCGCAAAGTAATCAATTGCTCACCGAATTGCTCAATTTGTTCCTGCGAGAGCGCTTCCGCCAACAAAGCAGTCCCTTCGCAATCGGAAGCGTGCTGCAAAAACGACCGAACGAATTCCTGCAGGAACTCAACATCTTCGTTGGTAAGGGTTCTCCTGCTCAGAACTTGCTTCGCCTTAAGGAGCATTTCTGCCGCACCTTGATGGTCGCTGATGAGCGACTTGACCCGCTCCTCACCAAGAAGCGGAATGAGTGACGGGTAAAGGTAGCGCTCTTCAAATTCCATGTGCGGACCTGCTGCAGCGTCCAGTGCTTCCACCAATTGGCGGGCACTGGCGACATCGCGTGCTTCTACCGCCTTGCGCAAATCAACGAGGGTGCGCAAGACGAACCTGTGGTCGTTGCGGAACTCAGCAAAGAACTCAGCAAAGAACTCAGACATCTCACGACACCTCCTACTTCGTTTTTATGTTCGCCAAGGGCAAACGATTTACCCTTGATTGGACGCACTGTTTCGTGCTTCGCATCCGTCACCATAGCCTTGTATCTGAACAGCGTTCGCCGTTGTTTTTCATGCCAAGTCACTCCTCACTATTGCAGAATTATGTCTCCGAAATCTTGCTTTGATGTCGGGGAAAACCCTATTGACGGGGAGTGTGCTCTAAGGGTCTCAATTTGTCCGTTTGCGCTGAAATGTGTTCTAAGCGTTGATTTTAGTCGGCAAAAAACTTAAGAGCCGAAATTTTGCGTTCAGGCAGGAGCCCGACCCTCCAAAATAAGTAACCCTTCCCGATTTGCCGACCTCACGATTTGGCGATGATAAGTTTTGCTTCAACGCTTTTTCATTTGCCCGTGCTCTTGGCGAAGTCTTTTGGCTTCGGCTTGGATTTCAGCCAAGTCCTTTCTCATTTCAGCCCATCCATACCAATGCAGGTAGTCAGGGTTCATGTGGAAAGCGCCTTGGTAAGTTCTCATTCGGTGGGATAGGAACATGGTGTATAGGCGCTGCTCAATCGGGTTTTCAACTTCGTAGAATTCCAACAAATCAACCGTCGGCGGTCTATCCTTCGGGCGAGGGAGGATGCCGCCCTTGTAAAGGCTCTCGGCAACTTGGATGGCTTCAGCCAAAAGCCTGTCACTTTCCTTGATGATTCTGTCGGCTTTCTCCAGAGTTTCTCTGGCGAAGTTTCTGGAGTGGCAATTGGCGCATCTTTGGAGCATCCTTTCCCGCTCTTGTTGCCACTCCTCAGCGGACAAACGGGCTACTTTGCCGGCAGCGACAACTTTGAAGCGTTCTGTCAAGTTACCTTTCTCGCCAATAACGCCAAGCCCTCTGAAGACGATGTTTCCGAGTTGTTCCCATTCCTTGTTCTTCTCCCATTCTCACCAAATCAAAAGACGGCGATTGAAACCTTTCAGTCCGACTCGTTCCACTGGGATTGGTTTGAAGCCAAGTTTGAAAGCGGGTGAGTTGGGGCGAAGGCGAAAGTCATTTTTCGCAGGGTCAATAAAGAGCGGGTCAGCGAAAATTGAATGGCGGTCAAAACCTGCTGACTGCCACTGGGCAAATGTGCCTTCGGGAGTTATGGGACGCTCAACTTTCATTAGGTCAATCCCGCCCGTGTGCCAGTAAAGGTTGAAGTCACATTCAGCCAGTCGGTCACGATGCCATGTGTGGGCGTAACTATACCAAACCACCGCCTTCGGATCGCTAAAAACGATGATGTTGCGCCGAAAGATGTTGCCGGTCATGAAATCGTCTCTCGGCTGCAACCTTATTTGGTGTTCCTTGCCGTCAACGAAAATGTTGTTCTCCACGATGTTGTCTTTGCCACCGTGAATGCAAACTGCACCCAGCACTGTCCCAACGACGATATTGCCGTAAACTGTTGTCCCGCTGCTGTAGTCGTCAAGGTAAATGCCCCAAGTGAAGTAGGGCGTCAAAAACTCGCCATCAGGCGTCGTTCCCATCCCCACAACATTTCGGATGAAGTTGAACCTGATGACATTGCCAGTGTGTTTCATATCTCGCCCAAGTGTTTCAATAGCGCCGGTGTCGTTGGTCTCCAAGTTGCTGTCAACGATTTCGTTGAACTCCACGATGTTTCGGTGCGATGATGCATTTTGACCGTAAGATTTCAGCGAAATCCCATAGCGTGGCACTCGGTGAATTCGGTTGTGGACAATCTTGTTGTCGCTTCCCGTGGTCGCATAGACGCCAGCAACATGCTTGTAAATTAGTCCCAGATCGCTCATGTCGTTGGCTGCGACCAAGTTAGCGTAAGGTTGCGTTGCCGTCTCACCCATCATGATGACTCCGCCGCCACCAAGTTTCGTCATAGTGTTGCCCACGATTTCGTTTTCGTGACTTCTCTGCTCCAGCCGAACAGCGTAGCCTCCCAAACGAATGAAAGTGCAGTTTTCAATGACGCATTTCCTTGCAGCCACAAGCCAAATCGCTGCGTCGGCAGGAACATAGTAGCCGCCGGGCGCATTGTAGTCAGTGTCGGTGAAGGTCAATCCGACGAAGCGAATGTGCTCAACGAACCGATTCGCTGAAGCGTCACCTTGTAGCACGAAAAGCCTGTCCATAGTTGGGGCGACGATTTCAACTTTCGTTGGGTCAAGTCCCCTCGGTGGCAGGTAAATCAACTCGCCAGTCTTTGCGTCAAGAAACCATTCGTTGGGAGCGTCAAGGGCTTCTCGGACACTGCTTACGAAAAATCTGTTGCCCGGGCGAATGTCTTGTTCGCATTTGACGAGCAAGGCACACTTATCCTTGTCAACCCCTTCAACCTTCACAATTGCGTTGACCCAACCCCAAGCAGGGAAGATGTGAACTTCAGCGTCACTCCAATCCTGCCAGTCAGGGAACTTGTCACGGGCAATGACAATTCGGTTTCGGCTTCCGGGCAAACTTGGCTTCGGCACGGAAACTTCTTTCCCAACGGCTTTCGTGCACGCTTCCGCCTGAACGAGCAGAAGGTGCTTTCCTTTCTGTGGCGAGTCAATGCGAAATTCGCCCCACCAGCCCAGAATGCGGATGGCTTTGTCGGGATGCCAATTGTGATCATCTGTGAAAGCGAAAGCATCCAAGTTCAGCCCTCCGCCCTTGACATTTTCCCAAACCAACTTTTGTTCGCCTTCGGGCAGAAAAATCTTCGCTGCAAGTGACCAACGGAAGTTGCCCCAACTTCCTGTATCAGGCAAATTTCTCAATGGGACTGGTTCGCCATCACCTACCTTCAAAACAGTTCGGTCGTCCATCGCTTCAACGCCGAAGGCTTTCATATTGTGGGCGTAATGAACCCAAACGAGATATTCGCCTGAAGCGGGAACTTTGACAATCCATTCCAACCTGTCGCCGACATTGTGGATGTTACCCACACCGACATTGAAAGCGCCTTTTTCCCAACTTTCGCCCCACCATTGTGCGAACAGCCAACCGCCAGTTAAAGGGTTTTTCGGATCAAAGTTTGGGTGGCGAGCGCGAATTGCCCAATCATTGCCTACCCTGAGAAGTCGGAAAAACCACTTGCCTTCACGGACTTCCGGAAGTTCGGCGACCAATGCGGGCTTGCCATTGACAGTCTTACGCTTCCAATTGGTAATTCGTCGCCCTCCACTGATGATGGCTTTTTCGTTTCGGTAAGCCCTGAAGGTGATGGGCGCTTGAGGGTTGCCGCTGTCTTCAGGTGTCAAAACGATTGGTTGACCCAAAAAGTAAGTTCCGCCGCGCAGGTAGACGGTGACGGGTTGCTTCAACTTACCGCCTTGTTGTTGCTTCAGTTTGCGAATTGCTTCAACGGCTCGTTGCAAAGTTGCGAACGGTCCATCCGTTTTCGCTTTGTTCGGTGCGGGCAACATCCCCGACCAAGAGTCGTTCCCGTTCGGTGCGACATAAAATGCAATTTCCTTTTGCCCAGCCTTTGACACCTTCGCCATCAAAATCGCCCCCGCAATCGCAAGCGTTAGCCAAACCACTTTCACCCTCATCGCACCACACCTCTTTGCTGTGCCTGCATTATCCCTTCAACTTCCGCTTTCGTCCCGATGAACCAGTCGCCGGGGATGGTGTGCTTAATTGCAGCCATTGCCAAACCGTAACGCAAGCCGAGTTCCCAATTACCTTGCAAAAAGCCATAAAGCAAGCCTGCCACGAAAGCATCTCCCGCCCCTAACCTGTCAACCTCTTCAATTTGGTAGCCTACTTGCGAGAAAGTTCCCTGCAGCGTCACGATTACCGCTTTGTCACCGTGAGTTACTGCAACATTAGGAATTCTCAAACTTGCTTGCAACTGGCGGGCAATCGTTTCAATGTCGGTCGTCAAGTTGAATAAAGTTGCTGCATCGTCTTTCGTGCATATCAGCAAGTCAACACCTTTAAGGAGCGTGAGCAAGGTTGCCCTCGCCTGTTCAGGCGTCCAAAGTTTTGAGCGGTAGTTGACATCAAAACTGACGAACATGCGCCTCTCTTTTGCCCCGAAGATGCACCCTGCAACCAAGTGGCGACAAAAATCGCTCAACGCAGGCGTTATCCCGGTCAAATGCAAAACCTTTGCTTGCCCGATGAAATCCCAATCGAGTTCGTCAACCTTAAGGGTGTTGACTGCCGAATGGCGTCGGTCGTAAACGACGACGCTCGGTCTCGGTGACGCCCCTTTCTCGTAGAAGTAAAGCCCGACCCGCCCCTCTTGTGTCCAGACGACGCGGGAAGTGTCAACGCCAAATCTCTGAGCCTCTTGCACAATTCGCCTTCCCAAAGGGTTATCTGGCAACTTGGAGACCCACGCTGCTGAGATACCCAATTGAGCCAAAGCGACGGCGACATTCAACTCGGCACCACCGATGTGGACTTCAAGGAGCGGCGTCGTCTCCAACCGTTGATGGTCAACTGGCGTCAAGCGAATCATCGCCTCACCGATAGTCACCACCTGAACGCTCGCCATTGCACCTCACCCCTTGTCTTTGCTTCACTTTCTGACGACCGAAACAACAGGTTGGGTTGAATTCAGCCGTTTTGCAATTTGCCGAATTTGCTCCGAACTCAAGTTTGCAATTCCTTCGCCGTATCGTTCAACAATTTTCGGGTCGCCATAGATAGCCCATGCCCATCCCAACTCACGGACGAGCCGCATTGGATTGTTCAAGTTCCTATAGTGTTCCCAAGCCAAATTCCTTTTCAGGCAGGCAAGTTCTGCGTCGGTCACACCTTTTCCGCTGATTTCCCACAAAACTTGCCTCACCCACTTTTCAACCAAGTCCGTATAAGGTCGCAGCCTCGCATTTATCGTCAAAGCCATCTCGCCTCTGACGGGGTTGGCGACCATGTTCCACTCTTGCACCACACCGATTTGACCGAAGAGAAAAGGGAGCACTGTCCGCCTTAAGTGCGATGCCAAAGCGTCCATTGCAACCTTCTCTTGAGCCGAAAGCGAAATGCGCCACCCGATGCCCCAAAAGACCTCGTTGTGTCGGCTTAACGCTTTCTTCAATTCTGGCTCAAGGTTTGGCGCGAAACTTCCTTCCTGAGTCAGTTCTAGAGAAGCCGAAGTGGTGAAGGTTAGGTTGCTGTCAGCAAGTATCGCTTTCAACGCGTTCAAAGTGGTTTCATTTTGGACAACGGCTATGAGGGCGAAATTGTGGGCGAGAAAGTTTTTGCGGTGAAATTGCACTGCGTCTTCAAAGCCTAACCGCTCAATGGTTTCAAGCCAGCCTGATGGCGGGTGAGCGCAAGTTGTGCCCTCAAACAATCTTGCCTCCAACATCGCCTTCATCAGCCAGAGTGAGTCTTCGTAAAGCGCCAAAATCTCCAGCCACATCAACCGCTTCTCCCGCTCCAAAACCTTGGGGTCAAAACTCAAATCCCTGATGGCTTCAACGAGCAACGGAAAAACTTGGGCAATTACATTGCCAGGCGCTTGAATGTGGAAAGCCATGAAGTTGCGACCCGTTTCGGGCAGAAGCAATGCGCCTTGCCGCTCCATCGCAATCTGGATTGTCGTGCCGTTGAAAGGTTTCAGGGGCAAAAGGTGTTCAAGTAGGTGGGCAGTTCCTTCCTTCCCTTTCGGGTCAGCACTGCTACCGCAATTGACCCAAAGGCTGGCAACAGAAAAGGGTGCATCTGGACAAACGAAAGCGATTACTTGAGCGCCGTTTGGCAACTGCTCGTAAACTCTGACAGGTTGACCGTTGGCTTGAACTGGCAAAAACATGCCCACCAACAACATCCAAAACCAACTCATCCCCATCTCTCCCGTCCAGATTTACGGCGTTCGTTCAGACTCAGTGGGTTAGTGCGTAGTAAACCAAATTCACGCCGAAGCGGAAGGCGTATTCAAAGTCAGGCGGCAAACACGCACACATTGGTCCTGCCCACTTCCAACTTTGCCACGAACACTCTTCAGCGTTTTGCGAATAGACGAGCACTAATCTCCCGTTCAATTCCATTCCTTCGTGGAAAGATTTCCCACCCCTGCGGGCTTGTGGAATTTTGTCAATGCGGTAGGGCACACGGTAGATTGGATGGTCTGGCGGAATAGGTCGGAGTTTCGCCTCAGGCAGGATGGCTTGAATTTCTGGTCGCAGTTCAGGGCGAAGCCTCAACTTAGCGTTGCACTCGCTGACAAACAAAAAACCACCACCTTTCAAATAGCGCCTCAGCCTTTCCTGCTCTGCTGGCGACAAATTCATTGGCTGGTGTTCGCTGACGAAGATGACGATGGGGAAGCGGAAGATGTCATCGTTGTCAAGGGAGACGATGACACGCTGCTGGTAAAGGTGAAACCACCCCGTTCGCTCGGCGACATTGCGGATGAGGTTGAAGTCGCTCATCGGGTCAACCCTAAGTGTGCTTTCGCGAAGTCTCAACCGGGCGATGGCTACAACATGCGGTGGCAATTTCGGCACAGGTGGCAGCGGCTCTAATTTCTCCTCAGGAGCGACCGCTTCGCCTGACGGCGGTGGCGGTTGACTTCCAACCAAAACTGCCAGACAGAAAAGCAAAACCGCTATCAGCCAACACATCGCTTTATCACCATCCAGCAAATCCAATCAATCCACATTCCGCTTAGCCTGTTGACGGCGTCGCTCTAAAGCCTTTCTGCTCACTTTGGGTATGGTCTTTAGCCTCGTCGTGGGCTGCTGAAAATATAGCGCAGCGCTATGTGCTTCAGACCACATGATGTAAACAAAGCCAAACACGCTTTCGTCGCTACAAAATTTCGCCATCAACCACTGGCTAAACTCAGTGGCATGTTCGCTTGCTACTATTGACATCGTAGCAAGTGCCTTCAACCTGTTTTTCGCTCAAAGCCATCAAAGCGAGGTGGTGTTCAATGGTTCGTTGGTCGGTTTGGGCAGTTTGCGTCTTGTTGGCAGCATCGGTTTG
>Ga0185307_1000452_pt1 | contig 25880 bp, 28 predicted proteins | sample LHCtaG_FD_128010 | JGI IMG/M metagenome (GOLD analysis project Ga0185307, IMG submission 128010) | Hot spring microbial communities from Little Hot Creek, USA to study Microbial Dark Matter (Phase II) - LHC4sed_matched (SPADES... | ecosystem: Environmental > Aquatic > Thermal springs > Hot... | reverse complement strand
TTGTTTCGTTAACGCTGCGGCGAGATGTGGAATAAATAAGATTATGCATCGTTAAAGATTTTTTGTAGCGTAACCTTTAATTAGATATTTAACGTAAAATTGCTATTGTTGAGATGTGAAATATTATGGAGAGTTTTCTGCCGATACTTGACACTGTTCAAACTAGGCTGAGAGAGATCCTCGCTAGGAATAGAGATGGAATAGCGTCATGGAACCTTACTGAGCTCAGACATGTTGGCGATGACTTGCTCAGATTATCAGTAGAGACATATTCGCAGCTTGCCCATGTGGAGCATAGAATACTATATCAGTCTCTGAGAGAAGCTGGGTTGGGAATTAAGATGAGGGTTACACTTATTGAGAAGGGCAATATCAGAGAGGATGACAAAGAATACTTTGAAAGCGTATATCAGGTTCTTTTAAATATATGTCAAAAAATTGAGAGTGGCGAATACTATAGGGCTCTGCTCGACATAGCTAATAAAAGAAGGAAAGAGAAGGAAGAGAAATAGATGCTTTTAAGCTATTTAATTCTCAGAATTTCCTTTACCTTATCAAAGTCGAGCAGGGCTAAGGGGGCAGCCTCAAGAAAAGTTTGAACTGGAACAATTTTAATATCTCTTTCCAAGAGCATTTTCTCAACGTCAAAGCCCCTTAACCTTTCATAATTATATTTTGGTATAACAAGCGTACGAACATATTGGTCTGAGAGGGCGGCTTCAATTTTACCCATCCCTCTATAGTCAAGTCCACCAACAGGCCATATCTCGCCCAGAGCCGTTATGGCACCGGTCATAACTACGGATGGGTCCACCTTAACCCCTGTTAGGGCGGAGAGCATGGCTACAGCTATTGCAAGCCCGGCGGATGGTCCGGAAACAGGCGGTCTTGATATCCCTGGAGCAATAATTTTTTTCTCCATTCCCTTCGCCGGAGTCACTATCTCAACATACACGTCGTAATCCTTGAATTTCCAATCAGATATTGAATTTATATAAATGAATGCATCGTATGCGCTGGCAAGTATGCTTTCACCAGTCTCGCTTCCAATCACGTGCACTTTGCCGGATCCTTTGGGGTTAACAACAACCTCTATTGCGCCTACAAACCCGCCGAGCTCTCCAAGTTCACCTAGAGCTATAAGCCCATAGCTCTTCCCAACCTCAGGCGTCTGGATCCTCACGGTTTCCGTCATCATCTTCTGAGCTTCTTCAACGGCTTCATCGTATGTTCTTTCCAAAGCTTTCTCGAAATGATATAATCTTAACGGATAATTTTCAGGATCAACGTTGCCGAGTTTATTCATTATATTTGGATTTAAATCGTTAGGGTCTAGTTTAAGAATGGTGAATAGACGCTCCAAATCGTTTTTATATAAATCCTTTATCTCTCCAACTTTTTCAGGCTTATGCTTCATCGCCTGCGTAAGCTTGTAGCATGCTTCAAGTTCTTTAGCTCTGAGGCGGTTAGCGTCATCAATTGTATCGGCAATCTTTCTTGGGCTTAGAATCTTTTTCTCAAATATTCTAAGTATATCCTCCGACGTTAAACCCTTTTCTAGGTGCTGCCTATATCGTCTAAGATGAATCTCTATTATTTCAAGTTTCTCCGCCCTATTTTTTGGGTATGTGAACTCGAAATGCCTTGTAAAACGCTCCAGCAGGGCTGGGTCAAGTATCTCGAAGCGGTTTGTAGCTCCTATAATGACAACGTTTGTAAGCGGTGTGAAACCGTCAATTTCAGTGAGCAGTTGAGAAACAACCCTATCAATAACTGGATCCTGCATTCCCCTCCTAGGGGCGATGGAATCGATTTCGTCGAAAAAGATTATTGCTGGCGCATTTTTACGGGCATCATCAAAAATATCACGTATAGTTTTCTCAGGATCCCCATAGTGCCCTTGGAGGATTGACGGACCATTTATGCTATAGAACCAGACATTGTTCTCTCCAGCTATTGCCTTAGCCAGGAGAGTCTTTCCAGTGCCGGGTGGACCATAAAATATAAAGCCCTTAGGTGGGAGATAACCGGCTTTGACAGCTAAGTCGGCGTTTAGGGCTAGGGAGATCTCCTTTATTATCTCATCTTTTATTCCATGAAGCCCGCCAACATCGCTGTATCTCTCTCTCGGAGTAATCCTGATAACGGCTCTTTTAGCAGCCTCAGTTTTTTCTCCGGAAGTGTAGCTTTTAAGTCTTCGAGCAGCCGCCCTAAAGTCGGATAGCGTCACAGTGTTTCCTAAAGATTCAATATGTGGATTATCTTTTGCTCTAAACATGATCCTATCTATTATCTTACGCTGGATCGGTTTAGATTTTTCACTCATAACTATGTCGAAGGCGTTGCATATGTCTGCCGGCGTCAGCCTTGTTCCTCCAACAGTTCTCAGCGCATCCTCAAGTGCATCCACAATATCACCTGGATTTAACGTTATGCCATATCTTTGACATCTCCTCCTGGCTATTTCAGTAAGCATTGCCCTATTTATTCCAGAATCAAGATCTATTGTTCCAACTATTCCTCTTCTACGCAGGGTTTCTGTGATAGTTTCATACTCATTTGTGGATATGAGCAAAATGCATCTGTAATTCTTCTTCTGCAGGTCATCGATCTTCTCCATGAAGACTGTTTGAACCCTTTTCTCCTCCATGCCGACCTCGGTGGATGTTGAGAAGCGGCTTCCGAAGGCTTGAAATTCATCGATTAATATTACGCTGGGTCTTTGGAAGGCTGCCTCAAAGAAGGCGCTGAGCTGCTGAGCGCTTCTACCATACCACATGGTGTAAACTTCCTCGGGCTTAAGTGAGGCATAGTGAACTAATAGGCCATATTTTAGTCCATCTTCGAAGATTTCTCTTTGGCAAGCCTCCGCAAAGAAGGTTTTTCCACTCCCTGAACCCCCCTTCAATATGAAGATTTTCGGCGGCGGAACCGGGCTGCTTTTTCTAACATCCGGATCGCGGAAAATATGGTAGTAGGCGCTTAGGAGAACCTTCTCGAATTCTTCATCTCGCCCAACAACATCAGCTTTCGCCGCCCTTGGAAAATCCATTCTTTTCCTTATTGCCCTCGCCCTTCTCTCAGCTTCAGCCCTTCTTTTCTCCGGAGGCTTCTGCAGAAATCTCCATAACCTATATTGCCATGAGGTTAAGTAGAGCAATGGCGCGAAAAGCTTCCTTAATCTCGGCTTGTTATACCACCATTGGCTTGAAAATTCCTCCTCCCTATCCTCATACATGCTACTCACCGACCATAGAAACATGAATCTGATATAGGACGTATATGCTTGCGAGAACCATTAGGCATAAAAGCGCAAGGCGGATCTTCGATAAACCCTCCGTCTTACTCTTGAAATATGAATCTAAAAGAAAGAAGGCGTTAAAGTAAGCAATAACGAAGCTAACTACTGCGAATAGAGCCATGTTTACTGGCGTTGGAAATTTAATGAAAAACCAGCTGGATGAATCTTTATTTTCAACCTGTAAATTAATATTTATTTCATAGGATGCGGTTTGATTGCTCTTATTTGTCACGCCGAAAGGTCCTGAAAGCAGTATGAATGGGCCTGACGAGGTCATTATAGGGGATTCCTTATAAAACTCGCTGTTGCGCGTGTAAACGCCCACCGTGCAGTTCCATGCGCCTTTAGAATTAAATTTAACGATGATATTATATGTTCCCTCGGTTCTAGGCATCACATATACTAGGGAAAACCTATATATGTCCCTGGTTTCATTGGAGAAGACGGCGACTCTGATGCCGCCTGATTTTGGAGAACTATAGTTAACCCATAAGTTTTCTACAGCCGGTCGGATCTCTATTGCCAAAGTATCATCTGTAAGCATTCTTTCCTCCATACTCCATTTAAACGCGTCGGATAAAGCCGGGTTCAACAGCGTAACAATCATGAAATTAGAGAGCAACAATAAATTTAAGAACTTTAGAGTTAAATCTAACAATTTTCCTCTGGTAGGGAAGCCTTGGAGAAAACCGCTTGGGATCACTTCTCGACACTTCTTCTACATAAATATTCGTTACACTTTTCGATAAACATTTCTGTTGGCAAGAGAAGAAATAATTAGTGAGAGACAAGTAATTGTAATGGCGGATTTAAGATGGCTCAGCGTAAATATTGGGGTGAAATTAAGGATCCCATTTATGGTTATGTGCGCATTACCGAAGCTGAAAGAAAGATTATTGATTCCTATCCATTTCAGAGGCTGCGCAGAATAAGACAGCTGGCCGGCGCAGAGTACGTTTATCCCGGAGCCAATCATACAAGGTTTGAGCATTCAATCGGCGTCATGCATCTCGCCGGAATGTTTGTTGATAACCCGCAGATTTCTCAAATAATCTCGGAGGATGAGGCTCAAATGGTCAGGATATCTGCCCTTCTACATGATGTTGGACATGGACCGTTCTCGCATGTCTTTGAACATGTACTCACCAGATTTCTCGGCAAAACCCATGAGGATATGACGACTTGGATCATAACAAGTTCGGAGATAAAGGACATTATTAATGATTTAGGCTACGATCCTAAAGTTATCGGATCGCTGGCCGTTGGCCGCCTAAATAAGCCTAATATGGCGTTTATGGATCAAATAATTAGAAGCGCCGTTGATGCTGATAAACTGGACTTTGTTGTTAGAGACACCTATCATACAGGCGCGGAATATGGATTTGTCGATGTATTCCGGCTGGCGTACACCGTGGATGTTATTAATGGAAATCTATCAGTCGACATCGGCTCCCTTTCAGCTCTAGAATCCTTCATATTAGCCCGCATAGAGTCCTTTAAGAGCATATATTTCCACAGGGTTGGAAGGGCTGTTCAGATAATGCTGGCAATGGCTATGGAGCGAGCGAAAGACGATCTTGGGCTTGTGAACTTTAAATCGCCTGAGGAATATTTAGCCCTAAACGACCATATCTTATGGGCGAATCTAAGGAAGAACGAGAAATCCAGAGAGATAATTGAGAGGCTGGAGAGGCGGAGACTTCTAAAGTGCGCTTACGACCCCCCACCATTCTATATTAGAGACAAGATTGTGTCAAGCATACTTAACGTTGAGGGGATAAGGAACCGCATAAGGGATGAAATCGCTGATGAAGCGAATGTTGACCCGCAGAGCATCATAATTGATGTTCCAACGCTTCCATCAGTCCCATATCATCATGCCTTCCCCCTAGAACCTATGGAGATACCGGTTTTCCATAAGACCAGGGATGGGAGGAAAATTTCCAGCAGACTGAGCGAGGTTTCAGGGATATTCGATCTGCTGAAGGGTTTCATGAATATTTTGAGGGTTTACACCGAGGAGGAACACTTGAAAAAGGTTCAGGAAGTCTCCGAAAGACTTTTCGGCGAACTGCCATTCACCATGAGGATATCCTACTGAGGTGGATCACTTGATCTCAACATTAACGTTTAAAGGTAGATCAATAGTTCCAGGCAGGGTTAGAGGTGCAGCCCTAGTTTCAACTAAGCCGATAAGCTTCCTAGGAGGCGTAGACGTTAACACTGGGACCATAATAGAGAGGGATCATGATTTGTATGGTAAGAGCATTAAGGATTCTGTTTTATGTTTCCCCCATGGGCGGGGCTCAACGGTAGGCAGCTTCGTGCTCTACAGGCTTGCTAAGAATGGATTAGCGCCTAAAGCGATAATAAACTCGATTGCCGACCCGGTTGTGGTGGTTGGCGCAATCATCGCCAATATACCGATGGTTGATAAAATTAATATTGAAATGATAGCGAACGGCGATATCGTGGAGGTTGATGGTGAAACGGGCATAGTTAGGGTTTTCAGGAGCGGGTAAGCCATGTATCTAACGAGGGAAGAAGAGAAAATTTACGACGGTGAAATGGGCTGGACATATCAAGTTTCAATGAGAATACTTGTTAAATTGGGCGAACTTTATGGGGCAGATAATCTCATACCGATTGAATCGGCGCATATTTCCGGAGTCTCATATAAGACTATCGGGGATGCCGCGATAGATTTCCTTGAGTCTATAGCCAGTTCAGGGGTGAGGGTCAGCGTTAAGGCGACGATGAATCCAGCTGCCCTAGATTATGAAAACGCAGTCTTCAAATCTCTTTCCAGCAATATTATTGAGAAGCAAAAAAGAATAATTAACCTTTATGAGAGGATGGGGATAGAATCATCTTTAACATGTACGCCATATTATATTAAGGCGCCTATGCGCGGCGCTCACCTCTCATGGGCTGAATCGTCCGCGGTGGTTTACGCCAATTCTATAATTGGCGCATGGACGAATAGGGAAGGAGGACCAAGCGCGCTTGCCTCAGCCCTAATTGGGAAAACTCCGAACTACGGGCTGCATAAGCCGGAGAATCGACGTGCAACTGTCCTCGTCAAGGTTGAGGCTCAGCTAAAAAATGAAAGCGATTACGGAGTCCTAGGCATATATTTAGGTAAGATTCTCAAGGATAAAATCCCGTTGATATATGGTTTACCATCTAATGAAGAAAGATTCCTTAAGCAGATGGGCGCGGCAATGGCTACAAGCGGCATGGTTTCAATGTTTCATGTGGAGGGGAAAGAGATGAACCATGCAGGGGGGATGGAAATTATAAGCGTGGAGGATAAAGATTTGCGTGAAACACGTGAATCTCTCACGGCTTCTCATAAGAAGCCTGACTTGATATTTATCGGTTGCCCCCACTGCTCTCTCAGCGAACTTAGGCAGATAGCTGAGATCTTGAAGGGGAAAAAGGTTAGAGGAGACGTTAAACTTTGGGTTTGCACATCAAGATTCATCCGTAATAAAGCGAGTGATCATGTACGGGTGATAGAATCATCCGGCGGGCAGGTTATTTGCGACACATGCGCGGTTGTTACGTGGCTTAGGGATCTTAACGTGAAAACGTTGATGACAAACTCTGCGAAAACAGCCTATTATGCGCCCTCAATGAATGGGGTTGAAGTTATTTTTTCACCTATAGCCGAATGCATAGATGCAGCGTGTCGGAAATAGATTCGGATCACGCATTACGTTTTTCCCTGAAACTCTGAAATCTAAAGATTTTAACGTAGAGCGCATCTTAAGTTCTCAATTATTTTTGCGGCTCTTTCCGTTACTGGGACCTTCGCCTTCTCGAATCTTCCTTTCGGAGCCTTTAATGAGCGGGTTGCGTCAACCCCAACCTTCGTTGTCAGCCCGGTTTCCATATCGGCTGATGGATCAAGGGTTGAACCTCTTACATTCCGTATAATTATGAGGTCTTCTTCCGCCTGGAATCGTGTTGCTATAGCCCACTCAACCTCATCCGGGTTAAAGACATCTATGTCGGAGTCAACAACCACGGCATGTTTTAGGCTTGGATGAGCTGCGAAAGCCGCTAATAATGCGTTTTTCGCATCGCCATCAGTTTGCTTATCAATTGAGATAACGGCATGAAGCCACCCGCAACCGCCGATGGAAAGGTTAACCCCTCTAACCGAAGGCACAACTTTGGAGACAGCCTCATATATGGCGGCTTCTCTAGGCAGCCCCATCAGCAACATATGTTCCGGCCCTGCGGGAAGAAGCGCTTGATAAATATAATCCTCCCTATGCATAATATTTACAACTTCAACAATGGGCTGAAGCCTTTGCATATCGTATGTACCGGTTATATCGACGAATGGCCCTTCAAGTGCTTCTTCGCTATGGGATATTTTCCCCTCAAGAACTATTTCGGATTCAGCCGGCGCGTAAGCCTCAACCTTCTCGCACTTTATTAATGCAAAATTATCTTTAAGCATCTTGTTAGCTACGCCATACTCGCTTACCCCAAATGGCGGTGAACATGAAGCTGCCAGTAGCGCGGCTGGATGTACACCTATGGCTATAGCAACATCTAAATCACGCTTGCTCTCTCTAGCAATGCTCCAGAGCCTAAAAAGATGCCTTGGAACAAGCCTTATAGCCAACCGTTTATCATCCAGCACAAGCAGCCTATGAACTGAAACATTCTCAACTCTTCCATCCGGGCTTCTAGCGGAAACTATAGCCGACGTTATATATGGTCCAGCGTCGCCCTCGAAATGCTTCAGGATTGGTATCTTAGAGAGCCTAGGATCCTCAACAACCTCTTTAACCGGAGAGTCATCAACTATCCTGGGCTGCTTAGGCTGCTTCATAGCATCAAGGATTACGTCATAGAGTTTATCCGGCGTAGTTTCTAGGGCTAAACATATCCTTCTCCGCGTTGCACAGACGTTCCCAACAATTCTCACGTTATAGCCATCAACATTTTCGAAGAATATTACTGGAAAATTTGGAGTAAACTTCATCACTGCTGAAACCTCAAAGTTTGGCGAAACCCTATCCCATACATGAATAGCCTCGCCTAGATCCTCAATCTTCTTTAGGAAACCTCTAAAGCTCATTCACGAGGCCCGCTCCTCTTTTTCAAAGCTTCCTCCAGCAGCTTTATGAAGATCTGTGCAGCCTTAGCCTCGCTTGCAGTTCTAAGAAAAACTGAAACCAGAACCATTTTGTTTGTGAGCGCAGCCAGCCTCTCCGCTATGATTCTGGCAATCGTCGTGTAGCGTTCACCTAGAAGCGTTGATGAAAGAGGCTGCCTAGGGATCTCAAGCCTCTGAGGCACTGAAACCGCAAGGGTTCCGAGGCTTTCCTCACCCTCGCTTAATAGCACCATTAGGGCGTTCTTCAGCTCTATTATTGTCGCTGAAAAGAGAGATCCCTCCTCAGCGATTTCCTCATGAAATATTTTCGCCCTTTCCAATTTAACCAGTCATCCCGCATGGTAATTATGCATTAGAGAGCATTTTTCTCAGTTCTTCGCCATTTTTCTTCCACCAGCTGAAGAGTATTCTTAAATCGATGCCAATGTTGAAGTTACGAACCCCAAGATCAACGTATCTCTTCGCCTCCTCTGGGCTACTTATTTCAGCGCGTGGAGATACGCCCATTTTTAGGGCTGTTCTGATCGTTTTTTCCTCGGCTTCCCTAACCTTAGGATGGTTAACCTGCCCGGGTACACCTATGCTTATTGAGTAGTCCACTGGCCCAAACTGAACCATGTCTATGCCATCAACAGATAAAATCTCCTCAAGATTTTCCACAGCTGACTTCCTCTCAATCATTAATGCAACCACAGCGTCCTCACATATTTTCACGACGTCGGCTGCTGACGCTAAAACGCCGATATAACCCACCCTTCTATCCATCCTATAACCATTTATGCCTCTTGGCTCCGTCCTAACAGCTTTCACGGCTTCCTCAGCATCCTCAACTGTTCTTATATCCGCAAAAAGTATATTTTGGATGCCGGCTGCTAAAGCTCTCTCAGCAAGATACGTTCTAGGTTCCTGATCGATTTTTATCATGGTTGAAATCCCAACGATCTCAGCTGCCCTAGCTAAGTTGTCTAGGTCGTGAAGGTCATATGGGCCATACTCACTTAAGAACTCAACATAGTCATATATGCCAGTATAGCCTATCACCTCAACTAAACCAGGCCAGGCGCAGACAATTCTTGTTCCAACCGTCGGTTCACCCCTTCTCAGAAGATCCCTAAGCCTATTGATCCTCATCGCATTTACACCCCATTAATTTATTCTTTATAATCTAATTTCTTTTAAGACTGTTGGAAGATTCATTATTCTGAAATATAAGTTGTTCCTTCTGTGCCGGAAGTTTCTGAAATTGATGAGGCTTAGGCGTTAAGACTTCAGAAGAATGAATCTTATGAAGCGGAAATCTTATATTTAACCGTAACGAAGCCTTTAGCACTGTTCTCTTGAGAAATAGTTAATTTATGTAAATGAACTTTACATTATGGGAAAGGCATGGGCATAAAATATAAGCCGCTTAAATATTCCCCCGGATCCTCTAACGGAAGAGATAATGTTGCCGATAGGGCTAAACTAATCTTAGAAGCTTTAAGTAAAGTTTTCCCTATTCCCAATCGGGCTGACATATGCATGGATCCCTTCGCTCTCCTTGTTAGAACAATAATAAGCCAATCTACATCCGAGAAGAATGTGAGAAAAGCCTATGAGAACCTTGCATCTAAAATGGCGGTAATCCCTAAAAATTTAGCTGAAGCGGAGATTAAAGAGATCGAAGATTCATTAAGAACTGCGGGTTTATATCGGAATAAATCCGTTATTTTAAAAAGAGCTGCGGCTGAAATTATTGAGAAATTTGATGGCTCGCTTGACTTCATATATTCGCTTCCCTTGCATGAGGCGAGGGAGAAATTAATGAGCTTGCCGGGTGTTGGACCGAAAACTGCTGATATAATTCTACTTTTCTGTGCTGGTAGACCAGTTTTACCTGTGGATACTCACGTAAACAGGGTTTCCAGAAGGCTAGGCTTATTTCCGCAATCCGGGGGAGGATACGAAGCCGTTAGGGCTAGGCTTGAAGAAATATATGATCCAAGGGATTACTTCGCGGTTCACATGCTCTTCATCGCTCTTGGACGAAGTTTCTGTAGGGCTTTAAAGACCATCTGCCATGCTTGCCCAGTTAACGCCTTATGCCCCTCAGCGAGATTTACTGGCTCTTCAAAATAACTTCAACCTCATTTCCCTTTTCATCCAGCCTTATCCGTCCAACATGAATTCTTGACACTGGGCCATCCGCATTTGTGTATACTTTCAGCACGGACCTATCGTAGTCAATGCAGCGTATGGTTCCAATGCCTAGGAATCTTCTTTCGTTATCTTCTAGGGATACAAGCAGTCCTTTCTCATCACCCTCATGTAAAATCTTTATTGGTTTTTTGAATTCAGCGTTGAGATTTGCATTTTCCTCATCGCTTAATGTTAACCCGCTCTTTAAAACTAGGATGATTTGGCTTTCCGTATTTTCGCAGTAGATAATTTTGTTGCCCACAATCTCCTCAAGCCTCTTTTTGAGAAATTGATCGTTTCTGCCCTTTAATTCCAGGTTTCCATCGACTGTAATCCAGCTTAGTGGGTATGAGCGGATTTTCCCATCTTTCAAATACTTCTTGTAGGATGACTCTCTAATAATTTTTCTTGTCTCCCTATCTCTCTTCTTTATATTTTTCGGCACATCAACTTTTAAGATTCCCGCCTCTAAACCGCTTAGGGATTCCATTATCGGCTTCAATTCGCTATTGCTCTGTATAGCCACAATGAATCTTGGCTTCACCGCTTTAATTAAACTTAGTTTATATTCCGCTGCACCGGCCCCTTCAATCCAACCGTCAGTATTAATAATTACGAAGTTGGAGCCCATCTCAAGAGCTCTAGTCTTAAGATTCACTAAGCCCTCTATGATCGATTTAACAGCGATATAGGGGCTTGTTACGCCTATAAAGATTATATGGTCCGGTTTAAGATTGAACGGGTCAATAATGGGCTTTTTAATTATGCTTAAACCGACAGTTCCAGGCGGTCCTACATCGGACTGACCTAGATCCCCATCGATGAGGGATACGTTACGCCCTAGGCTTAAAGCCGTATTGGCTAGGTAAATGCAGAAGCTGGTTTTTCCAGAATCAATTCCTCCAAGCACCATGATGATCTCCGTCCCTTTATCTGAGGAGAGTATAGCGCCTACGGCTTCCTTCCACGATTGAGGTATAGGATCTTCATCAATTATGAGGTAGGAGGCTGAATTTCCAAGCAGCATTTCAATTTGAGAGTCTTCCATCGCCTCAAAAGGTATCCTCTTTCCCATCCGAACAATAACCTGTTCCCCAATTTTTATTGGGGCTCCAAAGGCCCTTACTGCGCCAGAATGGAGCGTTACGCATGCTGGCCCGTCAATCAGGAGCGTCTTGCCTTTCTCAATGATCTGTCTCATCCCTAAACGCTCCTCAGGCGGGGTTCACCTTTCTTAGAGGCTATTTTTATAGCTGAGTCAGCATCGCTTAGTTTTCTCTTAAATCCCCTGCTCTTCAAAGTGCTTGTGCCGTTCTCGTCAACCATCTCGATGAGGATGTTTTCCGGCAGGGCTGCCTCAAGCCTGCGCGCAATCTCCTCAGCTATCTCCGGCAATCCTCTGCCGATTCTAATGGTTTGATTATTTGAGGGGTTCCTCTTAAGCTCATCTAATATGAGATCGATGGCTTTTTCCATGCTTAAGCCCTCCTCCCTCCTGATTGTTTTACCATCAGCGATCACTGCGACGCCGAAGGTTTTACCCGGGTCAACTCCGATAACCAGATCCTCATAGATTTCTTTACTCATAATTATTCTCAAGGCTTCACTTACTATGCTTGAAGGATCCAATTCAGAATTGTATACTAAAACTTTAGGGTGGCTTATCAATTGCTTCTCACTTTCAGTCGTAATAACAACCTTAATCCATGGCGGTATAGGTTCACCCGGCACTAAACTTAAAAATGGAAGGTTCATATCTTTAAGCTTATTGACGATCTTGAAATATGCTCTACCTGAAACCGTTGCTACAGCAATCTGAGCTTTCACTTTCATAATGCTACTCTCAACACGCTCCTATTACTACAGAGAAAAACTAAATTTAAATTTTTAACTCCATTTTAAATGTGGGAGCGCGTTGAAGAGTTGGATACCTACTGGCTGCCCACCGCTCGATAGAGCTTTAGAGGGCGGCCTACAACCGGGCGGGATAACTCTCATCTATGGCGAAGCTGAAACTGGAAAAACCAGCCTAGCCATTCAATGTTCCGTGAACTCGGCGAGAATGGGCTATAAAACTCTATTTATTGATTCAGATGGAACTTTTTCGCCACAAAGGCTCATGCAAATTGCCTTACAGGATTTCAGTGAGGCTTCACAGATGATAATCCTCCTTACACCATCAACGTTTGAGGAGCAATCCATACTCATGGATGAACTGGAGAAATACGTCGGCAAAGGTTTCGGCTTAATAGTTTTTGATACAGTAACCACTCTTTACCGCTCAGCGATTGGAAGTAAAGAGGATGCTTTTAAAGCTAATAGGGAGCTTAACCGTCAAATTGCTGCGCTCGCACACATTGCAAAGGTAAATCAGATACCGATTCTGCTCACAAGCCAAGTAAGGAGCGTTTTAAGCGATGTTGATGCTTTAGTGGAGCCGGTTGCTGCAAGAGTCCTTAAATACTGGTCAACATCTATTGTCGGCCTATATAGAACTGGCAGACATGGCGTAACTAGGGCGGTTATTGAAAGAAGCTGCATGGTTGAGAAAAAGATAACCTTATACTTAAGGGTGGGAGAGAATGGTGTATGCGAATATGACAGGTTAAGGATGACCTGACTGGAGCGGGTAAAATTCTATGTCCATAGCCAGCGAAATATTTAATGCTTTATACTACATTTTTCCAGCTTACTGCGCAAATGCTTCGCCAGTAATATTCGGCGGCGGTAAACCTATTGATTGTGGAAAAAAGTTTCTGGATGGAAAGCCAATATTTGGCTCTCATAAAACATATAGAGGCTTAATCTCCGGACTATTAATTGGCACATTGGTCGGTTGGATGCAAGAGCTTCTTGCGCCAAGCATTAACCTCCCAAAGGGAAGCGTATTCTTAGGTTTTGCATTATCAGCTGGGGCGCTACTTGGGGATTTAATGGGCTCATTTATTAAAAGGAGGCTTAATCTTAAGCCCGGTTCACCACTACCTGTTGTTGATCAGATAGATTTTGTTATTGCGGCTTTACTATTCGCTTTAATTGTTGAGCCATCCTCGCTTTCAATCTCGAAAGCCATAATAATAGTTGCCTTAACATTTCCAATCCATGTTCTAGCAAATCTTATAGCATACCTGCTGCATCTCAAAGATAATCCCTGGTAAGTAAAAATTTCACAGAGAGATGCTGGAAGAGCTTATAAGACGCTAAGTGCTCATCTTTTTAAGACCGTTAAGTGGCTAACAGTATGGGGCTGCCCATCTTCAATGTGGTTAAATCGTGCTTCTGCACATGTCCCCCAAAATATAATATTAATCCCTACCTTGGGAGATGCATGCATGGCTGTTTATATTGCTACGCAATTAAATTTCCAAGCTTCACCGGTCCACCTGTTCCTCGTCTGAAACTTAAGGAAGACATTGCGAAGATGGTTAAGAAGACTAGGCTTCATCTACCAGTTATGCTTAGCGATTCAACGGATCCCTACCAGCCGCTTGAGAGGGAATATGAAATAACAAGGAGATGCTTAGAGGTTCTGGCTGAGCATGGTTTTCCATTACTAATAGTTACTAAATCCGATTTAGTTCTTAGGGACATTGACATTTTCAAGAAAACACCAACAGTTGTGTCGATGACGATAACAACGAGCCGCAATGACATATCTGCCCTCATAGAGCCAAATGCTCCCAAACCAGATTCGAGATTTTCTGCTTTAAAGAAGATTTCAGAGGAGGGAATACCGACAACTGTAAGAATAGATCCAATAATACCGACGGTTAACTCTGATAGGCAGGATCTAGAAAACATAGTTTTAAGGGCTTCTAAGATAGGTGTAAAACAGATTACGGCGTCAACAATGAAATTAGTTAAAGGCGTATTGCCTACGATAAAAAGAGTTAATCCCGAATTATCATGGAGACTGGCGAAAATATACTCTAGCGGCGAGTGGATTGGGGGTTACAAATACTTAAAGAGGGATTTGAGGTTGACCATCCTTGAAAATTTGAAGAGCCTAGCCCATAAGTATGGTTTAGAGTTCGCGGCATGTAGGGAGGGATTCCCACAATTAAACACGGCTATATGTGATGGTACATCATATCACCGGGGATCTCTAAATAAGTTTCTTGCATGCTGAGATTAATTAAATGAATCTTTTTGCATCTGGAACCTCAGGCGGTAAGCCCTTTCTCCACCTTATAGAGCGGATTACAGCCATCATAATGTCCTCCGGGATTTTTTCCCAGTGAGAAAACATGCTTTGCCAAAAAGCCCGGCCTGAAGATGCTGATCTAAGATCATCGGCTAATCCTAGCGATTCAGCGATCGGCATGTATCCGTCCACGATAGATATGAGTTCCTTTTGAATTATAGATGAGATCTTACCACGTTTCCTAACGATAAGGTTCACTATGTTCCCTATCTGCTCAGCGGGTGTGGAAATCTGAACCCTGCAGACTGGTTCAAGCAGTATTGGATGCGCTGTTAAGAATGATCCGAATATTGCTTTCTTCGTAGCCGGGGTTAACTGCGCATAGCCCTTTTGCGTTTGATCCTCATGTAACTTTGCATTAAGCAGTTTAACCTTTAAGCCTCTGATAGGTTCCCCGCATAAAGGTCCGGATCGACAAGCCCACCTGAAGCCTTCTATAATGGCTTCAAGATCCTCCCCTACTGGAGATCCGCCTTTAGTCGAGTCAACCAGGAGATTTGTATTTCCCTCTATGGCAAGTAAGCGTTCAGCCCTATCTAAAAGGGACTCTGCATGTTTAATTGCTGCTTCACCGTTTTCTTCAAGAATTTTTAATGAATTTCTGTCTAACGGTTCAACCTTAACGGTTATTTGGTTGCGCCTATTTGGGCTATTACTTGTGAAGTCTATCCCGCTACTGCTTACGCTTTCACGATAAGCAATTATTGGCTTAGATACTATTACCTCAATGTCCGGCGCATGCTCCCTTATAGACTTTATCGCTATGTCCAGATGCAATTCGCCAACTCCGCTGAGGAGATATTCCCCAGTTTCCCTGTTGATGGAAACTGCCAGATTCGGGTCTTCAATCGACAATATTCTTAATATGTCAATCAGACGTAGGAGGTCGGATGGATTCTTCGGTTCAAGGGAAACAGTGACAACGGGTTCTGAAACATAATGTATCTTCTCAAAGGGTGTCATATGCTCTTTATGAGCTGTATCAATAATTGTTTCGCCAGCGTTTATGTGACCGAGCCCTGAAAGGGCAACTATGTTTCCTGAACTAAGATGATCGATAGGCTCTTTAAATGCTCCCATGTAAATCCATATTTTATTAATGACAACCTCCCTACCTGCGCCTAAAACATATACTTTATCGCCAACGTTTATCTCACCGGAGAATATTCTTCCAGTGGCGATGATGTCGCCGTTTAAGTCGCTTTTAACGTTAGTCACGCATATCGCCGTAGGCCCTTCAGGGTCGCATTCAAGCATCGCTTTACCAACCTTAGAATTTAAGTCTCCTCTCCATATTTTTGGGATCCTATACCTTTGAGCTTTTAATGGATTCGGAATTTCCTTTATCACCATTTCTAGGATTGCTCTGTGAAGCGGAATTTTCTCTCGGAGATCTAACCAGTCGCCGTAATTATATGCTTCAATTATGTCGCTGAACTTTAGACCTTTCTCCCTAGCGATGTCGAATGTTAATCCCCACCCATGTAGGGCTGAACCGAAAGCAACATTACCCCCGGACACGCTGATCTTCCAAAGATCTTTAAAGGGTTTTTCTCCATAAATCTCTATAAGGCCGTTAAAGTCTCGAATTATGCGCGATATCTTTTCCTGAATCTTCTCAGCGTTTAACCTCAGATCCACAATTAATCTATCAATCTTATTAATGAATAGAACCGGTTTAACACGTTCATTTAGCGCCTGTCTAACAACAACTTCGGTTTGCGCCATAATCTCCTCGACAGCATCAACCAGGACTATTGCGCCGTCGATGATTCTCAGCGCCCGCGTCACCCTACCGGTGAAATCAACATGTCCCGGGGTATCAATCAGGTTCACCACATATCGGCTTCCACCGAAATCGTATAGAAGAGAGATATTGGCCGCCTTTATGGTTATGCCGCGTCTTTGTTCCTCCTCAAGATAATCTAAAACCCTAGCTTTCCCAGCTAAGCCATATGAAATCAAACCAGCTTCGGCCAGAAGCGAATCGGTTAAGGTTGTTTTCCCATGATCTATATGGGCTACTATGCCTATATTACGGATCTTCACCTTATTCTTCGTAACGCTTAAAATTTGCTCCATTTGCCTAAACATCGACATAAGATCATTCACGCTTTCCCAGATTTAGCGCCTTTCTTCTTCCCTCAGCCATTAACAAATAAAACTGCCTATTTCTCAAAAGGATATCGGTCACTTATATCTCTCACGTCTTTTCTTCCTCTTCCTTTTTTCACGCCGCATCCTTTTCTTCTTCCACTTAGCCCGCATCTCACATCATCCTTCTCCAAACCAGATTTAATGGATTCCGCTGAGCTCAGATCTTGCCTTCGTAAGCCTCGATAAATGAGGCTTTAAATGGTTCTTTCTTCCTAACCTTATTAAGTTTTCGGAGTTTATTTGCGTTTTTATAGATCTAAGCGTTTATAGTGATCTTTTGGTTGACGTTATGCTTATAAAAGTTATCTCGTCTTTATTGGTGAAGGCGCTATAAGCGGGGTAAGAATTAGATGAAGGGGCATCTGCTCTGCGTACCATGCACTTTAAGGGCAGCGTACGATATAGCTACTAAGGCAACTAATGATGAGGAACTGCAGAGGAAGGTTATCGCCGAGACGTTGAGATGGCTAAGCGGGAACAGCAACCTTATGAATGTGACGCCAGCTATGCTGCATACGTATGTCTTTAGACTTGTTCAGAAGATTACCGGGAACAGTGATCCCTTCGCATATTTAAAGAGGGAATCTAATAGGATAGCTATGAGGTTAGCTCCGCTTCTGGAGGATAAGATAAGAAAGCTGGATTTTAGAAGCGGCTTCAAACTTGCGGCTTTAGGGGCAATATGCGGAAACTCCATAGATTTTGAGGTTGAGGGTTACAAAGTGTCAATGGAGGATTTAGAGAAATCCCTGATGGAATGCTTAGAGAGCGACTTAACAATCGATGAAACCTCCAAACTAATGAGCGCCCTCTCGAAGGCTAAATCGGTTTTATATCTTATGGATAATGCCGGCGAAATAGTGTTTGATAAAATTTTCATCAATTTTATTACCAATAATTATTCGGTTAAGATCTTAGCCGTTGTTAAGTCGGCCCCCATCATGAATGATGCCACAATGGAAGATGCCCTACAGATTGAATTAAACAGCGTCGCAGAAGTTATAACTACTGGCAGTAGCTCGATAGGCTTAAACTTAGATGAATGCTCAAAGGAGTTCTTAAGATTTCTTGAAGGAGCCGACTTAATAATTGCGAAGGGGCAGGGATACTACGAAAGTGTAACGGAGATAGAAAATGCTCTATTTAAGCCCATCGCTTACATGCTTAGAACTAAATGTTTAGTGGTCGCCAAATCCCTCAATGTTCATCCAGGAGCAAACATTATTAAACTTGTAAATTATTAAAGGTTAATTATTCTTAGTAGCGCTTCATGATGATTTAAATGAGGCTTGGAGCATTATTTTCCGGCGGAAAGGATTCTTGTTTGGCGATTCACAAGGCTTGGGGAATACATGAAATCGCTTGTCTAATAAGCCTAATTCCCAGATGTGAAGAAAGCTACATGTTTCACTTTCCAAACGTATGGGTTACTAGATTTCAGGCAGAGGCGATTGGGCTGCCGATAATCCAGATGGAAACAAGTGGAAGAAGAAATGAGGAAGTGGAAGATTTATCCAAAGCCCTGAAGTTGGCTATGAAGGAATTCGGGATTGAAGGGGTCCTGACAGGTGCGATAAGATCCACCTACCAAGCGACTAGAATTCAGAGAACATGTAATAGGCTTCAGCTTTGGTGTTTTAATCCCCTTTGGCTTATGGATCAAGCGGAATTGCTGAATGAGATTATAGATAGGGAATTTAAAGTTTTAATATCAGGCGTATTTGCATATCCGCTTGATGAAAGCTTTCTTGGAAGAATAATAGATGAGCATATTATTAAAAGACTTGTAGAACTTTGGAGAAGATACGGTTTGAACATTGCGGGAGAAGGCGGTGAAATAGAGACAACGGTTCTAGATGCACCATTATTCAAGAAGAGAATAGAGATAACAGATTACGAAGTTCAATATAAAGATAATTCTGGAGTTTTCAGGATAAAGGGTTTGAGGTTAATAGATAAATGAGAACTCTCCTGATAAATTTATGCTCTAACCCACTAAGTGAATTAGAGTTTGTTAAGCCGGTTGAACAGATCCTGAAAAGCCATGGAATAATTTTTCACACTAAACACTACAATAAAGTAACATGCAAAGATATTGAATCATCAGATAAGGTTATCATATGCGGAACAGCCTTAAAGGATGCGGCTTTTCTGGAAGATTTAAATTGGCTTATACAATTGTATGAGGCGGGTAAGCCAATTTTAGGCATAGGCTCAAGTTCACAGGCTCTTGTGAAATTTTTTAATGGGAGACTGATTGATAGAGTGAAAATCGGCGTTTTTAAAGTAAAAGTAGTTAAAGAGAATAGGTTAGTGAGCAAAAGGCTTTTTCAAGCGTATTTTTTAACAAAAAAAGTTGCAAGCGATGCCGGCTCCCTGGACATATTAGCTAAAGCTGGTGAAAAGCCATGCATGGTTAAACATGAATATAGAGATGTTTACGGCTGCTTCTTTCATCCGGAAGTCATGAACCCAGAAATAATATTAAATTTCACACTTGAAACCTAATTAATTCCAAATATTTGTTTAGCGTTCTTCGTAGTTTCCTCGGCGACCACGCTGACTTCTTCATTCTTTAGCTCAGCAACCGCATTTAATGCCTTAATTATGTGAGCTGGCTCAGCCACCTCGCCGGAATATACAACAGGCGAATCTGTTTCTAAGACTATGTTTTCTAGGGGTGCTTTCGCAATTATTTTTCTATGCTCTTTGCTATAGGCTGCCGCCGGCGTGGCGGAAACATAGTATCCATAATCAAGAATTTTCTTTAGATCTTCTATGGAGCCGCTAAACCAGTGGAAAACAGCCCTCTTTACTCCCATTTCAACCGTCATGTTAATGCTGTCTGTCCATGCACCCCTGCTATGGATGGAAACTGGCTTATCATTCCTCCTCGCTATATCAAGCATTCTCCTAAAAATTTTCCTCTGAAATTCTCTTTTACTCTCATCTTTTCTGGCATCCCTATACCAGTAATCCAATCCAATCTCGCCTAAAGCAACGGTCTTATCAACATTTTCTTCTATAAAATTTATTGTCTCCTCAATATTTATACCGTCCAGCTCACATGGATGAATCCCTAAAGCCGGATAAATTCTTAATCCTTCAACCTCATATTTACTGCTTTCACGCATCACCCAAAGATTAGACTTGTAGTTTGAGCCCATGGCTACTATAGCTATAACGCCAACTTTAGCGGCTCTTCTAATGGCTTCTCTGAGATCGGTTACATCCTCCAAATGCGCATGCGTATCTATGAGATTCATGATGTAAACATCCAAGAAATCAAACCATTCTCACTTAACAGCATCAACTAGAGGCGGTATGATTTCCTCATAGCCAACAGACATTATGTGGCATCCGGCGGCGGAAGTTGTTTTCTTTAGTTCTTTGATAAATCTTGAGAAGTATTCAAGATTTATCTCCATATATTTTGCTTTTCTAATCTCTTTGTCCGATGTTTCGCTGGCTTTTACTAAAGCCTCCATAAGGTCTTCAGGAACTTTAACACCCGGCACATTTTCGTCAAAGTATTTGGCGACCCCATATGATTTCAGTGGGAAAATGCCGATGATTACCGGCACATTGTATCGTTTTGTTTCCTCAAGAAAGCTTTTCGCCTTCTCAATGTCGAAGACAACTTGAGTCTGGAAGAAATCTGCTCCAGCATGAACTTTCTTCTCAAATTTTATTAGTTCCGGCTCAATGGGATTAGCATTTGGATTTGCGCCAGCCCCTATAAAGAACTTGGGTGGAGATTCAATAGGCTTATCGTTCAAGTCAACTCCTTTATCAACCATCCGTCTTATTATATGAATAAGCTGCACAGAATCAAGGTCAAAAACTGGTTTAGCCTGCGGCGTATCCCCAAGAGTTGTGTAATCACCGGTTAATGCAAGAACATTCCTTATTCCTAGGGCGCCTGCGCCGAGAAGATCGGAGAATATGGCTATTCTATTTCGATCTCTACATGTTATCTGATATATGACCTCTAAACCTGATTCCTTCTGGACAATATATGAAGCTACAAGACTGCTTATGTATGCGAATGATTGCGGATTATCAGTTATATTGCATGCTACAACATAACTTTTAATTCTTTTGGCAACGTCGACATAGGCGGTTAAATCCGTTGTTTTCTCCGGTTCCAATTCCCCTGTGAAGATGAACTTTCCGGATTTCAGGTTTGCCATTAACTCGCTTATGAAGATCTTGGACATATCAAACACCCTCTAAGCTTTTATCCAAACAATCTCTCTAGGTTGAATATTTAATTTAGAATTGTCTCTTGGAGGCCTGTAGGTCTTATAGGAGTCAAGCATGCCTAAATCTTTGAGCCTGTTATAAATAAGAACCCATGCACAGTCGCGTGTATATCCTCCAACTTCACATTTCCCATTATACATTCCTCCGCATGGTCCATTCAGCATACCTTTGGGGCATCTAACAATTGGGCATATTCCGCCGGTTTCATAAAGTATACAGTCTCCGCAAGCTCTGCATCGCTCATAGAATTCTCCAATCCTCTCCGTTTCACCAAGAAACTTAGTATTTAAGCCTGGAATAACTAACTTATCAAACTTTTCAGCTATGACTTGAGTGCCAGCCCCGCACATCATGCAAAGCAATACATCAGAACCTTCAATCACCTGCCTAACTTTTTGGGTGTCTCTTTTAACTAATCTTGCATCGCAGGGCGCTTCCACAATAACTGTTCCTACGATTTCTTTCCCTTCATGCCTTAATTTCTCCGCCATTTCTTTTACTTGATTCTCGCCGCCAGTTTGACAGGTTGTTGCGCAGGTTCCGCAACCTATAATGAAAACTTTTTTGAATGGCTCCAGCATCTTTAAAATTTCTTCAAAGTGTTTTTGCTCGGTAATTATCAAATTCCACACCTTCCTACGCACTATATATTTCTGAGAATACATATTTCCCGTATAAAATTATCTATTTAAAAGGACGATGAAAATTATTAAAAAATATTAATATAGCAAATAATTAGATTAAGGAAGTTGGAAGAATATGAAAGATATAATTAAGGTTGGAATATTAAAGGCCGGTTGTATAGGCTCTTTGCCACTAATAGAGTTTCTTTTAGATGAAAGAGCTGAAAGAGAGGACCTGCAAGTGAGGGTTGTCGGTTCAGGCGCTAAGGTTACTGTAGATGAGTGCATAGAGATTGCTAGACAAATCCTAGAGCAGAACGTTGACCTAATAATCTTTGTCGGCCCAGCGCAGACAACTTCGGGACCCTCTGAAGCACGGAATCTTCTAAAGAATTCAGGCAAACCGACAATAATTATATCCGATAGCCCAGCTAAGAGAATCGTTAAAAATCTTGAGGAAGATGGTTTTGGATACATAATAGTTATGGGAGATCCCCTCATTGGAGCGCGAAGGGAATTCTTAGATCCAACAGAGATGGCTATTTTCAACTCCAACATTATTAAGGTGCTAGCTATCACTGGCATTTATAAAATCATGCTTCAAGAGATCGATCGAGTCATATATGAGCTTAAAAAGGATTTAACCCCTAAATTGCCTAGGTTAATCTTGGACTCAGATGAAATTATGGAGAGATCCGATTTTAAAAATCCCTATGCTAGGGCTAAAGCTATGGCCGCCTATGAGCTAACTAAGAAGGTTGCGGAAATTAATGTGAGAGCATGCTTCACAGAGAAGGAGAAGGAGAAGTATATTCCGCTTGTTGCCTGCACACATGAAATAGCTCAAGCAGCCGCGAGATTAGCCGAAGAAGCTAGGGAAATAGAGAAATATTCAGATACTTTAATCAGAAGACCTCACTCTAAAGAAGGCAAGCTGGGAGTTAAAGAGAAATTGATGGAAAAACCAGTTTATGATTAGAAGGGAGAAGATAAATAAACCAAGCATATACAGCAATTATGGCATTTAAATCCCCTCTTTGTTCCAATATTCAATTTCGGGGAAGACTGTTTAAAGATTGATTGAATAATAAATAAATATATAAGACCTTGATGATTTTTGAAGAAAAACAAGAGGTTGATCCGCTATGCCTGCAATAGAGGTTGGCAGAATCTGCGTGAAAATTAAGGGGAGAGAGGCTGGCAGACGATGCGTTATACTTGACATAATAGATAAGAACTTTGTACTTGTAACCGGTCCGAAAAACGTTACTGGGGTTAGAAGGCGGAGGGTGAATATCAACCATTTAAAGCCGACTGAAGAAGTGATTAAAATAAGGCGGGGCGCATCGGACGAAGAGGTCTATAAGGCTCTCGTCGAATCAGGAAATCTTGAGAAATACATGGAGAAAGAGAAACTATAGCGGCTCATTATTGACATTACTGAGGAGGGTGAAATGCAGGAGATTAAGCCCCCATGGAGTATAAAGCGGGAGCTGCTGACGAAGTCTGAGGATGAGACCGATCCTAAATATGGACATAGGCCTGAGGAGCGCCCATACCCGGACATAGTAAAGTTTGGCATAATAAACTTGGATAAGCCCCCCGGGCCGTCAAGCCATGAGGTTACAGCGTGGGTTAAGCGAATAATTGGAATCGAACATGCCGGTCACGGAGGGACCTTAGAGCCCACAATAGCGGCTTAAGCTAGTGGACGTGGAGATCCCAAAGTGACCGGTGTTCTACCCGTGGCTCTGGAGGAGGCAACGAAGGTTATACAGGCTTTACTGAGGGCTGGTAAAGAGTATGTTGGTGTAATGAAGATTCATGGAGATTTATCTGAAAAGCAGATTAGGGATGTTTTCAGAGAGTTTCAGGGCAAGATTTACCAGAGGCCTCCTCTACGGGCATCAGTTAAGAGAACCATACGCGTAAGAACAATCTATTACCTAGATGCCCTAGAGATTGAAGGCAGAAACATTCTGTTCAGGGTTGGTTGTGAAGCGGGAACATACGTTAGAAAATTGATTTATGATATTGGCAGGGTTTTAGGCTGCGGCGCACATATGCATGAGCTCCGTAGGATTAGGGCTGGACCATTCACTGAATGTGAAAATATGGTTACTTTGCATGATGTGCTTTACCTTTACAGTAGGTGGCAGGAAACCGGAGACATAGGAATGCTTAGAAGGTTTATCCTTCCCATGGAAAAAGCTCTGGATCTGCTGCCGAAAGTCTTCATTAGAGACTCAGCCGTAGATGCCATATGTCACGGCGCCCATTTAACTGCTCCTGGCATAACACACATCGAATCTGGAATAAACCCGAAGGACACTGTCGCCATATTCACACTGAAAGGTGAAGCAGTAGCCCTAGGAACCGCCTTAGCCAGAGCTGAAGATATTCTTAAAGCCACGCATGGAATAATGGTTAAAACAGAGAAGGTTCTAATGCCTAGGGGAACATATCCAAAGCTCTGGCGATAATCAAACAATTTAAATAATACGCAAAATATAAGTGAGTGGGGAAAGCCGGGGTCTCCTAGAGCAATAAGCGAATATGCGGGAAATCCGGTAGGGAGCAGATCAACAGAAGAATGAGCCCAAGCCTGGAGCCCAATTAAAATGGCTGAACAGCCTGTGGCCCATTCTGGGCCGCGTGGGTTCAAATCCCACCCCCGGCGCCAAATCATATATTCTGATATGAACCCCAGGTGTCCAGGGTTTAAGTTTGCGGAAAAATGGCTCTTAAATTCCGTCTCGCAGATATACTTATAATTAGTCTCTAGGAGTTTACAGGCTTCTTTTTAGGGTCTATGCAACCTTAAAGAGGAATTCTTCCTCATCGAAGTTTATGATCTACATATAAATCAGCACATGAAATTAAGAATCTAAACCATATAGGATATCTATAGAGTTCAAGACGGTTTAAACCAGGGATGCTTTAAACTGGGAAATGCTTAACGGATACTTCCTTGACCCTTGCCAGTTCGCTGTCCGTTGTTAGAAGAGTTGCCTCCTTAAGCTCAGAAAGGGCTAGAGAAAAGCAGTCCGCGAGCGACAGTTTTCCCCCATACTTACACTTCCTCTCACCCGCCTTGAGGGTTAGCTCTTCATCAGTTGCGATGGGCATCACTCCTGACTCTCTGACCTGATGGTACCGGAGATCCGCAATGTTCTTACCGAGTTTTTGGCACGTCTTGTAGTAGTATTCAGCGAGGTTTACGTCTGAGATGAAAGCCTGAGCCTTTCCTTGGGAAACCTCGTGGAAGTAGGGCTTAACCCTCTCGTCGCCGATTAAATAGAGGGATAGAACTCCAGCGTCAACTACGTACTTTTTCATTCTTTCGCCTCTTTCCGATGCTCCTCTTCAAGCTCTTTTATGCCCTCGATCACGGCGGAAGCATACCGATGGTCTATTCCGTGAAGGTCTTCAAGCTTTGGGATTGGGATGACCAGTATTCCAGATTCAGTTTCAATAAACTTTACCTTCATCCCTTCTTTAATCCCATACTTCCTCATTATTTCAACCGGTATTGTAACCATGCTCTTGCTTGTAACCTTTGCAATGTAGCCCATCGTATCACCATGATTTTCTAAATAAACATGGTATTTAAGTTTTTTCCATGAAAGACGACTTTGGCAATCTTAGAGATGAATTCTTCCTTATCGAAGTTTACGAGATGCCGTATAGATCAGCACATGAAGATAAGTAAGATTTAAATCTCCGCCATTAATTCTAGAACAAGAAAAATCTAGCAACCTGAGAGGTGACGTGATAAACGTTTATTGTCTTTGAAGCCTTAGCCGAACTCGTAGAAATGATCTCTGCTTTCGCTCTGATATTGGTTGCCGCCTTCTTAATTTATTTAGCTGGGTGGCTATTATCTCCAAAATCGGGGAAATCGGGGGAAAAACGGTCTCCATATGCCTGTGGTGAACGAGCTATCTCCCGAGGGACGGTCTTTAATGTGTCGCTATATAAGTTTCTTATATATTTTGCCATCTTAGACGC
>Ga0185307_1000451_pt1 | contig 25913 bp, 25 predicted proteins | sample LHCtaG_FD_128010 | JGI IMG/M metagenome (GOLD analysis project Ga0185307, IMG submission 128010) | Hot spring microbial communities from Little Hot Creek, USA to study Microbial Dark Matter (Phase II) - LHC4sed_matched (SPADES... | ecosystem: Environmental > Aquatic > Thermal springs > Hot... | reverse complement strand
CTACTTGCAAAACCTCTACTTGTAAAGTCGCTTACGCCTGTTGAGTCGCCTCTCAGGTCGAGTTTTGCGCACGAGGGGGCTTCATTCTCTTGGGCAGCTCTATGCTCGCTCCTCGATTTAGAAGCTTATTAAGCCCTCGTCCTCCCTCTTTTACGAGGGACCTTGAGATTCTCTATGGCCTCGCTCGCAGCCCTCTGGCTAGCCCTGTCCTCCTCCGTACAGGGGGTCGCGCGAGCCCAAGGGGCGAGCGTCAATCAGACGCTAACATCGATGTACGACGACATCATAAGCGGGATAGAGAGGTCGATAGACAAGTTCATGAGCGGGGTGCAGGAGCTCTTCCTCTACGCCATTCACAGGGGGCTCGAAGTCTTGATAACGATAGCGAGGGCCTCTTACGTCGCGCTTGGGTTATTTGGCCTAGTTCTCTGGGCCACCGGCGTATCACCTTACAGGGGAAGACACTTAATAGTGGGGGCGATAGTGCTAGCTATCATAGCGGAAGTAGCGCGCGGGCTTCTGGGTTGAGAGATGAAGGCCGAGTTGTTGGACGTCGAGGGGCTCAGGGATCTTTGGAGTAGGGTGTTCTCGATACCTACCGGGTGCAAGGCCCTCGACAGGCTCTTGGGAGGGGGCCTCCTCTCTTCCCACGTGACCTTGGTCTACGGGGAGAGGTCTTCCGGCAAGACGCAGCTGTGCCACCAAGTGGTGGCGCACCACTTAACGAGCAACCCGCAGGCCCTCGCGGTCTACGTGGACGTGGATCTGACGTTCTCTCCGGAGCGATTGGCCACCATGGCCAAGCGCTATGGAGTCTCGAACCCGAGGGAGGTCCTATCTAGGGCCCTCTACTACAGGCCGACGGCCTTCGAGGAGCAGGACCGCGTGCTGGACTTGCTCGACGAGGCCTACGAGAAGGCTCCTCACGGCCTCGTCGTCGTGGACTCCCTGTCATCTCTGGCCAGGGGGGAGTACGGAGCGGCCGTTGTGGAGATGCAGAGGGCCCTCTCGAGCCACGTTAGGAGGCTCCAGGAATACGCAAGCAGGAGGAACGTCGTCGTGGTGGTGACCGACAACGTGCGCTTGGTCAAGGTGCAGGAGAGGGAGTTCCTCTTGCCGGTCTCCTCTCAGGCCCTCGAGCTCTCGATTACGCGCTTGAGGCTTGTGAGGGGGCCGGGCAACTTGAGGGTGTGCCGGCTTGAGGCTTCGCCGATACTGCCCGAGGGAGAGGCCGCCTTCCTCATAAAGGAGGAGGGGTTGGTCGACCTTTAACCCTCAAGGTGGCGTTCTCAAGTCGTAGCGTTCTTCACTCGAAGGTCGAGTACTCCCCTCTACACTCCTCGCAGAGGAAGTGGCCGTTCACCTCTCTAAGGTCGTCGGACCACTCTCCGCAGACTTCGCAATACCCCACTTGAATCTCCTTCACGTAGCTCTCCTCGACGTCTCCTCTAGATGTCGAGACCTCGATTAGCGCTGGAGCGACCTTTAACACGTCCTTCTCAGTAATGATGCCGACGAGCTTCCCCCTATCCATCACTATGAGCCTCCCGACCCCGCTCTTAGCCATCTTATTGATGGCTACCGTCAGAGGGGCTTGGGGCTCGATGGTCATTAAGGGGCTCGACATGACCTCCCTACAAGTGACCTCGTCCATGTTAAGCCCCTTGGCCACGACTCTTGACATAAAGTCCCTTGCAGTGATGATACCTATGGGCTTGTCGTGGGAATTTATCACGATCACGCACCCCACGCCGCGCCCGCCCATCAACATAGCGGCCTTCCTAGCCTCATCATTGGCCTTTACGACGACAACCTCATTCGTCATAACGTCCGCTACCTTGATCTTGGGCCTCACCACCTCAGCTATGCCCCCTTAGCGGGTGGAGGCTTTTCAGAGGCCCTTAAAAACGCATCGCTTCAAGTCGTTAAGGCCGCGCCTCTACTTCAACGTCCTCTTCTCCATGACCATCGCGGCCCCAGGCGGAAGGACCCTCAACACGTCGTCCACGGCAATAGACCTTTCAAGCCCCATGGCCCTCACATGCTCGTTAAGGATCGTAGCTATCCTCCTCGCCACGCGTCCTCTCTCCTCATCCCCAGGCACCAAAGTCACGTAGGCCGCGGCCTCCTTTGCTATGGCGGATGGAGGGCCGGACACGACTAGCGCTTCTCCGTCTCGCGTCACGAGGCCCACGGCCAACTTGAGCTCCACCCCTCTCAGGTAATTTCTGCTCCCCCCGATCATGAATGAGCCCCTAGGCAAGTACTCGCCAGATGGAGGCGTCTTGGAGACCTGCTCTCCGTAGACCCAGTACACGTCTATCGACGCGAACCCGGCCTTCCACGCCTTGGAGTAACAAGCGGCGAACTGGGCCGCCTCGTCTATGGTGGCCTGGGGCACTTCCTTGCCCTCGCACTTCACTATAACTGTTGCTGCCCCGACTATGTCTGCGTGGAAGAAGAGGTCCCTGTCCTCCAAGTACCTCCTCACCAAGGCCTCATTCTGGGAGGCGTCCCTGCCAGCAACGACGAGGAGTCCATCGCTCGACTTAAACCAGAGGTACCTCTCGTACCAGTGCTTGGGCTCCCTCCTCTTCCTTATCTTCCTCTCGACCTCTTCGGCCATCTCGACCTCTCTCTCAGCCAAGCTAGCCATCTTGGCCTCGAGGTCCGCGAGGGCCCTGCGGCTCGCCTCCAGCCTCCTCTTGAGCTCCTTCAGCTCGTCGTAGAAGCTCGACACGTTGGCCATCAAGCTCTCGCGGGGCCTGAAGGAGAGCTCGAAGCCCTCGACCTCGACCCTCACAAACCCCCTCCTCTCGTCGACCTTGACGACTCTAGCGCTCCCCACTCGCGGCTCGGGGCTCGGCCGACCCTCCCCCTTGGCCCAAGCTCCCCTGAAGGCCTCGAGGAGCTCTTGAAAGCCCTCAGCGTTCTCCTCCACGAAGCGTATGGCCCTGCTCAACTTCCCGATCTCGGCCTCAATCTTGGCTATGGCCTCTCTGACGTCCTTAATGGCTGCTTCGATCCTCTTCTTCTCCCTCTCGATCTCCTCCTTGCCCTTGAGGAGGACCTCCTTGACCTCCTCGTAGAAGTATTCCGCTACTGCATCGTAAAAGTGGTCATAGGCCCTCTTCTCGCAGCCGGCGTATATGGCGAAGTCCACGGGCACTACCGAGAAGGGCTCCCCGCCTACGTAGACGATGCTAGGCCTGGGGCTCTCCAGTGATGCCAAGAGCTCTCTGGCCCTCTCGGCGATCCTCTTGACGTCCTCTTCTGAACGGAGTTCGCCCTCCGGGTCGATGGAGCACCTAGCCAGGACCTCGTAGGCCAGCTCGGGCGAGCCCACCAGCGCCAGGGCTGCGTAGAAGGCCTTTGGCTTGCGCCCCTTGAGCGCCTCTAGCGCCATCTTCTCGTCTAGGTCGAGGAGGACGTTGGGCGGGGGCTGGTACTTCGCCCCCCTCTTCAATGCCCTGTCCCTGTACTCGACCTCCCTATAGGCGCCCAGAATTGTCGCGTTGGAGTCGCAGACGACCACGTTGCCCTCCCTCACGAGCTCGACCACTAGCTCGTGAGACCCTCTCGCCCCTTCGGCCCTCATCACCACTATCCTGTCAAAGCCCACTTGCTCGAAGGACGCTATCCTCGCCCCCCTCATGAGCTTCCTCAACAACGTGCAAAAGGCCGGCGGTTGCAGGGGCTTCTCGACGTCGTAGCCGGTCAAGCTAATCCAGTGAGGGGGTCTGATCGCTAGAATCCTCGAGACTCCATCGACGCACCTTATCTTAAACAACAACAGGTCCCCTACCATGTAGACGTTGACGATGGCCCCGCCCACTATCAGCTGGCCAACCTCCTTGACCAAGGCCCTGATGTCTAGCGCGGATAAGGAGCTCTTTCGCCTCAACTTGAATGGTAGTGCCGACATCTCTTGCTTGAAGCCTTTATTAGGAGGGCTAGAATTAAAAACTCGCGAGGCCGCATGAGGCCTGGGTCGAAGGTCTACGCGACCAGAATAGCCTTCGCGATAACAGCTGGATTACTGAGCGCCCTCATCAACCCCATGACACTCAATGTGGGACGTCACGGGGTAGTGGCGGCGATGGTCCCAGTGCTCATCGCCGCCTTGCTTTATGCGGCTTCGTATTACTTCGCAAGATCGGTCATTAGGGTCTCGCCGTCCTCTCTCAACGACCCCTCGTACATGTACAAAGGAGGGGCCTTCACCTATGTGGTCGTGTGGATAGTGACCTGGTCCCTCGCGGCTACGCTCTGCTTTCCCTCGTTACTACAGCAATAGGTAGGAATCTATGAGGACCCTCATACGCAACTGCAAGCTTTACGTTGATGGTAAGATCGTTGAGAACTGCTTCTTGGTCATAGACGCCCCCTTGATATCAGAGTTCGGGGTGGACTACGGCCCTCACTTAGCATACGACGTCGAGTTGAATGCCGAGGGAAGGTTGTTGCTCCCCGGACTCATAGACCCCCACGTGCACCTCAGGGATCAGCAACTGTCCTACAAGGAGGACTTCTGGACCGGGACTGCGAGCGCCGTTCTTGGCGGCGTCACCTCGGTAATAGACATGCCCAATAACCTCCCCCCGACCGCCACCCCGTCCGACCTAGTCGAAAGGATGGAGCTGGCAAGGGGCAGGATATTGGCGAACGTCGGCTTCACGTGCAAGCCGTCGGCCGATCACACTCTCAACTCAGAGCTCGCGAAGTGCGGGGCCATGGCTTTCAAGATGTTCGTCTACGAGCACATGGACCGCGAAGGGCTTGACGTGAAGTTCGTCGAAGCTGTCCTAGAGTCCCTCTCAAGGCTCGACAGGACATTGATGTTGCACTGCAACGCTAAGGCGATGTTCTCAGAGGTCCTTGAGATCGTGAGGAGTAAGAAGGCCTTTAAGCTGTGCAGACTCGAGAAGGAGCTCGCCGAGAAAGTCTTGGCCCTGGGCGAGAAGCACGGCACGAGGCTTCACTTCTGCCACGTGACTTGTCCGAGGACTGTGGAGCTCATAAACAGCTACAAGAGCTCCGTTGGGGTGACCCTAGAGGTGGCCGTGCACCACCTCTTCCTCGACCACTCAATCTTAAACAGCCTCGGCCCGATGGCCCACGTCGACCCCCCTCTGATGAGCAGGTCCACCGCTAGGCTCCTCCTGGACATGTTCAGGAGGGGGATGATAGACGTGGTAGCGAGCGACCACGCCCCCCACGCTCCCTTTGAAAAGGAGGGTGATGACCCCAAGCCCGGCTTCCCTAACCTGCAACTGATGACCCCCCTGCTCATGACTCAAGTCAAGAGGGGTAGGCTCGATCTGGGCCTAGTGGTGGACAGGGCGTCGGCCAGGCCATCTCGCGCGTTCGGGCTGAGGAGGCGGGGCGCGATAGCAAAGGGATGTTACGCCGATTTAATCGAGGTGGACCTCAAGAGGGAGTTGAAGGTGAGGGGCGAGATCTTGGTGTCGAAGGCCAAGTACACGCCCTTCGAGGGCGTGACCCTCACGGGCGTGCCCATGAGGACCTACGTTAACGGCTTGTGCGTCAACGACGGCTACGCGATAGCGGGAAGAGGGGGCGAGGGCGTGGTGCTTAAGCCCGGGTGACGTTTTTCATGAGCTCGAGGCTGCTCTTGGACGGTATGTGCGGGAAGCTGGCTCGGTGGCTCCGCCTCCTAGGGCTTGACGCCGAGTACTCCAAGGACGCCGACGACGAAGCGCTTCTCTTCGAGGCAGGGAGGACCGGTAGGGTGTTGGTCACGAGAGATCGGGAGCTCTACGATAAGGCCGTTAAAAGAGGCTTGAGGTGCGTGTTGTTGACCTCGACGGACCACGTGGAGAACATGAGGAAGGTGCTTCGAGAGCTGAACGCCAAGATAGCCCTCCCCCCTAAGGAGACTCGATGCCCCTTGTGCAATAGCCCGCTAAGGGAGGTGGACCTCAACTCGGTGTTGACCCTATTGCCCTCAGAGGGGCTGGCGAAGCGCTACGACAAGTTCTGGCTGTGTGAGAGGTGCAGGAAGGCCTACTGGATAGGCTCTCACTGGCGAAACATTAAGAAGACGCTGAGGGAAGTAGAGGGTTGTGCAGGAGAGGACTGAGCCTTGAACTCCATAACAGACGAGGAAGGGGCGTTCCTGGTCAAGCTCGCTAGGAGGGCCGTGGCCGAGTACTTCTCCTCCAAAAGGGTCATAGACCCCCCTCGAGACGCGCCGCCGAAGCTCTACGAGAAGAGGGGAGTCTTCGTGACTATAGAGACCCACCCGAGCCGCGAACTGAGGGGCTGCATCGGCTTTCCAGAGCCCGTGTACCCCCTCGTTGAGGCGACCATAAAGGCCTCCTTGGCCTCGGCCTTCGAGGATCCTAGGTTCCCACCTCTGAAGAGGCCTGAGCTAAGTAAAGTGGTATTCGAGGTCAGCGTCCTCACGCCTCCCCAGTTGATCAAGGCCTCTAAGCCGACTGAGTACCCGTCTGAGATAAAGGTCGGGGTGGACGGCTTAATAGTGGAGAGGGGCTTTTTCAGGGGCCTCCTGCTACCTCAGGTGGCCGTCGAGTACGGCTGGGACGAGGAGGAGTTCTTGACCCAATGTTGCTTAAAGGCGCTTCTGCCCCCCGACGCGTGGCTAGACCCCGATACGAAGGTCTACAAGTTCCAGGCGGAGGTCTTCGAGGAAGAGGCGCCCGAGGGTCCCGTGAAGAGGAGGAAGTTAAGTTAGGTCGCCGCACACGCAGAACGACTCGTGTATGAGGTCGTAGAGCCTGTCGAGCCCTATCTTCTTCAACGCCGAGATCACCACGACCCTAGAGGCGCGTTCGTACTTGAAGACTAGGTCCGTGAGCTCTAGGGCCAAGTCTGAGAGGACGTCGGTCCTCGAGCTCAGCCTCCTCCTGACCTCGCCCGCATTTAGAGTAAGCCCCGACAAGTCCACGACGTCCCCCTTGTTGATCACGGCCACGGTCGGTATCTCGAGCCTCAGCCCTATTATTAACGAGAGCAGCTTTATTATCAATAGCTCGCTCGCGTCCTTTATGGTCTCAGCGTCCACTATGTAAACCGCCACGGCCCTCCTAGCCCTCTTGATAGCGTTGCTCAGAGATGGGCCCAGCCCCCTGAATACGAAGAGCTCCATTTGGCCCGGGGTGTCGACGAGGACGTAGTCTGCATCACTCGCCGTCATCCTCCTTACTATTTCGTCCATCCTCTCTTCCATAATCTTCGAGGCCATGATCATCGCTCCATTGGGCCCTAAGCCCAGCTCCTTCATTAGGTCGCCGGTCCTCACTATCTCCCTCGCGTCGAACGTGGCCTCATAAGGCAAGTCCTCTACACCTGGGTCTAGGTTGACGCGCGAGACCCGGAAGCCCAGTTCCTCAAGCCACTCGCTGAATGACTTGACGAGGGTCGTCTTTCCGCATCCCGCTGTCCCCACAAACACGATGAGCACGGCCAGTCCCTCGCGCTAAACCCCTCATGGGGGCTTAAAAGCCCGATGGGTAGAGCTGATGTGCACGCCAACTGTAACTCTTAAAGTACCTCCAAGCCATAAAAGTCGCTCTCATCACTTAGATGGTGATGGCGCGAAAGGTCCTCAGGCGGCGTTTGAGGCCGTGGCCTCCTCTATAGACGAACACGCGCACTGGTCGAGAATCAAGAGGCCCCTCTATCCTTACTCCAACTTACTTGTGCTCCATTTTTGGCTGGGCAGTGCCAACGGTCTCAGCCACGCGCCTTACGCCAACGCTAGGTTTAGTGGGAGGCATCAGTAAGCGCACGTCAGCTGACGGCGCCGAGGCCCTAGCGCTCATGTTCATGGCCTCTTGAAGGGGTTGAGCGAGGCGTCGTTCTACGTAGCGCTCATGATGATCACTTCGCCTACCTCCACGGGACCCAGCACTCGGCAAAGCGATCGACAGAACACCTCCTAGCGCCGAGCGCTTCTCAATGCGCATTACAGTTGCCTTAATATTTCTCAGCTCTTCCTATAACTTGCAGACACGGTGGAGTGGGATGGAATACTCCCTATTAGCGGATTTTTACGAGAAGATCGAGTCCACGACGAAGAGGCTCGAGATGACGGATCTCTTAGTGGCGCTTCTGAAGAAAACTCCTCCGGACATAATAGATAAAGTCGTCTACTTGACCCAAGGTAAGTTGCATCCAGACTACGTCGGCGTGGAGCTAGGCGTGGCGGAGAAGCTCACCTTGAGGGCCCTCTCATTGGCCACTGGCCTATCAGTAGAGGAGCTAGAGGCAGAGCTGAAGAGGGCGGGCGACGTGGGCGTTGCGGCCGAGCGCGCCCTCTCTAAGAAGAGGACCAAGAGCCTCTTGGACTTTGTGGGCCCATCACAGGTTAGAGCGAAGAGGCTGGCGGTTGACGAGGTCTACAACACTCTCGACAAAGTCGCCAAAGCGACTGGCGAGGGCTCTCAGGACACAAAGATCTCCCTGATAGCGAGCTTATTGAGGCACGCGACGCCGAAAGAGGCTAAGTACTTGATGAGGACCATAACCGGGAAGTTGAGGCTCGGGATAGCCGACATGACCATATTGGACGCGCTAGCTATAGCCTTTTGCGGCGGGAAAGAGGCCCGCCCGCTCGTCGAAAGGGCGTACAACCTCTCGAGTGACTTGGGCTACGTGTCGAGAGTGGTGGCCGAGAAGGGTCTCGAGGGGGCGAAGCAATTCAGGGTCACGATAGGCAGGCCCATAAGGCCTATGTTGGCGGAGCGCTTGACCACGGCCGAGGAGATACTCGAAAAGCTGGGCGGAGAGTGCGTGGCCGAGTACAAGTACGATGGCGAGAGGATACAGGCGCACAAGTCGGGCGCTGACGTCATGTTGTTCTCGCGCAGGCTGGAGAACATAACTCACCACTATCCAGACGCCTGCGACATCATAAGAAACCACATAAAGGCCAACGAGGCGATAGTGGAGGCAGAGTGCGTGGCGATAGACCCCGACACGGGGGAGATGAGGCCCTTCCAAGAGCTGATGCACAGGAGGAGGAAGTACGGCATAGAGGAGGCCATGAAGGAGTACCCCGTGTCGCTGTTCTTCTTCGACGTCCTCTACGCGGACGGACAGGACCTCACGAACGCCCCCTATCCCAAGAGGAGGGAGGTGTTGACCAAGATCCTCGAGCCCGGCGAGAGGGCCATGTTGGCGACTTACAAGTTGATCGACAGCGTCGAGGAGCTGGAGCGCTTCTTCGAGGAGGCGATAAGCGAGGGTTGCGAGGGGCTCGTGTGCAAGTCACTGGCTCCCGACTCCATCTACCAAGCAGGGGCTAGGGGCTGGCTTTGGATAAAGTTCAAGAGGTCTTACCAGTCTAAGTTGGTGGAACCCGTTGACGTCACGGTAGTGGGCGCGTTCTGGGGCAAGGGGAAGCGGGCTGGCAAGTATGGGGCTCTGCTCTGCGCGGTCTACGACCCCGAAGCAGACGTCTTCAGGACCGTGTGCAAAGTTGGAAGCGGCTTCACAGACGAAGACCTCGAGAAGATGCCCGAGATGTTGCGCCCCTACGTCATAGAGCACAAGCACCCACGGGTCGACTCTAAGATGAAGGCGGACGTCTGGTTCACGCCCAGCGTGGTGATAGAGACAATAGGCGACGAGATAACTCTTAGTCCCTTGCATACGGCTGGCCTAGGAGCAATAAAGCCCGACGCGGGCCTGGCCATAAGGTTCCCGCGTTTTACGGGTCGCTGGAGGTTTGACAAGAGCCCCGAAGACAGCACGACGGTCAAGGAGCTCATCGAGATGTACAAGATGCAGCTCAAGAAGGTAGAGGCTTAAGGGGTTCGCTGAGTCGCTTTCTCTAACATCCTCTCAAAGGTCCACCGCACGGCATTCTTAAGCTCTCTGATCCTCCTCTCGTCGACCACGTTCTTTACGAATATCTCCGTCAGGACGTCCCCCTTAGTCTTCACCTCGTAGTCCAAGGCCTTGCCCTCTTTTACCTCCCCTCTCTCGACCGCCTCGCGGTCCTTCTTTCTCATCTCTTCGAGAACCTTCTCGATCAAGAACTGCCTGAAGGGCGGGATATTGACGTTGAGCTCTAAGTCTGGGGCCGGGACTATTCTCAAGTACCCCTCGCCTACGTACATCTTCCCGAGCAATTTATTGCCCATTTTCGAGGACGCTAAGATCAAGGTCTCGGTCTCGAGACCTCGGGGCTGGGGGGCCGGGGGTGGAGGCGCTTGTTGCACGACCTCCTTCGCGACCTCTAGGGCAGAGGCTGGCTTAAAGGAAGTCCTCGCAAGAGCCTCGTCGACAAGCTTTATGAGGAGCTTTAGGTTCTCAACTTCAGCCGTCAAGGCTGAGAGCCTATCCTCTAAGTACTTCTTCAAGTCGGCCAAGCTTTTGACCAGATCCTCCAAGCCCCTTCACTTCTCTACACTACTGAGTCCTACATATCTCTATATCTCTATCTCTATTACTTAAAACTCCTCACCGCTCGCGACGATTAAACGCTCCAGGGCCTGCCGAACGAGTTGTGATGAACGACCTCTCTCAAGCTCCTCCTATGTGGGGGTGGAGGCCTTTCTCCGGGTCGGCCTATTGTGATCAGTGCTAGAGGCCTCACGTTGGCTGGCAATTTAAGGATCTTCCGGGCCTCCTCCTCGTAAAACGCTCCGACCCAGCACGTGCCGAGGCCTATGGAATAAGATGCGAGCAGCATGTTTTGAGTGGCTGCGGCACAGTCTTGAATGGCATAGAGCCTCCTGCCCCTCTCGCCGTAGACGACACCAGTTCTGTCGACATCGGCACAGACGGCTATTATGGCCGAGGCCTCCGTCATCCACATTTGGCTCAAGGAGGCCCTAGCCAATTGCCTCATCTCATCTTTGTTGTCGACTACTATGAACTCCCAAGGCTGGAGGTTTCCGGCAGATGGCGCCCAGATGGCAGCCTCCAACACGTACTTCAACTGCTCGGGGCTAAGCTCCGAAGGGATGTAAGATCTTATCGACCTCCTACCTCTTATGGCCTCGAAAACCTCCAAATCGCGGCACCTCTCCTAACTTCATTGCTATTACTATGCTTATTAAAACTTAGCATAAATGAACGGGCAGTGGTGATGAGCGCCACGTCGCTAAGGGCTACGGCAGATTACCTCAACCCCTTCTCCATAACCTTACTGCTCGCCTTAGTGCTGGCCGTCGCCATGCACTTGAAGTTCTCGTCCAAAGAGAAGATCTTGATAGGAAGGGTGTGGTGCCTCCTCCCCTTCCGCATAGACCTCAGAGAAGCAAAACACATAATGATATTCGGGATAACGGGATCGGGGAAGACTAACACGGCCAAGCTAATAGTGAGATCGTTCAAGGGCTCTAAGCTCATAATAGACTGGAATGGAGAGTACCTAGTGGGTAGAGTAGCGAAGCCCTCGGAACTCTCGATAAGTCACTTGACGATGCTCGACTTCTGCGAAGCCCTCGCGGCGTCACTCCAACTCACGGCTCCTCAATATGCGATGTTGCTTGAGGTTGCCAAAGACTCAAGCAACTTAAGCGAGATGATAGAGAAGCTCCGTAAGTACCCCACCGAGAGCGATACGAGAAGGGAAATAAAGAACGCGTTGCTCAGAAGGCTCGAGCCTCTGTCTTACGCGAACCTCTTCTCGGGCTCGCTGACCGTAGACGACGTCGATACCATAGACCTCTCCGGGCTGACGTTTGACGCCAAGAGGCTCGTGGCCAATGTAATCCTCAGGCTCATATACAACAACCCTACAAAGCAATTGCTCGTCATAGAGGAAGCACAGAACGTGCTGTTGCCTCGTCGCTTAGATCAACCTCCTACCAGCTGTGAGATCATAATAGACGAGGTCAGAAAGCGCGGAGTGAGGGTCTTGGCCGTAGCTCAAATACCATCACTCGTCTCGACGACGTATCGAAACGCCGAGTACATAATACTCCATAGGCTTAACCTTACGGCGGAGGAAGCGAAGAACATGAGCTTAACCGAAGAGGAGAGGCTTAAGATAGCGAAGTTACCGAATGGGAGTTGCGTGGTCATACATAGAGGGCAGAAGTCCACGGTCAGGGTGTTTAAGGCAAAAGGCTTGAGCGTGAGGGTCATGAGCGAGAGAGCGCGAGCTGAGACGCGAGAAAGAGAAGGCCAAAGCAGTCCAGAACCCAAAAGCGAAGTGGCTTTGTTGCCCTACATAGTCGAGGACCTCAAAGAGATTAATGAATGGCGCAAAGACGTAACGAACAACGTTAGCAGGTTGACAAGAGAAGTAGAAGAGCTTAAGCAAATAGTAAGGAACTTCATCGACAAGCTTTCTTTCTTGAGTGATGCCGAGGTAGTAGCTCCTTCAGCCATCAAGGCCCTCCATGGCAAGATCGAGAGCCTCGAGTATTCATTGAGCTTCGTGAGGGAGAGGGTCTCCGAGATCGAAGAGGCGCTACAGAGGGAGCCCCAAAAGCGGTGAGTCGCGTTGAAAGTGCTCGAAAGCGAACTGAGGGCCCTCTCGCCCTATCCTTCTTTGAGGCCAGGGCAATTGAGGATAGCGGAGACCGTGTGCATGACCGTAGCCCAAGGGATTTGCACAGTAATCGAAGCGCCTTGTGGGCTCGGCAAGACGATAGCCTCGTTGATGGGGATAGCCCTCTCTCTACGAAGGAATTTGATAAGGAGGGCCCTATGGCTCACGAGGACAAATGACGAAAGTGACAAAGTTATAGAAGAAGCGAGGCGCTTGAAGAACTGCGGAGGTCTCTTAAGAGGGCTCTCTCTAAGAGGTAAGTCCTCTTCATGTCCTCTCCTTCGCGGAGTCAACGAAGAGCTCTCCTACTTGGCTTGCCGTGCGCTGAGAGACGAATCGCTATGCCCCTACCTAGATCAAGAGAGGGTAGATCACTGTGCTGATCGCTTAAGCTACGAGCACGACCTCGCAACGTCCGTCGAAGTCGTTCAAGCCGCTATTAAGGACAAGTGCTGCCCCGTCGCTGTGATGAGGAGGTTGATGAGGAATAGCAATGTTATAGCCCTTACGTACCCTTACATCTTCAATTGCCGTGTCTACAGGGCTTACTTCAAGTTCCTGCGATTGCACGACACCACAGCTATAATCGATGAAGCGCACAACATCATGGACTCAGTAATAGAGTACGAGTCAAAAGTCCTCGGGGTCAGCACGCTGTACGATTCCATCGACGAGCTGTCGATTAGGAGGGCTGAGTTGGCGAGCCCTCTCGAGGACCTAATTAATGCGTTCAAAGGATTCGCAAACAATGACCTATCGCGAGGGGTCGACATTTCGCGGGAGGAGATTTTGAAAATAATATCGAGGCGCTTCAAGGACCCCTTCGATTACTTAGAGAGATTACGAGAGGTTGCTTTGGAAGTGATTAAAACGAGGGCTTTAAAGGGCCTTACAATAAGGTGCCCGACTTACTCGACCTACGCTTTTCTCGAAAAGGCGTTAAACGTCGATTACGACTACATAATTTGGCTTCACTTAGATGCTGAAGGCGAGCTTTGCATTGAAGCAAGGCCATTGACTTACGACTTCAAACAGGTCGCCAGCAAATTTCACGGCGTGGTGCTCATGTCCGGTACTCTCTCGCCAATAAGAACTATCATCAAAGTCTTAAATCTAAAGGCCGAGAACTCTAAGGTAATTAAGTACGTCAGGCCGAAGTATGGCCACGTAGTTTTCGTAGTCGATCGAATGATCTCGACCTCGCTCAAAGACAGGTCAGAACACCTCTACAAGGCCATAGCCTACAAATTGAAGGCCATCAGGGACAGTACGGAAGGGGGTCTGGGCGTCTTCGTGCCATCATATGGTATCCTAAGGGCCCTCGAGGCCGCTAGCCTAAAAGAGCTCTTGCGAGGGCTGACCTTCGTCGAGGAGAGGGGCTCACCGAGCATAAGCGTCTTTGAGCGCTTCAAGAATTACGTCGAGGCAGGTGCGGACGCAACGCTCGTCTCGGTAATTGGTGGGAGGCTGGCAGAGGGCATTGACATATCAAGCCGACTAATGCCAGTTGCAGTAATAGTTGGGCTGCCAATGCCCGAGCCTACCGCGTACAACCTGAAGAAGGTCGAGAAATTGCGAACTTTGGGATTCGAAAAGCCCCACAGGGTGGTCTTTATAGAGCCAGCTATGAGGAAGGTCGTCCAAGCCGTGGGCAGACTCATACGTAGCCCTCTGGATAGAGCCGTCGTGATACTAATGGACAAGAGGTACAGCGAGTCCCTCATAAAGAAATACATGCCGAAGTGGCTAAGTTATGAGTTGCACACGTTCGATAACCCCCTATGCCTTCTTCAAGAGGCCCTCTCTTCTCTTAAGCCTGAAGTATATCAAGAGAAGCGCAACGACGAAGGCGAGGCTTAAAATCAACGGCAATTCTATCGGTATCGGCACTTTGGTGTACAAGACCTCTAGCTCCTCAACGCAAACGACTTTAACCCCCTCCCCTCCTTCACAGCCCTCTCCCATGCCCTCGCTTCCTCGACGTACTTTAGAGACGTGTAATTCGCGTAAATTATGGGGCTGGCTATAAAGTAGGCCGACGAAGTTATTTTTGGATCGAGGCCTTTGGGGCTTTTATGTAGCAGAGACCTCCAGAGGCTTCTTCAACAACGGCTCCGCTAAAATACGTCGTATCGACTGGTATCCACCCGACTCTGGGGACGTACACCATGCTCCACGCGTGCCAAGCAATCCCTTTGGATTTGTAGACGTAATTGCCGCTGCACAAGTCTTCCTCGTATTGATAAGATGGTTTGGGGATTCCACCGACTTGTATGAACGACGGTATGCCAACGGCTCTGCACATGGTCGTAAAGAGGATACTTCTGTCATCGCAATCGCCGACCCCACTCTCGTAGGTCTCGTCGGGGTATTGGGGGCCTATTAGCTCTCTCACGCCCTGCTTTAAGGGATAGGCCACGCGCTCTTCTATCCACTTAGAGAACGTGCTTAGCAAGTCGTAACATGTTTCTCCACGCTCCCTTCCGAGGCTAAGCGCAAGGCCTTGAATTGTCGATGAAATGGGCCACGCGGTGCTGTTGTCGGCGTAGCGCTCCACCAGGCTTAAAGGCACTTCGCTTAGTAGCGCTCTTTTAAGCTCGTCTATTGAGACGGAGCTGTCACTAGCTCTCTGAATTATCGTGGCCTTAACGTATAGAGTGACCACGCTTTGACTCCTTACGATGTCCGGAGGGAAGTCGAAGGACAGAATAGCATTGCCTTGCTCGTCCAAGATCAAGGACCCTCTGTACTCCACGTTGTCGACTATGCCCTTCGCCTCTTCAATGAAGACATACTGCCTAGTGGCGTTGGGAAAGACCATCACCTGATTGACGTCTCTCAGGTCGCTAATGTCGCCTTGCACTACAAACGTGAAGTTGCATGAATATCTATAGCAGGCTATGGCAGGGGCCGAATCGGAGCCGAGGCTCGTGCTATGGAACAAGGAGCTTGCGACCATGAGCGCGAATATCGCTCCAAGGCACGCGATTTTTTGAAATGCCGACTTCATCTCCTTCCTCCCTTCTGTAATCCCCAAATCTTTTCTCTTCCCCCTTCTTTACAAATTTAGAGCGGTGAAGACGTTTTGGTTGTTAGGGTAGGCTGTTGCGGATGGGCTGTTAGAGGTGGCATGAAGAAGTACTTCGAGCTCTTCGACCTCATAGAGCTGCAGTCCACGTTTTACAAGCTTCCATCAGTGGAGACGGCTAAGAGGTGGCGCGAAGAAGCCCCCTCGAGCTTCACTTACACTATGAAGGCTTGGCAGGCGATAACGCACCCGCCTTCTAGCCCTACTTGGAGGAAAAGCGGCCTCAAGGTGCCGAGCGAAAGCCAAGAGAGGTACGGTCACTTAAAACCCACGAACGAGAATTACGAGGCTTGGGAGAAGACCTTGGAGATAGCCAACGCGCTGAGGTGCTCTGTGTTGGTGTTGCAGATGCCGCCTTCTTTCGTGAAGTCTGCTGAGAACGTGTCCAATATTAAGACGTTTATGAGCACCGTTAAGAAGCCGCAAGGCCTCGTCATAGGGATTGAGTTCAGACACGAAAGCTGGGACCTCGACGTCATAAGGAAGCTATGCGAAGAGCTAAATATGATCCACATAGTCGACCCGTTTAAACAAGCCCTTGCGACGATCCTCGGCCAAGTAGTGTACTATAGACTCCACGGGCTGGGGAAGAGAGCTTACGTCTACGACTATAGCGACGAGGAGCTCAGGCAACTGTACGAGAGGTGGGTCAAGCCCTACGAAAGAGGGAGGGACGTCTACGTCCTCTTCAACAACACCAACATGGCCAATGACGCCCTCGACTTCAAGAAAATTGTAGCTATTTGAGGAACATCTCCTCATACTTCTTCAAGTAGCTCACAGACCTCTTGACGTCGATGAATACCTCATGCGCTCGCTTGACGTCCTCGCTCGTCACCACGTCTCTCCCCTGATACTTAGCTATCTCGAGCGACGGCGCGAGGAGCTGAACCGCGTACCTCAGGGAAGTCTCCGTGCCTATCTTCGTCAGGGCCTCTAAGGCCTCGTCGCTCAACTTCACGTTTTCTTCCTTCGCCCTGACCTTCAGTATCTCCCGTATCTCGTCCTCAGCGTAGGGCTTCATCTTTATTATCAGCAACCTGTCGAGGAGGTCCAGCGGCACTCCATGAGGTGCCTCTATGTCAGTGCCCTTTATTTTGGCCATGCCCCTATTTGTCGCTAGCACTATTATTGGCGCTAGCTCGCTCTCCATGGCCCTGCCGAGGTATGCGAAGCCCTCTAAGTCGAGCATGTGAACGTCGTCGATGAACAGGACCCCGGGGATGATCTCAGCCCTCCCCTCGTCGACCCACTCCTTGACCATCTTGTCGACCCTCTGCCTGTCCTCAGGCGGTATCTCCTTCTCCTCCCTCCCCCCAAACAAGAGGCTGAAGATGCTGGAGCTGGTGCTTCGGGCATAGCTGACGTCGAGCTGGTGAAGAGTGACGGTGTGGATGAACTCCTTCTCGTTGGATATGAGCCCGCTTGGCAGAGGCACCTTCTGCGAGACCTCGATGTCGTACTTGTACTCCGAGGGCGCTTCCTCGCACCTGCCTAACCTCGTAACTCGTCCCGTCTCGGCGTCGATCCATACGACGTCCCCGACTTGGACCCCCTTCCCTATGAGCTCCATGGCGACGGTCTCGTCGACGTTGAAGGTCTTCTCCTCCACCTTGGTCCTCAGCTTTATCCTAGCGCCCACGGGCACTTGCTGGTAAGGATTGTACGGGTGCTTGCCCATCTTAATGTCGAGCTCAGTCACCATCCCCTCGTAGACCCTCCTGGTCTCTCTGATGCGAACGCCTATGGCCTTCCTGAGCGCTTGCATTATGAACTCGGACTTCTTCAGCTCAGTCGAGTAGACCTCTGACGCGGATATGGCGATGAAGGGGACGTCTTCTCCTAGCTCCTTGGCTATGGCCGAGGCGAGAGCCGTTTTCCCCGAGCCCGGCGGCCCCACAAGCAGAACACCCCGCCCAGCCATCTTGCCCCTCTTGACCATGTCAACGACCACGGCCGCAGCCTCCCTAGCCTCAACCTGCCCGACCATGCCGTCGGCCACCGGGAGGGCCTTGCCATTCCGCACTCCGAGGCCCTTTATGTGGCTGTGGGCGCCCACTCTCTCGAAACGGCCTGCAGGCACGATTTTAGAGGACATAGCCATCCCCCAGAGCCTAAAGAGTTACTGAGGGTCCCTCTTAAAAATGATATGGAGGGCATCGGAAAGAGAGCCTACGCTTCTCTTGAGCACGACGCCGCTCCTAGCAACGTGTATCGCAGGTATGCCTACGCCCAAGGGGCCTAAGACGTCATTCTCGACGCTGTCCCCGACGAAGACTGCATGAGAGGCTCGCGCCCTCTCGAGGGCCCTTAAGTAGATGAGGGGGTGTGGTTTGCGAAGGCCTAACTGGGCTGAGGTCACCACTTCGTCCACGTAGTCGCTTAGCCCTAGCCTCTCAAGGGACTTCACGGCCATGTCGTGTTCGGGAATGTTTGAGACGACCACTACGACAAAGCCAGCGTTCTTCAGCTCCTTCAAGAAGGGATGCGCGTCGTCGTAGGCCTTGCGCTCTTCCACGTAGATCTTGAGCAAAACCTCTTTCAGGTTCTTTGTCAATTGGCCATCCGCCATCAAGCTCTCCTTCAAAGCCAGCCTGAGGGTCGTGTCTAAGCCGACCTCTATCAATAACCCTCTTTTGATTACTTTGAGCCCCTCGTAGATCTTGTGAAATGAGTCACTAAGCTTGGCGATAGAATGGCTGTTTAGCTTGGACCTTACCTCGTCGCTCCGAAGCGCTTTGTCAAAGACCTCCCTGATGCTTGGGCCATGTATCAAGGTCCGCCCCAAGTCGACGAGCACGCATCTTTGCATGTCCACGACCCTTAGCTCCGTCAGCCCTGCGCGGGCTCTTCATCTTGCGAATCCGCCCTTTTGAACGTCATCATCCGGCGTCTCTCACGCTAAACACTTAAGCATTAGCTTTAAAGTTTCACTACAGGTGTCATTTTTGCAGGATATTAGGAAGCTTGCCCCTCTTGAGCCCAAGTACGCGCTGGCGATAGGAGGCCTCGACCCGATAGCAGGGGCAGGCCTCTACTCGGACGTGAAGACCTTTAGCATGATGAAGGTCTTGCCACTGGCGCTCGCGACTTGCCTCGTGATCGAGAATTCCAATGGAGTCAAGGGCGTGGTGCCCTTCGCTCACGAACTAGTGCGCCTTCAGCTCAAGGAGATACTCGAAGATTGCACCCCCCAAGCCATTAAGATAGGCTTGGTCTACAGCAGCGACGTCATCGAGCTCCTGGCTAGGGAGCTCCCAAAGGGGTCGCCAGTTGTCTTAGACCCGATACTCAAGAGCTGGGACGGGAAGGACCTGATAACGGTCGAGGGCCTTAAATTGCTCGTCGAGTTGTTGATCCCCAGATCGACCGTCGTGACCCCCAACATCCTGGAGGCCAGCGTGTTGAGCGGAATCGACGTCCGCGATGTGGATTCGGCGAAGGAAGCGGCAAGGAAGATAGCCGATATGGGGGCCAAGTGCGTCGTGGTAAAGGGAGGCCACACGCCATCTCAAAAGGCCGTTGACGTCCTCTTCTACCAGGGAGAGTTCTTAGTGGTGGAGAAGGAGCGATTATTCGAAGAGCCCTTCCACGGGCTGGGTTGCGTCTTCGCAGCCTCCTTCACCGCCCTCCTGGCCCACGGCGTGGAGGTCCTTGAAGCCTTCGTGCAAGCCTCACGCTTCGTCGCCCACGCCATGAGGGGGTCCTATAAGCTGAAGGGGAGGGCAAGGATAGCAAACCCATTGGAGTTATACTACAAGTCCCTAGACGTCGTCAGGGTCATCGACAACATGAATAAAGCTTTGGAGCTCGTAGAGTCGATGAAGGGGCTTGGAGAGCTGACTCCGGAGGTCGGCGTGAACATCGTCATGTGCCTCAAGAATCCGGAGTCCCTCGAAGACGTCTGTGGCATAGAGGGGAGGCTGAGGCCCGTCAGGGGCTTCTTGAGGGCCCAAGGTCAGATAAAGTTCGGGGGGTCGAGGCACTTGGGAAATATGCTCCTAGAGGTCAACAAGAGGTGGCCCTCGATAAGGGCTTGCATGAACATAAAGTACTCTGAGGACGTGCTGAAGGCTTTGAAGGAGCTGGGCCTCAGGATATCGTCTTTCGATAGGGCCAAAGAGCCCTTAGAGGTGAAGCTGAAAGAGGGGATGAGCTTGAGGTGGGGGGTTCAAGAGGCGATAAAGGGCTTGACCGAAGAGCCCGACGCCATATATGACTTGGGCGACTTAGGGAAGGAGCCCATGATAAGGGTGTTCGGGAGGGATGCCCTAGACGTCGTCAGAAAAGTGGAGCTCATAGTCTCCAAGCTGAGGGAGCTCAGCTCTTCACAGAAAGCCTCGAGAGGCTAAGACTCTCCTGAGGGCAGGGTCCTTGGAAGCTAGGGTCGTGAGGGCCTCCTCGATGCTCTCGTCGGGTCCGACCTCGTACTTCAAGTAAACGCCGGTCCTGCCGACTTCGTCTCTTCGGGTTAACACCTTAACTCTCTCCTGAACGACGTCCAAGCTGACGCCGACCTTAGCAGCCGCGTAGACCTCCCTGCCTACTATGGGCTCTTCGTAGTGCCCTCGAGAAGTGGGCTCTATGAGCTTTAACCTCTTGTCTATCCCACAGACCCTCTTGCCCTCTTTTAGCTCGGCTAGTATCACCTCGCCTCCGAACCTGTAGAACTCCCTTTCATGCCGTGTGAGGTTGGTTAAGGGAAACGTTATCAGCGTCCTCTCGTCGAGGTACAAGTGGGCCTTTATCGCGTGAGCTGGTGTGGCCTGAGTTATCAGCCGCTTGAGAGGCTTCGCCCCTAGCTCGTCGGCGATTATTTCAATGCGATACGAGGGCACTACGTAGGGTATGACTATGTCGATGTCGCTCGTTGGGCTCACGTCTCCTCTCGCTATGCTGCCGTGGACTATCGGGCTCAGCCCTAAGGACTCTAGCTTTTCCATTATTTCCAAGGTCTTACCGCGGAGCTCGGATAGCAACCTCCAGCGGGACTCATCGTATATCACTTCGATTCTGTCGCCTGTTTTGACCGGCTTCTTCCTCCCGCTCACAACCACTTCACGGTCGGTAAGCTATAATAACTTAGCTATGCTTCTCGGTTATCAGGCGCAAGGCGTTGCAGCAGAGAAAACTCATCGAAGTCCCCACGGACTGGCCCCTTATTGGCTGTATAGCGTTTGGCATCATAGACCGAGGCACGAACCTGATACAAGTCAGGCCCTCCTCGTCCTGCCCTCTTTCCTGCATCTTCTGCTCCACGGACGCAGGCCCCTCTTCGAGGAACAGGCAAGTGGAGTACGTCGTCGACCTCGACCACATCATCGAGTGGTTTAAGGTCGTAGCCGGGATCAAGAGGTCAAAGAACCTAGAAGCCCATATTGACACGGTCGGGGATCCCTTGACATACCCCAAAATAGTCGACTTGGTTCATAGGCTGTCAGAAATCTCGAAGGTGGCCGTGATATCCCTGCAGACTCACGGGCATCTCCTCTCTTACAAGGTAATAAGTGATTTAGAGGCCGCAGGCCTCTCTAGGATTAACCTTTCCATCGATGCTCTAGATCCCCAGCTGGCCAAGAGGTTAACCGGCACTCAGCACTACGACCTAAGGCACGTACTGAAGATGGCCGAGGCCATCTCAAACAGCAAAATTGACTTATTGATAGCGCCAGTATGGGTCCCCGGCTTCAACGACCAAGAGATACCGAAGATAATCGAGTACGCCTTGAAAATCGGGGCCGGCAAGCGCTGGCCTCCCCTAGGCATACAAAAGTACGTAGTCCACAAATACGGGAGAAAGCCCAAGGGCGTAAGGCCCATGACTTGGTACACCTTCTACAATGAGCTTCGCGAGCTCGAAAAGAGCTTCAAAGTAAAGCTCGTGTTGAGGCCCGACGATTTTAGGATAGTCAAAGACGCTAAAGTGCCGTTGAGCTTTAAGAAGGGCGAGAAGGCGCGTGTTAGAGTAGTTGGCGTTGGCTGGCTTCGAGGAGAGAAGCTGGCCGTGGACGTTCGTCGAGAGCGCATAATAACTCTGGTGAAAGCCCCCCACGTCGAGGTAGGATCTACGGTGTCCGCCAAGATACTGGCCTGCAAGGACAACATCTACGTGGCTGAGCCACTATGAGCTTTGAGAGGGAGCCGGTCGTCATAAGGAAGGCGCTCCCCTCGGACTTCAACAAGATAGTTGAGGTGGAGGCTTCGAGCTTTAAGAGGCCCTATCCCCCGGCCCTCCTCCTCTCCCTTTTGTATTCGCACGGCGACATGTTCTATGTAGCTCTGGTAAACGGGGAGGTCGTGGGTTACGCCGTGGGCGCTAAGCGACGCGATGGTAGCGGGCATGTGATATCCATAGCCGTGAAGCCTGAGTGGAGGAGGAGGGGCATAGGCTTTAAGCTTATGGAGGCTTTGTTTAATGCCTTCAAGGAGAGGGGGTTGAAGAGGGCACTCTTGGAAGTCGCGGTCTCTAACGAGGAGGCTGTGGTCTTCTACAAGCATTTAGGTTTCAAGGCGGCCGCATTGCTCAAGGGCTATTATCCTTGGGGAGAGGACGCCTATCTCATGATTAAGGAGCTCTGAAAGAGCCACTACGGTAAGCTTATCCAGAGGCTGGGCGGTTAATCTAATGGGAGTTAGCTCGATGCCTCAGAAATTGCTGTTCTGGCTCCTTGACGTAAACTACGACGTAGAGGGCGGGATCCCGGTCATTAAGATGTGGGGCGTGTCGGAGGATGGAAGACGGGTTTTAGTGAAGGACTACGACTTCAGGCCCTACTTTTACGTCTTGCCCAAGAGCAAGGTCGACGTGTCGAAGGCCATGAAGGACATTAAGTTCGTAGAGGATCCCTCAGAGCCCATAATATCTGTAGAGGAGGTTAGCAAGAAGTACTTCGGCAGACCGGTCAAAGCGATTAAGGTCACCTGTCTCTTGCCTGAGTCCGTGCCCACCTATAGAGAGAGGATTGCTAAGCTAGATTGGGTAGAAGAGGTGCTCGAGGCCGACGTTAGGTTCTACATGAGGTACATGATAGACAACGGAATAAATCCCTGCGATTGGCACGAAGTGGAGGTCGAGGAAGAGGCAAGGACCGAGGATCTCAAGGTCAATGCGGTCTATAGAGCACTCACGAGACCTAAGCCCCATCCCAAAGACGAGATACCCAAGCTGAGGATACTGGCCTTCGACATAGAGTGCTACAACAAGGCCGGGTCCCCCATTCCCCAGCGGGACCCTATAGTGATAATTTCCTTGGCGTCCGATGAAGGTACTAAGATCTTGACAGCCGAGGGCTATGACGACTCCAAGATTTTAAGAGAATTCGTGGACTTCATTCAAAGATACGACCCTGACATCATAGTGGGCTACAACAACAACCACTTCGACTGGCCCTACATACAGGCTAGGGCTAAGCTCCACAGGATAAAGCTAAAGGTGAGCCGCAACCTCGCAGAGCCCCACCAAAGCGTCTACGGTCATATATCTGTGGTGGGTAGGGCGAACGTCGATTTGTACGACTACGCCGAGGGTTTAACCGAGGTCAAGATCAAGACCCTCGAAAACGTGGCGGACTACTTAGGCGTCATGTTGAAGGACAAGAGGACCATGATAGACTACCTAGACATAGCCAATTTCTGGGACGACCCCTCCAAGCGAGAGGTATTGAAGAAATACGCTGAAGAGGACGCTCTATCCGCTTACGGCATCGCAATGGAGGTGTTGCCTTTCGCCATGCAGCTCGCGAGACTCACAGGCGTGCCTCTGGACCAAGTGCTAGCGGCCTCAGTGGGCTTTAGAGTCGAGTGGTACTTGATGAGAGTCGCCTTCAACGAGGACGAGCTCGTACCGAATAGAGTGGAGAGGAAGTATGAGCCCTACAAAGGAGCCCTGGTCTTAAAGCCCAAGGAAGGACTTCACGAGAACATAGCCGTCTTGGACTTCTCGGCCATGTATCCCCACTTGATGATAAAGTACAATATAGGCTTTGACACTTACGTACCCCCCGAAGAGCCCTGCGACTCAGAGGAGTGCCACGTCGCCCCCGAAGTCGGCCACAGGTTTAAGAAGAGCCCTCCGAGCCTGTACAGAAAGGCCTTAGAGAGATTGCTCGAGCTGAGGAAGTCGATAAGAGAGAGCATGAAGAAGCTGGACCCCAAGGATCCTTGCTACACGATTCTCGATAACAGGCAGAAGGCCGTGAAGACGATGACCAACGCGATGTACGGATACTTGGGCTGGACGGGAGCGAGGTTCTACTTGAAACCCTGTGCTGAAGCGACAGCGGCCCACGGCAGGCAGACAATCGTGAAGACGATAAAGATGGCAAAGGAGATGGGCCTTCAGGTGATATACGGGGACACGGACAGCATATTCGTGAGGTACGATGAGGACAAGATAAAGACCTTCATAGGGCGCGTGGAGGAGGAGCTCGGCCTAGAGATAAAGTTGGAGAAGGTCTACAAGGTTTGCTTCTTCACGGAAGCCGCGAAGAAGTATGCAGGTCTAACTCTCGATGGCCGGATAGACGTGGTGGGCTTTGAGGCCGTGAGAGGGGACTGGTGCGAGCTGGCACAAGAAGTGCAGACCAAGGTCATAGAGATAATATTGACTAAAAAAGACGTGCAGGCCGCTGTGAACTACGTGAGAGACGTCATAAGCAAGGTCCGAGCTGGGAAGGTCGACATGAAGGAGCTAGTCATTTGGAAGACTTTGTCGAAGTCCCTCGACGAGTACGAGGTCGAGGCGGCGCACGTTCAGGCCGCGAGGCAGCTCTTAGTAGCGGGCCTCAAGCTAGAAATAGGGGACAAGGTTGGATTCGTCGTAGTCCAAGGACCCTCTGACAAAATATCGGAGAGGGTCAAACCCCACATATTCGCCACAATGGATGAGATAGACAAGGAGTACTACGCGAGGAAGCAGGTAGCTGCACTGGCCATGAGGATCTTGAAGTACTTTGGAGTGAGCGAAGAGCAATTGCTCTCGGGTGCCAAGCAAGCATCACTTTTCGACTTTCTTAGGAAATAGGAACTTCTCGAGGGTTGCCACTCCGCCCCTCTTCTCAAGACCTTTCTCGTCCTTTACCAAGAGCCTGTCCATCAGCTCCACGAACTCCCTCTCCCTTCCCTTTGGTATTACGCCGCTGGCAGCAGCGGCATGGCCATCGCCAAAGCCGCCTAGGCGTTTAGCCGCCTCGGCCAAGGCCTTTGAGAGGGCCTCTAGGGAGCCCGCCTCTATGAGCGTCAAGACCTTCTTAGGGGCGCGGGCAGACACCTTGACGTAGGAGCCCTCGAGAGTCCCTAGGCCTGGCACCTCATTCCTCATGTTCATCATTCCTACTAGGACTTTGTCGTTGTCGGCTATCCTCTGGTACACCAAGTAACTACAAAACGTCCCTATGACCTTGACCCCCATGTCGTGGAATTGATCCTCGACGTGGAACCACTGAACCCTCTTCAACTTATTTAGCCCAGTGTATCGAAGCCTTGACATGACGTTCGAGTAGGCCTTCTTCCTCTTTTCCTCGAGCGAGTCGAGGAAGTCCTCCACTCCGGCCCACGAACACTTGATGCAAGAGTCCAGAGCTTTTTGAGGCCCGCCTTGGTAGTACCCCACCGAGGCCATTATGGTGAGCTTCGTCGACAGGGGCTCGGGGCTCGTGAGCTTGCCGTCCCAGAGGACTTTGGCCTTCTTGCTTTTCTCATCGTAGGCCGCTACTCCAGCCTTCGCGGCCTCGTCTAGGGCTAAGAGGTTAAGGCCCTTGGGCTCTCCCGGTATCTCGACTGAGCCTATCACGGCCAAGCCAGCGTGTTTCTCCACGTCCCTTCTGATTGAGCGCGCAAAGAAATATGTCAAGCTGGCTCCACAGGCGTAGGTTCCGCCATCGACTCCGTGTATTTCTGGGTTTAGCAACATGACTTCTTCGCCGATCTTGTCACTCAACTCCACGTCGTGGTGGTCTATGATAATTATGGTCCTCCCCAGCTCGTTCAATTTCGATATGAGGGGTGCGTGCGGGCTCCCTAGGTCAACGTAAATTATGGGCTCCTTGCCTTGAGCTTGTAACTTTTTCACTACTTGGGGGTAGGTCTTCTCGAGACATATCGTGTGCGTTGAGAACCTTCCTTTGAGCGCGAGCTTGAGGAGCGCTCCAGCCGTCACTCCGTCGGCGTCGTCGTGATGGACTATTATCGCTCTATCCGCGTCGACTTCAAGAAGCCTCTTGGCACATTCTTCGCTCTCTCTAAGTACCTTCTCAATGCCCTTCTTTACCTGTTCGTCCTCACTCAATTCCAACGTCATCTCAAAGACCTATATCGTTAAATGAAAAGACC
>Ga0185307_1000450_pt1 | contig 25927 bp, 28 predicted proteins | sample LHCtaG_FD_128010 | JGI IMG/M metagenome (GOLD analysis project Ga0185307, IMG submission 128010) | Hot spring microbial communities from Little Hot Creek, USA to study Microbial Dark Matter (Phase II) - LHC4sed_matched (SPADES... | ecosystem: Environmental > Aquatic > Thermal springs > Hot... | reverse complement strand
GGGAGCAGCTGGTCCTCAACGTGGGGACGGCCACCACCGTGGGCACGGCCGTGAGGGTGAAGGGGGAGAGGGCGGAGCTGAAGCTCACCAGACTGGTCTGCGCCCAGCCCGGGGCCAGGGCGGCCCTGAGCAGGAGGGTGGGGGGGAGGTGGAGGCTGGTGGGATACGGACAGCTGCTGGCGGGGACCGAGGTCCAGCTCCCCTGACCGAAACCTTTTTCCACGTCCCTCCGAGGGGGAGGGATGGCCGAGAGGAAGTGCTCGGTGCGGGAAAATCTGAAATACTGCACCTGCACCTACGAGCCCTGCTCCAGAAAGGGAATCTGCTGCGAGTGCCTGCGGTACCACTGGAGGAGGAGGGAGCTCCCGGGCTGTCTCTTCCCCCCGGAGGCCGAGAGGACCTACAACCGTTCCCTGGAGTTCTTCCTGCGCTGCTGGGGGAGGTAGCCGGCCTCCCCAAGGGCGGCCGAGGCGGCCTCCCTCAGCCTGCGGATGGCCAGCGCCCTGTCCCTCTGGCCGTAGATGGCCGTCCCGGCCACCAGCAGGTTGGCCCCCGCCCTGACCACCTCGGGAACCGTCTCCACCGAGATCCCCCCATCCACCCCCAGGTCCAGGGAGAGCTCCCTCTCCCTCACCAGCCTCCCCGCCCTCCTCAGTTTGGGAAGGGTGCTCCTCAGCAGCCTCTGGTTGCCGAAGCCAGGGTGAACGGTCATGATCAGCAGGAGGTCCAGCTCCCCCACCACCCCCTCCACCGCCTCCAGCGGCGTCTCGGGGTTCAGGGCCACCCCCACCTTCGCCCCCATCCTCCTGAGGGAGGAGAGCACCCGCCTCAGGTTTTCGCAGGCCTCCACGTGCACCGTGATGATGTCTCCCCCCGCCTCCACGAACCTCCGCAGGTACCTCTCCGGCTTCTCGATCATGAGGTGAATGTTGAAAGGGAGGTCCGTCCTCTTCCTCAGGCAGCTGATCACGGAGGGGCCCACGGTCAGGTTGGGGACGAAGTGCCCGTCCATCACGTCCCAGTGCAGGAGGTCCGCCCCCCCCTCCTCCACCTCCCTTATCTCCTCCTCCAGCCTCCCGAAGTCGGCGGAGAGGAGGGAGGGGGCGATCTTGATCCTCATCTCTCCATCCTCCTCACCTCTCTGACCGCCTGCTCCAGGTGCCTGGCGGTGAGGCCGTAGAACTCGTAGAGCTCCCTCCAGGATCCCGACTTCCCGAACTCATCCCTTACCCCCACCCTCCTGAGGGGGGTGGGGTAGTGCTCCGCCAGGAACTCGGCCACCGCCCCCCCGAGTCCCCCCACCACGCTGTGATCCTCGGCGGTGACCAGGAAGCCCGTCTCGCGGGCGGCCTTCAGCACGGTTCGCCCGTCCAGGGGCTTCACCGTGTGCAGGTCCACCACCCTCACCCTCAGCCCCTCCTCCCTCAGCCTTCTGCTGGCCTCCAGGGCCTCCGCCACCAGCGGGCCGTTGGCCAGGATGGTGGCATCCTCCCCGTCCTCCAGCACCACCCCCTCCCCTATCCTGAACTCCAGCTTCCTCCCGCCGTACGTGTATCCCTCCCCGTACACCAGCTCCGTCTTGGCCCTGGGGAGCCTGGCGAAGGCGGGCCCCCTGTGCTCCACCAGAGCCCTCACCATCTCCGCCGTCTCCACGGCGTCCGCCGGCACCAGGACCGTGGTGTTGGGGAGGGAGCGCATCACCGCCACGTCCCAGAGGCAGAAGTGGGAGGCCCCGTCCTCCCCCACCGAGAGCCCGCCGTGGGTCGCCACCACCTTCACGTTCAGGTTGGGGTAGGCTATGGACTGCTTGAACTGGCTGAGCCCCTTTTCGGTGGCGAAGACGGAAAAGGTGCTGACGAAGGGGATCTTCCCGCAGGAGGCCAGCCCCGCCGCCACCCCCATCAGGTTGGCCTCCGCCACCCCCACGTTGAAGAACCTCTCGGGAAACTTTTTGGCGAAGAGGGAGGTGTGGGTGGAGGTGGAGAGGTCGGCGTCCAGCACCACGATCTCCGGATACCTCTCCCCCAGCTCCGCCAGGGTCCTCCCGTAGGCCTCCCTCATGGAGGCGGAGGGGCTCATCCTCCTCCCTCCAGCTCCGCCAGGGCCCTTTCCAGCTCCTCCCTGGTGAGGGGGACGCCGTGGTACCTCACCTGGTTCTCCATGAAGGAGACCCCCTTCCCCTTCACCGTGCGGGCTATGAGGACGGTGGGCCTCCCCTTCACCTCCTCCGCCCGGTCCAGGGCCCAGGCGATCTGCCCCACCTCGTGCCCGTCCACCTCCAGCACGTTCCAGCCGAAGGCCCTCCACTTCTCGGCCAGGGGCTCCAGCCCCACTATCTCCTCCGTGGGCCCGTCCAGCTGGATCCCGTTCCTGTCCACGATGGCCAGCAGGTTGTCCAGCCGCTGGTGGGCGGCGAACATGGCCGCCTCCCACACCTGCCCCTCGTCCATCTCCCCGTCACCCAGCAGGACGTAGACCCTGTAGTCCCTGCGGTCCAGCCTCGCCGCCAGGGCCATGCCGCACCCTATGGAGAGGCCCTGCCCCAGCGAGCCCGTGGAGGCCTCCACCCCCGGGGTGGAGGTGGAGTCGGGATGGCCCTGCAGCGGGCTTCCCAGCCTCCGCAGGGTGCGCAGCCACTCCCGGGGGAAGAAACCGGCCAGGGAGAGGGCGGAGTAAAGGGCGGGACAGGCGTGGCCCTTGGATAGGATGAACCTGTCCCTCCCCTCCCAGCGCGGGTTCTCGGGATCGTACCTGAGGTGGTGGAAGTAAAGGACGGCCAGGAGGTCGGCGCAGGAGAGGGAGCCGCCGGGATGGCCAGAGCCGGCCTCCGTGGTCATCACCAGCGAATCCCTCCTTATGATCCTGGCCTTTTCCCTCAGCTCCCGCAGGAGGGCCGGAGTGTGCTCCTCCGCCTTCCTGTCAAAAACCACCATCCCAAGCCACTCCCGCGGGAGGGATATTAAGAGCAATCCCCAGGAGGAAAGATGCTCTGCCTGGGTCTGGAGGGTACCGCTCACACCCTGGGCGTGGCGGTGGTGAGCTCGGAGGGGAGGATCCTCTCCCACGTGGCCAGGGTGTACCGACCGGAGAAGGGGGGGATCCACCCCAGGGAGGCCGCCAGGTTCCACGTCTCCCAGCTCAGGCCGGCGGTGGAGGAGGCGCTGGAGAGGGCGGGGGTGAGGCTGGGGGACCTCGACCTCTTTTCCTTCTCCGCCGGGCCGGGGCTGGGTCCCTGCCTCAGGGTGGTGGCCACCGCCGCCAGGGCCCTGGCCGTCATGACCGGGAAGCCCCTGGTGGGGGTGAACCACTGCGTGGCCCACGTGGAGATAGGGAGGCTGCTCACGGGGGCCAGGGATCCCGTGACCCTGTACGTGAGCGGGGGGAACACGCAGGTGATAGCCTTCGAGGAGGGGAGGTACAGGGTGTTCGGGGAGACCCTGGACATTCCGGTGGGGAACTGCCTGGACGTCTTCGCCAGGGAGGCCGGCCTCCCCCCTCCCGGCGGCCCCGCCGTGGAGAGGCTGGCCAGGGAGGGGAGAAGGTACCTCCCCCTCCCCTACGTGGTGAAGGGGATGGACCTCTCCTTCTCGGGTCCCCTCACCGAGGCCGTGCGCCGGTACCGGCAGGGGGAGGACCTCAGGGACCTCTGCTTCAGCCTCCAGGAAACGGTCTTCGCCGCCCTGGTGGAGGTGACGGAGAGGGCCGTGGCCCACACGGAAAAGGGGGAGGTCCTGCTGGTGGGAGGGGTGGCCTCCAACCTCAGGCTGAGGGAGATGCTGGGGGAGATGTGCAGGGCCAGGGGCATTCCCCTCCTCGTCCCCCCCCAGGAGTTCTGCGCGGACAACGGGGCCATGATAGCCTGGACGGGGCTGCTGGCCCACCTTCACGGGCTGAGCATGAGGGTGGAGGAGGCCGTGGTGAGGCAGAGGTGGAGGACGGATGAGGTGGAGGTGCCCTGGCGGGTGGAGGCCGCGGAAAGGCCCCCCTCCCCTCCCGGACCCCCCACCCTGCTGAAGAGGGGGGCCGAGGCCGAGCTCCACCTGCGGGGCTTTGCCGAGGTCCTCCATCCGCTGGGGGAGGGGAGGGTGGTGGTGAAGCACAGGGTGCCCAAGGGGTACAGGGTGAGGGAGCTGGACCTCCTGCTGAGGGGGAGCAGGACCTGCCTGGAGGCCAGGCTCCTGTCGGACGCCAAGAGCGCCGGGGTTCCCACCCCGCCCGTCTACGAGGTGGACAGGGAGAACGCCAGGCTGGTGATGGAGTACGTGGAGGGAAGGACCCTCAGGGAGGCCCTGGAGGAGATGGGGGAGGAGGAGAGGAGGAGGATCTGCAGGACCATAGGGAGGTACCTGGCCCGCCTGCACCGGAGGGGGATCGTCCACGGGGACCTCACCACCTCCAACCTCATCCTCTCCCCGCGGGGGGAGCTGTACGTGGTGGACTTCGGGCTGGGGGAGTACACGCCCTCCGTGGAGGCCAGGGGGGTGGACCTGCACCTCCTCCGGAGGGCCCTCCAGAGCGTCCACTTCAGGCTGGCGGAGGAGGCCTACCGGGAGATCTGCTCCGCCTACCTGAGGGAGTTCGGGAGGGGGGGAGGGGAAATCCTGAGAAGGGCGGAGGAGATAGGGAAGAGGGGAAGATACGTGGGGAGGGAGGAACGTGGCGCTGGTGTTCGTGACGGGAAATGAGGGGAAGGTCAGGGAGGTGAGGGCCCTGGCCGGCAGGTTCGGGCTGGAGATAGAGCACCGGAGGATCCCCTACCTGGAGATCCAGGCGGAGGACCTCCGCGAGATAGCGAAGGTGGGGGTGCAGCAGGTCTTCGCGATCCTGAAGGTCCCCTGCTTCGTGGAGGACTCCGGCCTCTTCATCCACAGCCTCAGGGGCTTCCCGGGCCCCTACTCCAAGTACGTCTTCCTCACCATAGGAAACCGGGGGGTGCTGAAGCTCATGGAGGGGGTGGAGGACAGGAGGGCCGTCTTCAGGTCCGCCGTGGGCTACTGCGGGAGGGACGGGAGGCCGCTGGTCTTCGAGGGGAGGGTGGAGGGGAGGATCTCGCTCGAGGAGAGGGGGACGGGGGGCTTCGGCTTTGACCCCATCTTCATACCGGATGAGGGGGACGGCAGGACGCTGGCCGAGATGAGCGTGGAGGAGAAGAACTCCCTCTCCCACCGGGGAAGGGCCATGGAAGGGTTCTTTAGGTGGTACCTTCTTCATAGGGAGGAATGAGCGGTGAGGAGATGACCGGGGAGGCGGTGGAGAGGCTGGTGGTGAAGCTGGCGGAGGAGGGGCATCCTCCCAGCATGATAGGGATCCTCCTCCGCGACCTCTACGGGGTGGGATCGGTGAAGAAGGCCACGGGGAAGAGCCTCACCCAGATCCTGGAGGAGAAGGGACTGGCCAGGCCCCTTCCGGAGGATCTGGCCAACCTGATAAGGAGGGCCCTGCGCATGCAGAGGCACCTGGAGAAGAACAGGAAGGATAAGGTCACCCGCCGCTCCCTGGAGATCACGGAGCAGAGGATAAGGAAGCTCGCCCAGTACTACGTCAGGAAGGGAAAGCTGCCCAAGGGCTGGAAGTACGAGAGGGAGAAGGCCGCCCTGCTGCTGAGGTGAACCTTTGAGGGAGGAGATCCTGGCTTTCGAGAGGAAGGCGGGCGAAGTAGCCTCCCTCCTCAAGGAGAAGCTGGGGGAAAAGACCGTGGAGATCTTCACCCACGCCGATGCCGACGGGATCTCCGCCTCCAGCCTCCTCGCCATGTACCTGCACCTGCACGGCCACCCCTTCAGGATAAAGTTCACCCGCCCCTACGGGGCCAGGGAGATGGTGGAGCTGGGGAAGAGTGAGGAGGGGAGGTTCCTGGTCTTCCTGGACCAGGGGAGCAGGGAGATCCCCACCCTGGAAAAGAAGGTCACGAGCAGGGGGCACGAGGTGCTGATCCTCGATCATCACCCGGGAAAACCGCCCGAGGATCCCCGCCTGCTCTGCCTCAACCCCCACCTCATGGGGCTGAACGGGGCCAAGGAGGCCTGTGCCTCCACCGTGGTCTACAGCGTGGTGGAGAAGATGGACAGGAGGCTGAGGAAGGAGGTCTGGCTGGCCCTGGTGGGGGCGCTGGGGGACAGGCAGGAGCTGGCCGAGGGCTTCACGGGGATCAACGCCCTCCTCCTGCGGCGGGCGCTGGAGGAGGGAACGGTGGAAAGGAAGGAGGGAATGAAGCTGCTGGACAGGGAGGAGGTGCCGGTGGCGGAGTCCCTCCGCCTTTCCGTCCGCCCCTACCTGCCAGGCATCTCCGGGAACTCCAGGGTGTCCGCCGAAATACCCGAGCAGCTGGGCCTCCCCCCCTCCTCCACGCTGGAGGAGCTGGGGGAGGAGGGGGAAAGGAGGCTGTGTGAGGCCCTGCTGGAGAGGCTGGGGTACGGGGAGGAGGGGAGGGAGCTGCTCTGGGGAGGGGTGTATTACCTCAGGGACCGATCCCTCCCCAACCTGAGGAAGTGGGCGGTGGCCCTGGACGCCAGCGACACCTACCACCGGCCGGAGATAGGCTTCGCCGCCAACCTGGGGGACGAGGAGGCGAAGAAGGAATGCCTCCTCCTCCTTCAGGGGTACCAGCGGAGGATGCTGGACAACATGGCCTGGTTCTGCAGGAACCTGCCCAACTTCGAGGTCTCCCCCAAGGCTAGGTACGTCAGGGTGGGGAAGGAGGTCCCGGCCTCGGAGATGGGGGAGATGCTCTCCCTGGCCCTGGAGTCGAGGCTGGTGGAGGGGGACCGCCCCCTCATAGGGCTGGCGGACATCGGGGAGGAGGTGAAGGTCTCGGGAAGGGCCACCTTCCACCTCACCGCCAAGGGGATCAACATAGGGAGGATCCTGAACGAGGCGGCAAAGGCGGTGGGGGGGGAGGGGGGAGGGCATGACGTGTCCGGCGCCGCCTACATACCCAAGGACAAGGTGGAGGAGTTCGTGAGGGAGGTGGAGCGCTGCCTGCCCCTGCTCGCGCGCTGAGGATCGAGGGGGTGAGGGGGAGGAAGATCCTGGACAGCCGGGGGGAGCCCACCCTGGAGGTGGAGGTCTGGGGGGGAGGGGGGTTCGGGAGGGGCTCCGCACCCAGCGGGAGGAGCAGGGGAAGGTACGAGGCGGTGCCGTTCGCCTCCGGGGGGGTGGACGCCTCCCTCTCCCTCCTGCGGGGGGAGATCTCGCGGAGGCTCAGGGGAAGGGAGCTGAACCTGAGGGGGACCGACACCCTCCTGAGGGAGCTGGACGGGACCCCGAACTTCTCCAGGATAGGGGGGAACCTCGCCGTGGCCCTCTCCTTCGCCACGGCCAAGGCCGAGGCCTCCGCCAGGGGAATACCCCTGTACCGTCTCCTCGGAAGGGGCTCCACCCTTCCGCTGCCGCTCGGCAACGTGCTAGGAGGGGGGGCCCACGCCGGGGGAGGGGGAACGGACCTGCAGGAGATCCTGGTGGTGGCACCCGGGGCGAGGAGCTTTCAGGAGGCTGCCCTGATCAACGCCAGGGTGCACCGGAGGGTGGGGGAGCTCCTCAGGGAGAAGGGGGGAAGGTTTGTCGGAGGGAAAGGGGACGAGGGGGCCTGGGTTTCACCTCTGGACGGGAAGGGATCCCTGGAGCTGGTGAGGAGGGCCTGTGAGGAGGTGGGAAGGGAGGAGGGAAGGGAGGTGAGGATGGGGCTGGACATGGCGGCCAGCAACCTCTACGATCCCTCGAAGCGAAGGTACGTCTATCCGAGGGAGGGAAAGAAGCTGACGGAGGAGGAGCAGCTGGAGTTCGCCCTGACCCTGGTGGAGACCTACGACCTCCTCTACCTGGAGGACCCCCTCCACGAGGAGGACTTTTCGGGCTTCTCCAGGCTGAGGGAGGAGGTGGGGAGGAAATGCCTGGTCTGCGGGGACGACCTCTTCGCCACCAATCCGGCCAGGATAGAGAGGGGGGAGGGGGCGGCCAGCGCCGTCATCATCAAGCCCAACCAGGTGGGAACCCTGACCGACGCCCTGACCGCGGTGGAGCTGGCCCGCAGGGGGGGAATGGTGCCGGTGGCCTCCCACCGCTCGGGGGAGACCGAGGACGAGACCATCGCCCACCTGGCGGTGGGGGCGGGCTGCCCCCTCATAAAGACGGGGGCGGTGGGAGGGGAGAGGACGGTGAAGCTGAACGAGCTCATCCGCCTGGAGGAGAGGGTGAAAAGGCTGGCCAGGCTCGGCTTCGGATAGCTTTTAACCGCGGTCGGTGAGGAGAGGAAGTGGGCGAGAGGATGCAGGCGGAGGAAAAGGTTGGGGAGCTGCTGGTGGACAGGAACACCTACCTGGCGGCAGGGGTGCACATAGGGACCAGGCAGAAGACGGGATCGATGGCCCCCTACATCTTCAAGGTCCGCCCCGACCGCATCTACATCCTGGACGTGGAAAAGACGGATGCCAAGATAAGGGTGGCCGCCAAGATGCTGGCCAGGCAGAAACCGGAGAGGATCCTGGTGGTGTCGGCCAGGCAGTACGGGCAGCAGCCCGTCCTGAAGTTCTGCGAGGTGGTGGGGGCCAAACCCATCGTGGGAAGGTTCGTGCCCGGAACCCTCACCAACCCTTCCTATCCCGGATACTCCGAATTCTCCCTCCTCCTGGTCACGGATCCCATGGCCGACGCCCAGCCGCTGGCCGAGGCAGCCAAGATGGGCATACCGGTGATAGCCCTCTGCGACACGGATAACGAAACGGCCGACGTGGACCTGGTCATCCCCACCAACAACAAGGGGAAGAAGGCCCTGGCCCTGGTTTACTGGCTGCTGGCCCGCCAGGTCCTGAGGGAAAGGGGAGAGCTGGCTCCGGATGCCCCCTTCCCCATACCGGTGGAGGAATTCGAAAGCAGGCCCAAGGAGGTCAACCAGTGATAAGACTTCCGGCGGTGGCCGGGGCCTTCTACGAGGGGGAGAGGAAGGCCCTCCTCTCCAGGATAGAGTGGTGCTATACCCACCCCCACGGGCCCGGAAGGCTCCCCTCCCCGGGGAAGGTTGGGGAGAAGGTGCTGGGGCTGGTCTCCCCCCACGCCGGCTACATGTACTCCGGCCCGGTGGCCGCCCACGGCTACCTCCTCCTGGCCTCCTGCCGTCCCACCACCGTGGTGATCCTGGGTCCCAACCACACCGGCATGGGATCCGGGGTCTCCGTCTTCCCATCGGGGGTCTGGAGAACCCCGCTGGGGGAGGTGCGGATCGACTCGGAGCTCTCCCGCTCCCTGGCCGAGGAGTGCGAGGTGGCGGATCTGGACGAGGTGGCCCACCGGTACGAGCACTCCATCGAGGTGCAGCTCCCCTTCCTCCAGCACCTCTTCGGCTCGGACTTCGGGCTCGTGGCGGTCTGCCTGATGCTCCAGGATGAGGAGACCAGCCGCGAGGTGGGGGAGGCCCTGGCGAGGGTGCTGAGGGGGAAGGAAGCCGTAATCGTGGCCTCCACCGACTTCACCCACTACGAGCCCGCCGAGAGGGCCAGGAAGAAGGATGCCAAGGCCCTGGAGAGGATAGAGGCCCTGGACTGGAGGGGTCTCCTGAGAACGGTGGAGGAGGAGGACATAAGCATGTGCGGATACGGGCCCGTGGCTGCCATGCTCAGGGCCTGTCTGGAGCTGGGGGCCAGGAGGGGAAGGCTGCTGAAGTACGCCACCAGCGGGGACATCGCCGGTCCCATGCCGGAGGTGGTGGGATACGGATCGCTGGCCGTAACGGGGTGAGGCCGGGCCCGGTGGTGGTCAAGCTGGGCGGAAGCGTGATCACGGACAAGCGCAGGGAGTTCTCGCTGAGGAGGGGAACCCTGAGGAGGCTGGCGGGGGAGCTGGAGGGGGTGGAGGGGATGGTGCTGGTTCACGGGGGAGGATCCTTCGGCCATCCCCTGGCCAAGAGGTACGGGCTCACCGGGGGGCTGAGGGGGCCCGAGCAGCTCAGGGGCTTCCTGGAGGTGAGGAAGGCCATGGAGCGACTGAACCTGCACGTGGTGGGGGAGCTGAGGAGAAGGGGCCTGCCGGCCGTTCCCGTTCCCCCCTCCTCCTGCTGCGTGCTGGAGGGGGGGAGGATAAGGAGGATGGAGCTCGGGCCCGTCAGGAGGATGGTGGAGCTGGGCCTCCTCCCCGTGCTATACGGGGATGCCGTGATGGACCTGAAACAGGGGGTGAACATCCTTTCCGGGGACAGGCTGGTAGCCCACCTGGCCCTCAGGCTCGGGGCCTCGCGCGTGGTGCTGGGGGTGGACGTGGATGGGGTCTTCACCGAGGATCCCAAGCTTAACCCGGAGGCCAGGCTCCTCAGGGTGATAACCCCGGCGGACTGGAGGGGGCTGAGGCCCTCCCCCTCCGGGGGCTGGGACGTCACGGAGGGGATGCTGGGGAAGGTCCGCGAGCTGCTGGCGCTGGCCAGGAAGGGAATCGAGTCCCAGATCGTGAACGCCTGCAAGAAGGGGGTCCTGAGGAGGGCCCTGCAGGGGGATCGGAGCCTGGGGACCCTGGTGAGGGGGTGAGACCGCGACCTCCACGAGCGAGCGCAAGAGGTCCCACCTGGAGATCTGCCTGAGGAAGGAAGTGGAGATGATCTGGAACACCACGGGCCTGGAGGACGTCCACCTGGTGCACCGCGCCCTCCCGGAACTCTCCCCGGAGGAGGTGGACCTCTCCGTGACCTTCCTGGGGAGGAGGCTGGAGGCCCCCCTCATGATCCTCCCCATGACCGGCGGGCACGAGGAGGGGGGAAGGCTCAACCGCCTCCTGGCCTCGCTGGCGGAGGAAAGGGGGGTGGCCTTCGCGGTGGGAAGCCAGAGGGCGGCCCTCGAGGAGGAATCGCTGGCCGAAACCTACAAGGTGAGGGACGTCGCCCCCCACGTCTTCCTGGTGGCCAACCTGGGCCTTTCCCAGTTCTCAGGGGAGGAGGTGAGGGAGGCCAGGAGGGCCGTGGAGATGATAGGGGCGGATGCCCTCTCCATCCACCTGAATCCCCTGCAGGAGGTCGTCCAGCGGGAGGGGAGGCCGGATTACAGGGGTGGACTCTCCAGGCTGAGGAGGATCTGCGCAGGGGTGGGGGTGCCCGTGATAGCCAAGGAGACCGGGGCGGGAATAAGCGGCGGGGTGGCCAGGCAGCTGGTCAGGGCCGGGGTGGCGGCCATCGACGTGAGCGGGGCAGGCGGCACCTCCTGGGCGGGGGTGGAGGCCCTCAGGAACCCTGCCGCCGCCAGGCTGGGCAGGACCTTCTGGGACTGGGGCATCCCCACGGCCGTGTGCACGGCGGAGGTGGCCGGAGCGGTGAAGGTTCCGGTGATAGCCAGCGGGGGGATACGTTCAGGCCTGGACGCCGCCAAGGCCCTGGCCCTGGGCGCCGATCTGGTGGGCGTGGCCCTTCCCCTCCTGAGGGCGGCCTGGAAGGGAAGGAGGGAGGCGGAGAGGTGGCTGGAGGAGTTCCTCAGGGAGTTAAGGGTGGCCATGTTCCTCACCGGATGCAGGAGGCCGCAGGAGCTGAAGAGGGTCCCCCTGGTGGTGACGGGCAGGACCAGGGAGTGGTTCCTGGCCAGGGGGATAAAGCCGGGGAGGAGGGCCGGGCTTGCTTGAGGTTCTCCCGCTGGGAGGGCTGGGGGAGGTGGGGAGGAACATGACGGCCGTGAACCTGGGGGGAGGCTATGTGGTGGTGGACATGGGGGTGAGGCTGGATGCCATCCAGGCCTTCGAGGAGGCCGACCTCTCGAGGATGAGCCTGGAGGAGCTGGTGAGGATCAGCGCCATACCGGACGACCGTCCCCTGAGGGGAAAGAAGGTCAGGGCCATCCTCCTCACCCACGGCCACCTGGATCACATAGGGGCGGTGGGAAAGCTCCTGCGCTTCTACCGGGCCCCCCTCTACGGCACCCCCTACACGCTGGAGCTGGTGAAGCGCCTGGTGCTGGAGGAGGGAAAGGAAACGGAGATGGTGCCCGTGAGGCCGGGGGAGAGGGTGGAGCTGGGGGACCTGGAGGTCCACTTCCTCCCCGCCAACCACAGCATCCCCCAGACCGTCTTCCTGCTGCTCAGGGAGGGGGATCACTCCCTCCTCTTCGCCACCGACTTCAAGCTGGACGAGGAGCCCCTGCTCGGCCAGCCCACCGACCTGCAGGAGCTGAGGAGGAGGGTGGGGGAGCTGGAGGCGGCCATGGTGGGGGCGGTGAGGGTGGACGAGCCCGGTCCCACGGGAAGCGAGGGGAAGGCCAGAAGGATGCTGGAGGAGACCATGGGGAGGGCGGAGAGGAAGGGAAAGGCCATGCTGGTCACCACCTTCTCCTCCCACATAGCCAGGATAAGGTCCATCGTGGAGCTTTCGGAGGAGCTGGGCAGGATTCCGGTGGTGGTGGGGAGGTCCCTGCGCCACTACCTCTCCGCCGCCCTGAGCCTCAACCTGGTCCACCTCCCCCCGGACCTCCCCATCCACGGAACCCCACCTTCCATCAAGAAGTTCCTGAAGAAGGCCAACGGCTCCAGGGGTGACTACGTGCTCATCTGCACGGGACACCAGGGGGAGCCCACCTCCGTGCTGAGCAAGATAGCCGATCACAAGCTTCCCTTCCGGATAGAGGAGGGGGATCAGGTGATCTTCTCCGCCAGCGTCATCCCCAACCCCATCAACCAGAACAACCGAAGCCTTCTGGAGGCCAAGCTAACGGTGCAGGGGGCCGTCATACACCGTGACGTGCACGTCTCGGGCCACGCCGCCAGGAGGGACACGGCCGAGTTCCTGAGGGCCCTCTCCCCCAAGCACCTCCTTCCTTGTCACGGCACCCCCGAGAAGCTGGAGGCCCTGGTGGAGCTGGGAAGGGAGCTGGGGTATGGGGAGGGGCTCCTGCACCGGCTCGAGAACGGCCGTCCCCTGAGGCTGGGAGGATGAGCGTCCTGGAGTACGTGGCCAAAAGGAGCCCGGCGGTGGAGGGGGTCCTCCGCCGTCTCCTCTCGGGGACGGAACCGGGGGAGCTGAGGGAGGCCTCCCTTCACCTGGTGAAGGCCGGGGGAAAGAGGCTGCGCCCGTGCCTGACCCTGGCCTGCTGCGAGGTGGTGGGGGGAAGGGCCGAGGGGGCCCTGGAAACGGCGGCGGCCCTGGAGCTCCTGCACACCTTCTCCCTCATCCACGACGACATCATGGATCACTCCCCCCTCAGAAGGGGGGTGAGGACCGTCCACAGGATCTGGGGGGAACCCATGGCCATCCTGGCCGGGGACGCCCTCTTCGCCAAGGTCTTCGAGGCCCTCTCCCTCAACGCCTCCAGGATAGGGATGGACGGGAGGAGGACCGCCGAGCTCTTCAGGCTGGTGAGCAGGGCGAGCTTCGAGCTGAGCCAGGGGCAGGCCCTTGACCTCCTCCTCTCCCGCCGCCTGAACCTCACGGAGGAGGAGTACGTGCGAATGGTCTCCCTGAAGACGGGGGCCCTGATGAGGGCCTGCGCCTCCGCCGGGGCCCTGCTGGGGGGAGGGACCCCCTCCCAGGTGAGGAGGCTGGGGAGGTACGGGGAGAACCTGGGAATCGCCTTCCAGATCCAGGACGACATCCTCGGGCTGGTGGGGGAGAAGGAGGAGATGGGGAAGCCCGTGGGATCGGACCTGAGGGAGGGAAAACGCACGCTGGTGGTCTGCCTGGCCCTGCGCAGGCTGAGGGGGGAGGAAAGGAGGAAGCTGCTGGGGGTGCTGGGGAGGCCGGCAGGGAAGGGGGAGGTGGAGGAGGTGGTCTCCCTGCTCGTGCGGAGGGGGATCGTGGAGGAGGCCAGGAAGAGGGCGAGGGAGTTTTCGGAAAGGGCCAGGAGGGAACTGGGGGGCTTCCCGCGGTCGGAGGCTCTCAGCTTTTTAGAGGAGCTGGCGGACTTCGTAATCGAGCGCCGGGTGTAGGGGCTTGGAGGACCTGAGGAACAGGCTGCTCAGGCTGGCCCTGGAAAACGCGGTGGAGCACGGGGGAAGGGCCCTCCTCGATCCGGTGGTGAGGAGGATGGCGGCGGAGTTCCCCGAGCTCCGCCCCAGGCTCAGGGAGCTCCTGCCCCTGGTCGAGGAGATCCTGGCGGAGGTCAACGCCCTCTCCCCGGAGGAGCAGCGGAGGAGGGTGGGGGAGGGGAGGAGGAGGGAGAGGAGGGAAAGGAGGAGGGGCCTGCCCGAACTCCCGAACGTGGAGAGGTACGAAAGGGTGGTGACCAGGTTCGCCCCCAACCCCAACGGCCCCCTGCACCTGGGGCACGTGCGGGCCGCCCTTCTGAGCCACGAGTACGCCCGCCTGTACGGGGGGAAGTTCATCCTGAGGTTCGAGGACACCAACCCCTCCAACGCCAGGGCCGAGATGTACGACAGGATAAGGGAGGACCTGAGGTGGCTGGGGATAGGGTGGGACGAGGAGTTCTACCAGTCCGACCGCCTGGAGCTCTACTACCGGGTGGCCGAGCTCCTGCTGGAGGAGGGGAAGGCCTACGTCTGCCTCTGCAGGGCGGAGGAGTTCAGGGAGAGAAGGGACAGGGGCCTTCCCTGCCCGTGCAGGGAGCTTCCCCCCTCCCAGCACCTGGAAAGGTGGGAGGGGATGAAGGGGGGAAGGTACCGGGAGGGGGAGGCGGTGCTCAGGATAAGGACCGACCTGGGTCTCCCCAACCCGGCCCTGCGGGACTGGCCCGCCTTCAGGGTGGTGGAGGATCCCCACCCCAGGGTGGGGAGGAGGTACCGGGTCTGGCCCCTCTACAACTTCTCGGTCTCCGTGGACGACCACGAGATGGGAATCACGCACGTGATAAGGGGGAAGGAACACGAGGTGAACGAGGCCAGGCAGCGCCTGCTCTTCCAGCTGCTGGGATGGGAGTATCCCACGGTGATCCAGTATGGGCGCCTCACGCTGGCGGGGACCAAGCTCAGCAAGACGGAGATAGTCAGGGCGGTGGAAAGGGGGGAGCTGCAGGGCTACGACGACGTCAGGCTGGGCACCCTCGCCTCCCTCCGCAGGAGGGGGTTCCTGCCCGAGAGCATAAGGAGGGTGATCCTGGAGGTGGGGCTCACCCCCGTGGACGCCTCCCTCAGCTGGGAGGTCCTGGAGGCCCAGAACCGGAAGCTGGTGGACGACCTGGCCCTGAGGTACTTCTTCATCCCGGAGGGGGTCTGGATGAGGATCAGGAAGGCCCCCAGCCTTCCCGCGGCGGAGCTTCCCCTCCACCCCTCCCATCCGGAGAGGGGAAGGAGGCTCCTTCCCCTCAGGTATGAGGACGGGCACCTGCTGGTCCTCATCCCCTCCCGCGACCTGGAGGCTCTGAAGGAGGGACAGGTCTTCAGGCTCAAGGACCTGATGAACGTGCGCCTGCTCTCCAAGTCCCCGCCCGAGGCCGAGTTCGAGGGCCTGGAGCTCCTGCCGGACGTTCCCAAGATCCAGTGGGTTTCGGCGGATCCGGTGAGGGTGAGGGTCCTGAGGCCGGACGGCTCGTTCGAGGAGGGATGGGGGGAACCGGGGCTTAAGGAGGTGGGGGAGGGGGAGATCCTGCAGTTCGAGCGCTACGGCTTCGTGAGGGTGGAGAGAACCGGAAGGGAGATATGGACGGTCTTCGCACACCGGTAGGGGAATGCTGGTCCTGGGCATCTGCGGGAGCCCCAGGAAGGGGGCAACGGAAGGGGCCCTGCTCAGGGCCCTGCGCAAGCTGGAGGAAAAGGGCTTCCCCACCCGCTTCTTCACCGTTAGGGAGAAAACCGTGGGATACTGCCGTCACTGCGACTTCTGCCTCAGGCACGGGAGGTGCGCCCTCCAGGACGACATGCAGGAGCTCTACGGACACCTGCAGGAAGCAAGGGGACTGATCCTGGCCACCCCCGTCTACAACGGGGGATGCAGCGCCCAGCTCAAGGCGGTGATGGACCGCACCAGGGCCCTGCTGGCCTCCCGCCCGGACGCCCTGAGGGGGAAGGTGGGGATGGGGATAGCGGTGGGGGGAGACAGGATGGGGGGACAGGAGCTGGCCCTCCTCCAGATCCACACCTTCTACCTCCTCAACGGGGTGATCCCCGTGAGCGGGGGAGCCTTCGGGGCCAACCTGGGGGCCACCTTCTGGAGCAGGGACAGGGTGGACGGGGAGGGAACGGACGAGGAAGGCCTCAGGACCCTAGACAGGACCGTGGAGAGGTTCGCGGAGGCGCTGGAGAGGTATGCCAGGTAGGGTGGCCTGGGGAATCACGGGGAGCGGAGACAGGCTCAGGGAGATCGTGGGGGAGATGAAGAGGCTGGCCGGAAGGTACCGGGAGGTGGAGATAAGGGTCTTCCTCTCCAGGGCGGGGGAGGAGGTGGTGAGGATGTACGGGCTCTGGGAGGAGTTGGAGGGGACCTTCGGCAAGCTCTCGGTGGAGAAGGGTCCCAACCAGCCCTTCCTGGCCGGGGCCCTGCAGAGGGGGGCTTACCGCTTCCTCCTGATCGCCCCCGCCACCTCCAACACGGTGGCCAAGATAGCGGTGGGGATAGGAGATTCCCTCCTCTCCAACTCCGCCCTCCAGGCCCTCAAGGTGTATCCCCCCGTCCCCGTCTGCGTGATGCCCTCCGACCTGAGGGAGGGCTTCGTCACCACCAGGCTGCCGGGGGGGGAGGAGCTCACCCTGAGGATAAGGAAGGAGGATGTGGAGAACGTGGAAAGGCTCAGGAGGATGGAGGGGGTGGAGATCCTGAGGGGACCGGAGGACCTGGAGCCCCTGTTCCGCAGGTTCTTCGGACCTTCCCCATAGCTTTAAAACCAATCCCCTCGAATGTATGACCTGATAGGTGGAGGGATGCGGATGCCGAAGCCCATCTACGTGCGCTTCGAGGTGCCCCCGGACCTGGCCGAGAAGGTCTACGAGGCGGTGGAAGAGGCCAGGAAGACGGGGAAGATCAAGAAGGGGGTGAACGAAACCGTTAAGGCGGTGGAGCGCAAGCAGGCCAAGCTGGTGGTGATAGCCGAGGACGTGGACCCGCCCGAGGTGGTCGCCCACCTCCCCCCCCTCTGCGAGGAGAGGGGGGTTCCCTACATCTACGTGCCGAAGAAGGCCGAGCTGGGGACCGCCGCGGGGATAGAGGTGGCGTCGGCCAGCGTGGCCATCCTGGAGGAGGGGGGGGCGGAGGGCCTGATCAAGGAGATCCTGGCCAGGCTCAAGGAACTCAAGCGATGATGGGATGCCCGAGGAAACCGTGCTAGGTTATCCGGCCGAAGTCCTGCAGATAAAGGGGAGAACGGGGGTGGCGGGGGAGGTCAAGCAGGTGAGGTGCAGGGTGCTGGAGGGGCCGGACAAGGGCAGGATCCTGACCAGGAACGTCAGGGGACCCGTTCAGGTGGGGGACATCCTCATGCTCAGGGAGACGGAAAGGGAGGCCAAGGAGATAAAGGTGCCGTAGTTGCCGGCCAGCCTCAAGTGCAGCTTCTGCGGGAAGAGGATGATCCCCGGAACGGGAACCATGCTGGTCAGGAGAGACGGCACCCTCCTGTACTTCTGCTCCTCCAAGTGCGAGCGCAACTTCAACCTGGGAAGGAAGCCCCACCGCGTCCGCTGGACGGAGAGGTACAGGAAGGAAAAGCTGCAGAGGCTGGGGACGGCCGGCTCCTGAGGGCGGGAAGTATTTTGGAGGTGGAGGTCCAGTTACTCAGGCATGAAGGCCATACGCTGCCCCATCGTGGCCATCCTGGGACACGTGGACCACGGCAAGACCACCCTGCTCGACACCATAAGGGGAACGGCGGTGGCCGCCAGGGAGCCGGGCAGGATCACCCAGTGGATAGGGGCCTCCGAGGTTCCCCTGGCTTCCATCAGGGAGATCAGCGGGGAGCTGATGAAGAAGATGGGAATAGAGCTGCAGGTGCCCGGCCTCCTCTTCGTGGACACCCCTGGCCACGAGGCCTTCACCAACCTCAGGAAGAGGGGGGGGAGCCTGGCCGACCTGGCCGTGCTGGTGGTGGACGTGAAGGAAGGATTCATGCCCCAGACCTTCGAGTCCCTGCAAATTCTCCGGACCTACAAGACCCCCTTCCTGGTGGCCGCCAACAAGATCGACCTCATCCCGGGCTGGAGACCCTCGGGCGGGAAGAGCTTCCTGGAGTCGGTGAGGAAGCAGGGGAGGGAGGTGGAGATGGCGCTGGACAGGAAGATCTACGAGCTGGTGGGGGAGCTGCACCGGCAGGGGTTCGACTCGGAGAGGTTCGACAGGGTGACGGACTTCAAGAGGCAGGTCTGCATCGTCCCCGTGAGCGCCAAGACGGGGGAGGGGCTGGCGGAACTGCTGGTGGTGCTGGCGGGCCTGGCCCAGCGCTTCCTGAGGGAGGCCCTGACGGTGGAGGTCACCGGGCCGGGGAAGGGCACCGTGCTGGAGGTGAAGGAGGAAACGGGGCTGGGGACGGTGATGGATGTGATCCTGTACGACGGAAGGCTGTCGGTGGGGGACCTCTTTGCGGCGGTGGGGAAGGGAGGGGTCAAGGTGTCCAGGGTGAGGGCCATCCTGAAGCCCAGGCCCCTGGACGAGATAAGGGATCCGGAGGACCGCTTTGAGCAGGTGAGGAGCGTGACCGCCGCCGCGGGGGTCAGGGTGTCCGCCCCCCAGCTGGAGGGAGTGGTGGCGGGGACCCCCTTCAGGGTCATCGAGTCCCTTTCCGAGGCCCAGAGCTTCTGGCAGGAGGTGGAGGAGGAACTGAGGAGGGTCAGGTTCACCTCCGACCTCAACGGGGTGATCCTGAAGGCCGACACCCTGGGCTCGCTGGAGGCGCTGGAGGGACAGCTGAGGAGCAAGGGGATACCCATAAGGTGGGCGGACGTGGGGGATGTCTCCAGGAGGGAGGTGGTGGAGGCCTCCACCGTGGCCCAGAGCGATCCCCTGCTGGGGGTGATCCTGGCCTTCAACGTCTCGGTCCTGCCCGAGGCCAGGGAGGAGGCGGCCAGGACCGGGGTGGAGATCCTGACGGGGAAGGTCATCTACGAGCTGCTGGAGGACTTCGAGAGATGGAGGGAGGCCAAACAGCAGGAGGTGAGGGAGAAGAAGCTGGAGGCCGTGATCAGGCCCGCCAAGCTCACCCTCAAGCCCGGATACGTCTTCAGACGGAGCGAGCCGGCCATCGTGGGGGTCTCGATCCTGGGAGGGGTTCTCAAGCCCAAGTACCCCCTCATGAGGAAGGACGGGAAGCCCGTGGGAAGGGTCAGGGAGATGCAGAAGGAAAAGAAGAGCGTGGCGGAGGCGAGGGCGGGGGAGGAGCTGGCCATCTCCATCGAGGGTGGGGTGGTGGGGAGGAACCTGCGAGAGGGGGATATCCTGTACACCGACATCCCCAGGGACCACGCCCTGAGGCTGCAAAGGGAGCTCAGGGACCTCCTGAGCGGGGACGAGCAGGGGGTGCTGGAGGAGATCCTCACCATCAAGCGGAAGGAGGATCCGACCTACGGCCTGATGTGAACTTTAATAAGGAGGACCTCAGGAAGCTAGGAGATGTTCAAGGTGGTGATAGGGGATCCCAGGACGGGAAAGAGCTATCAGGTGGAGCTGAAGGAGCCCGCCGCCCGCGCCCTCATAGGCAAGAAGATAGGGGAATCCTTCGACGGGAGCCTGGTGGGGCTGCCCGGATACGAGCTCCAGATCACGGGGGGAACGGACAGGGACGGCTTCCCCATGAGGCCCGACCTCCCCGGCCCCGGCCGCAAGAGGCTCCTCCTGGCCGGCGGTCCGGGATATCGCCCGCGCAAGAAGGGGGAGAGGAGGAGGAAGAGGGTGCACGGGAACGTGGTGGCCGAGGACATAAGGCAGCTCAACACCAAGATCGTGAAGTACGGGGAGAAGCCCATCGAGGAGCTCCTCAAGCCCCCCGAGGGGAAGTGATCCGACAGGATTAAAGCCCTTAAGAACCAAGATAAAAAGCCGGGGTGGCCCAGCCAGGTACGGCGACAGGTCGCAGGACCCGCCAAGGGTTGCTAACCCGTTGGCGCTTACGCGCCTCCTGGGTTCAAATCCCAGCCCCGGCGCCTTAACCAAACTTGAGGCCTTCGGGCCTACTTATAATCCCCGGCCCACTAATTGCTGATGCCCGCCAGGAGAAACGAGCTGTACCTGCGGAGGCTGGAGAGGATCAAGGTGAAGGAGGTGATGAAGCGCCCCCTCGCCGTGACCCCCGAGACCCCCCTCCCCCTCCTCCTCAAGCACCTCATGAGGGGAAGGGAGCTGCTCCCCGTCGTGAGGGGGAGGAGGCTGGTGGGGGTGATAACGGAGAGCGACCTCTTCCAGCTCTTCATGCCCAGGATCCACCGTCCCGTGGTGGGGAGGCCGGAGCTCTTTGAGATCCCGGTGGTGAGGTCTGCCGGGGAGATCATGTCGAGGAGACCGGTGACGGCCAGGCCCGACATGAGCCTGCGGGAGGCCCTTCACCTGATGCTCCTCCACAAGTTCCGCCACCTGCCCGTGACCAAGAACGGAGAACTGGTGGGAGTACTTTCCCTCAGGGATCTCCTGAAAAAGCTGGGGAGGTGAGGGAACTGCCGCCCGAGACCTCCTCCCTCCTCCTGTACCTGGGAATCCTCCTGCTGGCCGCCAGGCTGGGGGCCCTGTTCGCCAACAGGCTGAGGATGCCCCCCGTCCTGGGGGAGATCCTGGCCGGCCTGCTGGTCGGGCCCTCCGTGGCGGGTTCCCTCTCCTCCCACCTGGGACATCGCCTCTGCCTGGACCCCTCCACCCCCGAGGGGGGCTGGGTGGGCTTCCTGGCCGACCTAGGCATCCTGCTCCTCCTCTTCCTGGCGGGGCTCTCCCTGGAGTGGGAGGAGCTGAGGGCCTCAGGCAGGGAGGCCGCGCTCGCCGCCCTGGGAGGGACGCTCTGGGCCTTCCCGCTGGGCTTCGCGGCGGCCCACGTGCTGGGCTGGACCAGCCTCGAGGCGGCCTTTGCCGGAGGGGTGCTGGTGGCCACCAGCGTGGGGATAAGCGTGGGCACCCTCCTGGACCTGCACCGCCTCCACAGCAGGGAAGGGATCACCATCTTGGGGGCGGCGGTGATAGACGACGTCTTCGGGATCATCGTCCTCAGCCTCCTGGTCGGGCTGGCCTACGGGAGCCTCTCCGTCCTGGGCCTGATCTGGACCCTCCTGCTGATGCTGGCTTTCTTCCTCCTCATTTTCACGGTGGGCCCCAGGCTGGTGCCCTGGATCCTGGCCCGGAGCACCGGCGTAAGGGCCCCCGAATTCTCCCTCTCCCTTGCCCTGGCCCTGGTGTTCCTTATCTCCTCCCTGGCCGAGAAGACCAGGATAGCCGCCATCACCGGGGCCTTCCTCGTGGGGCTCCTGGCCAGCCGATCCCCCCTCTCCCGAACCCTCCGGGAAAAGGTCTCCGTGATAGGATACGGCCTCCTCATCCCCCTCTTCTTCGCGGAGGTGGGGCTGCGCACCGATCTGGGGGCCCTGAGGGAGGTGGGTCCGGGAATCCTCCTCTTCCTGGGCGCTTCCTTCCTGAGCAAGATAGGGGGATGTGGATCGGGGGCCCTGCTGGGCGGGATGGGGAGGTGGGAGGCCCTGAGGGTGGGGGTGGGGATGATGCCCAGGGGGGAGGTGGCCCTCATCATAGCTTCGGCGGGACTGAGGGTGGGGGCGATAGGAAGCCAGCTCTTTTCCATGACCGTGGTGACCGTCTTCTTCACTTCCCTCCTCACTCCCCCCCTGCTAAAGCTGGTCTTCGGGAGGGGACCCGGCAGGGGGTATTTACCCCGGCAGGGACAGGGAAGGAGATGATCCGCCTCACCGGCTCCATCGTCTTCCAGTATTTCTATGACTGCGGGGGGGAGGTGAACCTCTCCCTTATCCCGGCGAGGCTGGGGCTGGTGGAGCAGAGGCCCCGCCGGCGAATGAGGATCCTGGCCCCCAAGTACGAGCACCTTGGCCTCATCCCCCTCATGGGGAGGCTGGGGGAGGTGGAGGTGGAGGGACATAAACTGGAGGTGGAGGGGAAGATCTTCCCCGTGGGCGCCATAGAGATCTCCCTCATCCTGAGGTTCGAGGGGAGGGATGTGGACTCGGTGATCAGGCTGGTGGGAATGGATGAGAGGAAGGTGAAAAGCGGGGGGCAGGAGACGAGGCTGGAGGAGATAGCCAGGAGGTACTTCGAGGATCTCAAAAGGAAGATCAGGAGGGCCATCGTGCTTCCGTACCAGGCTACCGAGGTGCCCGAGACCTACACCCTCATCCTCCTCACGGGTTCCGATCCCCCCCTGTCCGCCTCGGACTTCCTGACCAAGTTCAGGAAGCATGCGGCCGGCCTCCTCAGGGGCGAGGTGGAGTGGAGGTCGCTCAGTCGCAAGGAGGTGGACGATTCCCTCCGTTCCTTCCTCAGCTACTCCAACAGGGACCTGATCCTGGTGGACTGGTACTCCACCCTCATCTACGAGCAGGAGGGGTACGCGGACGACTACGTGAGGATGATCGAGCTGGCCAAGATTCAGCTGCTGGAGCTCAAGACCTACGACTCCATCCTTGACTTCGAAACGGAGAAGGCGTACGGCGTCCTGAGGGCGGCCTTCCCCAAGCGGATGGGGGTGAGATGGGGAAGCCGGTCCTATCAGGAGCTCCTGCGAACCACCAGCGAGCTGGCCGAGCTGAGGGTGGAGATCATGGAATACGTGGGGGACCTGAGGAACATCCTGAAGTACACGGGGGAGTGGTACCTGGGGAAGATCTACCGGCTGGCCAGCGAGCGATTCAGGATCCCGGAGTGGCTCTCGCTGGTGGACAAGAAGCTGGACCAGCTGCAGGAGCTCTACGCCATGGCCATGGAGAGGCTGGACGTCCAGCACGCCAGCTCCATGGAGTTCCTCACCCTCCTCCTGATCGCCGCCATCGTCCTCCTGGAGGTCATAATGATTTTGAAGTAGCTTTCCCAAGTTAGTTGGGCCCGTGGTCCAGCGGTAGGACACCACGCTTACAACGTGGAGGTCCTGGGTTCGAATCCCAGCGGGCCCACCAGGGATCAACCTACAAATCAGGGAACGTCGGAGAGTTGTCGATGAGGCTAACCGTCTTCGGGGGGGCGGGGGAGGTGGGGGGGAACCAGCTCCTGCTGGAGGGGAGGGAAACCAAGATCCTGCTGGACTTCGGAAAGAGCTTTTCCAGGGAGGCCAGCTACTTCTCCGATCCCTACCTGACCGCGAGGAACGGTGAGCAGCTATACTCCCTGGGCCTCCTCCCCGACCTCCCCGGTCTCTACCCCTGGGACGAAAGGAGGCCGGAGGTTTCCGGCGTCCTGCTCTCCCACGCCCACCTAGACCACATGGACTACGTGAGGTACCTTAAGCCGGATCTTCCCCTGTACGTGGGGGAGGGGACCTGGAGGATCATCCTGGCCAGGGAGATCTCCTCCCTCAGGCCGGAGGAGCAGAGGCTCGCCAAGTTCCAGGAGGGGCCAGGCCCCCTCCACCACTGCTTCTGGTCGTCCAGGGGGCTTGGAAACCTGGTGACCTTCAGGACCGGGAGTAAACTGGAAATAGGTGAGTTTGAGGTGAAGCCGGTGCACGTGGACCACTCCATCCCCGCCTCCTACGGCTTCGTGGTGGATGGCCCGGAGGGCAGGCTGGTCTACACCGGGGATTTCCGCCTCCACGGCCATCTCCCCCGCCTGACCGAGGACTTCCTCACGGAGGCTGAAGAGCCGGACTTCCTCGTCATGGAGGGAACCAACGTGCTGGAATCGAGGCCCTCCAGCGAGGAGGAGGTCAAGCAGAAGGTGAGGGCCCTCCTCTCCCGGGCCAAGGGGCTGGTGGCGGCCAGCTTCTCCAGCGTGGATTTGGATCGCCTGCGTACCTTCTTCGAGGTGGCCCAGGAGGCGGGGAGGGAGTTCGTCCTCTCCAGAAGGCAGGCCGCCCTGCTGGAGTTCCTGCGTCCCGAGATAGAGAAGGGCCTGCTTCGCTTCCCCTTCAAGCTGGGGGATCCGGGAGTGAAGATCTACGGAAAGGAGAAGAAGACCCTGTACGGCTGGGAGAGGAAACTGCTGGATTACGAGAACGTGAACAGCTCCTGGGTTTCGGAGAACCAGGAGAGGGTCCTGCTCTTCTCCACCTACTACGACATGCTGGAGCTCCTGGAGATCAGGCCCAGGCCCGGCTCCCTCTTCATCTACTCCGAGAGCGAGCCCTGGGATGAGGAGGGGGAGATAGAGTTCGGTAAGCTGGCCAACTGGCTGGAGCTCCTCGGCCTCCCCATGTTTCACATCCATGCCTCGGGCCACGCCAGCTCCCTGGAGCTCAGGGAGGTGGTGGAGAGGCTGGGGCCGAGGAAGGTGATAGTGGTGCACTCCGAGAGGCCCAAGCTGTTCAGAAGGTTCGTGGGGGACGGAAGGGTAATCTGCCCGGAGAGGGGGAGGAGCCTGGAGCTGGTATGAGGCTCAGGGCTCCCTGCCCGTCAGGGCCCTCACCAGCCTCCTGACCGTCTCGTCCCCACCTCCCCTCCCGAAGCCGTAGGGCGTCCCCGCCCTTCCCACCAGCACCTCGGCCAGGGACTGGATGGCTCTCGAGGCCTTGCACTCGGGGTCGTAAACCACCACGGGCACCCCCTCCCTCTCCGCCTCCTGCACCCTGGGATCCTCGGGAATCTCCGCCAGGATGGGGATGGCCCCCAGGGTCTGCCCCATGAACTCCTCCACCTCGGCGGTAGAGAGATCACTATCCCTTCCCACCCTGTTCACCACCACTCCCCTGGTCCAGCACCCGAGCAGGTTGGCCAATCTCACCGTCTTGTAGCAATCCACCAGGCTGGTGTAGGTGGGGTTGCAGACCGCCACCATTTCCTTGGAGGCGGCAAGGGAAAGAATGGTGGCATCCTGGATGCCTGCCGGGGCATCTATGAGGAGGAACTCCGATTCCTGGAGGAGCTCCCTGACCACCTCCTCCACCCGCTCCGGCTTGATCTTGAAAAGGGCCTCGTGCGCCTCCTCAAAGCGAAAGCCGGTAGGCACCACGCTCACCCCGTAGTTGTGGTAAATGGCCTCCTCCACCCTGGCCCTCCCCAGCAGGACGTCCAGCAGGTTCGTTCTGAACCTCGTGAGGCCCATCACGATGGAGAGGTTGGCCATGGCCAGATCCCCGTCCAGGATGGTAACCCTCTTCCCCAGCGCTCCCAGGGCCACGCCCAGGTTGGCCGTCAGGGTGGTCTTGCCCGTTCCCCCCTTTCCGGAGGCTATGACGATGGATCGGCGGAGGATCCTCCTTCCCATCCCGCAGGTTTTGAAGCGGGGATTATATAAAGGGAAAACGCTATTCCCTCCCCAGGTGCTCCCTCACCGGCCGGAAGAGCTCGATCAGGCCCTCCGCCACCGCCGGCTTCAGATCGGCGGGGTGGAGCTCACCTTCCTTGTACCTTCTCCTCAGCTCTTCCGCCTCCCTCAGGAGGATCGTCCCCCCATGCCTCTCCGACCTCCTCACCTCCAGCCCCTCCAGCCTGGGGAGGAGCAGGTGCTCGGCGTACTCCACCACCGGATTCCCCTCCACCTGCCTGGGGGGACAGAAGGCCTTGCGGATCTTCCTCCTTATCTCCTCCGGGGAATCGTCCACCGCTATGAAGTTCCCCTTGGAGGAGGACATCTTGGCATCCCCGTCCAGCCCGTGGAGGAGGGGCAGGTGCACGCATACGGGCTTCCTGTACCCTAGCCCCCCCAGCTTCTCCCTCGCTATCATGTGAACCTTCCTCTGGTCCTCCCCTCCCACCGCCACCTCCACCCGCAGGTGAACCATGTCCACCGCCTGCATCAGCGGATAGAGCACCTGGGCCACGTCGGGATCCTCCTCCTTCCTGGCTATCTCCGCCATGGCCCTCCTGGCCCTCAGCAGGGTGGTCTCCGTGGAAAGCCTGAGGACGTCCATCATGTACTCCCTGGTAAGCTGGAACTCCGAGCCCAGCCTGTACTCCGTAACCGCCGGGTCCAGGCCCATCCCCACAAAACACTCCCTGTTGTACTCCGCCA
>Ga0185307_1000448_pt1 | contig 25967 bp, 25 predicted proteins | sample LHCtaG_FD_128010 | JGI IMG/M metagenome (GOLD analysis project Ga0185307, IMG submission 128010) | Hot spring microbial communities from Little Hot Creek, USA to study Microbial Dark Matter (Phase II) - LHC4sed_matched (SPADES... | ecosystem: Environmental > Aquatic > Thermal springs > Hot... | reverse complement strand
CAGTAATTGTGGCTAATCCCTTCAAAACTAGGCTTGTGGAAAGCTCACCAGACCTTGGAAAATACCGCTTGCCATAAACCTCTATTGATGGAGCGTAATCCTTTGCAATTGCCCTAACGTGAAGCTCAAGGTAGGGTTCAAGCTCCTCAACAACGATAGTTTTGCTATGCTCTTTCAAAAATTTTCCAATCAATTTTTCGGGCAGCGGGTGGGTCATGCCAAGCTTTAAGAAGTCAACGTCCAAGCCCAAAAGTTCAGCGGCTTCTACAGCGTAGTTGTAGGCTGAGCTTGAGGAGATTATGCCATACTCTTTGTCTTTGCCTCTGGGCTTTATTATGTTGTACGGAGAAGCCTCCGTTATTTCCCTAGCCTTCTCCATCCGCTCTAAGAGGACGTCGTGTCTTGGTCTCGCGTTGGCTGGAACCATAACAAAACGCTTAACATCTCGAATAAATTCGCCCTTCAAACTGGGCTTTGAGAGTTTTCCAAAAGTGACTGGTGCTCTTGTGTGGTTTACCCTTGTGGTTGTCCGAAGTATAACTGGAAGCTCAAGTTTTTCCGAAATTTCAACGGCGTAAGCCACCATTTCCTTTGCCTCTTGCGGGTTTGAGGGCTCAAGGCATGGCAGGTTAGAAAGCAAAGCGTATAGTCGGCTGTCCTGCTCGTTCTGCGAACTATAACACTCCGGGTCGTCCGCAGCAACAATAACTAGTCCACCTCTAACGCCAGTATAAGCCAAGGTCATCAACGCGTCTGAAGCCACATTCAAGCCCACATGTTTCATGGCTGCAAGAGCCCTAACCCCGCAAGCTGCAGCCCCACCAGCCACCTCAACAGCAACAATCTCGTTGACAGAATATTCCATGTAAACGCCGGCTTCTTGGGCTATGGCGGAAATTGTGTCGCCAATCTCAGAGGCTGGTGTGCCAGGATAAGTGGTGACAACGCTTATGCCTGATTCTAATATTCCACGGGCTATAGCCTCATTACCAAGCAAGAGTACACGCTTTCCAGGCTCATCCTTCAACAATATGCTTGGGTCTGGCATTAACGCCTTCTCCAAACGGTTAGAGAACCCTTTAGCCTTGCGCTTTCAGATATAACTTTTGGTGAACTAGAACCGTTGCAAACATGACAGAATAAGAATCAAGAAGAAAGGGGGAAAGATGCGAATAAAGTGTTTATTTGCCCTTGAACACTGGTTTTCTTTTTTCAATGAACGCTGAAACGCCCTCTTGAAGGTCTTCTGTTGAGGCTACAACACCGAAGCCTTCCCGCTCTAGGGCTATTGCAGCGTCAAGGCTTATTTCTGCGCCCTTATTGATTAGCGCTTTAGCTACTTTGAGGGCTACTGGCGCCTTTTGGGCGAGCTCCAAGGCGAATTGGCGAACAGTCTCCCTAAACTTGTCTTGTGGAACAACCATGTTCACAAGTCCAAGCTGCTCCGCTGTTCTTGCATCAATCATTTTCCCTGTGAAGATAAGCTCCTTAGCCTTTGTCGCACCAATAAGGCGTGTCAATCTTTGGGTTCCGCCCCAGCCAGGAATTAAGCCTATGTTTATTTCCGTCTGCCCCATTCGCGCGTTTTCCGAAGCTATGCGAATGTCGCATGCCATTGCGACTTCTAAGCCTCCTCCAAGGGCATAACCATTTATAGCCGCTATTACTGGCTTTTCAAGATTTTCAAGAGCATTGCATAGCCTTTCACCCATTTGGGAGAGTTCCCGTGCTTTTAGGGCGTTCATTCCTTTCATGGCTTTGATGTCCGCCCCAGCCGAAAAAGCCTTCTCACCTGCACCGGTCAAAACGACAACACGCACGCTTTCATCAACCTTCACATCTTCAATGGCTTGAAGAATTTCGCTGACAACCTCGGCGCTGAAGGCGTTTAAGGCTTCTGGCCTATTCATTGTTATTGTGGCTATGCCCTCGCTTTTCTCATATATGATATACTTAAATTCCAATCGCACTCATCACCCTCATTCGCTTATTTTTGTGTCCAGTCGTAGAAGCCCTTCCCAGTTTTTCTTCCTAACAGGTTGGCTTTAACCATCTGTTTCAATCCTGGATGTGGATGGAACTTTGGGTCAAGCTCTCTTTCAAGCACTTCCGCTATGGCTAGGGTTGTATCCGCCCCAATATAATCTAAAAGCATGAGGGGTCCCATAGGCCAGTTTAATCCAAGTTTTATGGCTTTGTCTATGTCGTCTCTGTCTGCTACGCCTTCCCAGTAGAGGGCTACCGCCTCATTTAGGGCTGGTATCAATATTCGGTTGACAATGAAGCCTGGACAATCCTTCTTGACCAGAACTGTTTCCTTCTGCATTTTGTGGGCAACATCCAAAACCGTCTGCACAGTCTCATCCGAAGTTTTGGCGCCCCTTATGACTTCCACAAGCCTCATAAGCTGCGGCGGATTGAAAAAGTGCATCCCGCAAACCTTCTCTGGGCGTTTTGTGGCTGAGCCAAGCTCTGTTATGCTTATGGAGGATGTGTTAGATGCAATTATGGCGTGGGGTGGTGCCAAAGCATCCACCTCGCGGAAGGTTGCCTTCTTTAACTCCACATTTTCCGGGATAGCCTCAATGATCAAGTCGGCTTTTGAGACCGCTTCCCGCAAATCTGTTGTGGGGTGTATCCGCGCCAGGGTTTCGTTTAACTCCGCCTCGGTCATCTGTCCCTTGCTGAGGAACTTTTGGAGGCTGCTGCGGATCATGTTCATGCCATTTTCCAAAAACCTCTGCTCGATATCCCTTAGGTAAACCTCGTACTTGCCAACTTGAGCAGCCACTTGCGCAATGCCGTGACCCATTAAACCAGCGCCTAAAACAGCTATGATCTTTACTTCCAAACCATTTCTCCTCCAGTCCCTACTAGAGCCTAAGATTTGTTGAAGAGCTTTTATAGTGTTTTTGGCTGAAAACAGCGATAATTAGTCAATTATTCTTGTTTTGGTTTTGAGTATTATGGCTGCGCTTAAGAGTATTAGTCCAACGCCCAAATAGCGGATTGGGGATATGTACTGTTGAAGAAGAAGCACCGCCCAGAGATTATGTAGTAGTGGGTCTAAAAGCAAAATTGTTCCCTCAGTTGTTGGCGAAACTTCGCTTGGCTTCACATAGTTTAATAGCCCATAGGGAAGTGCTGTGCTAAATAAGGCAAATAAGACTAATAGGGCTGATTGGTAAGAGTTTGGCAATGTAAACCCTACTAAACCAACGTTTCTCGTGAAAAAGCTTAGAACCATTCCTAAAAGTATCAGGGATGGCACCGCGAAGAGAAACGTGTTAAATAAGCCTTGAAGGGGTGTGTAATATGCTTTCCTCATCCTTTTTCCATAAAGATAAAGGGAGTAGAGTAAGCCGCCTAGTAAAGCAAAGCCTAAGCCGCCAATGTTGAGGTTTGGAAGCGGCTCGGTTAACACTCCGCTTACAAGAAAGACACCAACGACCCCCATCGTCATTGCCGCAATCTTTCTTAGCGTCATTCTCTCTTTTCCAGAAACTGTTGCCAAAATTGCAGTGAAGAAGGGTTGCGTGTAGATTAGAGATGTGGTCACAGCTATTGGGCAGCCAAACACGATTGAGGATAGGGCTGAAAAAAGGAAGCACGAAAAAATTAAGCCGACTAAGGCGAAGTATTGCACGTCTTCCCTTTTGAGTTTAAACTTCCCCCTAATCAGCGCGAAAATTACTGGGAGGGCCAGCGTTATGCGGAAGAAAACTTGCTGTAGGCTTGAGATTCCAGCATCCTTGAGAAGCGTTGAAAATACGAGAATGAAGCTAAAGCAGAAGCATACTAGAATTAATATGGCATGGCTTTTTGTGAAGCCCACTTGCATCTTTCACCGCACTAGCAAGCCCACAGAAGCTCTAATAGGATTTCGGTAGTCCTAAAACATGTTGCCCTATGAAGGCTAAGGCCATTTGATGCGTAACCGGAGCCAGCCTTATGAGGTTTATTTCCCTCCACCATCTTTCAACGTCATATTCCACGGCATAACCGTATCCGCCGAAAGTTTGCATCGCGTGATAAACAGCCTCTATTCCTGCCCCAACAGCCGCCACTTTAGCCATGTTTGCTTCTGCTCCACACTCTTGCCCGCGGTCGTAGAGCCATGCAGCCTTATAATTTAGAAGCCTTGCAGCCTCGATTTTCGCTTTGGCTTCGGCAAGTGGAAACTGTATGGCCTGATGCGCTCCAATGGGGGCTTCAAAAACTCTTCTTTCCTTTGCATATTCAACAGCCTTTTTGATGGCCAATAGTCCCAAGCCACATGCCGCTGCTGAGAAGGACATGCGCTCCGGGTTAAGCGTATCCAGGAGTAGATACCAACCTTTCTCAGGTTCGCCTAAAACATTTTCTTGAGGAACCCTCAAGTCGCTTATGTAAACCTCAAAGGTTTTTGAGTAGTTTATGCCATGCTTTTCTATTGGAATTATTTCTATCGCCGGATTCGGCAAATCCACAAGGAACAAGGTCAAGCCCAGTGTTCTTTTGGGTGCTTTATCAGCGGGAGTTGTTCTGGTCACAAGAAGCATTCCTTTGGCTCTGTCCGCACCAGATATGAAGATTTTCTGACCATTAATTAAGTATTCGTCGTCTTGCTTAACAGCCATTGTTTTTATGTTTAAGGTGTTTGTTCCAGCATCGGGTTCCGTTAGGGCTAGGCAGAACTCCATTCCCTTCGCGATTTTTGGTAGATACTTCTCCTTTTGGGCTTCATTGCCGTGCTTTACTATGGATAAGCCGCCAAAAACGGCCGAAAGGCATAAGAACCACTCTCCGGCAAGTCCGCAACCTTCTGAAACCAGTGTTTCCATGGCTAGGAGCATTTCAAACATGCCCATTCCGCCGCCGCCGTACTTTTCTGGAATCACTATACCCGGGAAACCAGCGTCCACGAGGCTTTTCCAAAAGTCTTCTGGAAACTCGTGCTTGCGGTCTTTCTCCCGCCAATATTCTGGACCGTAATCGCGGGCAATTTCTGTGGCTGTTTCAACTATCATTTTCTGTTCGGGTGTTAATTCAAAATCCATGACGACCCCAACCAGTCTCACATTTCCAGAAGTCGCTATAAAATGCTTTCCGAAAGAAAGCATAAAACGAAATGGAAAAAGGAGCAAATGTCTATTTGGTCTGGGCTGGTCTTGGTATGTAAATCCCGTGAGGGTCTATAGCCCTTAAAATGGCTAATTCCTCGTACGTCGGCGGCTCGGTTGTTGGCACATTCTCCGGTATGATCAAGTCGAAGCCAGTATTTTCCTTAATCTCCTGCAAAGTCACGCCGGGATGAATTGTTGCAAGCCTAATCCGTTTTGTTTCTGGGTCAAAGTCCATTTGGCAGAGGTTTGTAACCACAAGGGAAGGCCCACCACCCAGCAAGCCGGCCCTTTCTCTTGCTCCTGGGCCATCTAAGTGGCCTGGGCTTGTTAAGTAGTCGAGTTTCTTCACCATTTTCCGTTTTTCATGAGTCATTATTATGACTATGCGTTTTGCCGATGAGACTATGTCGTTTCCCCCTCCGCTTCCCGGAAGCCGAACAGTTGGATGCTCAAAGTCGCCTATGTATGTGGTGTTTATGTTTCCATACTCGTCTATTTGGGCCGCTCCAACAAAACCCACGTCCACATGGCCGCCCTGCAGTAGCAGTCCAAGAGTTTCAATTAGGCCTATGGCTGCTGAAGCCCTATAGCCAAGCCTTGAGTCGGCTATTGATAGGGCTATGTCTATGGCGTTTGAGTCTATAAATCCAGCTTCATAGACTATTTTGGCTCTTGGCGCGTGGGTTCTTTTGGCAAGCATCGCGGCAATCATGGGTAAGCCTGTTCCAACGAAGACCACTTCGCCGTTTTTTATGGCTCTGGCTCCGCAGACAGCCATAAGCTCAAGGGTTGTGAACTCGCCGAGTTTCGCATAATCCTTCTTCTCCATTCTGGCATTCACCCCCCTAATATGGGAAGGGCTTTTTAGCCCTAAGTTTTAGGAGGCGTTCCATGCCAATTTTCTTGAGGAACTCCATGTGGTCCTCAACGCCTGTAATGTACTCCTCACAGTATTTTTGCCATCCCTCTTCTGTTTTGCATTGTTGGTAGTACATGCGTATGTGCTCCATGTCATAGTCGTAATAGTTGTAAACCATCATTGGGTAGGAGCCCCACGGGCATTCCACCACATAGTCCACGTAAATGTTGGGAATAGCCGTCTGGTCTGGTTGTGAACGTATAAACTCCGTGTCCACGATTTCCTCGGCTAAAACAATCACTTTTTTGCCAGCCCTCGCGCCCTCCACGTCTTCACCCTTTATTCCGTCTATCTGAGCATTGCCTTCTCGGTCTACTCGTGAGACATGCACTATGCTGAAGTCTGGACGCACAGAAGGCACAAGCACAACCTTCTCGCCAGTAAATGGGCAAGTCATAACTTCAGCCTTTTTAGGTCTAAACTTTGTTTTCGTCAGCAAATCTGTTCCAAGCATACTTTTTAAAGGCATAAACGGAACGCCTAAAGCGCCGCCAAGAAAACGCAAAGCCATAGCCAGATTTGTATAGTCCTCAATTTGGACGGCGCCTTCGCGGATTCTCCGCTGGATATTTGGAGCCAGTCCAATGCCCTCTATGGCGAAGAAAGCCAGTTCAAAATGTGAAACCACGTATGCTCCCGCGAGTATGTCAATGTCCATTTCCGAACCGCACGTATAGATGGTTAGGTTGCGTTTTTTCTGCCTCACAAGTTCATGGGCAAAAGCCATCGGAGGCCTCTGGAAGCCGAAGCCTCCCCAGAAAAGGTGGGCCCCATCTGGAATGAGTTTCGCTGCCTCTTTTAGGGTTATCCGTTTATCTTCCACCGGCGCCTCAACCAACAAGTACACCTCGAAATACTATTGTCAAGGTTTTCCATTTAAATTTTCAAACTTAAGCCTTGAAAACGCCTTAAATGCTGAATTCTTATATAAGTGCTTGTGAAATAACATGATGCGTTTGCGGCTCGTTTACTTGTTGGAATGTGATGATCATGCGAAAAACAATCTTTAAGAAGCTTGAGGCTCAGGGTTTAATAGCAAACTACAATCGTTTGAGGAAAAATCTTCCGCCAAAACTTCCGGACAGAGTATATATTTGGGATGAAACCCTTCGGGAAGGGGTTGAAACCCCAACTGTTTTTTTGACCTATGTAGAGAAGGTTAAGCTGGCGAAACTTTTGGATGAGGCTGGAGTTTCAATAATAACTGTTGGTTTTCCAGCGCTCTCAGAAGAGGAGAAAAACACTGTTAGGAGGATAGCCAACGAAGGTTTTCAGCAAGCCAGCATAGCCGCCTCCGCCCGTGCAAATAAAAGCGACGTAGATGCATGCTTGGACTGTGGCGTTAGAGAGGTTATTATCTTCACGCCCTTTAACGGGCTCAACCTCCAATACAGGCTCAAAATGTCAAAGGAGCAGGTTCTCAAGAATACTGTTGAGTGCATAGAATACGCTAAAAGGCACGGCGTAACTGTTGACTTCGTTTTAGAAGACGCCTCAAGGACGCCTTTACAGGATATTCTCCAAATTTTTGAGGCTGCTGTGAAGGCTGGTGCTGATAGGCTTGTAATCGCCGACACCGTTGGCTTTTTAAGGCCATTATCTATGCGTTACCTTGTCTCCCATGTTAGGGATGGCCTCCGGCAAGTTTTGGGAAAGGATGTTGCACTTTCTATTCATTGCCACAACGATTTCGGATTAGCCACAGCAAACACTTTAGCGGCAGTTGAGGAAGGCGTAGCCTACGTGCACACATGCCTTGTTGGTTTCGGCGAAAGGGCTGGAGTGGCTCCTCTAGAAGAGGTTGTCGCCGCCCTAGAACTCTTATACGACATTGACACGGGCGTTGACATGAAGAAGCTTTATAGGCTTGCTCAACAAGCCGAAAAAAGCTTCGCCCTGCCAATTCAGTTCCACAAACCAATAGTTGGCGAAAACGCCTTCTCCTATGAAGTGGACGAGCATGTTGAAGGAATGCTTGCCAACCCACTGCTTTTTGAGCCCTTTCCACCAGAAATGATTGAGAGGGAAACGCAGTTCTACATAGGGAGGAGTGGTGGAAGACGCCTCGTTGAAAAGCGACTGGAAATGGCTGGTATAAAGGCTACGCCATGGCAGATTGACGAAATAGTCAGGCGGATAAGGGGTTTGCAGGAAAGCTTAGACAAGGGCGGAACCCAGATGACCTTTTACCAGATTAAGAAGCTTATGAAGGAGCTGCGGAGAGGCTTAACTGAGGAGGATTTCTGGCGCATAGTAGAGCAGGTTACAAGACAAAAGCCGAAAATCCCACAGCAGCCCCTGCTGGAGGCAAAAGAACCCTAGTTTAGGGCTAACTCCTCAAAAATCTTCGCTATTTCCTTTTCGCTTAAGGGTCTTGGATAGTTGTAGATTGGGCCGCTTGGCTTCTCATTGTAGTATGGGCGGTTGCAGTCTGGGCATCCAGAAGTCCCGAAAGGCTCGCCGGAGCCAACAACTTGTTTCAGCGTCTGCTTATCCACGCCAAAACCTGTTATGCGGCCATTTTCATCAAAGCTCATGTTTTCAGCCCTTGCATTTCCATGGAAAATTAAGTGTCTGGCCAGCTGTATCCGCCTGTACTGTTGGATTGGTGGCTGCTTCAAGTTTTCTAGGGCTGTTCCTGCGACTGGTGTGAAAGCGAATAGTGCTGGCAAAACGCCCATGTCAACACATTTTTGAATCATTTCAACCATTTCCCTTTCAGACTCGCCTAAACCGACAATTAGGTGGGTGGTGACCATGCCCTTTCCAAAAACCTTCACAGCTTGTTCGAGGAGGGCAAGCTGCCTTTCCATTTTGTATGGTCCGCCGGCCAAAGCTCCCTTAACTTTGTCAAAAATTTCCGGAGTTGCTGCGTCTAATGGTATGCCTATCCTTTCAACGCCAGCTTCTGCAAGAAGCCTTATGTTTTCTGGATTTATGGGCTGGCATGAAACTGATATTAGGATGTTTACGCGTTTGGAAATTTCATTTACAAGGGCTTGGATATGCGTGTGTACTTTTGGATAGTTTAGGGCTTGTATGCAGATGCGTCTAATGCCGCTGGTTTTCGCGTTTGCCTCCATGTGGTTTAGCACTTGTTCTGTGCTGAAGGCTGGCCATGAAACCCTTGAAAGCATGTCAGTTCTGCTGCGGCTTTCCCTTGCTTGGGGGCAGAAGCCGCAGTTTGCTAGGCATTTTCCTCGCCTATAAGTCATGAGGTAGGCTGTTGTTGGTTTGGCGTCCAGTCTCCCATTAATCAGTCCCAAAACTATGGCTGAGCCTATGGAGACGCGAACCTTCTCTGGAATTTTCATATTTGCCAAGATTTTCCACGCCGTGCGGTGCTTGCAGTGTTTTCTGCTACTGATTCTGAATTCATAAGTATTATTATCATTATCGTTGCCAAACCATGATTTGGGCGTGAAAGAGTTTGCGAAGGTCTAAGCTGGAAAACTATGAGGCTATATTGGCAGCCTTGGCGAAGAGACCATTAACTGTTGATAGCATAGCCTACAAAACAAACATGGACTGCACAGTTTTGGGACAATATTTAGAATCATTAATGAGGAATGGGCTTGTCGTTGAGAAAGTCACTGCCAAAAAGAAGCTTTACGCCATAACTGAGAGGGGCTTATCAGTTTTCAGAACCCTAAGCTTCCAGAGGTATCTGGAGAAAATTGCAAAAACAATTAAGACGGTTAACACGTTGGAAACAGTACCGACGCCGACCATTCAGGGCAATGAAGGCGAAGCGGAAACAAAGGGTTAAGGCTGACAGCTGCTGAGTGAAAGTTATTAAGTTCTTCTTTAGGCTTTAGTAGAGAGGAAAATGGCACAATACGCTCCAGAAGCTATTTGGCAGATGAGCCGCGAAGAGCTTTCAAATATTTTGGAAGGCGGAACTTTTCACTCCTTGTCCGAAAAGTGCATCCATTTTTATGCTCCAAGCTTTGTATATTATAAAACGGCTTTTTTCCGTTCATCACCCAAAGATTTTCCAACAATCTCTGTAACTGGGAAGGGTTGCGCATTAAATTGTAAGCATTGCGGTGGGAAAGTTCTTGAGACCATGCGTCCAGCTAGGACGTCAGAGGAGCTTTACAACTTGTGTGCAAAGCTTAAGAGGGAAGGAGCTGTTGGCTGCCTAATTAGTGGTGGTTGCCTCCCAGACGGTTCGGTTCCTCTTGAAAGTTTTACGGAAGCCATTAGGCGGGTTAAGGCTGATTTTGGCTTGACTGTTTTTGTGCATGTTGGAATTGTAAACCTTGAGAAGGCTTTGGGGCTTAGGGAGGCTGGTGTTGACGCTGCATTAATCGACATAATTGGTGACAATGAAACAATTCGGGAAATCTACAACCTTAACGTGACAGTTAGGGACTATGAAAATGCGTTATGGGCGTTAAGCCAGTCTGGCTTGCGTTTTGTCCCCCACGTCATTGCTGGGCTTCATTATGGACGGCTGAAAGGGGAGTTATACGCCTTACAAATGATTTCGAAGTACAAGCCCTCAGCCTTAGTCATAATTGCTTTTATGCCCATACGCGGCACAATGATGGAACATGTGAAACCGCCTGAACCACTAGAAATAGCAAAGGTATTAGCCACTGCAAGGGTTATGTTCCCCAAAACTCCAATTGCATTGGGCTGTATGAGACCAAAGGGCAGACACAGAGCGGAAACAGACACTTTGGCAATAAAAGCCGGCGTGGACGCCATCGCCTTTCCAGCTGAAGAAGCTATAAAATATGCTGAAGCGCAAGGCTACAGGATAATTTTTTCATCCTATTGTTGCTCGCAGATATACGCTGACGTTTCGAGATTTTAGTGTCATGTGAAAGCCGAGGATTTGACGGCTCGGACGATGTCGCCTTTAAGTTTTGAGTAGAATGCGCTGAGCTTTTCGCGTCTTTTTCCTTGCTCTTATCTGGCATTCCTTTCAGCTTCCTGTTCCGTTCTTTCGTTGATAAATCATTTGCCATGCACAATTTTGTGGAAAGAATTAAATGCGGAAGGTTCAAAAACTTATGGTTAAGGTTGATGTGTGTATGCCAAAAGTTAAGGTTGACTGGAGCAAATGTAACGGTGACGGCGTCTGCGTTGAAATATGCCCAGTGAACGTCTTTGAGCTTAAGAAGCTGCCGGAATACCCAGACACGCAGAAGTCTGTTCCCGTTAGGGAGGGCGACTGCATAGCTTGCATGGCATGTGTAACGTCATGCCCAACACAAGCAATAACTGTTGAAGAGTGAAAAGCTGATTAAGACTTACGTTTCGTTCCTCTCATGAAGAAGTATTTTCTATACTGCTTAAACCCGATTTTTCCCATAAAACATGAAAGAAATAGAATGAGCCTGTAACCCTTTAAAATTTTCGGAAGCTTATGGTTAGGCTATGTGGTTGAAGGTTTCTAGGATGAATGCTGCTGCGGCTATAGCCAACATAAGTAAGCTCCAAGCCCTTGTTATTTTGTGGCTTCGCCTATTCATGGCGAACAAGACAAGGGTTACAAGGATCATGAAGGGAACCGTCGTCAAAATCTCTTGCCATGTTACTGTGAAGGACCTTATGAGTGCGACTATTCCGAGGACTAATGTTATGGTTATTATGTTGTCACCTATCACGTTGCCTATGGATATTTCCTGTTCGCCGTGAAGTGCGGCAGCCACTGAGACGGCTGTTTCTGGGATTACGCAGCCAAGCGCCATTATTGTTAGTCCGGCGTAGAAGTGGCTTAAGCCGAAAATTTCAGCCATGGCTGTGGCGCTGTAAACCAGTAGGAAGGTGCCAGCTATTAGGGCGGCGCCGCCTAAAATCATTGTGGCGGCTGGTTTTGCAATGCTTCCACGTGTTTCATTTGCTGGGTTTCCGTTGCTGTTTCCTTTTCGAATGGAATAGTAGATGAATGCTGGATACATTGCCAGAAAGATTATTCCTGTCCACCATGCCACAGTGCCAGTTGCCAATGTTATGAGCATTAGGAGGATGGCTAAACCAGTCATGAGGAGGCATTCTTTGTTGATGGTTGAGTTTTTCATTCTGTACTCGCCGATTAAGCCGCATATCCCTATGATGAGGGGGACGTTGTATATGTTGGAGCCTATTATGTTGCCGAAAGCCAGCTGGGATGAGCTGAAAATTGCCGCTATAAGGGAGCTGAAAAGTTCTGGGGCTGATGTTACTGAGGCAACAAAAACTGTTCCAACAACAACTTTATGGAGGTTTAGACTGGAGGCTAGGCTTGTGGCTGCAGCCACTATCTTTTTTGAGCCAGTGTATAGGAGCAGCAAACTCGCTATGAAGGCTGCTATGCTTAATGGTAGGATCATATGCAATCCTTGACATTTTCGCTATCATTTTCCCAACACACTTCAAAGACGTAAATATAAACTTATCTGCGATTGTAAGACCTATGCCAAACATGAATTAGGCTTAGTTCAGCATCTAGCCCCAGCGTGAAAAAGTTATTGCCGTGTTGGCGGAATGAAAACCCTAAGCCTATTCAACGCGTTCAACTTTTCCTTGTCGCCCAGTTTTGCGTCTTCAACAGCCCTTCTAAGGATTTGTATGGACTCATCCATGGCTTTTCTATCCACTGGGTATGGGACGCCGTCTTTTCCGCCGTAGGCGAAAGAGTATTTCACAGGGTCTTTCCAGCTTGGCTTTTCGCCATAAATGAGTTCGGATATTAGGGCTAGTCCGCGCACTGTGGCCGCACCTACACCTCTAAAGCCCAGAAGTTCCTCGTAGTTTCTTGGTTTGAACTCGTAGACTTGCTGTAGGGCTTTCCAGTTTATGTTGGCTGGCATGGATAGGACATCTATGGGGTAGTCTGCCCAGCCTGTTTGGGCTGTTTTGGGAAGCCACTCTCCCAGCGACTTCTGGTAGGCTGGACGGATAGACATTATTAAGCGCATGAGCTTCTTTGGCGGTTCGCACGCCAAGTCCACAGAGGCTTTTCTGCAGCCTTCGCTCTCTTTTGCTGTCATGTCTAGGGCTATTTCGCGCCGTGCATCGCCAACTATGGCGTTGTGGGGTTCGACAACAAAGTTTTTGATGTTTTCAGAAAGCCAATGATAGCGCCTTGCTGTTCGGTCTTGGGGGCACATCCCTTGCTGTATGACCGCCCACCTGCCATTTTCGTCGACGAAGAAAGCATGATGGTAAAGTTGGTAGCCAGCCTGAATAGCCGTATTATCCACTTTTGCACTCATTTTGCTGGCATACTGTAAACCCTCTATCTTGCTGTCTGAAAAGCCGAATTTTTCGCCCACCACACCAATCTCTAGGGGCGTCTGCCTAGAAATTTTTCCTTTACCGCCGCAGACCGCAATGCCATGCTCTTCTGGGATTACAGCCTGCTTCAAAACGCCAGTAACTACAGTCGTAACGCCTGAAGAGTGCCAGTCATAACCCAAAACACAGCCCAAAGCCTGAAACCAGAAGGGGTCTGATAGGCGCTTCAGAAACTCTCCAGTCCCATACTCATCAACAATAATGGTTACTATTTCTCTTGCTAGTTTTCGCATTCTCACAACTAACCATTTAGGAGCCTTGCCATAATGGAGGGGAAGTTTCGCAACGCCGGTTCTCTGCATCTCGCCTCTAAACCAATAAAATGCTATTACTCGAGCCCTATTTTTACCTTGCCAATGTCAATTTTGCTGATAGCCGAAAACTCAAAATTAGTACCCTCCCTCTATAGAATTTTCACTTTTATGTCTAAAGTCAAAATTAGAAGCTGGAAAACTGTTAAGTTGATTAGCTCTCTTTAGGTTTCCTTGATTTGCCAAGTTTTTCAAGAATTTTACCATAAGCTCTTAGAATTTTTAGGGCTTTAACCCCCTTTTCTGGGAGATTGTATACTGGTATGTTGCTTTCACCAATAACTCCATAAACAAGTTCGAAGTCTTCTCCTCCTGCTGCGACATCTACAACTGGCTTTTTGGGGTATTTGGCTGCAACTCTTGGGATAACTTTCGCATCTTCTGGTTCAAAGAAGCATGACTTAAGCATGTTTATAACCAAAACTCCATCAACATTTTTGTCTGCAAGGACGAGGTCTAACACTTTCTCGTATCTGTCTGCCCTTGCGTCGGCTATCATGTCAATCGGGTTTGTTGCATCTATTCCAGGATAGAGGCTTTCAATCTTCCTTTTCGTCTCATCAGAAAGCCTCGCAAGTTTTAGGCTGTTTCTTGCAACGGCGTCGGCCGCCAGTATGGCTGGTCCGCCAACATTGCTTACTATGGCTATGTTGTCACCGAACATGGGAGGCTGCTTTGAAAGGGCTATAGCTGCGTTCATAAGCTCCTCAGGGTCTTCAACCCTTATTATTCCGGCTTTTTTGAAGGCTGCGTTGAAAATTTCGTCCGAACCAGCCATTGAAGCCGTGTGGGACTTGGCTCTGTGGGCTGATTCTTGGGTTATTCCACCTTTTAAGGCCAGAATTGGCTTTTCGGCAACTATTTTTCTTGCTTCCTCTATGAATTTCCTACCGTTTTTGACACCCTCCATGTACAAGCATATGACCCTTGTTTCTTTATCCTTGGCGAGATAACGCAGCAGGTCGATGTCGTCTACATCTATTTTGTCTCCCATAAAGGCAAACTTGCTTATTCCAATCTTGTAACGGCAAGCCCAGTCGAGGAGACACGCGCCAACCCCGCCGCTTTGAGATATTATGGCTATGCTTCCCTTTCTGGGCATAACGTCCCTTTCAAAAGTTGTGTTGAGCCCATTAGCGGTGTTTATAACGCCCATAACGGTGTTTGGCCCCAAAATTCTAACGCCATACCTTTCCTTGAGCTCAAACAGTTCCCGCCGCTGCTCGTCCTTGTACCCACCAGTAATCATTATGAAAGCCTTAACGCCCATCTTCGCGAACTTCTCCGCCTCCACTATGGATTTTTCTGGTGGAAGCATAACAACCGCGAGTTCAGGAGCCTTCATCCCTTCAATGTTCTGCCCCTCTTTGTCGACGTCCCTTATGTAAATATTCCCTTTGAAGAACTTCTTCATGTTGTGTATTACGCTTTTGAAGAGCTTGGGGGAGCTTAAACCCACCTTTTCCCGTATCCTGCTTGAACCTATTAAGATGACGCTTGATGGCTCGAAAATGGTGTCAACTCCAGTCATAAATTTAGCCTTCAAAGCAGCCTAATGGTGGAAAGAGAAAATACGTGATTCACATTCATAAATTTAACCATGCTACTTTTGGGTTACCTTCATATACGCAAACATGGCAAGTGAAGCAAAAACCAGCGCGTATAGGGCTATGTCAACAAGCATGTAAGGAGAAAATGGTGGACTCCTAAGAAGAAAAGCCCTTGAAAGATCTGCGCCACAGCTTAGGGGGTTGTAACGCGCCAGCAACGTTAATTGTGGAAGAGCTCTTTCTATAAGCCCAATAGGGTAGAAAACTGTGCTGCAGAAGAAAAGCAGATAATAAACCACGCCTCTGGCTGTTATATACTTTTCAAAGCTTGTGGTTGAAACGGCTAGGGCTATGCTTAAACCCGAAGTTCCTAAAGACACTAAAAACAAAGCTGCAAGAATTGTGAGAAATTCTAAAGGTGCTGGGAAAGCTCCCGTATAGAGGTATGTTATGCCAAGAGTTGTGGCCAGAAGAGGCGCCATATAAATTATGCCTCTTAAACCTCCGGCTAAAACCCTTCCAATGGCTAGCTCCCACCTCTTAACCGGCAGACTTAACATGTAGTGGGAGATTTCCCGCCTAACCTCCATGTTTATTTCCCGTCCAATCATGAAGGCTGCGGCAAAAAGCGCAGTAATCGTTAAGCCAGGGGCAAAGAAGACAAAGTAGTCTGTTATTACGTCCGGTTTGACCATTCTAGTGTAGACTATTGCCATTATGAAGAGATCTGCTAGGTTCATGCTAACCATCCCGGCAACCCACCACTTGTAGCGGAAGAAATACTTGAAATCCCTTTCCACAATGGTTAGTATGGGCTTTACTGCCACCCTCCCCCCTCCAGTCTACGCTCATGTAAAACAACGCCTAGAAAAGTGAATATTGAAAAGAAGGCGACTATGCCGAGAGCTGCCAGCAGTGGTGGAACAGAAGCCGCAGACTCCAGTCCAGCACCCCACCTGAAAAAATCGGCGGCAAAGGTTAACGGATTAATTAGGGCTATTCCCCTGTAATAGGGCGGCATGTAAGCTATTGGATAAAGAGTTGTGCTCAACCTAACGATTAAGGCATCAATAACACCCATCAATATGTCAAATCGGTCAGATGATTTTATGCTAACAGCCAAGGTGATGCTGAAGCCAGCCACGCCAAAAGTGAACAGAAATAGGGATAACAAAGCCACGAGGAGCTGGAGGGGGTTCGAAACGCCGATTAAGTAGAGGACAAACAGCATCATAGGTCCAACATATAAGAAGCTTCTTAAACCGCCCCCAACAGACCTACCTAGCACAAGCTCTTTCCTTGAAACTGGAACGCTTAGCAGGTATTCTATGACGCCGTGGTCTGCCTCTTCATAAATATCGTAGCCGATGAAGACTGTGGTTGAGTAAAGCATTGTTATTACTATTCCAGCTGCATAATAGTTGAAGTAGCTTCCCCCAACAGCAGCCTGGACATCAACCCGAAACATGTGATTTACAACTAATCCAAAAAGGGCTATTTGTGAAATAAACCATATAGCACGCATAATCAGCAGAAACTTGTATCTTAAAAACATTTTAATGTCCCTTTCAGCGACAATCCAAACCTTTCGAAGGCTTATCATTCCCTCTGAGCCTCTTCGATAGTTAAGCCAGTATAATGCGCAAAAACGTCGTCCAGTGAAGGCTCGCTCATACGAATAGACCTGATCTGAACATGCATCTTCGCGAAAAACTCTGTGATTTTTGGCAAAACCTCTTCGGCTTGGTTCAAATAAATCTTCAAATAGTTAGGCTTTACCGTAAGGACATTAACAACCCGTGGAATTTCCCTCAGCTCATTAAGCACTTTTTCGGGCGCATCCTTTTCGAGGGCTATTTCAACAACGTCTCCGCCTGGTATGCTGTCCTTTAGTTTTTTAGGCTCGTCGCAAACAAGCAGCTTGCCCTTATGCATTATTGCAACTCTGTCTGAGAGCACGTCCGCCTCGTAAAGCTCGTTTGTCGCTAAGAGTATTGTGGAACCCTCATCTCTAAGGTCTCTGAGCATGTTCCATATCCTATGCTTACCCACAACATCTATTTGGGCTGTTGGTTCATCAACAATGGCGATTTTAGGTCTCTGAATTAGAATTTTGGCTATCTCTACCCTTTTTCGCATGCCGCCGGAGAAGGCGTGCACGCTTTTGTAGCGGTCGTTCCAAAGCTCAAGCTCTTCGAGGGCCCACCTCACTCTTTTTGCCCGCTCGTCCGGAGGTAAGCCGCAAACTTTAGCATGCCAGTTCAAAATGTCCCATGGCGAGTCAACCCACAGAAGCTTAGGCTCTTGAAAAGCCATGCCAATAAGGGTTCTAGCCTTATCAGGCTCTTTCGTAACATCATAAGGTCCAATAAAGGCGGTTCCCTCAGTCGGCTTAATAACCGTCGTAAGCATAAGAAGCGTCGTCGTCTTCCCAGCCCCGTTTGGCCCTAAAATTCCGAGAATTTCCCCCTCTTCAACCTCAAGGTTTAGATGGTCAACTGCCGTGAAATAACCGAACTTCTTTGTGAGATTCACCATGCGTATTATCGGAGCCATTCCCTACTCCTTACGAGGAATAAACACAGTTATTTGGCGGTTACTTAAGGATTACGCGATAATAACTCGAAAGCACGTCTTTCAGCCTTTTCAACAACAGCATGTTCATCCAATGTTTTGACAACTCTATTCTCCATCAGAATTTTACCATCAACTATCACCGTGTCAACGTCGCCGCCCCTAGCCGAATACAATATGCTTGCGTAAACATTGTGCAAAGGCCTCAGATGAGGTTTTAAAAGGTCTATTAGGATTATATCCGCCTTCTTTCCAACCTCCAAAGAGCCGACGCTTTTTTCAAGTCCTAAAGCTTTAGCCCCATTTATCGTTGCCATCTCCAAGACTTCACGGGCGGACAGCACTTCAGGCTTTCGATAAACAAACTTTTGGAGCAAGGCCCCAGACTTCATAGTTTCAAACATGTCAAGGGTGTTGTTGCTCGCCGGTCCATCGGTGCCTAAAGCCATATTAACGCCCAATCCAAGGAGTTCTTTGACCCTTGCAGCGCCAAGCCCAAGCTTCATGTTTGCAACCGGCACATAAACAGCATTTACGCCACGATTTGCCAAAATATGCATGTCGCTTTCAGATAAATTGATGCAGTGGGCTGCAAGAACATGCCCGCTGAAAAATTCAAGCTTGTCTAAAAATTCAGCCTCGCTGCTGCACTCACACTTTTCCTTGAAATCCTTGAACAGCTCTTCTGACTCCGCCAAGTGGATGTGGACGCCAACCCCAAGCTCTAGGGCTTTCTCCCTAACTTTTACTAGAAGTTCTGGACTGCAACTGTAAGCCGCATGGGGCCCAAGCATTGTTTTCACCCTTCCATCGGCATACCCGTTAAAAGACTTAGCAAATCTGACACTCGCATTTAGCATTTTCTCGCCACGCGCCCTATCTCCAGCCTCAATTATGCCCTCAGCCAAAACTGCCCTTAAACCGCTCTCAGAAACAGCCCTTGCAACCATATCCTCATGGAAGTACATGTCTGCAAAGCATGTTGTTCCGCTCTTCAGCATTTCCAAGCAGCCCAAAAGCGCCCCAAAATAAATATCATCCCGCGTCAGCTTCGCCTCTAAAGGCCAAATAGTCCCCCGCAGCCAAACGTCTAAGGGCTTATCTTCAGCCAAGCCCCTAAAAAGGGTCATAGCTACATGAGTGTGGCAGTTTATAAGCCCTGGCAGCGCAGCCTTACCTTTGGCATCTATCTTTTTATCTGCAGATATGCCGACTGCGGATTCGCGTTTCCCAACAAAAGCTATTTCCCCACCCTTTATGGCTATGGCGCCATCTTCAATAATGTCAATACCGCTGCCCTTTTTCATAGGCAAAATGGTGCATCCAGAGATTAGAATGTCGGCTTTCACGAACACCACACAAAAGCTAGAAAGCGTGAAAGACGGATAAAAAGCATGCTGGCTTTTCGGAATTTTCCGGGCCTTCTCCCCTCTGAGGACTAAGCTTAACCCGGGCAGATTTTATAAGCTGAGTCCGTGGTTGTGCTTCTCAACCCTCTTAAGGAGGGAGTGCAAAGCCGGCTGCGCCAAGTCCTCGCCAATCACTGATCCTTTCGGGATTCCTGTGGCGCCAATCTTCTTGCATATGAAGTTAAGTGAGTCCTCAGTAAAGTTCAGGAGGTTTTGGCCTTCAGCCGTTAGCTTGTAAACTTTCCTGGGCCTTTCATTTGACATGTCCCATTCGCTCTTCACATAGCCGCTCTTTTCAAGGGCGTTTAAAAGCGGGTAAATTGTGCTTGGGCCAAAGTATACGCCGAAGTTTTTGCGGATTTTGGTTATTATCTGGTAGCCGTGCATAGGTTGGGCGCTTAGAAACTGGAGGACTATAAGGTCTAAGAGGCCCTTCATGAGTTTAACCTGAACCTCTTTCGAGTTGTTCACCACGGTTTTTCCCATCCTTTTCTGTAGTTTTGTCTAACAGTTTTTCTGTTAGACTTGGATACGATATGTCCAATTTTAGACATATCTCAAGACTCTATAAAGCCTAAACAAAAATATAAAGCTTCACACTTACCAAAAGCATAAAAAAGCATAACAAAAGCATAACAGCCAATTATTCCAAAACATGCATAACCCATATAAGCTTAACAAAATAAGTCAAAAACAGAACACGAAAAGGCAAAAACCATGGAAGAAAACCTCAAAAAGGAAATTGTTCAACACATAACCAAAAACCTACTAGACATCCAAATATTAGCACTAATAAATAGAGAACCCACATGGGGATATAAAATAAAAAAGCAGATAGAGGCCTTTTCTGGGCTGAAAATACGCCATGGAGCCCTATACCCACTACTACGGAAACTGGAAAACAGAGGCCTAATAACAAGCCAAAAGCAACAGCAGGGAAAACGCACAAGAAAAGTGTACGCGTTAACTGAGAAGGGAAAGGCGTACGTAAAAACATACTACAGTTTATTAATGGCGCAAGCACAAACAACATAGGAAATGATTGAAGTAGCGATTGTGGGTGGAGGGCCTGCTGGCGCCTACTGTGCATATAAACTCGCAGAAAAAGGCATATACCCGACAATTTTCGACCATTCTCATCCAAGAGAAAAACCATGCGGTGGAATGATTTCACCCTTAACCCAAGAACTTTTTCCGTTCCTTAAAAACCTCCCAATAAAGCACTTAAAAAGGAGAGAAGTTTATTTTGTAACTCCTTCGGGGCGAAAGTTTTCTATAGCTCTTAAAAGGGGCGAAGTTATCTGCGTGTCCCGATTAAAGTTTGACCAGTACCTGCTGGATATGGCCTTAAATAAAGGCGCTGAACTGAAAAGGGAGAAAGTTGTGGACATAAAGAAGAGTGGAAAAATGTGGAAAATAGCAACAACAGAGAAAGCTTACTTGGCTAAGAAACTGGTTGGCGCAGATGGTGTTAACAGCATCGTTCGGAAGAAAGTTGCATCTCCATTAAAAAGTACGGATATGGGGATATGCCGAGGATATTTCGTGGAAAATCTTGAAGATGAAGGGATATCCTTCCATTTTCTCCCTCATAGGAAAGGGTATATGTGGATAATTCCAAGAAAAGAGAACACTTGTATTGGGGTGGGGTGCTCTGAAATAGCCCGTTCAAAAAATCTCAATAAGGAACTCGACTTTCTTATTAAGAAAAACCGTCCGAAAACAAAAATCATTTCAAGCTGGGCAGCATTAATCCCTAACATAAAAGATGTAAAAACGCTCCAAAACCCGGTAGCTGGGCCATCATGGGTGCTTATAGGTGACGCGGCAGGCCACGTTAACCCAATGAGCGGGGAAGGTATACCATACGCACTTTTAGGTGGTGAACTGGCTGCTCAAGCAATAGCAGAAAACGAGACGCTTCTCTTCGAAAAACTTTGGAGACAAGCATACGGCTTAAATCTAATTATAAACATTAAAATAAGAAGATGGTTGTATAAAAGACCAGTTTTGGAAGGTTATTGCAGGTACATTAAAGTCAAGAGCGCTTTAAAGCAGCGGAGTAAATGAAATGAGCAACGAAAAAATCGTGAAAGAAATCATCCGTGAATGCAAGCGACTTGGAGAAAAAGCCTACGAAATCGCAAAAGAAACGGTTTTGAAGAAAAATTTTGAGTACAAATTGATGAATGAAGCAGTGTATTATTTCATGGAATTATGGCATGACTACCAACATCCCGCCCTCCTTGCAATAGCCTGTGAAGCAGTGGGTGGAAAACCAGAAAAAACAACACGTGTAGGCGCCTCCCTTGTACTTTTGGCAGGAGCCGCCGACTTGCATGATGACATTATAGACAACTCGAAACTGAAGGGGTCGAAGGTAACGGTTCTAGGAAAGTTCGGCACAGATATGGCCCTCCTCCTAGGGGACGCATTACTATTTGAAGGGTTAAAACTATTAGAGACTGCGTGCGAGGATTTTCCAAAGGAAAAGGGTAGAAAAATAAAGGATACTATAGAAAAGGGGTTCGCAGAGCTTGCGATAGCCGAAGCAATGGAGTCAAGCCTAAAACGTAATTGGAGCACCAACCCAGAAGACTATTTTAAAATCCTCCAAAAGAAGGCAGCTGTTTCCGCGGCCACAGCAAAGGCTGGAGCGATAATTGGGGATGCCACACCATTGCAGGTTATGGATTGGTGGGAAATCGGCAGATCGTTAGGTGTTTTAGCCAGTGTCAGAGACGAGTTTATAGACATCTATGAAGTTGAAGAGCTAAGAAACAGGAGGGACAACGAATGTTTACCCCTACCAGTTTTCTACGCCTTTCTTGAGCCCGACTCAAAAGTAAAAATCCTAAATATCCTCAAGAAGGATCTGTTAAATGAAGACGATGCCTTTGAAATTGCCAAAACAGTTTTAGAAACAAAAAGCGTTCAAAAGTTTAAAGCCCAAATGCAAAATTTGGCAAACAAAACCTGCCAAAAATTAAGAAAATACAGATCACCCAATATAGATATTCTACTAAGAATGGCAAAAGTAGCTTTGGAAGGCTTATAAGACCTTATAACCAACTAAAGTCTGTAAGTCTAGCTGGAATTCGCTTTTTACGTGCCCTCATTTTCTCCTCTCCTGTATTAGTGTTCAACACTACAACTTAAAAGCTTTGCGCTTATATATAGATTCAGAATCCAGTTTTGAAATACTAAATTCTTTTATCCCGTGGTGGTTTTCTAAGTCAGTAGGCTTAAAATAATGAACTGACGATGCAGATGGACACATATTTTCCAAAAATGGGGGTTTCACCAAAAACCTTCTTAGGAAACGTCATCGCAACAGTCTGCGTAGTTGTTTGGTATACATATGCATACGCGCTTCTTAAAAGTATCGTTGAAACAGTAGCCCCTTCACATTTCAATGATGTGTTCATTTGCATTGCAACATTTGAGACAATTATAACCATAATTCTCGGATCTTTGATTGTTGGCAAAGTTATTAAACGAAAAAATCTGCTGTTAGGCTCAGCGCTAGCAGGAGCGATTGCATCCCTTATGCTTGCAGCGCCATTAAGGACTCCCAGCATACTAACGCTCACGTTCCTATTTAGCATATCTTTGGGTATAAGTTTGCCAGCGGTAATTTCCATTTTTAAAGAGATAACACGCGAGGAGAACCGTGGAAGGATGGGTTCAATTATGATGCTTTCTATTGCCGTAGGGATTACTGGTTTGCGATTTCTAATGTCGAATGACATGCTCTTGAACTCGCTGATACTGACTTCTTTAAGGTCTTTTGAGGTTGTAGGTATTCTTCTTTTAGGTGGGGTTCTTGAGGGAAAACGGGGTGAAAGTCCTTCCTTCTTGTCTATTTTGGGCAGCCGCTCAGTGCTACTATATTTTTTCCCGTGGGTTATGTTCTCGCTAGTTAACTACTTAGGCTGGCCTGTGATCACTAAAATTCACGGTTCGGATTTTGTTAGCTTTTTGGTGTTTGTTGGGAACACCGTTACTGGAGTCTCTGCCTTGCTAGCAGGTTTTGTTGCGGATGCTGTGGGGCGTAAGCGAACATTGATTTTTGGATTTATAATTTTTGGTTTGGGATATGCCTTACTAGGGATTTTTCCGTTCAACGCTTATGTGTGGCAATTTTATGCTTTTGTTGACGGGGTCGCTTGGGGGATTTTTTACGTGCTTTTCTTTTTTACGATATGGGGAGACCTCGCCCATGAAAAGTCAAGTGAGAAATTTTACGCTGTCGGAGTCATTCCATATCTTCTTTCAGATTTCCTCCGCGAAACTTTCGGTCCCCTTATAACTGAGATGGTTTCGGAGTACGCTATTTTTTCCTTTGCCGCATTTTTCCTGTTTTTGGCTGTTGTTCCTTTGATGTTTGCTCCTGAGACTTTGCCTGAGAAGACACTCCGTGAGCGGGAGCTTAGAAGTTATATTGAGAAGGCTAAAAGGGTTAGGGAAAAGTTTACCAAAGGCTAGTAAGCTTTTGCTTTTCTGTGGTGGCGGTATGTTCTTTCATGTTATGTTGACGACTGATTGCGATCTTAAGTGTCGTTACTGTTTTGGTGAAGCCTTAGAGGATTTTGATGAGGGTTTTGGTGGTTTTGATGTGGATTATTCTTTGCCCCGGCGTTTGGGTTATGATGTTGGTTTGTTGGAGCGTTTTTGTAGGCGTGATCCGGATTGTGTTTTGATTTTTTATGGTGGTGAGCCTCTGCTGTGCCCAGAAGATATAAAGCGTATAATGGACTGTGTTGGGGCTAGGCGTTTTGTTGTTCAGACGAATGGTTTGCATTTGGACCGTTTGGAGCCCGCCTACCTAAACCGTTTTAGTGTTGTTTTGGTTTCTATTGATGGTGATGAAGCCTTAACAGATTATTATCGAGGGGCTGGTGTTTTCCGCAAAGTCGTAGACAATTTGAGGCTTGTTAGGCGTAATGGGTTTAGGGGTGAAATTATTGCTCGGATGACGGTTATGGAGGAAACAGACATTTACAAGCAAGTTTTGTGGCTTTTAAACAATGATTATTTTGCCTTCTCTTCTGTCCATTGGCAGCTCAACGCTGGATTTTGGAATGACTTTGATAGGCGGAACTTTAAGGAGTGGAGCGAGAAAAGCTATAATCCAGGAATCCGCCGCCTTGTCAAGTTTTGGGTCGACCAAATGGAAAAGCGTGGCATTATTTTGAGGCTTTACCCCTTTTTGGGTGTGGCTCAGTCCCTGTTGTTTGGCGAGGAAAAAGCGCTTTTACGTTGTGGCGCTGGATGGATAAATTATGCTATACAGACGGATGGGCATATCGTGCCATGCCCAAGCATGTGGGGCATGCGGGACTTCTACCTGGGACATATTAGCACTGCAAATCCGCTAAAGCTCAAGAAAGTCTTTGTTGGCGAACCGTGCACAAGCTGCAGAATATTTAACATTTGCGGTGGCAGATGTTTATACGCCAACATCACAAAGCGTTGGAAGCCCGAAGCCTACTGGCTTGTTTGTAAAACTGTTGAGAACATGATTGATGCCATTTTGGGCGAATTGCCTAGGATTAGGGAGCTAATTAGGATTGGTAGGATAAGGGTTGAGGACTTCAATTTTTTGAAGTATGTTGGTTGTGAAATAATCCCCTAGTGAAATCATCGTACTTGCGGGAAAATGGGCTGCACAGCAGTTTTATTTTCGCTACCTCCTCCCTCTAGATTTCTGCACGGAAAGATTATCGGCGTATGCGTGAAATTGTGGGACGGTATAAGATTTAAGCTGAACAGCGTGTCTAATTCAAGGTTGTGGATTAGATTGCCCACCTTCTTTGAAATAGAAGGAAATACCTTAGAAGGTGTGTTTAGGAAGCGGCTAACCCGTTTCTCAGCAAAAGTGGAGGTTGACGGGAAAATTGTAGAGTGCTTTTTGCCTAACCCCGGAAGGCTCAGCGAACTCCTTTTTCATGGCGCGAAGGTTGTTTTGAAAGAAGTTTTTGCTAGTGGAAGGAAAACGGTTTATGACATTGTTGGCGTTTACCACGGCGGTGTTGTGGTTTCTGTTGATTCGCGTCTCCCTAATAGGCTTGTTTATGAAGCCTTGAAAAATGGTGATTTGCCGGAATTCGCTGGCTACACAGAAATCAAGCCGGAACAACGTTATGGATGTGCGAAATTTGACTTCCTTCTTGAAGGGTTTGGGCTTAAGCCTTGCCTTTTGGAGATTAAGTCTTGCACTCTTGTGCGGGATGGGGTTGCAATGTTTCCCGACGCTCCAACGGAAAGGGGGACTAGACATGTTTTGGAGCTTGCCAAAGCCTTAAGGGATGGGTATAGGGCTACTGTGCTTTTCGTTGTTCAGAGGGGCGACGCCCACATGTTTAAGCCTAATGATGATTTGGACCCAAAGTTTGGGAGAGCCCTCCGCATAGCTGCAAAGGATGGAGTGGAAGTTTACGCTTATACAGCAAGCTTTACGGGGAGAAGGCTAGTGCTTGGTGGGAAAATTGGAGTTGTGCTTTAGCCATGTTGGGTTTAGGCTGGTGGAAAGGGAAATTATAAAAATGGGTTTGTATGAGAACATTTAACCCAAACTTGATGGAGATGCCGTTCATGGCTAAGGCTGTTTCAAGAAAGTTTGTGGCTGTTGACCCAGCCAAGTGCACGGGCTGCAGCCTATGCGAGTACGTCTGCGTTTTAGAGAAGAATGAGCCCCTCTGGAATCCTTTAAGGTCTAGGATTAGGGTTATACGCCTAACGCCAGCCTTCAACCTAGCCTTAACATGTCGGTTCTGCGAAAATGCCCCATGCGTCAGAGCTTG
>Ga0185307_1000447_pt1 | contig 25989 bp, 33 predicted proteins | sample LHCtaG_FD_128010 | JGI IMG/M metagenome (GOLD analysis project Ga0185307, IMG submission 128010) | Hot spring microbial communities from Little Hot Creek, USA to study Microbial Dark Matter (Phase II) - LHC4sed_matched (SPADES... | ecosystem: Environmental > Aquatic > Thermal springs > Hot... | reverse complement strand
GACATAGTAGTATTCAAGAAGAAAGCAGAGCTATACGAAGAAAAAACTGGTAGAAAACCGGACAAACTACTAGTCGTAACACCATACATAGATGAAGAAGCACTAAAAGCTTCAGAGATGATGGAGATAGAAGTATACACTAAAGTTTAGAACCTCCATTATAACAATTAAGAACTACTTGACGTATAGTCATAGTAGGTATCCTCCTTCTGGACCTACAACCTCAAGCTTACCAGTAACTGGATTCGGTTTAAGCCCAAGTGTTTCCAGAGCATACACACCGATAAGAGGCACAGGAACATCAAGCTCAGCTACCAGTACAGGCCCCCTCCTACCCTCAGCTTCTGCTTCACCAACGTAAATCTTAGCCTTCACCCTCCTCTTACCAGCAAGAACCAGCTCAGCTTCAAAACCAGTCGGTGTAAGCTCAAGCTCCTTAATACCTTCAGGATCCAGAACAATATAAGCAGCACCTGTATCTACCAATCCTCTAATCTTCCTCTCCCTCCTACCACGAACAATTACGTCAGTATAAATGTAGCCCACACATATAACGCATTCCCAACCATATTTAAAGTTAACATACTAAGACAATTTTAGAATCAACATAAACCACTACAAAGGGATACAACCATAAGAAAAGATAATAAAAGGTCACTCAACATACTAATATGAAGTAAGATTTACTCACTAGTGATGCATAATGGAGAAAGAAAACAATAATAAGCCAAGCTTCAGAAGATTGTCATAAGCATTAAGTGATAAATATGAGTGGAGAATACGTTGAGAAACTAAAGAAACGTGCTGAAAGCTTTATGAAAGAAGCTGAAGAAGCTGCTGATAAAGACTTAGCAATATTCTTCATAGAACAATCTCTACAGATATACGTTAAAGCAGTATACTACGAGATCTTCGGAGAGAAAATCAGAGGCCACAGTCTAAGAACCATACTCGGTACACTTGCAAGGTCTCTAGAAAAACAAGACTTCAAAGAAGCATCAGAAAAGATAAACTTATTCATAAACAGCCATAGAGAAGACCTAGTATTATTGGAAGAAGCGTATACGGAGAGTAGATATGGAGAACTATCATACACAGAGAAAGATGTAGAGAGATCGTTGAAGATGGCTGGAGAACTTATCAAAATCCTTAGGGAGGTTGAAGAGATTGTTAAGCTGGGTTAAATACCACTTCGAACATCTAAGACGTTGGAGAGAATATGCTATATGCATAGCTAGAGCTACTAGAGACCTTATCCCAGAATCAAAAATCTATGTAATAGGAGGAGTAGCAGAAGAAAGAACAACAATCTACAGCGACATAGACATACTAATAATCATACCAGACAAAATGGAGAAGAAGAACCAATACGTAAAAATCCTCATAAAAGCAATAGATGAATATAATCTACCAATAGATGCACCAGTAGAACTCCACATAATACATGAAAAAGAAGCAGAAAAATACCTAAAACACCAAAGAAAAACCATAGAAATAAAACCATAAGCACTACTCTGTAAAAAAGAAACAAACACATATGTCTTCTCTAACTAATCTTTACACTTTCTAAACTAGTATTGATCTTACATTGTATCGATCAGCTACCTCGGCTTGCTTCTTGTTTGAGGTGATCAGATAAGTCTTCAATCGTTTCGCAAGAATAATATAGAGAGCATCATGAACAGTAATATTCATAGATACAGATAATCTAAGAGCATCGGGAAATAGGTCTCCCTGAGAGACAAACTTAACAATCTTACCTTCTATGAACATCTGCATGATATCTAGTACATCTTCTACTCTAACTTCACCTACAACAATACGCTTCCATAAAGCATTACCCAGCTCTTTTAAAGCTAGGTCTAGAGTTATGCATCCTTCAATGATATATTCATGTAAAGTCTCCCAACCTATTTCTCGATTTACATACTTTACTAAAGCAGAAGCATCAATGACTTTCACGATCTTCCCTCACACTCTTTGTAGAAAAACCTACTTCAGCTGGAGGAATTTTCTCTAAAAGTTTTGAAAGCTTCTCGACAGACTGCCTAACCTCCATCTTCCAAGCAAGCTCTTCAAGAAACTTCTTAACTTCCTTACCTATATCTACGCCGGCTTTCTCCAAGATTTCTTTAACTTTCCTGTCTATCCTTACGCTTACAACGATCATACAAAATGTATACACTTCATTATATATACTCTCACTTAAAAAACATCATATGAGAAGAGATTATAATCGGGATCAGCCTAACAGCTTTCCCAACACAGATTGACCTAGCCACTTTTGTCTCCGAAACCCGGTATACCAAATTAAGAAAGATAGCAAAAATAGTGAGGGGGACGGTTAAGATGAGGAAAATAGACCAGAGATAAATAATTAATTACCTGCAGAATTATGTTTATTCTTCGGGATATGGTAAGGGACGGTAAAGTATTTTATTGGCTGTCAACGGCTGAAGACGATTTAAGAGATGCTTAGAGAGATTTTGAAGCTAGCAGTTACGCAAGCTCAGTATATCGCCCAGGATTCTAATGCAAAAAACATTGAAAGCATTAATAACAGCTCTAGGTCATGAACCAATGAAAACCCATAAACCCTCAATACAACTTAAGATGATGTCCAGTATAGGAATGCTGGAAGAAAAGAAGAACTTACAAGAAGAAATTCTCTCGATCCTACCATATGCAATAACTTTAGAATACCAAGGAACAATCCAAGGTAATGTATGGCAAAAAGTAAACAAAATAATCAAGCATCTGAAATATATGATAAAGAAAAAGCAAAAGCCCTCCTAGATAATGCTGATCACGTTCTAAGAAGGGTGAAAGAAATATTAGGTGAAGTAGATTGCTAAACATAGAGACTGTGAGAGAACCTTACAGAACATATCTAAAGAAATATACTGAAAAATTGATAAGCCTAGAAGATGTTAAAGCAATACTATTGTTCGGATCACTTGCTGAGGATAAACCCAAGCCTTTCCCTGAAAGCGATATAGACTTGCTAGTTATAGCAGAGAATTTACCTGAAAACCTAGTTGACAGAAGATTAAAAACACTTACCATTAAAAACGGATATACAATATATGAAGACATATGGTCAACGCCTAAAGAACTAGAAGAAGCTATAGAAGGAGGATGGGGAGTAATCCTAGATGCATTAATCTTTGAAGTAAAAATCTACGATCCCTACAAGATTTTAGAAAAAGCATCCAGAAAGATCACGCAATACCATACAAGGATAGGAAAGATATGGAGAAAGAAAAAACTATAAGATATCTAACTTAGCCTCGCCTAACCTATTAATATCGACCCTATAGTTCCATGCTCTTAAACCACCATACGCACAACATATTATCTATGAAAAGTTGAAAAAGCTGATATACTTTTATAATGGTGAGCCATTAATCTGACTAGTGCTTAATGTTGGAATCATTAAAGAAAGAGTTCCTAGAACTTCTTGAGAAAGACTTAGAGTTTAGATATACTGTAGCAGGCTACTTAGGTCTATCGGAGATTTTAAGAAGACTAGATAAAATAGCCGAAGAACAAGTAAGACTCAGGGAAGAACAAGTAAGACTAATGGAAGAACAGATAAAGCTTAGAGAAGATTTCAATAAGATACTTTTAAGAATAGAGAGAATAGAAGATAGACTGAGTAGGGTTGAGAGAACATTAGAGAAGCTAACAATAGATGTTGAAGATGAAGCAAAGTCTGTATTAAAAGTTAAACTCAGAGAGCTTGGGATAAGCTTAGAGTTAACCTCCCTCATCCTACCTGGCTTAGAGATAAACATCTATGGTGCATCAGATGACGTGTGCGTTATTGGCGAGGCAACAGTTAGAGCTGGCCCAAAACTTGTTGATGAACTCATAGAGAAGATTGAAAAACTTAAAACAAACTATCCGAACCTATTAAGGAAGAAAGTTGTACTCGTAATCTATACATCTCTACCAATGATTGAACTTATAGAAAAATCAAAGGAAAAAGGGATATGGTTATTAAAGGCAACAGAAGAATTCTTCAAGCCAGACAGAATATTCCATGAAGTGTAGGTCAAAGCAAGACTAATACAATCTATTAGATTCTTCATCTGGTTTTGTTTTCCAGTATTTTACATAGATTTAATTTTTAATAGAGTATTACATGGGATTCGAAAGGTTCATCTAGCCTCTCTTTCTAAAGAGATGAATCACGATACTAGGATCAGCCTCAGTCACTATCAATATATCTATATAGCTAGATGATGTGTACTCCCTTCTCACTGTTGAACCAAACAAGAATACTCTCCCATTGGGGTCAATTCTATTAACAATCTCCTTAAACTTGTTAAGGTAGGATAGGATGTTTACGAATACTTCTCTTCTCCGCTTAGCTTCTCTAACCAAGAAATCTTCCTACACAACTCAACTACCCCCGGATAAAACTTCATTAATCTCTCAGTTTCCTCCTTTGTAAACTCTCTTGGGAAATATCTCGAAGTAGTATATACATCGTCAAGGCTTTAGAATTCTAGTGATCTGGATCTCTCAAATTCGCTAAAATCTACATTATGGTCTATCACTTGCCCCAAGATTAGGAATAGTCTCCTTAGACTACGTGTCTTAGGAAAATCTACACCATTCTCGATCAACTTAGCCTTAGTAAGAGCTTTAATGATTGCTCTAGGCTAAATATTGTAAGGTCATAGTCACCTCTACTGAAATAAAATCGGCCGCATCCTTAAAGCTTCTGGACCTCTTAAGAAGCCTGTCAACTTCTTCTTTCTTCATATATTGTAGCTATTTACTATGTTTATTAAGAGTTATCTGATTCAGCACGCTATTCAGACCCTTTATTCTAGTTCTTAAACTGGATCTTTATAGGTATAGATTCAATACTCTTCTTTACGTATTTAGCAACCTTGTATATTACTATACCTACGAAGGCTATTGTACCTCCAATTATGATTAGCTGGATAGCTAAGTTTAGTAATTCTCCTGTAAATACTGGTTTCTCAAATGTAAACGTTATTGTAGAGTTTGGATTAGCTGTCTGAGTTAGCTCGCCATCATCATGCTTAACCTTCACAGTGTAAGGTGATAGCTTGGGGAGAAGTTTGAAGAAAGCATAACCATTCTGGTCCGTGTAGCCTCTTCCAAGGGATACCATTCCATAGAAGACTGTTACTTCAGCATTTTTAATCGGGTTACCCTCCGAGTCGATAGTCCTCACTCCGAGCCATGCTTTCTCAACTTGAACCTGTATTACTTCACCATCAAAAAACTTGTTAAAAATCTTTAATGTAAGAACCGTGTCAGGATAGTTTACTCGTATAGAGTAATTTGAGAAAACCATCTTCTCAAACACTGCTATCCCATTTGCGTTAGTAAACTTTGAGTACTCCGAACCATAGTTCAAATCTTTAATCTTAACCTCCGACTTCGCTAAGGGCTCCCCACTACTCCAAGTAACGTTAACAATTAAGTCATCAACAGGTAAACGAATTTCACAGAGCTTCCATAGATCTGAAACCTTCACATTACTATCATAGAGCAGCTTACCTTCGAGACTCCTGATAACCAGCCTTGAGAGTCCTTCTGGAACCATCTCAATAGATAGTTCATCTTCAATCTTAGTAGAGTCAATCTTTATTCCACCGGGTGCTTCAAAACTATAATTACAGAGTAGTCTTCTACCCTTATTATCAATGAATCTAAGATGTAGATCATACACGTCCACGCTAATCCTATATGATGTAGTTGATGAAATCTCTAAATCAGAACTATATACTGCCTCGCTTCTCCAATAGATATTAAGCTTATACACTCCCCTAGGTATACCGATGATCCTTACTATACCATCCTCATCAAGTCTCAATGATAGCGGTCCGAATACTATATCTGCTTCTGAGATGGGCTTATCATCCATGCTAACGATCTTCAGTTCAACACTATGGATCGGCAGCTCAATATAGCTGACTGCCCCTGGACCTGGAATATATACGTCCTGCTTCTCTACAACCTGATTAAAGATTCTAGAGCTATTCACTGCTCTTACCATATATTCTCCAATGGGAACCTGGGAAAGATTAATCATCCCATTCCTAGAATATATGTTCCCGATACTTGTTTCAGGATTCAAGCCTATTACTGTAAAGTTTGCCCCTACAGGGTTTCCTCCTGAATCTACAGCTTGTAAAATCAAGTCTCCTACAGGGAGATTAAGTATATGCTTTACAGCTGGTCTAGTCATCCATGGATAGATTGTTGGATGATAACCTATCCAGAGCCATCCGTCAAAGACTCTAATCTTCTTCCAATATACTTGGACAGAATGATTTCCCTCGGGTACAAGCATGTACCTCGTCAAACCATTGACTGTTATTGTCTCAACACCATCAAATATCACTCTTGCGCCACTTATTGTAGAATTCTTCAAATCTACAGTCTTAATCTCTGGGTTGAATAACCTAGTCTTTATGATCTTAGATGATGCAAGCTCATAAGCCCAATGCTGTTCAAAGTAAACGTGAGGATACTGTTGAAGATAATCTGAACTATTCCAGTAAACTTCTACCTGATACTTGTCATCGAGTAGACGATGTATCTTAACCCTACCGTTATCTGGAACGATGTACTCTCTAACATCATAGTAATGTACCAACCTCCTAATAATAAGCCTCGCACCTGAGAGAATATTCAATCCATCAAAATCAGCAATCGTTAAATTAAAACTCCTATATGGCAGAAGCTTCAAGTAGCTTTCTAATGGATAATTCTCTAAAGTATACTCTCTCCAGCCTGGGAAGATCAACCTGATATCAATTGATGGTTCAATGTTAATCTCGTCGGGAGGCACATCTTCAGGAAATAGAAAATCAAATTCAATAATAGTTGAGGATAAACTATCATACCCATTTAAAATAAAGTTTACAGGATTAAAAGCTTCAAGATCTATCCTAACATTCTTCCAAGATATTAAAGACCTACCATAATTCGTCCAAGCAAACCATAATCCTGCCCTCGTCAATGTGATCTTCCTTCCCTTACATGCTCCCTCAATATAGAGAGTATAATCTCCATAAACTTCACCACCAACTCCATGGAGATTTACTGCTCGATATGAATACTTCTTTATGAAATCTTTGGAAACCATTATTTCAGCTCTCTTAAGATATTCATTGAAGACCTCTTCTCTTATATTGTTAAATGTTCTTGGCTGAGGATTTATTCTCTCACTACAATCATTGTTCGTAATGTTTACTCGGACTTTCCCCCATTCACCCATATAGTATTCTCCGGGTAGAACCTCTACTCTAAAACTCCATGTAGGTTGACCTTCAACTACCAATCCATAGGGTGGAGATATAGATAAAATAGCTAGATACATCATAATGACGAGTAGGAATACACAGCAATTCTCTAGACCTTCTCCATCCATCCTTATCTAATCTTAAATGTTATCTACGGAGTTATAAAGAGTGCGTTCTATCATGACGAACAGCAAAGCCTAGATTCTCTTATTTCTTATCTTTCAAATTGTAGTCTAAGAATACACATATCACTAATATCCCACATAGAAGTCCATGTGATATGTTTCTCTTCTTTAAACTTCTAAAGATAATTTATTCCTGCAGGCATTATGAACACGACTCGCCTACAAAACTGCCCAGAAACCAGATTTGTCAACTAATAGAGGCATTCTTAACTTAATGTAGATAACTATAAATCTACATAAAACCTTCAACCGCAAATAAACGAACCCTGTTGGTACAATCTGTTATTTAACATTATGCATGTAGGAATCTATACGTTTTTCAATATTTTTAGGTGGGATATCCATAAATACGATCTAAAGTCTTTATTTAGTACGACTAGATGGTGAGTGTCATGCCCGGGATAGACCCGGAATTCATGAAGAAACGCCAGAAGGTTAGTGAGCATGAAGGTCATGCAGTCTGGGGACCTGTGGAGCCGCCTACCAAGCTTGGAATACATGGTACAAACGTTGCAGTAGATTTTGATATATGTATAGCTGATGGAGCATGCATAGATGTATGCCCAGTAAGTGTTTATGAATGGTTTGAGACACCCGGTCATCCAGCCTCTGAGAAGAAAGCAGATCCCGTTAGAGAATCGGATTGTATCTTCTGTATGGCATGCGAGTCCGCCTGCCCTGTAAACGCTATAAAAATCACGCCCCCCTAAATTCTCCAGTTCATCTAGAACACATTTCACTCCAAAACATTATTTTCAGATTCGGTTTACTTAACAGCAAGGTAGGATGTTGAAGGCTTACTACGTATTCGGATTAAAGAGAAGAAAAATTCGTAACGTTTTTTACCATCCCCGCATATCTTTATATTGACATGCAATCGAAATGGGGAAGCCTTGATGAAGTTGATTTAAAGATCCTGGAGATGCTGAAGAAAGATGGAAGAAAACCATTCGTAGAGATAGGGAGGGCTCTAGGACTTTCTGAAGGAGCTGTAAGAAGAAGAGTCAAATTAATGCAGGAGGGAGGGATCATCAAGAAGTTTACAGTTGAGTTGGGTAGAGATTTTGTTGTAAACGCTGTATCATTCATATTTTTTGAGAAAGGTGAGCGTTCAAAGGATACTCTGCAGAAGATAGCTGAAATGGAAAACGTCGAAACAGTATACGAGCTTACAGGGAGAATAGATGCTCTAGCATTAATCTCGGCTAGAAGCATCTCAGAACTAAATAAATGCATAGACGAAATTAGGAAACTAGAAGGAGTAAAAGCTACGGAAACAGCTGTAATTCTTAGAGTAATAAGATGAAGCCGATTACTAACATGAATTCTAAGAAATGGATATTAGAAGAGAGATGGGAATGGGGAAAGCTAGTAACATTCATCCCAAACAAGAGTCTACCTGTATACTCGTGGTTTTATTTTAAAGAAGGATTCTCAAGAGATTTCGTCCACGTAATGATTGACATGTTTAAGCTTGATAATAGGTCGGTTATTCTCGACCCATTTGTTGGTTCAGGAACGACTCTACTAGCATGTAAAGAAAAAGGCATAAACTCAGTAGGCGTAGATGTTGCACCCCTCGCCGTATTCGTATCTCAAACCAAGGCTGCAGACTACAAGATTGAGGAGTTGATAAAGATAGCTAAACAAGTATTTGAGAAAAAATTTGAAAGACAAGACTTAAGTCAAGTAAGTAGGTTTACTAGACAGTTCTTCTCTAGGCCTTCTCTAGAAGATATATTATTTTTCAGAGAACAAGTAAGGAGGATCGAGGATCCAGCTGCTAAGAACTTCTTTACATTAGCATTAATGAGTGCTGCTATGAGGGTGTCATACGCTTATAAAGATGGGGCAGTTTTAAGGGTAGTCAAAAAACCCGTCCCACCATTTAGAAAATTCTTTAAGAAGACAGTTAAGAAAATGATCAAAGATTTAAAGAATATGCACTTCAAACCCTGCAAGGTTGAAATATATCTCGGGGACGCTAGGAAAATGGACTTCCTAGAATACGATGCCTTTGATGCCATCATAACTTCACCTCCATACCTCAACAAGATAGAATATACAAAGGTTTACGAAATCGAGTATGAACTATTCTTTGGGGATGTTAAAGTAGACCCTCTCAGGTCGTATATCGGTTTAAATCCGAAGAATGTTATCGACCCGTTTCCAAGCTTAAACCTTCCAGAAGCTGCTAAAGCATACTTTCATGACATAAAACTTGCACTTGAAGAAATGTTTAGAGTATTGAAGAACGGGGGGAAAGCTTCGATAGTAGTTGCTGGTGGAGTATTCCCAGACAGAGTAGTCGAGTCAGACATTCTTATAGCAGAGTTAGCTGAGAGAATTGGATTCAATGTAGATAGGATAATCGCAGTAAATAAGAGGGTTGCAACTACGAAGAGAGTAATAAAGATTGGTGAGGCAAGAGAAAGCATAATAGTATTATCTAAACCTTGACAATATATCTTCTATCTTTCCACTTAAATTCTATTCTTCCCCTACACAGAGAGGTAAGTATGTAGATCAACACAGTAATCAATATGAATGCTGCAATGAGGTATCCCAATGCATAGATTACGCTATGCTTATTTCTCGCCAATTCCAAAATGTTTAATGTAATGCTTAGAATTATTGAGAGTATCCAGACTATTGCATAATAACCACTTACGATGAATACTGAGACCAGCGGTGTTACAAAAACCATCAGATAGAAGAGTAATAGGAGTATTGTTACAGTAGCCTTCTCCTTTAATCCTGCGATAAACCTGATCACCGAAAACCATACCTCCTTAATTCCGGCTTCCACTATAGTCTCCACTAATTCATTTCCATTAAATATTCTGAAGTTAAAGCCTAAAGCTCGAATCTTCTCACCGAGTATTTTATCTTCAAGTATTTCACTAAGAACTTGCATATGGCCACCAACAGATTCGTAAGCCTCCCTCTTAAATAGTGAGAATGCACCGACGAGAAAACACTTGTTGGAATCATCTCTATTTATCTTACTAAACCTCTCGAATAAGATTATTGTATTAATGTATAGAGGATAGATGAAACATGCTGAGATTCTAGCTAATTCAAATCTTGGAAATAGAGATAAGTAACCCAGTTTGAGAGACTCCAGAGTCTTGATACTATTTACTAGAACCTTTTCATTTAGCAGGATCGTGTCAGCATCGAGAAATAGCAGATAATCCTTCTCTGCTCTTCTATATCCTAGATAGCATGGCCAACCCTTCCCAATAGTACCGGGAGGTCTATTAGATACTTCGATTATCTCGATAGAATACTTTCTAGAGTACTCTTTAACGATATTTTTCGTATCATCTATTGATGAATCATCTATAACTATTATCTGGGAGACGACTCCTCTCTGTTTAAGAATACTATCTAGGCATCTTCTAATCTTTACTCCTTCATTTCTAACTGGTATTATAATTGATATATTTTTTACAGTAGAGTTGTTGTCTCCATCAATTAGTCTCGGTAATCTTCTGAACTCAACGTAGCGGACTCCAATCCAATATGCTAGTATCAATATAGATAGAATATTCAGAGCGGCAAGTACTATGGTAAGCATATTTTTCAGTAAAGTAAATGTTTTTGAGGGAAATATAGATTTAGGATATAGGATGGGAGTAGGTGGAGTATCAGATGAAAATAGTAAATTACAGCGTTGAGGGAGCCACAGATTATGGTTTCCTAGTGAATAGAACAGAGTTTGTTCCAAGGTATTTCGTAGAAGAAGTTTTGAGGGAGAAGATACCTAGGGATATTAAGAGACTTCTACCAGATACAGAGTTAAGAGAACTTATCAAAGCATCTCTTGAAAATGTAAAACTAGAAAGAGTGCCTCTATCATCCGTTCATATTGAGCCGCCTCTAAAGGATCCTAGGAAAATAATCTGCATTGCATTAAATTACAGAGATCATGCTGAAGAAGTAGGTTCAAAAATTCCTGAAGAAATCGTCTTCTTTCTGAAGCCACCTACTACTTTGATTGGACCATTTGATTCTATAATTAAGCCTGGAATAGCTGAAAAGATAGATTATGAGGGTGAGTTAGCAGTAATCATCGGTGAAAGGGCTAAGGAAGTAGATTCTTCTGAGGCCATGCTCTATGTTTTTGGATACACTGTATTTAACGATGTTACAGCAAGAGACTTGCAGTTTAGAGATGGACTATGGCGTGGATGGACTATGAGTAAATGTTTTGATACCTTCGCACCTACAGGTCCATGGATAGTATCAGCAGATGAGATAGAGGACCCACACAACCTGAGAATAATAACTAGAGTTAACAAAGACATTAGGCAGAACTCGAATACTTCAAACATGATCTTCAAGATACCTGATATAATCTCATATCTAAGCAGGGTAATGACGCTGGAGCCTGGAGACATAATAGCAACAGGTACACCAGCAGGAATAGGTTTTACAAGGGAAGACGGGCTACTGAAAGAAGGAGATATCGTAGAAGTATGGATAGAGAAGATAGGAGCAATAAGAAACCAGTTAATATCAACTAAGTAGTTCTTAATGATAACTTACTGGCATATTATCCTTTGTTTAGACATCTTCGTAATTTATCTTAGGTAAGGTTACTATCTCAGCTATCAGGAAAACATGAACACACATATCTAAAGATGAGTGATTCTTTTCCGTGGAAGATGGAACAAAAGTATTAGCTGAGAAGATTCGTAAAAAACTCCTAATTGAATCTACAATTACAGATGAAACAATAGATAAAGCGAGTAGATTGATCGGCTTGACAAAAAATGGTAAAATAATATTCAAAATAGATAGAAGAAGGATTTCAATATCAAACCAGATTCTACTCTATTTAGCCGGGAAAAACTTGCCCATGAAGCAGAATTAGTAGAGTCTGACGCTTGCTCAATATCTGAGTTAGGAGATAAGCTGGGAATAAATGAAAAAGTCATTGGAATACGGCTCTCTGAACTCGTAAGAAAAATCGCAAGTAGATAGACTTAAAGCTGGACTATATAGAATAAGTCCTATAGCAATTATTGATGTATTAAATAGGGTTGAGGGGTATTATCCGAAGAATCAAAGAATAATCGTGCATAGAGATGTCCAGCTATAAGAAGTTACGAAGATAGATTAGACCTAAGACGATTATAAACATAGAAAATCTCTCTAAGATACTTAATAGATAAAAAATCAGCCATCAACTATTTTGAATTACCAAATTCGGGAGCTGTAATGTTTAAGATAATGTTTGGTGGCAGATATCTTATTTTAGCATATCTTCTAGCTAAACTTTATAAATGGATTGGAGGTCTTGAAGATAGAGACGATGCTTCAGAAAGAGAATTAATAGAATTGCCTTTCATAACTTCTTCAGATATTGAGTATGAGGTTAGTAGATTAATTAACGATGACTTAATTAAGAGGACTGAGAAAAGATATTGTTTGAACTTTATGAGGTTAGATGACATCTTCCAATTACTAGATGAATACGTGGCTGCTCAGAGAAGACCTTGAAATCTAGTTACTCAATGGTTACCTCACAAATTAGATGATGAGCTAAGTCTAAAATTATGGGTTACAATAAGTTAATTTACATACTTTTCTCTGTTAGTATAGCTAGAGAATACTTATAACTAGAGTATTTTGGTTTAGGGTATGATGAGAAAGTATGATGTAATTGTTGTAGGTGGTGGACCTGCAGGTGTGTCAGCTGCTAAGGCTGCCGGGAAGACTGGCGCCAAGACTCTTCTTTTAGAGAAAGCTCCAACTATTATGGCTAATAAGCCGTGTGGTCAAGCTATTAGCCAAGAGACTCTCCAGACAGCTGAAGTTAAGCCTGAGCCGAGTATAGTACTTCATAGAGCTTATGCTCTAGTCTATGCTCCAAACCTTAACTATGTAAAGATAGATAGGATAGGATTCTTAATAGATAAGTCTAGGCTTCTACAATATATTGCTGCTCAAGCAGCAGAGTATGGTGCTGAGATACATGTTAGAGAAGAAGCTCAAGATGTTAAAGTAGGGGATGAAGCTGTTAAAGTCAAGACGAATAGGAGAGAGTATGAAGCTTCGATGTTAATTGGTGCAGATGGTTATAATTCTACTGTAGCTAGAAGCTTAGGAATAACTGAGAAGCCAGAGCCTATACCAACAGTGCAATATGTTATGGTTAACTGTAATGTAAAGTATCCTGACGCAGTTAGGTTCTATCTTGGAAATAAAATTGCTCCAGGAGGGTATGCATGGATATTCCCACATAATGAGAAGATAGCTGAAGTAGGTATAGGTGTCAGAGGTGGATCCTCAAAGGAATATCTAGATGCTTTCGTTAAGAGATTCAGTGATGAACTTGGTAGAGCGCAGATAATAGATTATAGAGGTGCTCCAGTACCTATAGGAGGATTGATTAGTGAACCTATAAAAGACAGAGTTATGCTGATTGGAGATGCAGCTGGAACAGTTATCCCACTGACAGGCGCAGGTATACACTCATCCATAGCTGCAGGTCTTGCAGCTGGGAGAGTAGCTGGAGAAGCAGCACAGGAAGGCAATACTTCAAGAGAGAGGTTAAGTGAATTCTACATACTCTACAAGCCCTGGATAGATAGGATTAAGAAGAGCTTGAAAGTTATGAGAGCATTGGAGAAGATGAGTGATGATGAATTAAACCTACTTGCAGAAATATTGAGTGACCAAGACATACTCGATTTAGCAAACGGCTTAGATATACTTAGAGTGGCTAAAAAGCTGGCTATGCATCCTATATTTGCAGTAAAACTCGTTAAAGCAATAACATGAGCGCTTAGAGTCTTAATTTTTGTTTTTGTAGAAGCTTAAATTTTATATGAGAGGTTAATATTTCTAATCCATAGAATGAGCTATGTTCCCTGAATATGTTAAGGTTCCTGGGGAGATTAATGTTAATTCTATTGAGTTAGAAGCATCAAAGAGTGCCTTAATAATTGTTGATATGCAGAACGCTTTCGTCCATGAGAAAGGCAGATTGTTTGTTCCAGAATCTAGAAAAACAATTGAACCCATAAGAAAGCTTCTTGAGAAAGCTCGTTCAAAGAATGTCTTAGTAATCTATACGCAAGACTGGCATCAGAAGGATGACCCAGAGTTTAGTGTTTGGGGTGAGCATGCCGTTGCAGGAACGTGGGAGGCGGAGATTATAGATGAGATTAAACCAATTGATGGAGATGTATTAATAAGGAAGCTAAGATATGATGGATTCTATGGAACGTATCTTGATGACGTTTTAAGAATGAGGAAGATCGTGAACACCGTGATAACCGGGACTGTGGCCAATATATGCGTTCTACATACAGCGGGGAGCGCTGCATTAAGAGGATATAAAGTAGTTATCCCAATCGATTGCATCTCATCTTTAAGTATGTTTGACTATATCTCAACTCTTAGACAGGTAACATTCCTATACAGGGGGCTGCTTACTACTCATGAGAGGATAAGTTTTGTGTAAGCTCTATAAGGGATAGACTACGCTTCTATAATAATCCAAAAAGTTGAATAATAGGGATACTGAATGACGTATGAAAGCCTTGGAGGTGTTCTAAACGAGGAAGTTATCGATAGCTACCGAGGAGGAGATTCTTGGTGGGGAATCAACCGATATATATTTTATTAGGAGTAGAGAAGTCTTACAGAAGACTGGTATAGATAAGAAAGTCTACGCTGAAGTACACGCATATTCTCTTCCTAGAGGGTATCAGTGGGCAGTAGTCACAGGGATAATGGAGGCGTCTTTGTTACTTGAAGGAAAGAAAGTAAACGTCTACAGTATGGATGAAGGAGAGATCTTCAGAGTATATGAACCAGTTATGGCTATAGAAGGAAGCTACACCGAGTTTGGCATATATGAATCAAGCTTACTCGGTATACTCAGGCATGCAACCAGCATCTCAACAAAAGCTGCTAGAATTAAGATCGCTGCAGGTAATAAAAGAGTACTCTTCTTCGGGATAAGATGTGTTCATCCGGCTATCGCACCAATGGTTGATAAATATGCTTACCTAGCTGGATGCGATGCTGTATCAGGTGTTATAGGAGCTAAACTTCTTGGGATACCTCCAACCGGCACTATGCCTCATGCATTAATACTAACAGCTGGAAACCAGGAAACTGCTTGGAAGCTATTTGATCAACATATGCCTGAAGATGTCCCCCGTATAGCATTGTGTGATACGTTATCTGATGAAAGGTTTGAAGCATTAAAAGCTGCTGAAACTCTAGGAGAACGACTACACGGTGTAAGATTCGATACACCTGGATCTAGAAGAGGTGATATGAGAAAGATCGTACAAGAAGCTAGATGGGCTCTCGACATCTCGGGATATAAGCATGTTAAGATATATGTTAGCGGTGGATTGGATGAAGAAGAAATATTAGAGCTTAGAGATCTAGTTGATGGGTTCGGTGTGGGAACTTCTATTGCTTTCCCACCATCTGTAGATCTTGCATTAGATATCGTAGAAGTAGCAGGAAAACCTTCTTCGAAGAAAGGGAAGATGCCGGGAAGAAAGCAGGTTTATAGATGTGTTAAACTCCATGATACTATTACACCCTTTGATAAACAACTTAGTAGATGCCCAGTATGCGGGGAAGCTGCTGAGCCCCTACTGAAGCCCTTAATACTAGACGGGGAAATAGTTAGAGATGTGAAGCCTACCGTAGAAGTTAGAAAACAAGTAATAGAAAAACTGGAGAAGATATCATCTCTACTAGAATTTAACCCCGAACCATTATTGCTGTCATCCATATAACCTAGTTATTATCCTTTTTATATAGGAGAGCTTCGCTATGAAGCGGTTAAAAGGTAATGATAATGTATGAACCAACCTCTTTCTAGTATGGAAAGATTTTTCAGAAGGCAGTCACCAATTAATGACGTGATCCCTCTTGAAGATTGTTAGAGTTGAAGAGATTGAAGAAGCCGTTAGAAGACTCTCGATGGATGTGAACTATTATATTAGAGATGAATTGAGGGAAGCATATAAAAGAGCATTGGAGAGAGAAGTCTCAGAGACAGGTAAGGAGATACTCAGCCAGATAATTGAGAACGTGGAATTAGCTGCAAGCGAGCAGCTTCCAATATGTCAAGATACAGGTGTCTCAATCGTCTATGTAGAAATGGGGCAGGATGTAAAGATTGAGGGTGGAGACCTGTATGATGCAATAAATAGAGGTGTCTCAAGAGGGTATAGAGAAGGGTATCTAAGAAAATCGGTCGTTAGAGACCCGCTATTCAATAGGGTTAACACTGGAGACAATACACCAGCTATGATTCATGTGGAGGTTGCCCCAGGAGATGTGTTCAGGATAACATTCATGGCTAAGGGAACTGGAGCAGAAAACATGTCTAGGCTTGCAATGCTTACTCCCGCAGCAGGTGTAAAAGGTATAAGAGACTTTATTTTAAAGACCGTCGCAGAGGCTGGTCCAAACCCCTGCCCACCTATAGTCGTAGGTATTGGGATAGGTGGAACATTTGATACTGTTGGGTGGCTTGCGAAGAAAGCACTAATGCGTAGATTCGGCTCTAGGCATCCAGACCCAAATTATGCAAAGCTTGAACTTGAACTCCTCGATGAGATAAACAAGCTGGGCATTGGCCCTCAAGGCTTAGGTGGACGTATAACAGCTCTAGATGTAAGGATTGAGACCGCGCCATGCCATATCGGTGCTCTACCAGTAGCTGTAAACTTGGATTGCCATGCACATAGAGTAGGGGTGTGGGAAAAGTGATTAAGAGAATTACTCCACCATTGGATGATAAGATACTTGGAGACCTAAGGATAGGAGATAAAGTATTGATTACAGGGAAGATATACACTGCTAGAGATGCTGCTCACAAGAGATTTGTTGAGACAATCAATAAAGGTGGACAGCTCCCAATTGATCTCAAGGGCCAGGTTATATATTATGTTGGTCCAACACCACCTAAGCCTGGATATGTTATAGGATCTGCTGGTCCAACGACTTCTATCAGGATGGATAGCTATATGGAGCCGATGCTTAAGGCGGGTCTAAAAGCAACTATAGGTAAAGGATATAGGAGCTGGGGTGTAGTAGACCTATTGAAGAAGTATAAAGCTGTCTACTTTATAGCTACAGGTGGTGTTGGTGCATTAATCTCAAAGAAGATAAAGAAGGCTCGTGTTGTAGCTTATGAAGATCTTGGTCCAGAAGCTGTAATGGAGCTTGAAGTAGAAGATTTTCCAGTGATTGTTGCAAATGATATCTATGGTGGAGACATATTCGAAGAAGGGGTAAGGAGGTATCAAGAGATAACTCTACCATTCAAGATCGAGAGGATATCAGAAGTTTAAGGCCTGCAACATCTCTAATATATCTCTTTATTTTTATTTTATTAAACCAGCATAAAGCTAAGCTGGTTCTTCAAGGCTAAGATACTATTTTTACTCCAAATTCCTCTTGGAAGAACTTCATAGATTCTTCCTTAGTTACTAAATGTTTTTTACCTATCCTCGACCTAGCTCTTCTCCTAAGCATTACTCTTCTCCCAGGCCTTGAGACGTGGATTATTATATCCATGCCGATTACTCCGAGCTCTGGGTTATACTTTGTTCCAGGTAAGTCTAGGTGTTCTTTAATCCCGAAAGAGAGGTTACCATACTGGTCAAAATTTTCCTCTCTTACTCTATACCCTACTGCTGCAAATGCTTTTTGTAGGAATTCTCTAGCTTTATCTCTTCTTAGAGTGACCATTACTGCTATTGGTTCGCCACGATGAATCCCGAAACCTCTAATAGTCTTCTTCGCTTTCCTTATGCTCGGCTTCTGACCTGTAAGCATCTCCAATATTTTCTCGGCTCTCTCTAAGGATGCCCCAGATTTACCTACAGAGCAGTTTACGACTACCTTCTCTATCCTAATCCTCCTCATCGGGTTATCTAGCCTCGGAGCACTCAAAGAAGCATTAAGTGCTTGCTCACCCATACTAGACCCACCAATAAATAGTCTAACTTTTTAATAATGATTGAGGATTCAACCACAGACATCATCTATGAATGATGAGAGTTAGATTTATGACTGTTATTCTGGCAGGGTTATTTCAGGCTTTTCTCTTCCGACGACCATCACGTAATCTAGTATCGTTGAAACTTCACCTATCTTCGTCTTAGATAATTTAACAGTAGGTTTTGAGGGGTAAGGTGCATCACGTTTAACTTCAGCTATCTCACCATGTAATCCTTGCTTGGGTCCTTTAATTATCAATCCATAGCATCCTTCTTCTAGTCTTATATATTCCAGTATAGTCTGGCTGGGTACCGATATCTTTAATGTATCCTTAGTATTGATCCGGCGTACTTCTTCTGTTACCTCTTTAAATAATATGTTTCTACCATCATGGAGTGTTATCTGGAACCTAGCTCCAGCTATATGCATCTTCCTGATTATTTTTCCAAGTTTTATTCCTGATTCATCTTGAGGTATCTCTATCAGTCTCAACCCCCTTCTATATATTGGGAGGATGCGATAGTTTTCACCTGTCTCAGGGATAGATATAACATCCATTAATCCTACTGGAAACTTGTAGTCTCTTACGACTCTACCGTCTACCAGTATTTTGCCAGCCTTGATTATCTTCTTAGCTTCTCCAGCTCCCTCTGCATATCCTAGATACTCTCTCAAGATCAAGAGTAACGGGATACATTCAGTCTTTGAATGAGGGCCAGGGCTGGGTGCAACTGTAAAAACATATTCTTTAACCTGTATGTCTAGATGGGGTGGTGCTGCAGGTCTTTTTAGATGAACCATAGCTACCCAACCTCTTTACCTCTAGTTAGCGAAGACTGCCTATCTTTATCGTCTAACTTCAACTGTGTTATCATAATATTTGATACATGGATAGGGCGAGGCTTAGTCGTTCCATCTGCTTTCTTAATAGTAACATTCTCGACATAAACGTACTGCCTCTTCCTATCCACGCTTGTTACCTTCCCCTCTACACCTCTATATTCTCCTCTCATAATCTTAACTGTATCACCAACTCTAACTGGAAAAGATCGACGTGCATGCTTCTCTCTTAATTGGGGAGATAGATGGGCTGACATAAGCTTGGGTAATCTATGGTAAGGAGCATTGTAGAGAAGCTTCCTCTGCTTCCTCGGTTTAGATGAGATCCTACTCATATAATGTAACCTCGCTATTCTTTAATGAATAGATCTCTGTATGCATCCTTATCTGACATTCAAGTTATCTCTAACCCTCTATTAAAGATTGTTATTTTGAGAGAAATGCTTCCCACGGCTTATTGAGGTAAGTTTAACTTATTAAGATTTTGCACCTAGACCTAGCAGCTTAGCAAGTAAGACCTCTACGTTTTAAACTGTTATATCTCTCCAACTTTTTTAACTACTTACATACTGCATTCTACAAGAAAATTACCGGAGATACTGTGTGCTTGAGGAGCTACTGAAAGACTTCGTCTAATACTTGAGCTTAGAAGGGAAATGAAGAGGCTTGAGGAGGGGATTGGACATATGCGTATAAAGAAGGTTATAGGCGAGCTACGTGGCTATGAGAGTGAGGATCAAGATAAAGTCAGGAAAGAATGAAATAGAAACATCCGGACTGGTAAATACTGGGTTTGAGGCTGCAACTCCCGATATAGTTTTACTGCTAGAAGCTGTTAAGACTCTAGGGTTGTGGCCTCCTAGTAGAGCAAAACTTATTACAGTCGAGATTGGTAGCGGAGAAGTTGAGCTCTTCTACATTGAATAGTCAGTAGAATCATCATTAATTGACCGGCCTGATAAAAAGCTATATGATGTAAATCTTATAGTATACCCACATATAAGAGAGTAATCTTAAGCGATTATGTTTGTAGTGTATTAGGGATGATCTTACCAGTCCTAAAGAAAGAATCTGGGAGGTTGGTAGATGGTCAAGAAGACATGGTAAGAGAGAGCAGAGCCAAAGACCTGGTAGGGTAAGGTGGATAGAAATCATAAGCATGATCGGTAACAGTTTATATGTTGAGATAAATCTTCATTACCTTATTCAACCTATCTGTATTCATCATTTTTAATTATACTAATTTCTGGAAGATACAAAGGGAGATATAAGTTTGCATATTTTAAAGAGTTAGTGTTAAATTTCCGCTAGCTATTTCTATCTTAGTATATGGTTGAGACTGGTCTGCTCGTTAAGCCTCCGACTAGGAGAGCTGATATAGAGGCTTTAGAAAGTGTTAGGAGGCTCCGTCCTCAAGCTATCCTCTTAAGTCTTCCAGAGAATATTGAGGGGGTCCTAAACGATTACAGTAGGGGTGACCTAGATTATGAGAGCTTCATAGATTCAATACATGAAAGGCTTCCAGAGCCTAAAGGTGCGTGGATAAAAGAATTTGAAGTATTCTTGAATGAGATTCCAAGCATCGGTGGACTAGCTGACATATACTGTTACATTGACTCTCAGTCGTTCAATCAAGAAGCAAGTACATCTATAGAGATTGCTCTCCTCACTATTAGGGGTATTATAAGAGAGAAGGTAGAGTTAAAAGAGTGGGTGAATATCTTGAAGAAGTCAGCTTTAACGGAGACTGAGAAAAGGGATAAAGAGTTCTCTAAGATACTTGACATATCTAGGAGTTACGATAGAGTAGTCTGCATATCGGGTTTTGAAGGTAAATACATTAAGAGAAGACTAGAGCATTTTGGAGTAAAGTCATGGATGAGATATTTAGACCAGCCTTACCACTTTACTCCACTAGAGATCTTGAAGAGACTCATACTACTAGATAGAATAGACGAAGAATTGTTCATTAAATTAATAAAAGAACACATTAGGTTCTTGAAAGAATACATATACCGTATGCCTTACACTGAAGCTGTTGAGAAATGGGTTAGAGAGAGATTATATTGGCTCCCCATAAGGAGGCAAAGACCTGACTGAAAGAATAATCTTAGCCAAGTTAGAGTTATTCCATGCCAAGATTGTTAAGAGAGATAGTAGAGTAACAGTAATAGCTACAGACAGTGGGAAAACCTTTAGACTACATTTAACAAATACTGGGAGGCTAAATGACCTAGTCTATCCCGGCTCTAAAATACTTTATATCAATCTACTTCATGGGAGAAGAGTGTCTGGTAGAGTTGTAGGAGTATCGCTAGGTGATTCTGCAGCTTTAATCGATACAATCCTCCAAGCTAGAATGTTTGAAAAAGCACTAGAACTTAAGTTAATCCCATGGCTTCAAGGATACAAGGTAGAGAGAAGAGAGATAATTAAGTATGGTTCGAGGTTCGACTATCTTTTGAGTAATGGATTGGATGAGATTATTCTTGAACTTAAGTCAGCGGTATACCTGTCTTATGATGGTGCTGTAATGTATCCTGATACTATATCAGAACGTGGTATAAAACATTTCGAGATACTGAATAAGCTTAAACTAATGGGGAAGAATACTTCAATAGTTTTCATTGCCGCCCACCCATATGCAAGATATTTCCGTCCAAATTTCGATGTAGACCCGAGGTTAAGAACTATTCTCTGCACGTCTTTGAAGCTGGATATCCTGATTAAATCTATTAAGATGCATTTAGAAGAAGACGGCTCAGTAATCCTCGACAATGCTGATCTTCCTGTTATGATAAAGTGCTGATATATGTAATATTTTCATTCCATGCAGTCTATTAAATAGATAGATTAAACTAATATCTCAGCAGATATTCTTGATATACGTAATGTATGAGATAGGTTATGTGTCAAGGAAGAAGATTAATCTGAAGGGTAGGGATTTTCTTGAGCTTCAAGATTTCTCAGCGGAAGAGATTTGGAAGATACTGAAGACTGCACGTATCCTGAAGAAGTATAGAGGTAAGAAGCAGGTCAATAAGCTCAGAGGCAAGAGTGTGGCCATGATTTTTGAGAAACCTTCTACAAGAACTAGAGTATCATTTGAAGTAGCTGTAGAAGAACTTGGTGGTAGAGCTCTATATCTAAGTAGGAATGAGCTTCAGCTTGGTAGAGGTGAAACAATAGCTGATACAGCCAGAGTCCTCTCCCGCTATGTTCATTTAATCATGGCTCGGGTGTACAAGTATGAAACACTCGAAGAACTAGCAAGATATTCATCTGTGCCAGTTGTAAATGGTTTATCAGATATAAATCATCCGTTACAGATTCTCGCAGACCTTTATACTTTATGGGAGAGATTTAAGAGGCTTAGAGGATTAACTATTACATGGATAGGTGATGGAAATAATGTATGTAATTCTCTACTTATTGGTGCATCTAAACTAGGTATAAATGTTAATATTGCTTGTCCACATGGATATGAACCTCATCCAAAGTATCTTGAGTGGGCTAAGATGAACGCTAGCCAGTCTGGTTCAAGTATTAAGTTAGTTAACGAGCCGTCAGAAGCAGTTATTGATGCTGACGCTATTATGACGGATGTTTTCGTTAGCATGGGCCAGGAGGAAGAAAGAGAGAGGAGAATGTCTATCTTTTATCCGAGATACCAAGTTAATAGTGAGTTGATAGTTAAAGCAAAACATGGAGTAGTTTTCATGCACCCTCTTCCCGCACATAGAGGTGAAGAAGTCGTAGATGAAGTAATAGATTCTAACTACTCTCTCGTATGGGACCAAGCAGAGAATAGGCTACATACTAGTAAGGCTTTACTATATCTACTAATCTAAAAGATTTGAAAACAACCTATCTAGAAACCGATACGGATATCTTTACATTCTTTCAGAAGTCTGTGGAGATGAGGCTTCCAGTATTCTCTTAGTAAAGTTGTACCTATTCCTAATTCTTGGTATAACGCCCTTCTTGGGTCTTGCTTCTATCTTAGGAGTTTGAGACCTAACTTTCCCGGCCTTTGTTATTGAACCATGACTCGGCATACCAGCATTAGTACATTAAGCTTTAGAATATAAGCATTGTCTTCTACTAGGCAGAACTCATAGATTAGACCTTATAGGCATATAGATTTTTTGAGGTGAACTCTGTACTTCCTTTTCCTATATCTGACCAACCTTATAAACTGCTCATCTTAGATATTATATTGAGAAGATGTCACCTGTTGATTTATTCGTGACCCCGCTTGGCGTTATCTCTGTAGGGGATGATGGAAGAATAATTGCTCATAGAATATTTAAAGACGTGGATGATGCTGTCTCGAAATATTCAAGGACTATTAAAGGTGAAATGATAGAAGATGTAAGAGAAGTCATTGATGAGCTTTCTTCTAAGGGTTTCAGAGAATTTTCAATTGATCCTCCACAAATAATTAACAGTCTTTCATTAAACTATCCTGAATACAAGTTTTTAGAATCATCAAGTTCTGTAGATGTTGAGAGCTTACTAGTTGATAATGGTCTAGTTGGAAGCATCGAAGAGTATAGGGATAGATTGAGGAAGATAACTGATGCCATCCTAACGGTTCAATTAAAGGAGGCTGTAGCTAGGAGAGACATGATGATCGTATACGCAGTTCACGTCCTAGAAGATTTAGATAAGCAGATAAATATGTTCTATACTAGGTGTAGGGAATGGTATAGTCTACATTTTCCGGAGCTTGCCGATATATTAGAAGAACCTGAAGAATACATGAAGATAGTGGGTGAAATTGGAGCTAGGAGTAAATTCAGTCTAGAGAGTTTATCAAGACTAGTCGGGGAGAAGAAAGCCAAGGCAATAATGGAGAAGACTTCAAAATCTATTGGAGCAGAATTAAGCCCTGAAGATGAAGAACAGCTTAAGAGAGTTGCAAGGGAGGGTCTCAGACTGGTGGAAATGAAACATCAACAAGAAGCATATATCAGAGAGCTTATGAATTCTGAGGCGCCAAACCTGTCAGCGGTAGCCGGGGCAATACTTGGAGCTAAACTCATATCATTAGCAGGGGGGCTGGAAAAACTTGCTAAACTTCCAGCCAGCACAATCCAAGTTCTTGGAGCAGAAAAAGCTCTATTCAGATTCTTCAGAACAGGTAAAGGTGCCCCAAAACATGGAATTATCTTTCAGCATCCATATATTCATGGCTCTCCTAAGTGGCAGAGAGGTAAGATTGCGAGGCTTCTAGCTACAAAGATAGCTATTGCTGCTAGGATTGATTACTTCTCTAGAGAAGATAGGAGTGCAGAGTTGAGGAAGACCCTAGAAGAAAGACTAGCTGAGATCAAGAAGAAGTATGCTCAACCACCTGCTAAGAAGATTAAGCCTATAGGTAAAGAAGTAAGGAAATCTAAAGAAAGGAAGAAACGTAAATGAAGCTGTGAGTAGAAGGTAGAAAAGGTAGAGTGATGTCAAACTTTTTATCTTGACTCTGAGAGTATCTAGCTGGTAGAGATGGTGATTGTTAAACCTCATGAGAAATTCTGTGGAGTTTATTGGGTTTTAACTAATGAAGGAGAAAAAATCCTTACAACAAAGAATCTTGCTCCAGGAGTTCAAGTCTATGGAGAGAGATTATTCAAAGTTGGTGGAGAAGAGTATAGAGCATGGAGCCCATACCGTAGTAAGCTTTCTGCAGCTATATGGAATAAGATTAAGCAGATATATGTTACAGAGGGCTTCAGGATCCTTTACTTGGGATGCGCAACTGGGACTACTGCAAGCCATGTCTCCGACATTATAAGTAGTAAGGGGATACTTTATGGAGTAGATTTTGCTCCAAGAGTTATGATACAGTTTAAGCAGAATGTTGTCCAACATAGAAAAAATGTTATCCCGATCTTTGCAGACGCACGTAAACCTAAAGAATATGCACATATAGTTGGGAAAGTCGATTTTATATACTGTGATGTCGCTCAACCAGAACAAGCAAAGATTCTTGTTGATAATGCTATCTTAACACTGAAGAATGGAGGTCACGGGATGATAGCTGTAAAAGCTAGAAGTATTGATAGTGTTGAGGAGCCTGAGCTAGTCTATAAGAGAGAGATAAGAATACTTGAAGAAAACTCATTCAAGATACTTGAAGTAGTTGATCTCGAACCATATGAGAAAGACCATGTTATGATAAGTGTACAGTACTAGAGCTATCAAAAAATAAGGGGAGGTAAGCTTCCTACGTAATGATCCCACTACACCTCTCTTAATATCCATGTACTAGTAAGCGTAGAATATTAGGAGTGGATACAGGGTTGTGAGGTCTCAAGAATTCTTCTACTTAGACTGTAGGTATTTGTGGATCGATTCAGCGGCTTTCTTACCATCTGCGAATGCTTCTATAGCGGTCGCAGGTCCTCTTACAGCGTCTCCACCTGCAAATACACCTAGTCTACTCGTAGCCATATTCTCATCTACCATGATGGTGCCCCATTTTGTTAATTCTATACCATCTTCAGGTTTGATAAAATCTAGCTCAGGGTCTTGCCCAATAGCGAGTATTACGTAATCTACTTCTTCTATGAATTCTGAGCCTGGGATAGGTTCTGGTCTCCTCCTACCGTCTGGTCCAGGCTCACCAAGCTTCATTCTTATACACTTCATCTTCTTTACTACTCCATCCT
>Ga0185307_1000446_pt1 | contig 26014 bp, 26 predicted proteins | sample LHCtaG_FD_128010 | JGI IMG/M metagenome (GOLD analysis project Ga0185307, IMG submission 128010) | Hot spring microbial communities from Little Hot Creek, USA to study Microbial Dark Matter (Phase II) - LHC4sed_matched (SPADES... | ecosystem: Environmental > Aquatic > Thermal springs > Hot... | reverse complement strand
CAAGTTATAATAAAAGTTCCAGTAGAAGATAATTTTGAACTAAAAGTAATTCCTTCCTGTTCTCTTGATACACAAGATACAACAAGATTTATATTTAAATATACACTTATAAATCTTCAAACAAGTGGCCAACCAGTACGGATGTTTACAATAGCTAAGGGTCCTTTACAAGCTGAGCCCTCTGATACAACAATTGCTCCAGCGAATTGGGGAGCACCTCTTAAAAAAAGCTATTGGGATGGGCGAATTCTTCCAGGAGACACTCTATCAGGTTTTATTTATAAAACATGGAGATTACCTGATATATCTTACTGGTATGCAGAGGGGGAAGATACAATATACAATCCAGAAGTATGGTGTGAAGATACAATGGCCTATGCTTCAGAACTGGAATGGGTAGAAGATTCCATTAATAAAATCTATTATCAAAAAACACCCTTTGGTCCTGGAAAATATGGTTTTACCTTAGGTTCAGGTCCGGAGCCTCCAATGGGGTCATCGGGAATACCTTGGGGTAATTATCCAGATTCTGCATTTATTCATTTAAGAGATAGGTTAAATAAATGTAAGGAGCAGGGATGGGTAACTTCTCATGCATATGATGAAATAGATAGAATAATAGGTCAGGCCTGGAATCATATAGAGCATGGAAGGCTTGCTCAATCAAAAAGGACATTAACTCGTCTTTTAAAAACACTTGAAAGGTTAAAAGAGCAAGAAAAAATAAAAGTTGAAGCATTTTATATAATGTTTTATAGGACAAAATATGTAAGGGATAATTTGTGGTATAAACCTCCAGCTAAATAAAAGATTTATATCATGTGCCTCATTTAAAAATCTATTTGGAATATAATTCTTTATACATTTCATTTTTTGTTAAGTATTGCCATTGTCCCTCCTTCAACCACTTATTTTCTGAAAAGAATAAAATCTCTATAATAACGATGTCTTTCTTTTTATGTGAAATTCGTTTCTTTTACTTTAGTTTTATTGAAAAATAAATTCAAATTTCATTAATATTAAAAACTTAAAGGAGGTTTTTATGCCTGTTCCAAAAAGAAGACATTCAAAGGCAAGGGGAAGAAAAAGAAGAACCCATTGGAAAATAAAATTTTCAGGAACATCAACATGTCCAAGATGTGGTGCCTTTAAAATTCCTCATAGAGTTTGTCTTTCTTGCGGATATTATAAAGAAATGCCAGTTATTGAAATTGTTGAAAAGAAAAAGGAATAATGTATAAGGCAATAGTCGATGGTGCTGGAAGTGAAAAGCATCCTTTTCCTGAAATTGAAGGATGCATAAGAGCATTAAAGGAAAAAGAAAATTTAGAAATTTTTCTTATTATTCATAAAGATGATAAAGATAAGATTCCAAAGAGATTACCGAGGAAAATTGAAATAGTTGAAGCAGAGGAAAAAGTAGGTTTTGATGAAAAACCTACGCAGGCATTAAGTTTTAAAAAGAATTCTACAATTAGTATTGGAATGCAAATGCTATCAGAGGGGAAAGGAGATTTTTTAATTTCAGCAGGAAATACAGGTGCAGTTGTTGCCTTTTCCTTAAAATATCTTAAAAAATTAGAAGGAGTTAAAAGACCTGCAATATGTGCTATATTTCCTTCTTTAAAGGGTTTTGTTGCAGTTTTAGATGTTGGTGCAAATGTTGATTCAAAACCCATTTATCTTTTTCAATTTGGAATAATGGGTTATTTTTTTGCAAAACACATATTAAATAAAGAAGAACCAAAGGTTGCGTTACTTTCAATAGGTGAAGAAGAAATAAAGGGAAATGAAACTGTTTTAAAGGCAAAGGAAATTTTTATAGAGAATAAATTTCCTGGATTTATAGGATTTGTTGAGGGAAAAGATATATGTAAGGGAACTGCTGATGTTGTTGTAACTGATGGATTTGTTGGAAATTCAATTTTAAAGTTTGGTGAAGGATTGCTTGAAGCTGCTGCAAGTGTATTTATGGAAGAAGTTAGAAAAAGTATAGTTAATAAAATTGGTATATTTATTTTAAAAAGAAGTATTAAAAAACTTTTAAAGAAATTTCATTATGAAAGTTATGGGGGAGCACCTTTACTTGGTATAAAGGGAACAGTGATAATATGTCATGGAAGGAGTTCAGCAAATGCAATAAAAAATGCAATATTTGCGGGTATTAAATTTAAAGAAGAGGAATTAAATAAAAAAATTGAAGAAAATCTATTGAAATTTTCCCATCTATTTTAGTATAATTTAAAACTTAATGGCGCCATCGTCTAGCAAGGCCAAGGACGTGTGGTTCTCAGCCACAAGACCCGGGTTCAAATCCCGGTGGCGCTATTTTGGGGGATGGTGTAATTGGCAACACGCCTGGCTCTGGACCAGGTAATCGGGGTTCGAGTCCCTGTCCCCCAGTTTTGAACTTGAAAATATCTAAAATTGTCTAAAAATTTTTAAAGGAGGTGAAAATGAAAAAGATTTATATAATAGGAAGTGCATCAATAATATTTTTTGCAGGTCTTCTTTTTGGAATTATAATGACTGCCAAATTAAGAGTTGATACAAAAGTATATGCTCAAAATCCTTTAAAAGAGGAAATTAAATTTGACTCAAAAAATCCATTTGCTGCAATTGCAAAAGAAGTAATTCCTGGAGTTGTTAATATAAAAGCAACAAAAAAGATAAAAAGGAGTTTTGAATTTTTCTTTCCATTTGAAGACCCATTTTTCAAAAAATTTTTCAGAGAATTCATACCTGAAATACCAAGAGAATATGAAACAGAAGTTCTTGGTTCAGGATTTATATTTGATAAAAAGGGTGATACCTATTATCTTTTAACAAATCATCATGTTATAAAGGATGTTGATGAGATAATAATAACATTATGGGATAAAAGGGAATTTAGAGGAAAAGAAGTTGAGATAGTTGGCAAGGATAAGTTAACAGATGTTGCTGTTCTTAAAATAACAACAAAAGAAAATTTAAAGGTTTTAAAACTTGGTGATTCCGATAAGATAAATGTTGGTGATTGGGCAATAGCAGTTGGAAATCCCTTTGGATTCAATGGAACTGTAACAGTTGGAGTAATTTCTGCTTTGGGAAGATCCCAACTTCAATTTGGGGAAGAAGGACCTGCTTTTCAAAATTTTATACAGACGGATGCAGCAATAAATCCGGGTAATTCAGGAGGACCACTTTTAAACATTGATGGAGAAGTTATTGGAATAAATTCTGCAATATTTTCAACAATGGCAAGGGGAAACATAGGGATAGGATTTGCAATTCCAATAAATACTGCAAAAAATGTTGCAAAACAATTAATTGAAAAAGGTGAAGTAAGAAGGGGATATCTTGGAATAAGGATTCAGGAAGTTGATGATAAGATTGCGAAGGCATATAAACTTGAAAAACCAATGGGAGCACTTATAACAGAAGTTGTAAAGGGTGAAGCAGCATGGAAAGCAGGAATTAAAGAAGGAGAAATTATAATAAAAGTAAATGATGAGGAAATTAAAAATGTTGAGGATTTGAGAATTAAAATAGCAAGTCATTTTCCAGGTGATGTTGTTAAACTTACACTTATAAATGAGGATGGTAAAAAAAGGGAAGTTTATGTTAAACTTGGTGAATTAAAAGAGGAACTATTAACACAAAAGGGGGAAGAAAGTGAGGAAATAAAAGAATGGCTTGGAATGGAAGTTGCTGAATTAAACGAGAATTTAAGAGAAGAATATGGAATTAAAGGAGATAAGGGAGTTGTAATAGTTAATATTTCAACTAATGGAAGTGCTTATAAAGGGGGATTAAGAGAAGGAGATTTAATTTATAGAATAGGGAAAATAAATGTAAGCAATTTAGAAGATTATGAAAAGGCAAAAAGAGTTTATGAAAAGGAAACAAAACCAATTTTATTCTATATTGAGAGAAGAGGCGGTAAAATGATTATTGCAGTCACACCTTGAAAAAGAAAAGAACATCATTAAAAAAGCAAATTGAGGGATGGGTTTGGGCACTTGTTGTTGCTCTTTTTTTAAGATATTTTGTCCTTCAAGCATATAGAATACCATCTGGCTCAATGGAAGATACCCTTTTACCAGGTGATTTTTTACTTGTTTTTAAACCAATATATGGAATAGAAATTCCTTATACAGAAATTAAATTTTTTCAATTTTTTAAACCATCAAGAGGAGATATTGTAATTTTTAGATTTCCACTTGACCCTTCAAAGGATTTTGTAAAAAGGTGTGTTGGACTACCAGGCGATACAATTGAAATAAGAGATAAAATTTTATATATAAATGGAAAAAGAGTTTTTGAACCATATGCTATTCATAAAGATTCAAGAATAATTCCCCCTTTAATTTTGCCAAAAGATGAATTTGCAAAAAAGGAATTTCAAAGGGCATGGGTAAATAGGGAATTTATAGAAGAGCCAAATGTAAGGGACAATTTTGGACCTATTGTTGTTCCCCCTAATACATATTTTGTTCTCGGAGATAATAGAGACAATTCTTCTGATTCAAGATTTTGGGGACCTGTTCCTGAAAAATATTTAAAGGGTATTCCATTAATAATTTATTTTTCGTGGAATGGAGAAGAAGGGAATATATTTAAGAAAATAAGAATAGAAAGGTTGTTTCAAATCCCACTTTTTTGGAAAAAGAATTTTTATTTTGTTCCTTGAAATGTAAAATATGTAAAGGAAAACCAGTAATATATTTAAGGGCATCAAATCTTGCCCTATGTAAAGAACATTTTGTTGAAAGATTTGAAAAAATAACTTATGAAAATATAAATAAGTTTAAAATGTTTAAGGAAAATGAAAAAATTTTAGTTGCAGTCTCAGGTGGAAAAGATTCCCTATCTTTACTTTATCTTTTAAAAAAATTGAATTTTAATGTTTATGGATTACATATAAATCTTGGAATTGAAGAAAATGATTATTCTTTAAAATCAGAAGAATATGTTAAAAAATTTTCTGAAAATTTTGATGTTAAAATATATGTTTATGATTTAAAAAAGGAAAAAGGGAAAAAAATAAGTGAACTTATTAAAGAAAAAAGAAATTATAAGGCATGTTCTATATGTGGAATTATAAAAAGGTATATAATGAATAAGTTTGCAAATGATGAAAAATTTGATGCTATTGCAACAGGACATAACCTTGATGATGAAGTTTCACGCCTTTTTGGAAACATCCTTTTCTGGCAAGAAGGATATTTAATACATCAGGATATAGTTCTTGAAAAGGAAAATGGACTTTTAAAAAAAGTGAAACCCTTTGCCTTTTTTACTGAAAAGGAAACATGCCTTTATGCAATTTTAAATGAAATTGATTATATTAAGGATGAATGCCCCTATTCAAAAGATGCAAAAACAATATTTTATAAAAATATTTTAAATAAAATAGAGGAAAATTCACCTGGTGCAAAAATAAGATTTTATAAGGGATTTTTTGATATACAAAAAAAATATTTCAGAAAGGTTCATAAAAAACACATTGAATTATTAGGAGAAGAAAAGAAATGTAAAATATGTGGAATGCCAACAATAAAAGAAATATGTGGATTTTGTAGAATTTTTGAAAAATGAAAGTTGGAATAGTAGTTCCTGTTTATAATGAGAAAAAATATGTTAAAGAAGTTTTAGAGGAAATTCTTGAATTAAAAATTAAAGATAAAAAAGTGGTTGTTGTTGATGATGGTTCTGATGAGGAAACTAAGGAAATAATTAGAAGTATTAAGGGAATTGAGATAATAAATCATAAGGAAAATAAGGGTTATGGTGCTGCAATTGTATCCGGATTTAAAAAACTTTTGAAAGAAAATTTTGATTGTATAATAACAATTGATGCTGATAAACAGCATTTACCAAAAAGAATACCAGAATTTTTAAAATATATAAAATATTATGATGTTGTTTCAGGTTCAAGATATATGAAAAACTCAAAAGTTTTAACACCTCCTCCACCTGATAGAAAATATGTAAATTTTTTAATTCAAAAGGTTATATTTTATTTAACAGGAATAAAATTGACGGATGCCTTTTGTGGATTTAAGGCATATAAAAGTGAATTTATTAAAGATATAAAATTTAAGGAAAAGGGATATGCTTTCCCTCTTGAAATTTGGTATTATGTTTATAAGAAAAAGGCAAAAATTAAAGAAATACCTTGTGAACTTTTTTATCCTGAAATAAAAAAATTTAGAGGAGAAATTGAAGATAAGGAAAAAAGGATTTTATACTATAAAAAAGTTTTAGAAAGATTATTTAGGAAAAATCTTGATGAAGTATTTTTGAAAGCAAAAAAGGAGATGGAAAATGAATATACTTGTTGTTGATGCGCATCCCGATGATGCAGAACTTGGTCTTGGTGGAACAATATTTAAAATGGTTAAAAGTGGATTAAATGTCTATATACTTGATTTAACAGATGGTGAGCCAACACCTTTTGGAACGCATGAAAAAAGAATTTCGGAGGCAAAAAAAGCAGCAGAAATTCTTGGTGTTAAAAATAGGATAACACTTGATTTAGAAAATAGATATTTATTTGATACAAAAGAAGCAAGGATGAAGGTTGCAGAAATAATAAGGGAATATGAAATAGATTTTATATTTACGCATCATGGAGAAGATGCACATCCAGATCATATTTCTGCAAGGAAAATAGTAGATGCAGCAAGATTTTATGCCAAATTTGTAAAAACAGAATTGAAGGGGAAACCAAGGTATCCAAAAATTTTTTATTACATTGCTTCTCATAAGAAAAAGGTATTTCAGCCAAATTTTGTAATAGATATAACAGAGGAATTTGAAAAAAAGATAGAAGCAATAAAATGTTATGAATCTCAATTTTTATTAAATCCTGAAAGAAGGGATATATTTGAAATTCTTGAAGCAAATGCAAGATTTTATGGCTCAAAAATTGGGGTAAAATATGGGGAAGGAATAATTTTTGAGGAAGTTTTTGGAATAAAGGACATAAATTTTCTTTTTAAATGATTCCTGAAAAAAATAATGAAGTATATTTAAGTCATTCTTTTAATGAAATAATTTCAAAGGCAAAGGAAAATAGAAGATTAAGGGAAGAATTTTTTAAAAAATATAGTTTTTTTAAATTTAATAAAGGAAATATAAAAATTTCTTCAGGGCATCAGGTTTATATTTTTCATCCTGGGATATGGGCAAAAATAATTTTTTTAAATTTTTTTAAAGATTTTGAAAAAATTTTTATAACAAATGATTCTGATGTAAAAGAGGGAATATTTATTGATATACCAATTTTTAAAAATAAATGGAGAAAAATAAGGGAATACATATATTTTAATTCAGAAGAAAAACCTTTTGAAGAATATGATTTTAAAAAATTTGAGGAAGGAATTTTATATTTTTCAAAAAATTTAAATGAAATTAAAGAATTTTTAAGAAAGGATATAAGAGAGAAAATTGAAATTTTTATGGAAAAATTAAAGGAGGAAAAAAATCCAGTTCTTTCACTTACAAATGCAAGGAAATTTTTTGAAAAGGAAAAAGATTATGAGGAAATAAAGGTTTCAGATTTTTCAAGGGAAGAAAATTTTTTAAAATTTTTTCTTTATTTTTTTTATGAAATTGAAAAAATTTTTGAAATTTATAATGAAAGTTTAAGGGAATTCAAAATATTAAAGGATATTAAAAAAGAAGGGGAACCATTTCCCTTTTTATCAAAATATGAAAATTTTTATGAAATACCTTTTTGGATAATTAAAGATGGAAGGAAAAGAATTTTTAGGGAAAATAAAAATCTTTATATTGAAAAGGAAAAAGTTTTAAAATTGGATTTTGATTTTGAAAAGGATATTGAAATGATAAAAAATTTAAATATAAGACCAAAGGCATTTACACTCTCAATTTATCAAAGGGTCTTCCTTTCTGATTTTTTCATTCATGGATATGGTGGGAAAAAATATGATGAATTGACAGAAATAATATTTGAAAAAATATTTAATTTAAAAATGCCTGAATGTTCCCTTTTAACTGGAACTTTTTATATATTTGATGGGAATCCTTCAAATGCTTCTAAAAAAATTTTAGAATTGAAGGAAAAAGAAAAAAATTTATTAAATAACCCTGAAAAATTTTTAAATGATAAAATTGTTAAAGAAAAGATGAAACTTGTTGAGGAAATGAAAAATAAAGAAAATAAAAAAGAATTTTATGAAAAATTAAAGGAGATAAATAAAAAAATAAGGGAAAAAGTAGAGGAAATTTTAAAATCTATAAGAAAAGAAATAGAAATTCTTAAAGAAAAAGAAGAAGAGGAAAAGATAAAATATTTTAGGGAATATCCATACTTTTATTTTGATTATGAAAGGATTAAAAATGCAATAAAGGAAAAAATATGATAATAGGAATTGATGTTGGAGGAACATATATAAAAGGGGCAGGATTTGAAAAAGGAAAGATAGTAAAAAGGGAAAAAGTTAAAACACCTGAAGGTGGAAAGGAAATAGTTGATAAAATAATAGAGGTTGTTTTTTCAATAGATAAAAATCCAGAGGGTGTTGGGATTGGTATACCAGGTATTGTTTATGAAGGAAAGGTTATAAATGCACCAAATTTAAAGGGATTTGAAGGATTTGAAATTGAAAAATATTTAAAGGAAAAATTTAAATTCCCATTTTTTATTGACAATGATGCAAATTGTGCAGCAATTGGAGAAAAATATTTTGGATATGGAAAAAATTTAAATAACTTTATTGTTATAACACTTGGAACAGGTGTTGGTGGAGGAATTTTCTGTAATGGAAAAATTTTAAGAGGGGAAAAAAGGGGGGCAGGTGAAATAGGTCATATAACAGTATTTCCTGATGGTATCAAATGTAATTGTGGAAAAAGAGGATGCCTTGAAGCATATGCATCAAAGGAAGGATTTAAAAAGATATTAAAAGAGGATATTGAACCGGAAGAGATTGCGAAAAGAGCAGAAGAAGGAATTTTAAAATATAAAAAAGTTTTTTACATTATGGGAAAAGCACTTGGAATTGCTTGTGGAAACCTTGTAAATATCTTCAATCCAGAAGCAATAATATTTACAGGAGGAATATCAAAGAGTTTTCACCTTTTTAAAAATGTTTTTTTAAAAAATTTAAAAAATAATGCCTTCCCCTATCTTTTAAAAAATTTAAAGATAAGAGTATCAAAACTTCAAGATGATACTGGTGTTCTTGGAGGAATTGCATTATTTATGTATGAAAGATTATAATCAATATCAGAAGAAAAATTTAATTTTTAAATGGGGGCACAAATGGAATTCACAAATACACAAATTATAAAAATGATTGAAGATATTATAAAAAATTTAAAGGATTTATATAGAATATGGCTTAAAGAAACCTATGAAGGAGTAAAGGTAATTTCAACAACTGAGAGGTTAAGTATGGGAGTTATTCAATATAAATTATTAGAAGATGAAAAATTTTTTAACAAATTAAAAAAAGCAGTATTAAATTTAAATAGAAATCCAAATATAAGAATTGAAAGGGAACTTTTATATTCTCTACCTTATGAAATAGAAGAAATTTCAACAGAAACAATAAATTCATATATCTCCTTTTATGAGGAAAACTATGGAGGAAAAATTCTTGCTCCAAAGAAAATCATTACTAAAAATACCTATGAAAATAGGTTTGTAAAAGGAACTCTAATTAAAATATTATGGGGAATTAATGAACTTTTATTTTCTTTAAAAGAAAATTTAAATAAAATAGAGGAATATAAAAAGAAAATTTATAAAAAAATGAAAGAATTAAAAAGAAAATTTGAATTACAGGGATTTATTTAAAAATTTTAAAAAGGAGGTAAATATGAATATTGAAATTGATGTAGAAAGAGCAAGAAAAGTGGGAAAAATTCTAATAGAGGTATATTATTCTGATAAGGAGAAAAGTTTTTTTGGTCAGAAAAAAGCACCTGAAGAATGGTTTAAGCCAAAAAATCTTACCAAAGGTTCTCCTCAGCATATTCATTATGTTACTTTAATATGTTCCCTTAATTATATGAGAGATGCAGACCAATTGTGGAAGGCAGGAATGGAAACATTTGAAGATGAAGAAACACAATGGGTATTTGACGTAAATTCTGAAAAATTAAAAAATTTTACAGAACTTCAAAAGGCTTTACAAAAACATAAACTTTCACAAAGACCTTCACAAGATACAGAATATTGGCAAAAAAACATTTTGAGTATAAAAGAAAAATTTAATGGAGATATAAGAAAATTAATAATAGAGGAAGGTGAAAAGGATGCCAAAAAAATTTATAATCTTGTAAAGAAAAATTATGAAAATGATTTTCTTTCTCTTAAAGGAGATAAAATTCTTCCATACTGGATTATAACATTAAAAGAAGTGTGTGGTTTAGAACTTAAAAATTTAAATGAAATTCCAATTCCTGTAGATGTGCATGTAGCAAGGGCAACAATTTTTACTGGATGTTTAAAAGGAGAAGATATTGAAAAAAATTTATTAAAAGTGAATTCAATTGGGAGGATGAAAAAAAATATAAAACAAATAGCTAAAAAAATAGATGAAGTATGGAAAAAAGCATCAGAAAAATTTAAAGAATTTGAAAAATACAAGTTGGATGAACCTTTATGGACATTAAGTAAAGAGGGTTGTTCAAAAGTTAAAAATAGAACCTGCTCAAAATATGATGAATGCCCAGTCAAATATCTTTGTGTAAAAGTAGAAAAATAAATAATTTTTTTATCATTCTTTTTACGAAGTTCCTTATATTGTAAAAATTATTGCGCTGATTTTTGTTATTTCTATAAATTAAATAATAAAGTTTCAAATTTTTCAAATTCAAGAAAATTTAAAAATTCCTTTAATTTGACAGGCATTTTTTCTAATTTTATTATTTCTTTAAAATCAATTTTTAATTTTTCAACAAGATATTTTATATAAAAAAAGGAAAGGAAATTTAAAATTTCTCCTTCTATTTCCTTTAAATCTTTTACAATTTCTCTTATATTTTTAATTAAATATGAGTAATTACCCCTTTTTATAAATAAATTTCTATAAATTTTTATTTCTTTAAAACATAAATATGAAAAATAAAAGGCAATTCCTTCTGAAAGGAAAATTTCCTCAAAGGAATCTTTTACTTCTTTTAAAAATTTTCTTCTTTGAGCATGCCCAATTTCATGTGCCAAAATTATTGGTAAATTTCTAATATCATTTATTCTATCAATTGAAATTCCTATTAATATTTCATCATTTTTTAAAACTGTTTTTCCATCAGGGCAAAAAAATCCTATGTAAAATATTATTTTGCAAAAAATTTCCTCAAAAATATTTTTATCTATTTCCTTTAAATATTTTTCAATTTCTGGATAAAAATTTATATCAAAATCAATAACATTTGAGTAATGGGAAATTTTTGCCCTTTTAATCCTCTCCTCTATTTCCTCTTCCTTTAAAATTTTCCATCTTATGCAAAAACTTTCAAAATAATCTTTATATTTATAAAAATATTCTTTTTTAATTTTTTCAAAATCGTTTTTCTTTAAAAATTCCAAGAATTCTTTATATACGGGAATTATCTCAAATTTTAACTTCTGAAAAATCACTTATATTGAGCCTTTTCTCCTTCCCGAAAATCTTTGCATTATTTCCTATTATTGAATTTTTTATAATTAAATTTTCAACACATGCACCTTCACCTATTATTGAATCCTTTATTATTGAATACTCAACCTTTGAATTTTTACCAATTGATACAAATGGACCAACTATTGAATTTTTTATTAAAACATCCTCTTCAATATAACAAGGTTCAATTATTATTGAATTTTCGATCTTTCCAAAATTTTCATTTCTTTCCTTTAATATTTCCCTTTGTGTAAGGAGAAATGCCTCCACTGTTCCACAATCAAGCCATTTTTTTATTTCTTCCTTCCTTATATAAACTCCTTTTTCAAGAAGAATCTCAATTGCATCCGTTAATTGATATTCCCCCTTTGTTTTTATATCCTTTTCAATTATTTCCTTTATTGCCTCCTTTAGTTCTTTTGAACTTTTAAAAAAATATATTCCTGCTATTATTAAATTTGAAATAAATTCCTTTGGCTTTTCAAAAAGTTTAACTATTCTTTCACCTTCACATAAGGCAACACCAAACCTACTTGGGTCTTCTACAGGATAAAGACCTATGAAATTTTCATCAAAATTTTTAAAATCTGATTCAACAATTGTGTCTCCAAGCAAAATTAAAATTTCTTTATTTTCATTTAATTTTTCAAGGGCAACATAAATTGCATGACCAAGACCAAGTTGTTCTTCTTGAATTGCATAATCAACTTCTATGTTATAATTTTCTTTAACAACCTTATAAATTTCTTCTCCCTCTTTACTTATTACAAGTAATATTTTTTCAATTGGAAGAGAAATTAAGGGGTCAATTGAATAAAAAATCATTGGTTTTCCTGCAAGTTTTATAAGCGGTTTTGGAGTTATTAAAGTATGGGGTCTTAATCTTGTCCCTTTCCCTGCACATGGAATTATAAGTATCATCTTTCCTTCATCCTTTCCTTTAAAATATCAATCCTTTTTATTTCAAAAGGGTCTTCTTTATAAAATCTTGCAAGAAAATAAGAAATACAGTCGCCAAGAACTATTAAATCAAAAATTCTTTCAAGATAATTTTTGCCTTCTGGCTCAATAAAATCTATCTTAACAAATGTATCTTCAATCAGTTTTGCTGTCTCTTCTATTCTTATTAGATTTCTCTTATGCATATCAGGTCCTTTTATAAATATTACATAACCTGAATCTAAAATGTCTTCTGGATGAAAAAGTCCAACTATTTCATTATGATTCATTTCAGGAATTAAATCTATATGACAAAAGGATTTTCCATTTTCATTTATTTGCGTTTTCCATCTTAAAATTGAAGGGAAGTATTCATAAGAGGTATATAAGAAGAAAATTCTTTTATAAATTTTTGCTGAAATATCAAATGCTTTGCTATTTTCCTTTAAATATTCAGAAACCTTTTTATTTAAAAATTTTGCTGTCTCTTTTAAATCTTTTTTGTTAAATTTTAAATATTCTTCCAAGTATGAATAAATTGAAGAGAAAATCCATCCAAAAGCACATCTTGGTGGATAACCTTCTGGAAGAAGAATTAAGGGAATATTTTTTTCTTCTGCAATTTCCTTTAATTTTCCACCTGATGTAACAATTAAAATTTTATTATCCTTTAAATTTTCAAAACATTCAATTGTTTCTTCAGTATTTCCAGAATAACTTACAAAAATGTATAAAAAATTTTCTTTGATATACTCTTCTGGAACCCTATAATCTTTAAAAACAAAAAAGGGAATTTTTGAAAACATTTTTAATACTTCTCCAGAAATACCAGACCCACCCATTCCACATAAAACTATTCCATCAAATTTTCCATAATCCTTTAAATTAATTGGTTTTAAATCAATCCCCTTTTCAATTTGAAATGGAAATTCCTTTATAAAATCCTCCATATTATTAAATTTGTATTTTTTCATAGATGTTCAAGGTAAAGTTTTAATCTCTCCATCTTTTCCTTAAATTCCATAAGTTTTTTCTCATTTTCCATTATAACTTCCTTTTTTGCCTTATTTATAAAATCTTCATTTGAAAGTCTTTTCTCTATTTTTAATATATGCCCTTTAATTTCTTCAATTTCTTCTAAAATTTTTCTTTTTTCCTTTTCAATATCTATTATACCTTCTAATGGAATATAAATTTCAACCCCTTGAACTACTCCAAAAGCACATTTTTTTAATGGATTTTCTGTAAATTCAATTTCCTCTGAAAATGTAAGTCTTCTTATTTCTTCTATCCTTGTAAGGAAAATATCTTTTCTTTCCAAAGATGAAACCCATCTTAAAAACAATTTTGTTTTTTGAGAAACAGGAATATTATAATCCCCCCTTATTTTTCTTACTTCCATTATAAGTTTTTTTATAAATTCAAAATCCTCATATTCTTCTTTAAATGAAAATCCTTCTTCTTTTGGCCATTCAGAAATCATTATGCTTTCCTTTTCTTTTTTAATAGGTAACTTTTGCCATATTTCTTCTGTGATAAAGGGCATAAAGGGATGTAAAGCCCTTAAAAATTTTTCAAGAACATAAAAGGCAACACCAAGAGCATATTCCTTTTCATCCTTTAATCTATCCTTAATAAATTCAAGATACCAATCACAATATTCATTCCAGAAAAATCTATAGCATCTCCATGCTGCATCAACAAAATTAAAGTTGTCAAGAAGAATTTTTAAATTTTTTAAAAATTCATCAAGCAAATATAAAATCCATTTATCTTCAAGATAAAATTTATCCTTATCAAATTTAAATTTCCCATCATAATTTAAAAATAATAATCTTGAAGCATTCCATAATTTATTTGCAAAATTCCTTCCAATTTCCATCTTTTTCTCTGAAAATAAAACATCCTGACCTTCCGGTGTTATAAGACACATTGAAAACCTTACACCATCAGCACCATATTTTTTAATTAGATCAAGGGGATCAGGGGAATTTCCCAAACTTTTTGAAAGTTTTCTTCTTTTTTCATCCCTTACCATTCCCGTCAAAACAACATTTTTAAAGGGAACTTTATTTGTAAATTCAAGACCAGCCATTATCATTCTTGCAACCCAGAAAAACAATATGTCCCATCCTGTAACAAGGGTAGTTGTTGGATAAAACTTTTTAAAATCATCAGTTTCTTTTGGCCATCCCATTGTTGAAAATGGCCATAGCCAAGAAGAAAACCATGTATCAAGAACATCTTCATCCTGCTTCAATTTCTTTGACTTACATTTTGGACACTCTTTTGGTTTTTCCTTTTTTATTATCATATTATTACATTCTTCACAAATATAAACAGGGATTCTATGCCCCCACCATATCTGTCTTGAAATACACCAATCCCTTACATTTTCAAGCCAGTTATAATAATTTTTTTCATAAACACTTGGGAAAAATATAACCTCTTTTTTCCTTGCTGCCTCTATTGCCTTTTCTGCAAGTGGTCTCATCCTTACAAACCATTGCTCTGATAAATAAGGTTCTATAATTGTATTACATCTATAACATTCACCAACTGAATGTGTATAATCTTGGACTTTCTCAAGTAAACCCATTTCTTTAAGTTCATTTACTATTTTTTCTCTTGCTTCAAATCTATCAAGTCCTTTAAATTTACCTGCATTCTCATTCATTTTAGCAAACTTATCCATAACAACTATCATTTCAAGATTATGTCTTCTACCAATTTCAAAATCCACTGGGTCATGAGCAGGTGTAACTTTAACAAAACCTGTTCCAAAACCAATTTCAACTCTTTCATCTTCAATTATAGGTATTTCTCTTTTTAAAAATGGTAAAATTGCAATTTTACCTAAGAATTTCCTTTTTTCATTATCCTTTGGATTTATTGCAACTGCTGTATCGCCAAACATTGTTTCTGGTCTTGTTGTTGCAACAGTTATATATCCACCATCTTTTAAAGGATATTTAATGTAATAAAGTTTTCCAAAAACTTCTCTATGTTCAACTTCATCATCTGAAAGAGCAGTTGTGCATCTTGGACACCAATTTATTATATAAAGCCCTTTATATATCATCCCCTTTTCATAAAGTCTTACAAATGCTTCAAGAACAGCATCTGAAAGTTCTTTATCCATTGTAAATTTTGTTCTTGAAAAATCACAGGAAACACCAAGTTTTTTAAGTTGTTTCAAAATTATGTCACCATACTTTTCTTTCCATTCCCATACCCTTTTTAAAAATTCTTCTCTACCTATATCAAATCTTGTTTTACCCTCTTTTGCAAGTTCCTTTTCAACAACATTTTGTGTTGCAATACCTGCGTGGTCTATTCCGGGAAGCCATAAAACTTCATATCCTTCCATTCTCTTCATCCTTATTATTATATCCTGAAATGTATTGTTGAGAACATGACCCATTGTAAGGATGCCGGTAATATTTGGGGGTGGCATAACAATAACATAACTTTCCTTTTGAGAGCTATTGTCTGCCTCAAAATATTTTTTTTCTAACCAAAATTTATACCATTTATCCTCTATTTTTTCGGGTATATAAACCTTCTCAATCTCCATGTTAATCTAAAAGTTCCTTAAATTCTTCTGCCACATCACATTTTTCCCATGTAAAACCTTCTTCTTCTCTTCCAAAATGTCCATAACATGCAGTTTTTCTATAAATTGGTCTTAAAAGCTCAAGATATTCTATAATTCCCCTTGGCGATAAATCAAATCTATTCTTTATAAATTCAACAATCCTTTCATCAGGAACTTTACCAGTTCCAAATGTATCAACAAAAACTGCAACTGGTTTTGGAACACCTATTGCATAAGCAAGCTGAACTTCACATTTTTCTGCAATTTTTGCCCTAACAATATTTTTTGCAATATATCTTGCCATGTAAGCAGCAGACCTATCAACCTTTGTGGGGTCTTTACCTGAAAAACATCCACCACCATGACGAGCATATCCTCCATAAGTGTCAACCATTATTTTTCTACCTGTAACTCCTGAATCTGCTTGTGGGCCACCTATTACAAACCTTCCTGTTGGATTTATAAAATACTTTGTATCTTCATCAGTTTTTATATTTTCTCTTTTTAAAACATATTCTATAACATGTTCATAAAGGTCATCCCTTAATTCTTCAATACTTATATCAGGGTCATGCTGTGCTGATAAAACAACTGCTTCAACTCTATACGGTTTTCCAAGTTTATATTCTATTGTAACCTGAGATTTACCATCTGGTCTTAAATAATCAAGAATTTTATTTTTCCTAACTTCTGCAAGTCTTCTTACAAGTTTATGGGCAATCATTATAGGCATTGGCATAAGCTCCGGTGTTTCATCAATTGCAAATCCAAACATCATTCCCTGATCACCTGCTCCACCAGTATCAACACCTATTGCTATATCCTTTGCTTGTTCCTGAATTGATGTTAAAACAGCAACTGATTCATAATCCATACCATAAGCGGGATTTGTATATCCTGCTTTCTTAACAACATCTCTAACAATATCCGGAATTTCTACATAACAGTCCGTTGTTATTTCTCCAACAACAATTAAAACACCTCTTGTTGTCATTGCTTCAACAGCAACTCTTGCAGATTTATCCTTATTTATTATTTCATCAAGTATTGCATCAGAAACCTGATCACATATCTTATCAGGATGACCCTCTGTAACTGACTCGGATGTAAAAATATATTTTTTCTTTTTCATTTTCCTCCTTTAATTAAATTTTCAATGATTTTTGCGAAAATATCAAATTCCACATTAACAAAATCTCCTACTTTTTTTAAATGAATATTTGTATTTTTATAAGTATAAGGGATAATGTTAAAAATTCCAATATTCTTTTTTCTTTGAGTTAATGTTAATGAGATGCCATCTATTGATATTTGTGCCTTCTCGTAAAGGTATTTTTCAAATTTTCTATCAAACTCAATCTCAATCCTCATATTTTCTTTATCTTTATAAATTTTTTTAATTTTACCAACACCATCAACATGTCCTGTAACAATATGACCACTTATTTTATCAGATAATTTTAATGGTTCTTCAAGATTTAAAATATAACCCTCCTTTAAAACCTTTCCAAATTTTGTAACTTTCAATGTCTCTTCCGAAAGAAAAACCTCAAAAGTATTACCATAAACTTTTTCAATTGTTATACATGCACCATCAATACTTATACTGTCCCCCTCTTTAATATTTATATCACCTTTATATTCAATTTTTATTCTTTTTTTATTATTTTCATTTTTAATCCTTATAACTTTACCAGTTGCCTTTATTATTCCTGTAAACATATTATTTCCAGAGATTCATCCTTTCTCTCACAATTTCAAGGGTTGAACTTGCAATCTCTTTTGCCCTTTTATTCCCATATTCAATTATCTCAATCACCTTTTTCAAATCCTTTTTTAAAATCATCTTTTTCTCTCTAAAATCCCTTAAAAATTCAATCATCTTGTTAGCACAATTATTTTTACATTCAACACAACCAAGTTTCCCTGATTCACATCCATTTCTTATTTCAGGAACCTCATCTTTATTTATAAGGTTATGATAGGCAAAAACAACACATCCATCAGGATGTCCTTTATCTCCAAGCTTTATCTTTAATGGGTCAGTATACGCCTTCATTATCTTCATTTTAATTCCCTCTGGCTCTTCATCAACAAATATTGCATTGTTTAAAGATTTACTCATTTTTGCCTTTCCATCTATCCCAGGAACTCTTGGAGAAGAAGTTAAAATTGGTTCAGGTATTGGAAATGTTTCACCATATAAATAATTAAACCTCCTTGCAATTTCCCTTGTTATTTCAATATGTGGCAGTTGGTCCTCACCAACAGGAACAAGTTCTGCCCTATAAACAAGTATATCTGATGCTTGTAAAACAGGATAACCAAGATGGCCATAAGAAATATTTTCATCAAGACCAAGTTCTTTTATTTGTTCCTTTAAAGTTGGATTTCTTTCAAGCCTTGCAACAGTTACAATCATTCCAAAAAGTAAGGCAAGTTCTGCATGTTCTTTAATTTGGCTTTGAATAAAAATTGCAGATTTTTCAGGATCTATTCCAACTGAAATCCAATCGCAAACACATTCAATTATATTTTCCCTTAAATTTTGAGTATCCTTATAATCGGTTGTTAAAACATGCCAATCAGCAACTTCATAAAAACATTCATAATCCTTTTGAAGATTAACCCAATTTATAAGGGCACCAAAATAATTTCCTATATGAATTTTTCCTGTTGGCCTTAAACCAGAAAGTATCCTCTTCATATTTCAAAATGAACCCCAAGTCCTAAGGCAGAATTGAAACTTGAAATAAAAATTTCTGTAAAAATACCTGATTTCTTTGTAAATTTAAATAAGGAACCTATTTTAACTTCAATTCCAGGATAAACATCTACTTTATTTTCTGCTTTTATTTCTTTTGACTCAAAATCAATCCCAAGACCTCCTCCACCATAAGGAATTATTTCAAATTCTTTTTCTAATGGAATTGGATAATCAATTAAAAAATCCATTATAAAAGAAAAATGGAAAAGATTTTTTTCAACATAAAGTGCTGAATGGGGAATTAATGAAAAATTAAAGGGATAATCTTTTGTCCTTTTAAAAACAAGGAATTTTAAAAAAGCATCAGCACCAACTCCTGCTTTTGTTTCTCCATTTGTTTTAAACAAAAAGGCAGGTTTAATTCCACCTTCAAGATTTTCTCCCAACCTTGCTTTAAAGGAAGAGCAAAGTCCAAATCTTTCTCCAAGAACAAAATAAAATCCAAATCCTGTATTTCTTACACAAGAAGATGTTTCAAAACCTGGAATTATTTGAGTAAAAAAGAAAACCAATAAAATCTTCATTTTCCTCCTTTATAAAAGTTATTTATATTAAAGAAAATAAAATTGCTTTTTCAAACAATTGTATAATTCCATAAAATTTTGGAGAGGAGAAATTAATAAAAAATCAATTTTTCTTATGTATTTACTTCATATAAAAATTAAGCGGGAGAAGGATAAAAAAACAAAAATTTTATAAAGGAATTTATATCATTAAACTCTTTTAAGGACTTCTGATAAGATTCTTTCAACTCTTTTATTTCCTTCATCAATTGACTTTTGAATTTCCATTAAAAACTCCTCAAGCCTTTTGTTTCCCTCATCAATTATTCTCTGCGTTTCCCTCATCATTTCCTCATGCCTTTTATTTCCCTCATCAATTGACTTCTGAATTCCCATTAAAAATTTCTCAAGCCTTTTATTTCCATCATCAATTATTCTCTGTGTTTCCCTCATCATTTCCTCATGCCTTTTATTACCATCATCAATTGACTTCTGAATTTCCATTAAAAATTTCTCAAGCCTTTTATTCCCATCACTAATAATCGTCTCAAGCCTTTTATTTCCATCATCAATTATTCTCTGTGTTTCCCTCATCATTTCCTCATGCCTTTTATTACCATCATCAATTGACTTCTGAATTTCCATTAAAAATTTCTCAAGCCTTTTATTACCATCACTAATAATCATCTCAAGTCTTTTATTTCCATCATCAATTATTCTTTGTGTTTCCCTCATCATTTCCTCATGTCTTTTTTTCCCTTCATTAATTATTCTCTGTGTTTCTTTCATCATTTCCTCATGTCTTTTTTTGCCTTCTTCAATCATATTTTTTGCTCTTTCATCTTCTTCTTGAATGAGTTTATTTGTCATTTTTGAAATCTGAAATTGAACAATTATTGCAAAAACTGCAAATAAAACGCCTAAAAATCCTAAGATTAATGCCAATATATTTACAGTTTCCGTAGTCATATCTTTATTATAAATGAAAATTAATTAAATTATCAATTTTAGAAACCTTTTACTTTATAATTATAATACAAAAAATAATTTTTCAAACTTATGAAACTAATAAATTCACTAATTATAACCTTTAAAAATCTCGTCTCAAAAAAATTTACAATAGAATATCCTGAAAAAGAAATTAAAAAACCTTATAGGGCAAGATGGAAACATATTCTTCAAAGGTATGAAGATGGAACTGAAAGATGCATTGCATGTATGCTATGTGCAAGTATATGCCCAACAGATGCAATATATATTGAAGGAGATGAGAATAAGGATGAAAAATTTACATATGGTGAAAGATATGCAAGAATTTTTGAAATAGATTATGGAAGATGTATATTGTGTGGGTTTTGTGTTGAAGCATGCCCAACAGAAGCAATTATTATGACTGAATTTTCTGAACTTGTTTTCTCTTCAAGGGAAGAAATGGTCTTCAAAAAAGAAGAACTAATTTCTTCAAAGGGAATTGTATCAAGGGCAGCATGGTTAGGATTTTATAGGAAAGGAGATATAAAGGGAACATCAAAAATTGGTTTTAAGCCTTATGGTTATCCCTTATATAGAATATGAAGGAACTTCTTTTAATTTTTATGATAATTTCTCTTTTAATTTCCTATTATATAATTTTTTCAAGAAAAATAATATATTCAGTATTGTCCTTATTTTTGATATTTATTTTAATAGGTATTCTTTATCTTTTAATGGGTTCCCCTTTTTTATTTATTTCTCAGATTTTAATATATGCAGGTGGAATTATTGTCCTAATGATTTTTGCAATATATACAGTTGGAATTAAGGAAACAGAAGGTATCAATTTTAAAGAAGGTATTATTGCCTTCCTTTTAAATTTTTTAATCTTCTTTTTAATAGCAAACATTTTAAAAAATTATCCCTTTCCAAAAAAATTTATCTCCTTTAAAATGGATTTTATATTTGATACACTTTTAAAAGATTATTTAATTGCCTTTGAAATTGTTGGAATTTTAATTGTTGTTGGTATTATAGGAACATTTTTAAGTGTAAGGGAAAGATGAAAATCATTTATATTTTAAGCATTTTGCTTTTTTTAAATGGAATTTTGATAATAATTTTAAAAAGAAGTTTCATTTATATTTTAATGGGGATTGAATTATCCCTTTCTTCTTTATCCTTTCTCTTATTTTTGACTTCAAGAATCTTAGGAAACCCTGATGGAGAAATATATGCAATAATTATTTTTGGTATAAGTGCGTCAGGAGTTGCAATAGGTCTTGGAATACTTATAAACTTAATGAAAAGAAAAGGAACGCAGGAAATTGAAGAATTTAAAGATTTAGGAAAATGAAAATACTTTTAATTTTTGCTCTTTTTTCACCCCTTTTAACTTCTATAATTTCAGGATTTTATGGATATAGAATTAAAAGAATTTTTGTGGGATGGATTTGCACATTTTCAATATTTTTCTCTTTTATCTTTTTTTTAATACTTTATTTAAACCCTTTAGAATTTGAAATACTTTTATACAATTGGATGAATTCCCCCTTTAATATAAACTTCTCCTTAATAAAAGATAAATTGTCAAGTTTAATGGCTCTTATTGTATCAGGTGTAAGTTTTATTGTTCATCTTTATTCAATATATTATATGAAAAATGATGAGGGATATGTAAGATTTTTCTCTTACCTTAATCTATTTGTATTCTTTATGCTTCTACTTACACTTTCTGGAAATTTAATAATAATGTTTATCGGATGGGAAGGGGTTGGCTTATGTTCCTATCTTTTAATTTCTTACTGGTATAAAAAAGAAAGTGCATCAAAAGCAGGGGTTAAAGCATTTGTTGTAAATAAAATTGGGGATGTATTTTTTATTTTTGGAATAATTTCAATTTTATTCTTTTTAAAAAATTTAAATTTTTATGAAATTAAAAATTTAATAAATTATGTACCAATTGAAATTTTGAAATTTTCCGGAATATGTCTTTTTATTGGGGCAATTGGTAAATCCGCCCAATTCCCCCTTTATATATGGCTTCCAGATGCAATGGAAGGTCCTACTCCTGTTTCTGCATTAATTCACGCAGCAACAATGGTAACAGCAGGAGTTTATATGATTTTAAGATTATCCTTTTTGTATCTTTTAATTCCTGATATATCTTTTTTTATTTCGCTTATGGGAAGTTTTACTGCCTTTTATTCTGCTCTTTGTGCTTTAAAAGAAGATGATTTAAAGAGAATTTTAGCATATTCAACAATTTCACAACTGGGATATATGTTTGCAGGAGCAGGAATTTATATTTATGGAAAAAGTTTTTTTCATCTTTTAAACCACGCCTTTTTTAAAGCCCTTTTATTTTTAGTAGCAGGAATAATAATTCATTCTTTAAAGGAAGAAATGAATATTAAAAAAATGGGGAATTTAAAAAAACTAAAATATTCTAATATTTTATTTTTAATAGGTGCTTTATCACTTTCGGGAATTCCTCCTTTTGGAAGTTATTTTAGTAAAGAAGGAATAGTATCAGAATCTATAAAAGAGCCATTAATTTATTTAATTTTAACAATAACTTCTTTTTTAACATCTCTTTATATATTTAGAGCATACTTTATAATCTTTTATGGAGAAGAAAAAACAGAGATTCATGAAGAAAATAAAAAACTTTTATCTGCACCAATTATTTTAGGAATCTTTTCTATTCTTTCAAGTTTTCTTAATTATAAGGGCAATATTGAAAAAATATTTTTTAAAGAAAATTCTCATCCTAATACAATTTTTATATCCTTTATTCCCCTTATTTTTTCAACAATTGGCATTTTAACTGCCTGGAAATTTTATTATAAAAAAGAAATAGAGGAAAAGGGATTTATTTTTGAATTGGTTGAAAACAAATTTTATTTTGACAAAATTCTATCAACACATTTTGTTAAATTTTTATATAAGATTTCAGAAATTTTTGAAAAATTTATTGAAAATGGAATAATTGAAGGAACTATTAATGGAATAGGGAAATTAAATATTTATTTAAGTAAAATTCTAATTTCTTTTCAAAAGGGTTCTGCAAGGTTTTATTTAAAAGTATTTTTTACATTTCTTTTTTTCTTATTAATTTTTTACCTTTTAAAATTTGTTTGAAAACTTTAATTTATATAGTTTAAAATTATTTTATGAATTTTTTCATAATTTTTTTAATTTTAAATTTAAATATTGGAATAAATTTTAATTTTTGTAAAGATTTACCCTCAGAATTTATTCTTTATGAAAAGGAAGAAATTTTTAAATTCTTTAAAGGATACAATTTAAGTGAAATTCCATTTCCTCAAGAAAATGTTTTTGGGGTATTTAAAGAGAAATTTGATTTCTTTTTAAACATTGATTTTGAAGAATACGAATTTGTTGAAAATTATTTAAAAATAAAAGTAAAATTGAATCTTTTTGATATAGAAAGGAGAAGGATTTATGAAAGGATTTTTGAGAAAAGTTCTTATATTGAAGATGACATTTATAATTTTTTTGATTTTTTAAATTATAGCATTTTCTCTTTTCTCTCACAAGTTTTTCCACCTATTCTTGAAATTAAGGAAATTGGTAAAAATTTAATTATACTTTCAAATCCCTATTTCCCAGAAATATTTAAATTTGGATATATAAAGATTTTTGATGAAAAAGGGAAACCTATTGGATATTTAAAGATTGTCGATGTTAAAGAAGATAAAATTTATTCAAAAAGTGTTTATTTAAAAGAGAAAATAAAGGAAGGATTTAAGGGAATTATTGAATATTCTCCTTCAAATGAATCAGGAATTTTATCATCTTTAAATTTAATTCCTTTAAAAGGAAATGTTGGAGAATATGGAGAAGAAAAAAATTTAAAGGATTTTGATGAATTTAAATATGGATTTAATTTTGGTTTTTATTATAAATGGTTATCTCTTTTAAATCTAAATTTTGATATATCCTTTTATCCATCAAATTATTTTAATTTATGGGAAATTGGTTTTGGAATTTCTAAGGGATTTAATTTAAAAAAAATTTTAATATTTATAGGAGATGAAATAGGTGCCTTTATTGCTTCTCAAAAAGCAAAAAATGAAATAAATGTTAATTCAATATCCTTTAAAATCTCACCTTATTTAAAATTTGAGATTCCCTTATTTGAAAAATTTTCCCTTATCCCTTCCCTTTCCTATCCTTTTTCTCAAAGTTTAAATTCCTTTTGGTATGAAAAAAGAGGAGGAACGGAATATGTTTCTGATTCACTTTTGATTTATAAGGAGATTAAAATAAAAGGACCAAATTTAAAAATTAGTTTAAATTATAAATTGAATACTTTTGATTTTTAAAATGGAAGGGAAAAAGAAAATATTGTGGGCAAAAAATTCAATGAAGGTTTTAAGTATGCTTTCTGAGGAATTTAAAAAAGAAAAAGCATTTTCAGGAATTAAAATTTCTGCATGCCTTCATATAACTTCTGAAACTGCAAACCTTGCAATTTCTTTAAAGGAAGGAGGAGCAGAAGTATTTCTATGTGCATCAAATCCATTGTCAACAAAGGATGATGTTGCAGAGTCTTTAAAAAAAGATTTTGGAATTGAAGTATTTGCAAAATATAATGAAAGTAAAGAAGAATATTATGAAAATATACATAAATGTTTAAGTATAAAGCCACATATAATACTTGATGATGGTGGTGATTTAACATCCGTCTTAATACAGAATTTTGATAAATATGGAGAAAATATAATTGGGGGAACAGAAGAAACAACAACAGGAGTTATAAGATTAAGAGCAATGGAGAAAAGAAAGGAACTTTTGTTCCCGGTAATTGCAGTTAACGATTCAAAAACAAAATTTTTATTTGATAATAGATATGGGACAGGACAAAGCACAATTGATGGAATATTAAGGGCAACAAATATTTTAATTTCTGGAAAAATATTTGTAGTTTGTGGTTATGGGTGGTGTGGAAAAGGTGTTGCTGCAAGAGCAAAAGGGATGGGAGCAAAAGTTATTGTAACAGAAGTTGACCCAATTAAGGCACTTGAGGCAACCTTGGATGGTTTTGAAGTAATGAAAATAAAAGAGGCAGCAAAAATTGGTGATATATTTGTAACTGTTACAGGAAATAAAAATGTTATAGATAAAGAGGCAATTGATAATTTAAAGGATGGTGCAATTTTGGCAAATTCAGGACATTTTGATGTTGAAATAAATAAAAGATATATTGAAGAAATATGTATTAAAAAAGAAAAGATAAGGGAAAATGTTGTTGAATACACTTTAAAAAATGGCAAAAGAATTTATCTTCTCTCAGAAGGAAGGCTTGTAAATCTTTCTGCTGCTGAGGGTCATCCTCCTGATGTTATGGATATGAGTTTTTCTAATCAAGCACTTGCCGTAAAATTCTTAAAGGAAAAGGGTAAAAATCTTGAAAAAAAAGTATATACGCTCCCAGAAGAGATAGATATAAAAATAGCAAGTTTAAAACTTAAATCAATGGGTATAGAAATAGATGAACTTACAGAAGAACAAAGAAAATATTTAGAAGAATGGAAGGAGGGAACATGAAAAAGTTAAAATTAAGTGAAAATGCCTTAAAGGTTTT